>Ga0209166_10000492_pt1 | contig 43295 bp, 36 predicted proteins | sample Coa_R1_3_FD_187151 | JGI IMG/M metagenome (GOLD analysis project Ga0209166, IMG submission 187151) | Surface soil microbial communities from Centralia Pennsylvania, which are recovering from an underground coalmine fire - Coalmine... | ecosystem: Environmental > Terrestrial > Soil >...
AGCTCTCAATTTCCTCCCTGAGACAGCCCTCCCGCCCAAGACCCGGTCGCATCTCACCCAAACGGTAGTTCCCCTATCTTGATTGCGAACGGAGAGTTGTATGCACACATCTCGTATCATTTCTGCATTAACAGCGCTATGTCTGGCCGTGGTGCTGGCTGGTTGTTCACGACAGAGGGCGGAAACGCCATCTTACAAAGATGCCGTCAAGCAGGCCATGAATCAAAACGGCCTCAATAACGTCACCGTGGATGAAGACCGCGACAAAGGCGTGGTCACCCTCGGTGGAAAGGTCCAGTCGGACGACGAAAAAGCCCGCGCCGAAGACGCCGCGAAGGCCGCCGCTCCCGGCGAGATCATTGCCATGGAAATCAGCGTGGAGCCGCCCGGAGCCGAAGGCCAGGCCAAGGACATTGAATCCAACGTTGATTCGGCCATCGAGCACAATTACAAGGCCGCGCTCGTGGGCAACAAACTGGAAGACCAGAAAATTGACTACAAAGCCAAGAATGGCGTGCTAACGCTAAGCGGAACGGTTGACACACCGAAACAGCGCGCCCAGGCGGAAAAGATCGCCACCAGCGTTCCCAATGTGGAACAGGTAGTCAATGAAATCAAAGTAAAGCATGGCCAGGCAACATCGACTCAGAATCAATAGAGCGATGGTTGCCGGCGCTTCGCATAACCAGCGCTGACTTCGTCTCCGGAACAATTGCGTGTTGGGGCCCCGTACAGGGGCCTCGTTTTTTAAAACAAACAGAAGAGGCGGCATTCAAGAACCTGCATGAGATCTGGAAGTCAAGCGTCGTCCCTAACGGGACTTAAAGATCATTTTCATATCCACCCAGCGCTGAAGCGCTGGGCTATAGTACGTCACCCTTCGGGGTTGTTCATCTCTTCACTTGCTCGCTCATAAAAATTGAGTTCCTACACAGACTGTTCAATTTGAAAACGCTTCTTTGTTGACGACATACGGCATCTTGCTGATATACCCGCCATAGTTCTGTTCCAGAACGTCAATCAAGCCCTGCACGCAGCGGCCCGCCATCCCTTTATCAGGATCGGGGGAAAGACGCGTGATTCTGCCTCCGCTGGCAAAGTGATGGAAGAGCCGGCAGCGATCGGCGATGGCTGGATCGCGCAAAGGCGAATCTGACGGCAGGGGCTCTTTTTCATAGACGTCAAGCGCGGCGCCGGCAATCCAGTTCTCGCGCAACGCCCGCACCAGAGCGGATTCATCCACTACCGGCCCACGCGATGTGTTGATGAAATATGCCGTGGGCTTCATCACCCGGAAGGTGCGCTCGTTGAACAGATGCAGTGTTGGAGGCGTTCCCTCCCCTGGACGAATCAGCGGCACATGCACGCTGACGTAATCGGCCTGGGCCAGCGCATCTTCAAAAGAAAGGTATTTGATTTCGGTCTTATTTTTCTGCAATCCGCGCTGGTGGCGGAAATCCATAAGTTCCTGGATCTGTCTTGCGAACTTCTGGTCCTGATAGCCGGGGTCGTAGCACAGAATATTCATATCGAACCCAGTACACTTCTTGATCATGGCCTGGCCGATGCGTCCGGTGCCGATGATCGCAATGGTTTTGCCGGTCACCTCGTCGCCCAGAAATGGCAAGAACGGATGCCAGGCGCCCCAGCGCTTTTCTCGCACCTCTAATTCACTCGGCCAGAGCTTGCGGGCGAGGGCCCCCATGATGAAGAATGCAAACTCGGCGGTGGCATCGGTGAGAACATCGGCCGTATTGGTAAAGGGGATTTTGTAGCGGTTGGCGTCGGCGTGGTTGATATTGTCAAAACCAACGGCAAGCTGGGCGACAACTTTCAGATGCCCACGCCCGGCTTCGAAGACTTCAGCGTCAATGGAATCACGCAAGGTGGTAATCAGGCCGTCAATTCCCTGCTTAACTTTTTCTACGATGAGTTTCTTAGGAGGAGCTTCCGGACCGGGGTAGACTTCCAGCTCATAGCCGCGGCGGCGGAGAACGTCGAAGGCCTCGTCTCCGATGTGGCAGGTGGCGAATATGCGAAAGGGTTCAGCCATGTGTTAGCTCGTTGCTCTCCGTTTTGGCGGTTCGAAGTAGCGGGGGGGTGGGGGAGTTACTAAGTAACCTGAAAAGCTGTTAAGCCATTGATAGTACAAGACATGCTGCGCGTTACTTGAACTAGCGTCTTCTGTATGCATGCCTTGTTCGCCTGTTGTCTCGACTTCCATTAAGTCCTTCAATAAATATTATGGGCCACAATTTTTAAAACCGGACAATTTGATATCAGAAGAGCAGTTCTCGGTTCTCTGTTCTCAGTTCTCAGCCAATGCATAAGTTACAGACTTTTTCTGGCCCAGATTTCGATGCGCTCCAGGGCCTTCTGGATATTTTCGACCGAGTTGGCTACGCTGAAGCGCAAATAGCCTTCGCCAAAACTTCCAAAAGCGGTGCCGGAAAGACAGGCTATGCCGGCCTGCTCGAGCAGTGCGTCGGCCAGCTTTCCTGAGGGCCAGCCGGTCTTGATAATGTTGGGGAAAGTATAGAAGGCGCCCTTAGGAGTGCGGCAGGAAAAGCCGGGAATGCGGTTGATGCCGGCAACGAAAGTATCGCGGCGGCGCTGGAATTCGGCGCACATCTCCTCCACCGAGCTTTGGTTGCCGGTCAGGGCTTCGACTCCGGCAATCTGGGTAAAGCTGGCGGTGCAGGAATTCGAGTTGGTCATCAGCCGGGCAATGTGGGTTGCCAGATCGGGGCGCATGATGCCGTAACCCATGCGCCATCCGGTCATGGCGTAGGTTTTGGAAAAGCCGTCGAGCAGGATAGTACGCTCTTTCCAGCCATCAATGGACGCAATCGAAAAATGCTTGCCTTCAAAAAGCAGGCGGCTGTAGATTTCATCGCTTAAGACCATAATTTCGCGGTCGCCGATGGCGGAGGCTATCTGGCGAATGTCGCGTTCGCTGAGCACGCCGCCGGTGGGGTTCTGAGGCGAGTTCAGGATGATGAGCCGCGTCTTATCTGTGATCAGGCCGGCGAGTTCACTGGCGTCGAGAGCAAAATCCCTCTCTTCGCGAAGATGAATGGGTACCGCCTTAGCGCCCAGGAAATGGATGAGGGATTCGTAAATGGGAAAGCCGGGGTTGGGATAAATAACCTCATCCCCTTCTTCAATTAATGCCAGCATTGAAAAGAAAATAATTGGCTTGCCTCCGGGGACAACAACTACCTCGCTGGGATTAATTTTGATTCCGCGGCGCCGCCCAGCATCTTCTGCAATGGCCTGCCGCAGTTGAGGAAGACCGGCAGAGGGACCGTAATGGGTCCATCCGCCATTGAGCGCCTGCGCCGCCGCACCAATGATGTTGGCAGGGGTATCAAAATCAGGCTCGCCAATTTCCAAGTGGATAATGTCTTTGCCTTGCGCCTCCAGCGCCTTGGCCTTCACCAAGACGTCGAAGGCGGTTTCCGTTCCCAGGCGTGACATCCGCCGGGCAAGCCGCAATTCAGTTTGTATGGCTTTGCTCATGACAGAATAAAGTTATACCCTCGACAAAAATTTGCCTATTATTTTGATTCAAAACAGCCCGTCATAGCCGTGAAAAGTAACTTCTATATGATATTTTAGATGTTTGGCTCTCTATCTGATTACCGGAATTGCAGGGTTTATCGGCTCGTCCCTGGCGCATGCGCTGGTGGCGCAAGGCGAGCAGGTGCGGGGCATCGATAACTTTTCTACCGGCAAGCGCGAGAACATTGCCGAAATCAAAGGCCGCATTGACTTTCGCGAATTGGATCTAAAGACCGCCTCGCCTGAGCTTACTGCCGCCTGCAGCGGCGTGGATTACATTCTTCACGAAGCCGCGCTGCCTTCGGTGCCGCGCTCGGTGATTGATCCGGTCAGCAGCAACGAATCGAATATTGACGGCACCTTGCATCTGTTGGTCGCGGCGAAGACGGCCTACGAGCGCGAAGGGCGGCTCAAACGCATCGTCTATGCCGCATCTTCGGCCGCCTATGGCGATACTCCAACCTTGCCCAAGCATGAGGGAATGCAACCGAACCCGATCTCTCCCTATGCCGTCACCAAGCTGACGGGGGAGTATTACATGCAGTGCTTTCACAAGGCTTACGGTATGCCGACGGTTTCACTGCGATATTTCAACGTCTTTGGACCGCGCCAAGACCCCACTTCGCAATATTCAGGAGTACTGGCGAAGTTCATTACGGCTATGCTGCGCGGCGAGCAGCCGACCATCTATGGCGACGGCGAGCAGAGCCGCGATTTTACCAGCGTGGAGGACGTAATCGCCGCCAACCTGCTGGCTTGCACCGCGCCTGCTGAAAAGGTGGCCGGACGCGTGCTTAACATCGCCTGTGGCCGGCGGGTCAACTTGAAAGAAACTTTCCAGGTGCTCAAGAAAATTACCGGCTACAACGGAGAGCCTGTTTACGGTCCGGAACGCGCCGGCGACATCAAGCATTCGCTGGCGGATATCTCCCTCGCGCAAAAGCTGCTGGGATATCAGCCGCGCGTTTCTTTCGAAGACGGACTGCGACGCACGGTGGATTGGTACCGGCAGCAGAAAGACATTGCCAGCCCGGAAAAGATTTTGGCCTGATTTTTATTCGTCCACGGTACGCCGACGTATGTCATCGTGAATCAACAAATTAGATCGGATTTCCTTCAACCTAATTAGCAAACACATCATCAGCCAAAAAAGTTTCGCCCCTCTGGGGCTCGGGTCTTTATTTTCAGCTTACCCACCGCTACCGCGGTGGGCTACACTCATACCGCGCCTCTGGCGCTAGTGTACCGTTTGGCCGCCGCTATCGTGATACTCATGAATAATCCGGGTAAACTCGCGCCTTGATACTTGTTTTCATACACGAGGAAGCTTCGACAGCCTCTTCAGCCGTGCCGGAAATAAGCCGGCCATATGGCCTTTAAACGGTTCTTCGTCAGCACACGAAGATCACGTACATACTTGTGAAAATGCCTTGACGCAGCATGGTAAGCTACAGATTCTCGGGGTCCTTCGACTCCGCCTCGCTCCTACGTCGCTCGGACGCCGCTCAGGATGACAGAGGTTGGGTATCTGCTCTTCATCCAATTGAGTTCTCAGGTTACTCAGAGACCGTGGATTGTTCGTTCTTTTCCGTGCGCAATACTAAGTCGACAGAATACGGTGTGCGGCGTGGGGGGTCGTAGTAGTGGCGGACCTGGAGTTCGGCCAGTAATCCCAGCGCCAGCAGTTGGACGCCGGCCAGGATCAAGACTGCGGAAAAGACCAGCAGGGGCCCGTGCTGCAGCATATCCATGGTGCTGTGCAGTAATTTATCGATGGCAAGGTAAATTGCCACGGCGGCGCCGGTCAGAATGCTGATCATGCCCATGGTCCCGAAGAAGTGCAGCGGACGCGAGAGGTAGCGCAGCAGAAAGCGGATGGTCAGCAGGTCGAAGAAGACCCGGAAGGTGCGTGAAATTCCGTAGTGCGAGACACCGCGCTCGCGGTTTACGTTCTTGATGGGAATTTCGCAAATCGTGGCTCCATGCCACGAGGCCAGCGCGGGAATGAAGCGATGCAGCTCGCCATAAAGTGTGACCCGATCGATCAAATCGCGGCGGTAGGCCTTGAAGGTAGTGCCAAAATCATGGATATCAACCCCGCTGAGTTTGGCCATCAGCCAGTTGGCGCAGCGGGATGGGATGCGGCGCAGCCAGAAGTTATCGACGCGGTTCTTGCGCCAGCCGCTTACGATGTCGTATCCCTCAGCAAGTTTTTCAAGGAAAAGAGGGATATCGGCAGGATCGTGCTGCAGGTCGCCATCCATAGCAATCACATACTCTCCGGTGGCGTGATCGAAGCCGGCGGCCAGGGCGGATGTCTGCCCGAAGTTGCGCCGCAGCTTCACCACTACGACACGGCTATCCACGGAGGCAATATCCTGCAGCGCCTTGAAGGTACGGTCAAGGCTGCCGTCATCTACGAAAACCAGCTCGAACTCTTCGCCGGCAGTTTCCATGACAGCCTTCAGCCGGTCATAGAGCTCGGTGCAGTTCTCTTCCTCGTTGTGAAAGGGGACGACAATGGAATACTTGATCACAAGCTTTGATTATACCTTGCCGGCTTTTCTGCTTCTCTTCAAATTACCGATGCACACGATAAGGTACGCTGATTCATTAATAGACTTTATATTATAAAGTACTTGACATTTTCCCACCGGCGCGGCATGATGCTCTTGCAGCTGTTTTATATTTGGTTTGGACAACGCAGGGGCTAAAGCCCAACACATTCTCAACCACTTACGGCGCGAGTAAACTCGTGCCCTGATACAAGTCTCGAGACGTTACGTCCAGATCAACGAAACAGCTCTTAATCCTATGGCCAGGCTCAACAACGATCTGGATGAGAATCTGATTCACAGCGGCACTCCTCAGGACAGCCTGTTGTATATCCGGCGCACGCTGGAGGCGGCCGGGCGCCTCAGCACGGTCTCGGGCACCGGCACTTTCTTTGTGGGTGTGCTGGCGCTGGCGGCGGTGGTCGTAAATGTACGAATCACCGGAACGCCGTGGAACACCGGCGCACAGCCTTACCAGGCCCTGGCGGTCTGGGCGGCGTTGCTGGTGCTCTCTGGCGCTGTCACTGCTTTCAGCATGGCGCGCAAATCGAGCCGCACCGGCTTGGCCTTCTGGTCACCGGTTTTGCGGAAGGCGCTGTGGACCTTCTCCGCGCCGATGGTGCTGGGGGCTGTCTTGAGCGCCGCTGTGCTCCGCAGCCAAAATCCGGAGCTGCTGCCGGTGGTCTGGCTGGGATGTTACGGCGCGGCATTAACCGCCGCCGGCGTGATGTCGGTCTCCCCGGTACGCTGGATGGGCATCTCATTTCTTGCCCTGGCAATTTGCGCTGTTTTTCTTACGCCAGCCGCCGGCCTGGCATTACTCGCGGCCGGCTTCGGATTGCTGCATATCATTTTTGGCGCTTACATCCATTGGAGGCACGATGGCTAAACGACGCTCTTCCCCACCGGCCCCGGCCGATCTCGATCAGCTTATCCATGAGCGCTTGCGCCTCGGCATTGTGTGTACACTGGCCATGCATGACGCCCTGACTTTTACCGAGTTGCGCGACCTACTGCAGACCACCGACGGAAACCTGAGCGTGCAAGCGCGCCGCCTGGAAGAGGCGGGATACATCACCTGTCTCAAACGCTTTGAGGGCCGCAAGCCCAAGACCACCTACAAGCTCACGGCACGCGGGCGCACCGCACTGGAAGACTATTTGGAAGTCTTGTCAGAGATGCTGCCCCACTCCTCGCAGCACAGCAAAACTGCGGCCAACGCGCGTCTTTCGCTGCGCACCTTACCGGCGGAAAGTTAGATCGTAACCGAAAAGATTTACAAAACATTTACAAAACACGGCGGATCGTTATCGTTAGCATGCTTTACGTTGTAAAGTGAAAAGGAAACTCAATGATGACACGCCGTATATTGGCTTTGATCCTGATCTTTTTTTGTACCTCAATCGCGTGGCTGATTCTAGGAGCCACAATATTTTCCCGCACCGACGATGTGGATAAAAGGCTGCAAGAACAGGTGGCCTCGACCTGGGGCAGTCCGCAGGAGCAGACGCCGCCTACAGCCTCGTATGCCATCGCAACTTCCAAGAAAGTACAGACCACACTGCCGGATGGAAAAATCACAGAACATATTGAGACCGTTCCAGCAGAGGTTTCCCTCCCCCTGGATGGCACCGAAGCGGACGTGAACCTGAACCTTGAATACCGCCAGAAAGGACTGCTCTGGTACAGCCTGTACAAAGTGAATTTTGGCGGAGCATTTAACTTTCACAACACCAGCAGCAAAACCGAAACCGTACTGTTCCGCTTCAAATTTCCGGCGCAGCAGGCCATCTATGACGATTTCGTGATGTCCATCAATGACGCCCCGGCAGCAGTAACCAACCAGGAAGGCATAGCCACGGCGACGGCCTCGGTTCCCGCGGGAAGCGACGTTCGCCTGCGCGTTAACTATCGTTCGCAAGGGCTGGAGAGCTGGTATTACAGCTTTGGAGGCAGCGTGGAGCAGGTGCGCAAGTTTCGCCTGCACATGACCACAGACTTCAAACAGATAGACTTTCCCGAAAATACGCTCTCCCCTACAGCCAAGCAAGCCACAGACAAGGGCTGGGACCTGACCTGGGCCTACAACAACCTGGTTTCCGGATTCCGCATTGGAATGCCGATGCCGCAAAAGCTGCAGCCTGGACCGCTTGCCGGACAAATCAGCTTCTTTGCCCCGGTGTCGCTGTTCTTCTTCTTTTTCCTGATGTTCATCATTACCACCATGCGCGGCATTGACCTGCACCCCATGAATTATTTCTTCCTGGCCGGGGCCTTCTTTGCGTTCCATCTGCTGCTGGCGTACACGGTTGATCTCATTTCTCTGCATCTGGCGTTCATTATCTGTTCGCTGGTCTCGATGTTTCTGGTAATCAGCTATCTGCGGCTGGTGGTTGGCATTCGTTTTGCCGCAATCGAGGCAGGATTGGCGCAGTTTGTGTATCTCGTCCTGTTTTCTTATGCCTTCTTCTTCAAGGGACTTACCGGACTCACCATCACGATTGGCGCCATCGTAACGCTTTTTGTGGTGATGCAGATGACGGGAAGGATTCGCTGGTCAGAGAGATTTGCGGAGCAAAAGCAGGCGGTAAGGGTTATGTGACAATCGACGGCGCAATATGTTGACATCCTTGAACATTGTCTAGATTTTCACCATGGAGAGGGAAAATCTAAAGGTGATCCGATTGAAGCCGCGGCTGGTTCCTGGCTCCATCCGAGGTCCCTCGCCTGTGGGCTCGGGATGACACTTTCCTTAATTGAACAGTATTGAATCTAGCCTTTATATACCAGGTCCACTACGGTGCAATCGTCTTCGAAGGCCGATTCGGCGCAGAATTGGATGACGGTTTGCAGCATGTTTTCTACCGGGGAGTGTGAGGTGGCGGCGGCGTGCAGGCGCTCATCGCCGTAGAATTCGCCTTTGGCGTTCTGGGCCTCGGTGATTCCGTCGCTGAAGAGTACGATGCGGTCGCCGGGCTGTAGCTTCAACTGGGTACTGGTATAGACGGCATCGGCCATTAATCCAACCGGCACTGAGGCATCTTCCAACCGGGAGACGTTGTTGTTTCTCACCAGGATGGGGGAAACGTGCCCGCAGTTCATGTATTCAAAATTGCCTTCGCGGGTAAGGCGGGCGAGGATCAGCGTGGCAAACTTGCCATCCAGATTTTTCTGGCAGAGATAGCTGTTGGTGGCCTTCATGATTTCGGGAAGAGAAACGTTGTTAGTGAGCTGGGAATAAATCATGCCTTGCAGAATTGAAGCCAGCAGAGCAGCAGAGATCCCTTTCCCGCAGACGTCGGCCACGATCACGGCCAGGCCATCGCGGGTCATGACCACGTCAAAAAAGTCTCCGCCGATCTCTTTGCAGGGAATGCTGCGGGCGCGCACGGTAGCAAAGCCGGGCTCGGGAATGGTCACCGCCATCAGGCGTTGCTGGATGGAAGACGCGATGTTCAGCTCCTGCTGCACTTTGCGGGTCTCTTCTTCGGCCTGCACCAGCCTGGCGTTTTCCAGCAGCGAGGCCGCCTCGGTCGCGATGGCGCGCAGAACATCGTTGTTGGTGGTGGAAACTTCGGTGCCGACCGAGCGGCTGTCGAGATAGAGCACGCCGGCGCATTCTTCCGCTATGCTGGCCTGTGCACCCTTCTTCTCCCAGAGCTTCGACCTGCGTAATGGAATGCAGATAATTGTGCGCAGCTCGTTGGCCACGATGCTGTTCCGTAGGGTCAACTGGCTCGATTTGAGCGCATCCTGCACCAGAAACTCGGAGGTGGTGTGCGCCGCTTCTTCCAACAACGAGCGCGAGATGGTGCCATCATCCGACAACGCAACCCCCAGCGCGCTTTGTCCAACGGAGAGTTTTAACTTGCCTTCTTCATCCATCAGGAACACATATCCGCGTTCGGCGCGGGTCAGCTTCAGAGTAGTGTCAATCAGGGTGAGAAGCACATCTTTCAACACGCCGGCGGTGTTGAGCTTGCGCGCCGCTTCCAGAAAGAAGGTCAACATCTCCAGATCAGATTTCGGCGCCTGTCCGGGAAGCGCGGTCACCTGGTTCAGGAATTCGCGGGTGGTGGAAGTAGGTTTATCAGGATTAAAGATCAGGAAGCCCGCGGCCGGCACCCCGAATTCCAGACGGTCGTTCGGTTCCAGGCGTCTGCGCTGGATTCGCTCACCATTAATGAACGTCCCATGCTTACTTCCCTTGTCGACCAGGTAATAGTCGGTCAGCTCCTGCACGATGATGGCATGATCGCGCGAAACGTGCGGATTCTTCAATACAATGTGGTTGCTCGCCCTCCTGCCGATGGAGACGGGCGAGCCTTCAATAGGGACGGTTTGCTGTTTGCCATCTTTAATCAGCAGCAAAGTGGGCCTTACCGGGCCAGAGGACGATACAGGTTGTGTAACAGTACCAGTGGACGAGGACATCTTACTATTCTCAGGAAATAGGCGATTGCGAGAGCTTATCACAACCAATGCCCGGATTTTGGGGCTTTATTCCTTTTGCGCCGGTGATGCACTGGACGCCGATGCCGGCAACTGGCGCAGATAGAGCACCAATTGCCAGCGTTGCAGCTCGGGCAGCCGGCTAAACGAGGGCATTCCATGCCGGGCGTTGCCGTTGGTGATCTTCCAGAAAAGCGCGCCGTCAGATTGCTTCTGGACCTCGGGAAGCAACAAGTCAGCCGCCCGCTTGCGTCCGCTTCCCTCCTGGCCGTGACACTCGGAGCACTCTCGCAGGAAAAGTTTGCGTCCGCCACCGATGGCCCCGGTGTTTTGGGCCAGTGGGTTGGAGCGGATAACTGCCGCTTGCGGCGGCTGCCAGCCGGGGTCCTGGCGATAGGTCAGGTTTTGTCCGGCAGCAATTCCCGCCAGTAAGGCGGATGCTACAAGCAATACGATGTTCCAGAATCGCGACCTCATCTTCGATATAGCCATCTTCATCACGGTTGCTTGCTCCGAAACAGACCGGCCAGCTTGTCTTTGAATCCGCGTATCTCGTAGCTGTAACCAAAGCGCAAAAGCACAGCGGCACTCTTGCTGGTGAGGCCGATGGCTGGAGAAAAGCGCAGTGAACTGTTGTCGCTTACCTGCCAGGAAAGCGCCGGAGCAAAATAATGGGCGGTATCCTGGAAGCCAAAAGCCTGGGTGCTTCCCGCTCCGCCAAACACTTCGGCGCCGGCAATAAAGTTCTCGCGGCAAAAGTGGCAATTGGCAGCGGAGGCGATTGTACCCAGGGGCCGCGAAACCCCGAAGGCGTATCCGAACTCAATGCCTTCGTTGTGGCTAAAGTTCTTTTCGGCGATAAAGTTTTCAGAGATGTTCCAGTCATGCACATCGCTGGAGAGAATCAGTTTGGTTTCGAGCTCATGGGCGCGGATATGACGGCTTTCGGAATTCGGCACATTGAACTCGGTGGCGTGCCCGGGAGCCTCTTTCTGGATGCGGCTGGCCTCGTTTATATTTTCGTATTCAAAATAAAGAATAGGATTGATGCGGTGCTCGCGGGCCAGCGGGCGAAAGCGATTCTCAAGCCGCCAGCCGGTAAAAATGGTGCTGTCCCCAGAGCGCGACTGCCCTTCCAGATAGAGTTCGCTGGTCCAGCGGGTAGTGATCCCATATTCGAGCTCGATATAAGGGGCAAAGTATGAGGGCTCGCTGTGGCGCGGAAAGCCGGCGTTCGATTGAGTCTCAACTTCGAGGTTTCCCGGTTCCTCCAGATGGTGATCGTAGGTGACAAAATACGGGCTCTCTTGCGCCCAGGCGGGCAGGGCCGCCAGCATGAACAAAAAAATATAACGTGTAACTCTTCTCATCTTTACCCTTAGGTATTTTTTTATGATTTTTACTGCGAAGATGAATCCGTTACCGGCCGTTCTTTCTGGCGGCATTTAGAGCACAGTCCACCAAATTCCAGACGGCCCGTCTTAATGTTGAAATTGCATTCCTGTTCCACCTGCTTGCTGAGCCTGGAAAAAAGCGGAGTCTGGAACTCCTGAATCTCTCCGCACTGGAAGCAGGCCAGGTGAATATGGCTGCGCAGGCGCGTGACCTCGTAGTAGTGCTTTTCTCCTTCGATGTGCATGAGGTCAAGCTCATCGACCAGGCCGAAACGCTTGAGCAAGGTGAGGGTCCGATAAATGGTAGCCAGGTTGATGCGCGGATCTTTGCGCGCAGCCAGCTTCCACAGCGACTCGGCATCCAGATGCCGGGCGGAGCCTTGAATCAGTTCCAGCACAATCTCGCGCTGGTGCGTCATGCGCACACCGCGGTCTTTCAATTCGTCGCGCAGATTTCGCCTGGGGGCCAGTTGTTCCAATGGTCAATCCTGGGATTTAATTAGTTGCAAATCATTTGCAATTGGGAATACAGCATCAATTTAAGTATTTGTTTTTTTATAGTTGCGAACGATTTGCAAGTAAAACTATACCATATTAGTCTGGTTTTGACCAGAGCTGTTCCCTTCACGGCAGTGGGAGCTTTGGAAAATGTGTGGGCAGGATTGCCCACACGACAGCCGGCGGGACGACGGCGCTTATGTTATGCGTGCACCGCCGACAGCTCTTTCACAATGCTGGTCAGGAATACTTTGGCATCGCCGAACAGCATCAACGTTTTATCCAGATAATAAAGTTCATTGTCAATGCCTGCAAAGCCCGGGTTCATACTACGTTTAATAACCATCACAGTGTGCGCCTGGTCGGTGTTAAGAATCGGCATGCCGTAGATGGGACTGCTCTTGTCGTGGCGCGCGGCGGGATTGGTCACGTCGTTGGCTCCGATGACCAAAGCGACATCGGCTTGCGGGAACTCACCGTTGATGTCATCCATCTCAAACAATTTGTCGTATGGAATGTCGGCCTCGGCCAGCAAGACATTCATGTGGCCGGGCATGCGTCCGGCGACGGGATGGATGGCAAAACGCATATCCACGCCTCGCTTGGTGAGTGTGTCATAAAGCTCGCGCAATTTGTGCTGCGCCTGCGCCACCGCTAAACCATATCCCGGGACCACAATCACGAGGCGGGCGGAATTCAGCATCTCAGCGGCTTCTTCAGGAGTGGCCGAACGCACCGGCTTCTGCTCGGTCTTGGCGGCGGAAACCTGCAGTTGCCCGAAGGCGCCGAACAACACATTGGTAAACGACCGGTTCATAGCCTTGCACATGATGACCGAGAGAATGAAACCGGAGGCGCCATCGAGAGCGCCGGCAACGACCAGCACTTTGCTGTTGAGCACAAGGCCCAGCAGGGCGGCCGAGAAGCCGGCGTAGGAGTTCAAAAGCGAGATGACCGTGGGCATGTCGGCGCCGCCAATGGGAGTAACCAGCATGATCCCGAAGACCAGGGCAACGACCACCATGGCGTCGAAGACGTGCGTGTATTCCGGATGGATTACGAGAATCACCATCAGGATAACTGCCGTGCCAAGAACAGAGAGGCTGACGAAGTTCTGTCCTTTGTAAGTAATGGGGCGCTGCGGCAGGATCTCCTGCAGCTTCCCCGCGGCGATCAAGCTGCCGGTGACCGTGAGCGAACCGATGATGACTTCCAGGCCAATTTCCACCATCTGAAACCGGCTGAGATTGTGAGCGCCGACGCCCACGTAATACTCCGCAATACCGATGATCGCGGCCGACAATGCGCCAAAGGCATGGCTTAATGCTGTTCGTTGCGGCACGGCAGTTGTCTTCACGAAACCGAGAGGAACACCAATAGCGGCGCCGATGATCAGAGCGATGATGATCCATTTGTAGTGGGAGACCTGGGGATCGAAGAGTGTGGCCACGACAGCCAGGCCGGAGGCAATCTCGCCGATGAGCACCCCGCGCATGGCCGAAGCTGGAGAACTCAGCCATTTAAGGGCGAGAATAAATCCCACCACCGCGACGATGTAGGTGATATCAATGAGCTGCTGCATCGTCTCTGGGGTCATTGCTTCTTCGCCTTTCCAGTCTTGAACATGTGCAGCATGCGGTCGGTGATGATGAAACCTCCGACCATGTTGCTGAAGGAAGCTGCTATAGCAATCAATCCAAGCGTGGTAGAGAGGCTGGTTTCATGCCGGCCGGCAATAATGATGGCAGCAACCACGACGATTGCGTCGAGCGCATTCGTCAGCGACATCAGCGGAGTATGCAGGAGCGGAGAGACCCGCTTGATCAGCTCAAAGCCGAGAAACCCTGACAAGATAAAAACGAACAACAGCGATAGATCAAGATGTTGCACCGGATGACTCCTCCTATGACGATTGTTTTGCGTGACCCAGCAGATCTCTCACCCGCGCATTCACCACTTCTCCGCCGTGCGTCACCAGGGTCTCGCGCGTGATCTCATCCTGCTGGTCGATGTTGACTGCGCCGTCCTTAATAATGTGGCGCAAAAATGTGGCTACATTGCGGGAGTACATCTGGCTGGCATGAAATGGTATGGAAGCGGGAATATTCAGCGGTCCCATGATGCTCACGCCATTTTCCACGATGGTGCGGCCCGGCTGCGTCAACTCGCAATTCCCGCCGCGCTCGGCCGCGATATCAACGATGACTGACCCCGGCGCCATGCCCGCCACCATGTCGCGCGTAATGAGAATCGGGGCTTTCTTGCCGGGCACAGCCGCCGTCGTAATCACCACATCCTGCTGGCGCACGACTTCAGTCAGAAGCTCGCGTTGTTTGCGGTAAAAATCTTCGCCCAGCTCTTTGGCATAACCGCCTTTGTCTTCCGCCTGAGCCGAATCCAGCTCGACGGCAACAAACTTCGCGCCCAGGCTCTCAATCTGCTCCCGCACCGCAGCACGCACGTCGTAGGCCTGTACGACCGCGCCCAGCCGCCGGGCTGTGGCAATGGCCTGCAATCCGGCCACACCTGCACCCAGCACAAAGGCGCGTGCCGGTGTGAGTGTACCGGCGGCGGTCATGAGCATGGGAAACATGCGTGGCAGCGCGTCTGCGGCCATGATGACGGCCTTATAGCCGGCAATGGTGGCCATTGAGGAAAGCGCGTCCATGCTTTGCGCCCGGGTGATGCGCGGTATGAGCTCCATGGCAAAACTGGTAACGCCGCGCGTAGCCAATTCAGCATAGGCGGGACCGGCGGTCAGGGGTTCTCCAAAGCCAATAAGCACCTGGCGGGAGCGCAGCAGAGACAAATCCGCGCGTCCGGCCTCGGGATTGGCCCCCGGAGTACGAACCTGCAGCACCACCTCAGATGAAGCGAACACCTCGGCGCGATTGGCGGCTATGCGCGCGCCCTTTTGTTGATATTCCGAATCGGGAAATCCGGCAGCGACGCCGGCCCTGGGCTCAATAAGAAACTCGACGCTGCTCTTAGCCAGCGCATCCATGGCGCGCGGGGTCATGACCACCCGACGCTCACCCGGAAAAGTTTCGGCAGGCACACCAATCGTTAGCGCCACCGGAAGCGTTCCTCCTTGTAGATATAAGCTGCAAGCAAACTATTCATTCTACGTCGAATTTTGGCGGGATACTCTGAATCTCTTATTTGCACTGCTCATGATACCCGAACCACGCAACCTGCCAACGTGACGCCAATCACACTTTAATAGTTGCTCCAGGAACTTTAAGCATCACCCGATTCAAAGGGCAAACCCAAGATTGTATCAAAAGCGCTGGAAGAAGAATCCCGAGAGATACGAGAGTTTATTCAGGAAGAGCAAAACTGCAGGAAAGCGGATGCCAGAAAAAAATCCAGGGTCCGAGTCCGGCAAGAGCTCGAACCCTGGATTCCAAAATACGGTTTAGATATCAAAGTACAACGCGAACTCCCAGGGATGCGGACGCAGCCGTACCGGGTCAAGCTCTTTTTTGCGCTTGTACTCGATCCAGGTTTCGATCAGGTCCTTGGTAAATACCCCGCCCTCGAGCAGGAATTCGTGGTCTGCTTCCAGGGCATCAAGCACCTCATTCAAAGCTCCCGGTACAGATTTGACTTTGGCCTTCTCCGCCGGATCAAGTTCGTACAGGTCTTTGTCAATGGGCGTGGGCGGCACGATTTTCTTCTTGATGCCATCCAACCCTGCCATGAGCAAAGCAGGCAACGCCAAGTACGGATTCGCCGAAGGGTCGGGCGAACGGAACTCAAGCCGCTTTGACTTCTCACTGCGCGAGTACACCGGGATGCGGACGCAGGCGCTGCGGTTACGTTGCGAGTACATCAGGTTGATGGGAGCCTCGTAGCCAGGCACCAGGCGGCGATAAGAGTTCGTCGTCGGGGCACAGAAGGCGAGCAACGCCGGAGCATGGGCGAGCAGGCCGCCGATGTAATGGATCGCCATCTCGCTCAGGTCGGCATAGCCTCCTTTGCCGTAGAACAGGTTCTTCCCTGCCTTCCACAAGCTCTGGTGGACGTGCATGCCGGAGCCGTTATCCTGAAACAGTGGCTTGGGCATGAAGGTAACGGTCTTGCCATGCTTGTAGGCGACGTTCTTGGCGACGTACTTATACTTCAACACGTTGTCCGCCATCTTGGTCAAGGTGTCGAACTTCATGTCAATTTCGGTCTGGCCAGCGGTGCCGACCTCGTGGTGGTGAACCTCAACCGTGATGCCGATTTTCTCCATGGTCAGCATCATGTCCGAACGGATATCCTGCAATTTATCCATGGGCGGAACCGGGAAGTAGCCTTCCTTGTAACGCACCTTGTATCCCAGATTCTTGCCATCCGGGCCTTCCTTGCCGCTGTTCCAGAACCCTTCCTCGGAGTCGATGTGGTAGTAACCGTAGTTGTAAGACTGGTCGAAGCGCACACTGTCGAGAATGTAGAACTCGGCTTCTGGCCCGAAATAGCATGTATCGGCCAAGCCGATGGCCTTGAGATGCGCTTCCGCTTTCTGGGCAACATGGCGAGGATCGCGGGTGTAGGGTTTGTTGTGAATTGGCTCGACTACGTTACAGATAAGGCTCACGGTCGGCGCGGCGGTGAAGGGATCTACGAAAAGTGTGGCTGGATCCGGGTACAGGAGCATGTCGCTTTCATGAATCTCCTGAAAACCACGGATGCTCGATCCGTCAAAACCTACGCCTTCGGTAAAGGCGCTTTCTTCAAACTCTTTTGCTGAAACAGAGAAGTGCTGCCAGAGACCGGGCAGATCGACGAATTTCAGGTCAACCACCTGGATCCCTTTGTCTTTAATAAATTTTATGACCTCACTCGGTGTCATTTTGCATTCGCCCCCGTTAAGTTAAATTATTTTGGAATTTGAAATTCGGGCGCTTGCGCGCCCGAACAAGAGTATTCGTTCAACTCCTTGAAATCAAATGCGCGGGTCAATCCATCGAAAAAACCGTACCGGACTGACCCGTTACATGTTTACCTCAAGTCCTTGAAATCCCAGGTATAGATCAACCCGCCAATGACCTGGCTCTGGTGTTTTTCGGGCGTAACGTTTTCGGCGAACACAGCGTTGTTGGAGAGATCATAACGATACTCCCAGCGCGTAATCAGGTTGCCGTAAATCTTGCGCTCGACGGTTGCGGTGAATTCATGGTAGTGTCCCGCCACCGCAGTCGTGAAGCCGGCATGATCGTCATAGTACTCGTAGCGGAATGCCGTTGCCCACTTAGGATCGAACTGGTATTTCAAATATCCGGCTACGCCTGCCCACCAGCTTTCTTTCAGCGCCGTCAAGGGATGATCGTCGCCATAGTCGCCGTTAAACATCAACGACAACTTGCCGGTTGGATTGAAGGTAACCACGGTGTCGCTCAGTTGACGCCAATGGCTGCCGGCGGCGTGGGTGATGCCGAACTGCTCCGGCCCAGCATAGTAGTTCTGCGTAATGCTGATCTTCTTGGTGGGGTTCAATCCCAGGCTCAAGCCATAGGTTTTGCCGGTGTTGTTTTCAACGATGTTGTTCCAGCCGTTGACTATATACCCCGTCAAGTTAACCTTGTCGTTAAAGGTATACTTGGCGCGAGCGCCGTAATGATAGAACGGAATGGCATAAGTAAACAGGATGCTATGGGTATAGTTCCAGTTACTCATGGTCTCGATGACCTCAGCGCCGTTTGAGGTTACGAACTTTCCGAAATCGATATCCAGACCCTTGCCTATGGGAGCGTTGTAAGAGAGATAGCCTTCCTTGACGTATTGGGCAAATGCCAAGCTTCCAGGATCGGTGCTATTGACCACGTTCATGGCATTGCCGAAGCCTAAGGTCAAATCGAAACCCAGACGGTTAGCGTCAGTCGGCGCCTTGTTGATGATCACTTCGGCCAGGTTCAGTCCGAACTGCCTGTCAGGACTGGTGAAGGCCCTTAGACCGGAAACCAAGGGCGCTGGGGTTCCAGAGAAGCCTGTGGTTGCCAATGGGAAAGTAGTCGGGTTACCGAATGTTGTGCTGGGCACGTTGGTGGTCGGGTGTGCAAAGGTGTAAGCATAATAACCATCAAAAAACCCGGTTATGTTCATTGGCCCCAAAGCGACTGCCATGGGCGTCGGGGGAGGAGTCGCGGGCGCCGCAGGAGCGGCGGCTGCTGCAGCCGGCGCAGGGGTTTGGGCAGCGGCATCTTGCGCGGTCAATGCGGCCGATGCTACCGGCTGCGGAGTGGCGGCCAGTTGCTGACGAAGCTGTATCACCTCGCTCTTCAGGCGTTCAATCTCGCCCACCTCGCTGCGCAGACGTTCGATCTCGCTTTGCATGTCATCCACTCGCTCAGAAACCTCTGCTGCAGTGGGGCTGGCTGCCGGTGCGGCTGCTGGGGCGGCGGCAGGAGCGGCACTTGCCGGTGCAGCGGCTGGTTCGCCACCGCCTTCTGCGCCAAACGCCAAGAGCGTAAAGCACGACAGAAGAAAGCATAATGCCAGTGCCATCAAAACCGTCCTCGTTTGATTCCTCATCGATTAACTCTCCCTTCCTGAAATTATTTATTTGAAATTGTTTTAAGTCCCTGTTGACTGCCCTGTTACTTTTGAGGTCAGAACACTCCCCTGCTTGCTGAGGAGTGCTGACCTCAAAGATTGACCAGGGTCTTGCAAAAATAGAAGACAGATAAAATTTCGTCAAAGAGATAATTTTTTTGGGACGCATAAGTTATTCATATAGGGAAAATCCCGTTAGAGGAATTTAAAGCACAGATCGTAAAGGGAGCATAAACGCTTCGTTAATAAGCTATAAACAGGGCTATTCATTGCGGTAATGATCGAGTTTGTCGCCGGGATGGAGTATCGCCATCTCAGTACGCTGGGGTGCGCCGGAATCGTTTTAATTCGAAGCCATCTCGTAAACAAGGAATTCTTACGACGCGTGATCGATTGGGGGCGAATGCAACGGTCGAGAATCTGCCTCTACGTTCACAAGATGGCCCGCTTGACGTTAGTCCATCTGCCATAAAGAAGGCATAAACAATTTACTAATAATTCATAAAAGATCATCGGAAGGCCAAATTGAGAGTTAGGCCCGAATCTGCCATGAATTGGCGGCGCAAACGACAGCGCCGGGATTTATGCGTGTTTCGCCACGTAGAACATCAGGGCGAAAATGAAGACGGGAATCAATGCCAGCATGATGTAAAACAGGATTCTTTTCAGCCAAGGCGAACGCCGCTGCCTCCAGTCTCTCAATTCGGGACGGTCCGCGACTCCTACCTGGTCCTGATGCTCGAGGTCCCAGGCAAACTCGTGGGCGCTGGCATAACGTTTCTTAGGATCGCGCTCCAGGGCGCGATAAATGATTTCCTGCAACTGGGGAGAGATTTCAGGATTGAGTTCGCGTGGCGGCACGGGATTATTCAACAGCCGGTCATTCATAATGGCGAAGGGATTTGGCCCCTGAAACGGCACTTTGCCGGTCAGCATTTCGTACAACATGATGCCCAATGCATACAGATCGCTGCGCGCATCGCCACGCTTGCCTTTCACCTGTTCGGGAGAAATGTAGTCGGGCGTTCCCATGGTCGCCGAAAGCTTGGCAAAGGTCAGCCGCCGGGCGCCGGCGTTGGCGGCAATACCGAAATCAATGAGCTTGATGTTGTCTTGGGCGTCAATCATCACGTTTTCCGGCTTCAGATCGCGGTGCACTACGCCGTGGCGATGGATATAGTCCAGCGCACGCGCAATTCCCAGCACGATCTTGACTGCGCGCTCGGGTGGAAGCCTCTTCTGCTCATTGAGGAGCTGGCGCAGCAGCCTCCCTTCCACCCACTCCATGACCATGTAAATCTGGCTGCGGTCTTCGTCGGTCATTACTTTCATCACACCGGGGTGATCGAGTTTTGTGCCGATATCCTGCTCGCGATGAAAGCGCTCGTAGAATACAGGATCGCTCTCCATTTCCGGATGGGGAACCTTGATGGCGACCGGCTGGCCGGTGCGCAGGTCAGTGCCGCGGAAGATAGAAGCCATGCCGCTACGTGCAACGACGTTTTCAATGCGATAGTGATCAAGTTGGTCGCCGGTGTGAAGTGAGATCATTGGGTTGCAGTTATCTCAGAATACCCCTCAATAAAGCATAAAAGCTCCATGAAGAATAATTCATAAATGGCAGAAATAGAGGGTGATTGATGGAATAGAGTCATGGCAGCGCAGGTCAAGGCAAAATCCGCAGCCGGGCCAATTAGAGAAGCTTATAAGGCCGTCCGCGATACATGCCCACACGTTCCACACTGCGAACGCGGATGAGCTGCACGCTGATATTATCGCTGCCGTCCTGCTGATTGGCAACCTCGACCAGCTTTTTCGCGGCGCTGGTCAAGTTGTCGCTGTGGCCGATGATATGCGCCATCTCCGAGGGGGTCACGGCTCCGTGCAGGCCGTCGGAGCAAAGCACCAGCACGTCGCCGGCCAGCACCTGGTGTTCGTTGGTTTCTACGTTGACGAACATCTCGTTTCCCAGCGAGCGGCTGAGCACGTGGCGCGTGGGAACATCCGAAGCTTCCCGCGCGGAAAGCAATCCCAAGGTCACCTGCTCATTGGCAACCGTATGATCGCGGGTAAGCACCCTGGCCTGATTGCGCCGGATGAGATAGCAGCGCGAATCGCCCACATGGGCCACTACCGCGCGATCAAAACGCAGGCCGCAGGCCACGATGGTGGTTGCAATGGTGTTGCCGCCCGGTCCCGATGTCGTTCCGGTTTCGTACACATGAGTGTTGGCCGCCTGCACCAGGCGTGGCAGTAAGGCGGTATGCAGCTCTCCCGGCACAGCTTTGCGGAAGCCCTCCAGCACGCTTTCTATGGCCGTGCGGGAGGCCACCTCGCCGCGGTCCTGCCCGCCCACACCATCTGCCAGCGCGAACAGCCAGCCGTGTGTGCGCGCCAGCTCTGGCGACGTTGGGAGCACGTGACCGAAATAGTCCTCGTTGTGCTCTCGCCTTTGTCCGGGATCAGAAAGTTGGGCGAACTCCACTTGCAGCATAGAGCTTTCTAGCGAACGGCGCCTGCCGGTAAAAGCACCGGTAGGGCGCCCAGGAAACGATCCTCCATGACTAGCGTACATTATGCCTTATGCCTCGTGAAAAATGGGCGGACACAAGTCCGCCCATGGCTTATTGTTCGCTCTACCCTCGGCGTACGGTTCGTTCTCACATCAGGTTGATTACGCCGTACCGGCATTGGCGCGTTCTCGCACCAACGTCGTTCGTCCCATCTTCTTACTGGAAATGACAAAGTAGATGCCACCGTAGATGGCCCAAACCGCCGCAATCCCCAAGGCGGTAAATGGCTCCATCTTGGTGCCATAACCCATAAACGGTAAGACCAGATAGGCAGCCATGCAGACTAAGTTGGCCGCCAGCCCAAATACGGGAATAACGAAGTGACGCACTGCCTTAAAGTTGGGATGCTTATGGTATGCAACTAAGCAAACCAGGCAGCTCAACCCGTACAGCAGGAAGGTTCCGAAGTTTGAAGCGAGCGTTATCGTGATAAAGGAATTGGGCATAGCTGCCATCTTGTCGTGCGTCGAGTATCCGAGGCTCGACCAGAAGCCATGTGGCAGCGCTGCTATTGCGGCATCGGAAGGCGCGGCGGCATCGCCGAAGGGCATGGCCACAACCACGCAGCCAATCACTGCGGCAATGATCGCCAGCGCCCAAATGGCTCGATGCGGCGTCAGGTTCTTGCCATGCAACATGCCGAAGTGCTCGGGCACTTCTTCATCCTTACCCATGGCGTAGGTGACACGCGCTCCGGTGTTGATGCAGGAAAGCGTGGTGCCAATGAGAGCCAGGAATACGGTAATCGCCTCGACTAACATGAAGGTTCGCCCGTGGCCCGGACCGAACAGAGCATCGCCCACCATGACCATCATGTCACCGATAGGCGCCGCCGAGGCCTGCGCGTTTGCCATGGGATACCCGCTACTCAGGAAGTAGCTGGCCGCAAAGTACTCGAACAGGTAACAGAAAGCCCCCTGCACCAGCAGTGATGTGATAACGGCAATAGGTATGTCGCGTTTGGGATTCTTGGCCTCGCCGCCCAGTGCTGTACACGATTCAAAACCCACCAGGATCAGAATAGCAACGGTCGCCTGGACGAATACCCAGCCCCATTTGTGCGGCGCAAGAACAGAACCTGCCGTGGGATGGGAGACAAAATTCGGCGGGTTGCCGCCGTCATCGTAGGGATAAGTGACGGTGTAAGGCACCGGCTTGCCGGAGGCATCGAGCAGAGGCTGAGGAATGCCGCTGGAGTCACGGACAATGGTATCCGTGGTCTGGCCGTTGGCGGTTGTCTTCTCTGTCTTGAACTGGTAGTTGTAGGCATCGCCGGAGGTTGTATCCCACTGCCAGCCGTCGGTGCCCGGCTTATGGTTGATGCGATAACTCAGGACCATCACTGAGAATACGATCAGGGCGCTGATCTGAATGATGTTGATGGCAATGCTGACTCCTGTCGAACCGACCACGCCGCGATAGGCGATATAAGCGATCGCAAACGAGGCGATGATGGCGCAGAGCCCCATGAACATCGGGCCAGGGTTGCCAGCGTTCATGAAATTCGGCCAGATTGTCCCAACGATGTAACCGCAGAAAATTCCGATAACGCCGGTCATCACACCGGTATAAATCCAGTAGTACAGGTGTGAACCCCAACCTACGATGAACTTGGAAATGCGGGCAAAACGCCACGCTTTTTCGTGGTTGAGAAAGGCTTGTTCAGCGAAAAAATACGAACTGCCGGGGCCTGGATACAGTTTTGACAACTCCGCATAACTCACGGCGGTGGCCAGACAAAGTAACAAGGCGACAAAAATGCCCAGCCACATCGCTGGTGCAGTCGAGCCTTCTGCTGCCTGGGCTGCGAAAGTGAGCCAGAGAAAGGCTCCGGGTGCGATGAGCGCCATAGCATTCATCGTCAACCCGGTCAATCCCAGGGTTGGTTTCATTTCAGTGCTGGTCTTCTCCTCCATTTGCATTCTCCTTTGAATGAAAAGTTGGTTCCGAGGGTTCTGTATGATGCCCTGTAATCAGCTCTGAGTAAAATGCAAATTTTCTATCGTGGGGATAAACAATTTATATAAATTCCATAAATGAACCGACTTTCATCTTCTAAGCGCCATAAAAAAAATCAATTGGACAAAAGCCAGTTCCAGTAGCTTTCCCGGTTTCACCGAACCGTCTGACTCCGTCTTGCTTGATTGGCGGCTTCTGCGCCTTCAATCTCATATTTGTTTTGAAGCGCTATCCCGGGAGGTTGCAGCGGCAATGTTGTATGATTAATTCCCAAAATGTTATGACCAGGTTACGAAAGATCGCCGACAAGTTTTTTCCCTACCAGATGACGGATAGAATCTCGCTCCGCAGGAGGCCAACTATCCGCTTGCCTCACCCACAAAATGTTTTGATTCCGGGATTCACAGCATGAAGCTTGCCGGCCTATTCTTACTCGTCGCAGGATGGATCATCGCGCTGGCAGCGGTCGCGCTTTTTTCGTCGGCGACACCTCGCGCCTGGTTCGTGCTCGCCGGTGTTGCTGTGGAACTGTTGGGACTGGCGCTGGTATTCCACTCGCACCTGGAGTTGCGAAAGGAACGAGGATAATCCCATGCCGGTTCCTTCCCTTCCCGAAGCCACTGCGCTCCTCTGCATTTTTTCTATTCTTCTGGTTCCGTTTGCCGGGGCCGGGCTGGCGCTGATCAACACCGGATTAGGCCGCTCGCGCAGCGCGGCACACTCGATGATGGCGGCGTTGTGTGTGTTTGCGGTTGCAGCCATCGTGTACTTTTTTTGCGGATTCGCCTGGCAGGGATTTATGGGCCGATCGGCGCACGTCTTCATGATGGGCGGCAAACCCTGGAACTGGATCGCATCCGAACCATTTTTCTTTCGCGGATTGCAATTGGATGGCTCGCCCGCTTCGCTGGCGGCATGGATGCAGATGCTCTGTGTTGGGTTAGCCGCGTTGATCCCGTTGGGCAGCGGCGCCGATCGCTGGCGACTGGGCGCCATCTGCATCTCCACGGCCTTGCTCGCGGGCTGTGTCTATCCTTTATTTGCGCATTGGGTCTGGGGCGGGGGATGGCTAGCGCAACTCGGCGTCAACTACGGTTTGGGCCACGGCTTTATGGATGTCGGGGGCGCCAGTTCGATTCAGGTGCTGGGCGGATTTACAGCCCTGGCAATCGCCTGGATCCTGGGTCCGCGCCGCGGCAAGTATTCCATGGAGGGCATGCCGACCGCCTTTCCCGGACATAATATAGTGTTCGTTTTGTTCGGTTGTTTGCTGGCGCTGGTGGGATGGATTGGCTTGAATTCTGCCGGAGCTATCTTATTTATAGGCGTTGAACCCGGCCGGATTGTCCTGATTGCGGTCAACACCACCCTGGCGGCGGCTTCGGCCACGCTCACGGCAGCAATTATTACACGCGTGCGTTTCGGTAAGCCCGATGCTTCTCTCAGCGCCAACGGCTGGGTCAGCGGATTGGTTGCCAGCAGCGCGGCTTGCGCTCTCATCTCACCGGCGGCCGCAGTCATGATCGGCCTGGCAGCGGGCGCTCTGGTTACCTTTGCGGTTGAGCTGTTCGAATTGAGGCTGGCGCTGGATGACCCCGGCGGCGCCATTTCCGTGCACGCCATCGGCGGCATCTGGGGAATACTCGCGCTTGGGTTCTTTGCCCATTTTCCAACTCGTGCATTAAATAATGTAGCCGGCAGCACGGCCTCCTCTGCAGGAAACGGCGCCCCGGGCCAGTGGCTGGCGCAGTTGGTCGGCATCGCGACCCTGCTCGGCTTTGTTCTGCCCCTGACCTACGGGCTCAATTGGCTTCTGAATCGAATCTATCCGCAGCGCGTTGCCATGGAAGGTGAGCGGCAAGGAATGGATCTGCATGAATTGGGCGCGGGCGCTTACCCCGAGTTCATTACTCATACTGAGGAATTTATGCAGCGCTAACTCGCACAACCTGCATCCGTTTTGTATTTGTTCATGCCGGCGCATTAGAATGAGAGCCGCAATTGTATGAGGCTTACTGTTGTTCTGGCGATATTGCTGCTCGCGCTCGGCACCTCGGCCGCCCAACACCCAGCGCCCACACCCGACCCGGCTACGCAAGAAGGCCAGCTTCTGCAGCGCATCGCGGATGAACCTGATTTATCCAATCGCCGCGCCTTACTGGAGGAGTTCGTGGCCTCCTATCCTAACCGTTCGGCGGCGGCCTGGGCGTATGAACAGTTGATGGATGCTTACCGCTCTGCCAACGACCCTGACAAACTGCTTGCCGCCGGAGAGCGAATTCTGGCCATTGATCCCGGCGACTTTACGACAGCGCAAACCTGCCTCAACGCGGCGCTGCAGATGAAGAAAGATCCTGACCTCGTACTCAAATGGACCGAGACACTTTCAAGCGTTGTGGACCAAGTGGTCCACTCCCCCAAGCCCGATGATGAGAACGAAGCGCAGGCCTGGGAGACCCGCGTCAATAATGCCAAGATGGCGGAGAGCTATTCAGAGTCAATATTGTATGAAGCCGCGCAGCAGACCGACGACCCATATAAGAAGATTGAGCTGGGCGAAGCCCTGGCCTTGCACAATCCTGAGAGCGAATACAAAGTGCCCATGGCGGAGCTTTTATTCAAGGCGTACGTCCGGACCGGTGACACAGAGAAAGCCCTGGCGTTAGGCAAGGAAACGCTGGCGCAATCTCCTATAGATGTCGAAATGCTGTTGAGCCTGGCCAGTCTCTACCGCAGCAAGCAGCAACCGGAGAAAGCATTGGCATTAGCGAAGCAAGCCATCCAATTGGCAGACGTGCAGGAGACGCCGGAGGGAATGACCGACGCCTCATGGGAGCCGCGCCGGGAGGAGTTGCGCTCGTTCGGGCAATACACGGAAGGCGTCATTTACGCGACGATGGAAAAATGGACTGACGCTGATGTGCAACTGCGGGCTTGCCTTCCTGGAATCACAAGCCCTGAAAGTAAAGCCGAGATCCTCTACTATCTTGGATTAGCCAATTATCGGCTGGCGGAGAAGGGCCAGGCGCAGCGCGCCTCCGATGCCCTGCTCTTCAGCACGCAGGCGGCCGACATCCCAAGCCACTTTCAGGAATTGGCGCGAAAGAACGCCACGGCAATTCGCAGCAAATTCCAAATTCAATGACCGAGGCAGAATATCTACAGCGATTATTTCAGCATCACTCGCCTTGCGGTCAGTCTGAATCTGAATCGTCCTGTTCAGTTGCTGTGACAGAAATCGGCAGGCCGGCGCTTTTCTCGATCAATTTCTGTATTGAGGGCGCAATCACGAGCAGCAATTGAGCGCTCGGCTTTTTTGCCTGCTCGACCAGCGCGAGTTGTTCTGTCTTCCACGCCTCCGGCGCCTGCTGGCCGCTATCAAGGTAATCAAGGGCGCGCAAACCTGCCGCGCTCAACGCCGAAAGATTTTGCGAAACGGGTGCGACCTCTTTCAGCAAAAAGGATTTTTCCAGCAAGGGTTCAAGGTTTGCCTGGTTATCGTGCCAGCGGGTGAGAAGCACGCGAATTTGAGTTTTGCTTTCGGCACTGCTGGATTCTCCCGAAACCAAACCATCTACCAGAATTGCGAACCGTCTCGCGGTGTTGCTCTCCGGACGGGCTGCGTCGATCAACCGATTCAGCGGGGTTGCGCTGGTGGGCTCGACCACCGCGGTTTTTTCGCGGCTGTAATTTTTTACCGGTTCCACCACATCGGCGAGCACGCGCAGGGCGGCGATGTCATCCTGCCCGGCGAGGCGCCGCAGCATCGCGCTGTAACTGGAATTGTGGGTCAAGCCCAGCCAATCTAATTTTCGGCTGAACCTCTCCAGACGGTCATACATCGAATTCACGTCCATAACTTCGGGAGGCGACCACAGGCGCTCGGCAATCGCGCCGGTGCGCGGCCAGATTCGGGAATCAATGTTCTCGGCTGAAACATACTCCGACCACATGCATGCTTCCCCGCCCAGGATGTGCTCTTTCTCTTCCGGGGCCAGGGCTGCCGCCGCATCCGCCATGGGATCTACAGCGTAGTGGCGCGATGCCGGCCAGTTCAGATCGATGTAGTAGCCGTGAGAAAGCAGGCCGCTGTAGCCCTGCCGGGCGGCTTCGGCCAGCGACTTCTGGCCGCGCCACGATTGGATGACGATGCTCTTGGGCAAATTGGGGTTCAGGATTTCATCCCAGCCCATCATCACCTTGCCGTGCTTGCTCACAAGTTGTTGCACTCGCCGGTTGAAGTAGGCCTGCAATTCCTGATTATTTTTTAGTCCATGCTCGCGCATGAACTGCTGAATTTGAGGATTGGCATTCCACTGCTTTCCATTGACCTCATCGCCGCCGATATGAAAATAATGATCGTGGAAAAGTTTGGCCATTTCGCCGATGAACTCATCGAGGAACTTATAGGTTTTTTCCTGGGTAGGATCTATGGCCGGATTGAAGACGCCCCATTTGCGCTCGATCTCATAAGGGCCGGGGGCGCTTGCCAGTTCGGGATAACCCACCAGCCACGCGGTGCTGTGTCCGGGTATGTCGAACTCGGGAACGACGCGGATGCCGCGTTCGTGCGCATATGCAATCAGCTCGCGCACCTCATCCTGGGTGTAGTAAAGCCCGTCTGAGCCCATCTCTTGCAGCTTGGGGAACTTCCTGCTTTCCACGCGAAAGCCCTGGTTGTCTGAAAGATGCCAATGCAGCACATTCAACTTTGCCGCCGCCATGCCGTCGAGGTTGCGCTTGAGCACGTCGAGCGGGATGAAGTGGCGGCTGGCATCAATCATCAATCCACGCCAGGGGAAGCGGGGCCTGTCCTGAATACTGACCACGGGCACGGCGAAGCCATCGGGAGTCAGATCCACCAACTGAAGAAGTGTCTGGAGTCCATGCAGGACGCCGAGAGGAGTGGGCGCCGTAAGCTGCGCGTTCGCGGCGGTCACGTTGAGCGTGTAGGATTCGTCTTCACCCAGCTCCTGCACTTCCCTGGCGGCATGCTCGGTGTGGATGACCAGGGTGGCGGCGGATGCGTCACCCGGCTTTGTGTTCAGCGGCATTCCGGTTTGCCGCGCCAGATCGCGCACAAAGTTTTTGACGGCGTGATCGAGCCGATCCTCCTTGTATCCGGTGAGCGCAACCGAAAATGATTGGCTGATGACCAGCTTGCCGCTGCCGAGCTGGAAAGACGCCGGCATGGGCATGATGTTCAACTGGGATTGTGATTGCGCTGCAGAAAATAAAGAAGTGAGCATGAAGCAAAGAGAGACCAGCAAACCGCGCATCAATAGTTTTCTCCGGTGGAAATTGAAATTCCTGGGGCTTGTACAAACCTTGTTGCCGTTGACCTTACCCATGTTAATATACCGCCCATGCAAAAACTTATACTGCTGCTGCTCATGAGTTTTTCTGTGCCTGTTTTCGCCGATTCGGCCTGCGACCATCCCAAGAACGACTTTGACGGCCTGTATTGCCTGAACAAGGTCTGGATCGAGGCAGATAGGAACCTCAACGAGGCTTACCAGAAGCTGAGCTCCAAGCTCGACAGCCCCGGCAAGGCGGCATTGAAAAGGGGCCAGCTCGCCTGGATCAAGTCGCGCAATTCATCGTGTTCGGAAACCAAGAACGAACATTTTTTCGTGGACCTGGACTGCGCCAGCAAAACCACCATTGACCGCGCCAAGTTCCTCGAAGATCGCTACCGCGAGTGCGCGAGCGCCGGCTGCATGAACAGCAAGCTGGAGTGAGGCCGGCAAAAACGGCGGCCAAGTAATCTCCCCCCTCCCCCATTACTTCGAGTAGTTCATTTTGTCTTAAGTCATTGAGATTCAATGATGTATGGAGGGGTGTGGAAGTAGTCAAAACATGTGCATCGCCCTGCTCCTCTTTCGTGTCGAGAATCTCCCCGGTCTAATCTGTCAGGAATGTACCCGGTCTGTACCTTTTCCAGGAGGGCCCCCACCCCCCTTGCTCAGCAAGGGTAGAGCTGTATTTGAACCGTATATTTACTGGAGAGAATCGATTTTCGATGAGGGACTAGCTGCTCACGGGAATCCCGGCGAGGATAATAAATTTTCAAAGAAGTAAGGCCTGCATTCTTGAATGCCCGAGACAATGATGCCGCACAAATCCTAATACCTCAAGCTTTTGATATCACTCTGCCTGCCGGCGAAATTTTAGGAATGAAAAAATATGGAGGCCCCGGGCAGAGTCGAACTGCCGACCAACGGTTTAGGAAACCGCTGCTCTATCCATCTGAGCTACGGGGCCTTCGAACGAAACGGTCTTTATCATTAGAGCATGTTTCAAAATTATCATGATGACGATCTAAATATTATCTTATGGCCTCAGGGGCTGAAGCCTAATGATTTATAGGGCGGCCTCAGGATTTCTTTGGTGCCGGCATTTCGGGCTGCTATTGCCATAGGCAGGGGCTATTAAATAAAGCCAGGGGCTTCCACCATGCGTCGCAAAGCGACACAATGGGACGTCCTTGAAGATCGTCTAGATTTCGTCATGGCAAGGGAAAAATTCACGCATGGTCCGATTTAAGCCGTGGGCGGTTCCCATCGCCATCGGAGATCCTTCGCTTGCGGCTCACGATGACACTTCTACGTGTGAGCACTTTTCGAAGAATGTCAACGGAGCCAAATAGGCTCCAGCATTCTAGGTCTCCTGGTCTGCAAGCTTCTTGCCGAACTATAAATGCGTTTTGGAAAACGTTTTTACCTTAGCACCAACAACTTTGAGCAACCTGCACAAGCTCCACATCAATCACAAGACCAACGTGGTTCCACTCTTCAGTTGTCAGACAAAAACCCAAATCGGCGTTCAGAGAAGCTGACGCCTGGAGTCGCTATGAACTTCCGTACCTTTGCGGCAATTGCGGTTCTTCCTTTCCTTCTTGTTGTTGCAGCGATGGCACAAATACAGCCGGCGAGCTGCCAGTTTCAACTGCTTGATTTTCCCGGCGCTCAATCGACTGAAGCCTCTGGCATCAATCATGCCGGTGTGGTCGTTGGTTCCTACGTGGTGCACGCTCCCGCCCGATCAGGCTTTGTCTTCCACCAGGGCCAGTTTGTAACCTACACCGTTCCCGGAAGCAGCTCGACCTCCCTGTTTGGCATTAACAACCTGGGATGGATGGTGGGCAGTTATCGCGACCAAAATCTTCACTCTCATGGATTCCTGCTGCGCAACCAGCAATTGATCAAGTTCGACGTTCCGCATGCGCAAGAAACCATAGCTACAGGAATCAACGATGGCGGGGTAATCGTAGGATCGTTCTTCGACGGCGTGAGCAACCATGGCTTTGTCAAAATCGGCGGCATATTTATCACGCTGAACTATCCTGGCTCAACCAGCACGGTAGCGGCCGGAATCAATAATCATGGGTCGATTGTCGGCAGCTTTACCAGCTCGACTGGGGGTGGCGGATTTCTCTATCAGAACGGACGCTTCACGGCGGTTAACGTGCCAGATGAGGGCCCGTCGACCAGCCCGGCCGGAATCAGTGGCGGTGGAGAGATTGTCGGCAGATATATGGAGCAGACGCTGCTTCCGCACATTCCTCGCGGCTTCATTGACCAGAGTAATGGGTTTAAATCGGTGATTTTTGGGCAAGATCACGGGACGTTTCTGAAGGGCATTAACGGCAACAGTATGATCGTGGGCACCTATCACCAGAATTCGCCGGAGGATTTTGCCTTTCGCAGTTTTATTGCGAGCAATTGCAGGTGAGCGGGTAGACCTTGTCTAGATTTCGTCATGGTGAGGGAAAAATCCAAGCGGGGTCCGATTTAAGCCGTGGGTAGTTTCCATCGCCATCGGAGATTCCTTCGGCAACTCAGGACAGGCTCTTCGCCTGCGGGTCAGGATGACACTTTTTTCTAAGGGATAGCTTCCGTGTGCTGAGTGCTGAGCACCGAGCACCGGCAACTGAGTACTGCTTTCAATGTACGCGGGTGAAATCGTAGGAGAAGTCCACCAGCCCGTCGCGATAATCAATGGTGATTTTCAGCATGCGTAGAAGGGAGAAGCCGAGCGTGCCTGAGATTTCGGTGCCCACATCCTGGCTGATTCTGGAGAGATCGAAGGACACCACGTCCTGTGTCTCATGTTTATAAGGCCCGAAGCTGAGAGTGACTTTATCGGCGCGGAACACATTTTTCACCTTGCCGCCGTTTACGCCCCGCACTATTGTGTCAGGGTCGTCGTGCACTTTGGTCACCTCGCGCGCTGCCTCTGGAGAAATGTAGTTGTGGTTTGCGCCGGTGTCGAGCAAGAATAACTTCCGTTCAATCTTGCTCAACTTCGCTTCGGAGTCGTTCAACTTCCGTTCGTCCTCGTTCAACCCCGTCGGGACCAGCAGCATGTGGCCGAAGCGGAACACTGACGTATAATCCTGCATCTCGGGCGCGATGTAGCGGTCCTCAAAATCGCCGCTCTCGTCCGGGGGGTCGGCTGCCGGAGAGATTTGCCCGGTATTCGTTTCTGCCGCCGATGATCCTGCTGCTTGCGGAGGGTCTTCAGGTGAGTTGGCGGATGGCTTAGGGGGCAGCTTGGGCAGCTCGCTCAGCCTCAGCTCACGGCCGGGGAAATCGATGGTCACCAGATAGTGCTCAAACAAATCGGCACCCACCAGGCCGTCATGATCCGTTGCTTTTTTTGCCGACACTTCCACGGGACAATTTCTAAATTCCAGCGCGCCGATTTTGATGGAGTTGGCGTAGCCGATATATAAATCCGTTTCGCCCTTGTCGCCAATCCCCGTGATCTTCGACTGCGCTGCAGGCAGGATGCCCGCGCGCTCGGCCTCGCCGGGAGTCAAGAGAATGCCGCTCACACCTGTATCCAGGAGCAAACGGGATTGGCGCCCGTTGATTTTGAAGTCGAGACCGTACCCGTTGATGCGAAGTGGGCCTACGAACATGGGCCAAAGATAAACTTTTGCCGTCCTGGGGCTGCTCACCAGCTCACATTCCCGCGGCGGCTGCTTTTCTTCCTGCTTCAAGGATTCCAGATAATTCTTATAATCTTCCAGCAGGCCGGAATCGTTGCTCTGTGCGGCCGCAACATAGGCTTCCAGCGCTTTTATGCGGGCGGCACGCGGCAGGGTGTTTAACCAGAGCCACTCGATTTCCGGATCGTTGGGGTCAAGTTCGTGGGCCCGCGCCAGCATCTGTTTGGCGCGCGCACGCATTGAGAACGCTGTGGAAACGCGCGCCAGACCCAGATAGGCGCGCCCATCCGGCGCCTCTGCGCTGGTTGCATCCATGAACGCCTGCTCCGCGTCGTGCATTTTTCCCTGACGGAAATAAACCTCGCCCAGGACAACGCGCAACGTTTCCGAGTCAGGCGCCGCTTCCTTTCCTTTCTGAATACGCTCGTAGGCTTGTTGCACCTGGCCTTCTTTAAGATCGCAACGGGCCAGCCCGGCATAAGCTTCCGCAGAGTGCGGATCTTGTTTCAGGGCCTCAGTATAGTCCTCGGCGGCGTCCTCGAATTTGCCGGTGCGGTAGAGACGCAGGGCGCCGCTGAGGAGGTTGCCAGAAGCCAGCTTTGCGGAGACAAATTTTTGCGGATCGGGCTGGACAATCTTCTGCCGAACTTGCTGCCTCGCGGAGCACGCAGACAGAGTCACGGCAAGCAATAGAACCGCCTGCAAATGGCGGGCTTGTCCTATTCCTGAAATTCCGCCCGCCGGACTTTTGTGCGCAAGCATCCTGAGCGCAAATTTATCATTTATTTCCTATTTCTGCGCGGTGGGCGGCAACATGCCGTTCAGGCGCAAATACATGGCGGCGGCGCCGTAATGGTCGGCAAAGTCATTGGTCAGCGCGATCAGGGCCGCCGCGCGCGGAGCTTTGCGCCCGCGCATCAGAGTGACTGTGTCGCCTAGTTTGGAATCGTCAGTCTTGTCGAGGGCCGCCGAGCAGTAATCAAACGATGCTTTCAAAGCCTCCACCAGCCTGGCCTTGGTGTCGGTATCTTTTACGCCGGCCTTGGTTTCTGTCTGGTCAGAGATCCTGGAACACAAAAAATTGTTGGAATCGGTAATATGGGCGATCAGGTGGGCAAATGTCATCTGCGCTTCGGTAGGATGAAAACCATATTTTTCAGCCGGCATCTCTTCCGCCGCAGCGACAATGTTCTTGCTTTGCCGGTCTACAATCTGGCGCACCGTGCTGGTGACGGGATTAGCGATGGGTTCCGGTTTATCTTCCTTTGCCGCGGTTTCTGTTGCCGGCTTTGCCGCATTTTCTTTACCCGCTGATTTTTCCTGGGCAGGTTTTTCCTGGGCAAATGCCAGCGTCACGGCAAATACGACAACGGCTACAGCAACGATTTGTATCAAGTTTCTGCGCATGATTCATCTCCAGCAATAAGAATTTCGTGGGCATGAGATTAACACAAGGTCCGGCGTGGCGGCGTGCTCGAGTGATTCGAAGCGGCCGCAGGGGCTATTGACGGGCTGCATTAATAATGTCCTTAGGGAGACTCTGATTAAGTCCTAGCCTTTCCACAGTAATAGTTTGTAAAGTGTGTTTGGAGAGACTCTGACGGAGATGAAGCAACAGACACTGGCGATGACAACCGGCTCGGAGTTTACGGGAGGGATCACGCCGGGATCAGGTCCCGGTTGTGGCTCTGGATCCGGATCAGGGCTTGGAATCGGTGGCAGGAGATAATGTTTTCAGAGGGTGAGCGCAAAACTGCATGGTTATCGGATGCTGTGCTCGAAAAGACAGACGCTGGGCTGCTTCAACTAGGCGGATTGAATGAAAGCAAAACTCTCAAGATCAATAACGGTTGAGCAATTCGAAAACGGCTACTGGTACGCCACGGAGATCAAAGAATTTGCTGATCAAATCGGAATTCCGTTTGCAAATAAACTTCGCAAAGACGAATTGGAGAAATCGATCAAGTTTTTCCTCCAAACAGGGAGGATCAAACTTCCAACCCAAAGAAGACTTTCAAAATCGGGACCGAAGGATTTGGATAGAGGACTTAGCCTTGATCTTCCTGTGGTCAACTACACCAGCAATAAAGAGACAAAAACTTTCATTGTGAAGGAAGCTCAGAAAATGGCCCCCGGACTTAGGAAAAAGTCCGGGGCTCGGTACCGATTGAATCGTTGGCGCGAAGAACAGCTCACCAACGGCATCAAGATTACCTACGGCGACTTGGTGAAAAAGTATGTTGAACTCAACCAGGCCGAAGGAAGTTTTGCTCAAATTCCGGTGGGCAGATACATCAATTTCCTCAGCGACTTTCTTGCTGCCCAAGAAGGAGCCACTAAGGAGCAAGCAATCGCGGCGTGGAGAAAACTGAAGAGACTGGATGCACCGAAAACTTATCAAGCCTGGAAAACCCATCAGAATCCAAGAGGCAAAAAATAATCGGATGGAGGCTTCGTGCTTGTAAAAAAGCGACTTTGCAAAATATGCCTAGCGTTGCTAGAGCTAGAACCCATTCAGTCAGATCCAATCTTGGGAAGGCTAACGGCGTAAATTCGTCCACCCGAAGATCATGTACATGCTCGTGAAAATGCCTTGACGCCGCATGGTAAGCGATAGATTCTCGGGATCCCTTCGGCAGGCTCAGGGCAGGCTCTTCGACTCCGTCCTCGCTCCTACGTCGCTCGGACTCCGCTCAGGATGACAGAGGTTGGGTTGCTTGCTCTTCATCCAAGTAAACTCGTGCCCTGATACTTGTCTTCTCTCATGTTGTTCTAAACTATTGCTGTGCTCCCTTGTGATTTCAAGTTCGGCGGTTGCGGTTTGCGTTTGCCATCCATCGAAGGATTACTATACTGGCTCTTGCTTGTGCTGTTGTTCTGTGCCTCCCTTGCCGGCTGCCACAAGCTGCACTCTGGCGGAGTGACGATTACAACCGTGAACGACAGCCACCAGCGAGTGGACACGATTGAAATCGATTATCCCGGCGGTTCTTACGGCATTGGCTCCCTTGCTCCGGGCGGCTCTCGCGTTCGCTGGATCAAGCCCATCGGCAGCGCCACCTTGCGCATTGATTTCAGCGATGGCAACGGCGAGCATCAGGCGAAACTGTTGAGGTTGCAACCGGAGGACTCCGGCGCTGTGGTGCTGCATATTCTGGATGGGGGCAAAGTTTCTGCCGAAGATAATCGCAAACGGTAGAGACGGCTTTATGGTGCGGCTGAAGCCGTGCTTCTTCAACATATTTATGAGATAGTTTGGATCTGTTATATCCCCTTAAAATTGTCGCTTCTCCAGCAAGGGTCTTCAGAAAATGCCTTGATGCAGCCTGGACAACTGGAGGCATTCTCGGGATCCTTCGACTCGGGCGTTCGCTCTCGCTCAGGATGACAGTCTTTGAATTTTGAATGATGTCAACAGAGCCGGATAACTTTCTTGAAAATCTGCGTCGATCTGCAGCGCTTTTTATTTTTTATTTAACGGCGCGGCGATGCTTGCGCGTACGGCCTCTATTAGCTGATCGCGATCTTTGACTTGAGTGGGCTCAATAGGATCGTGAAAAATCACGCGGGCTGTGCCCGGGCGAATGCGTATTCTTCCCTTCGGCATCATACCCAGGGTATCGAGCACGGTGACCGGCACGATGGGCATGCCGGTATCCAGCGCCAGATGGAAAGGACCTTTTTTGAAGGGCAGCAAGCTCCCATCGAGCGAACGGGTACCTTCGGGAAAGATGGTCATGTGCAACCCTGATTTCATCACCTCGGCGGCTTTCTCGATGCTGGCAATGGCAGCGTCGCGGTTGTCGCGGTCTACGGGCACGAGCGAAGCCATGCGCATGGCCCATCCCAGAATGGGAACGCGAAACAGCTCTTTTTTAACCAGGACCGACGTGCGGCCCGGCAACACCGGCACAACAATCGGCGGATCAAGGTTGGAAACGTGGTTGCTCATGAAGATATAGCTGCGCGCGCGATCAAGCTTTTCCCGGCCTTCGGCCTCGACCTTTACGCCCGCAATGCACAACGCGCTGCGGACCCCTGTCATGGCGACACAATAGAGAAAATTGGCCTTTCCCGTGATCAACGTCCAGGGAAAGGTGATCAGTGCGGCGACGGGAATAAAAAAGATGACGAACGTCAGTGCCAGCGAGGTGCGAATCACGGATGCGGCCGCTCCGCTTCTCCCGCAAACCATGCGGCGCGGCGCGCGCGTTGCTGCGGCGTGACCGTAGCGCTCTCTACAATAGAGACGTCATCTTCTTCCCTGCCCGCCAGCTTGATCTTGATCTCGCGCGTGCCTTTGCCGCCGGCAATTTTCAGTTTTATTGGGTCGCCGGCATGCATAGTCGCAATCAGAATTTCCAAATCGGAGGTCAGGTCTTTACCGTTGAGCTGTAAGATCACATCTCCGGGAGCCACTCCCGCCCTTTGGATTTCGCTGCCGGGCTCAACCCCCACCACTAAAACCTGCCGCTTCGAGTTTCGCACCGAATCAATACCCGCTGTGGGTACTTGCGTCTTCACCTGCACCAGCTTGTATCCAACCGTGGCCAGCAAATCGTCATACGGCAGCTCTTCCAGGCCGGCAACATAAGCGCGAAAAAACCATCCAAAATCTTTGCCCGTCACCTCTTCAACCGCCGCCTGCACCCCCTCGGAATCGTTGAAGTGGCGGCCCTGCCTGGCATAGTGCTGGTTCATCCATTGAAAAACTTCGCGCAATGATTTTTGTCCATTGCTCTCCCTGCGAATGGCGAGATCGAGAAGCACACCCAGAATCTCTCCCTTGTTGTAATAGGAAATGCTGCGCTCCGGGGAATGGTACTCTGCATATTTCTCCAGCCAGGCGTCAAGGCTGGCTTCTTCCGCCGACTGGGTGCGGTGTGCGGGCCGGAGCTGCAAGGTACGGATCTCGCTCGCCACCTCCGCTAGATATTCCCTTTGGCCCAGGATGCCGGCGCGCAGCAGCAGAATTTCCTGTACGGTGTTGGTCACGCCTTCGCTGAACCAGAGCGCCCGGGTGTAATTTTCGTGTACATAATCAACCGGCTCAAGCGAAGCCGGACGTATTCGCTTCACGTTCCACAGGTGGAAAAACTCGTGCGCGGTTACACGCGGCAACTCGAGCGGATCTTCTTTCAGGCGATCTGCGGCAAGATCAATGGCCGTGCAATAGGAGTGCTCCATGCCACCGCCGCCGTTATTGCTGCGGGGAAAATGGTAAATGAAAAGATACTCGTCGAATGGCCGGTCTTTCATCCAGTCAACTTCTGCGGCCACAATTTTCCTGATCGTGCCTTGCAGCGCTTTCATGTCGTAGTCGGCGGCATCGGCATCGACGACGATGCGATACGTCGCTCCACCGAACTGGAACGCCGTCTCGCGAAAGCTGCCCACCTCGACCGGAGAATCCACGAGCTGGTCATAGTCGTCGGCAACAAATTCATGATCCGCGGGTGCGTCGGGTTGCTGGCTGTGCAGGGCGGTTGCTATTTGCCACCGCGGAGGAATGTTCGTAAAAGTCACGGTTGCCTGCCATTGACGGGCATCTGTGGGATAGGCCAGCACCTCCGCCAAATTCAAAAAAACATGCTCGCTGTTAAACTGCGCACCATAGGGGCCGGGCTGGTTGGCAAAAATATCGTATTCCACATCCAGACCATCCTTGGCATTGCTGACACGCCATGTCGTCTTATCAATCTTGCGCACCGGCAGCGGATGGCGTTGAAAATCCGTGGCCTGCAGGACTCGCACATTCTGGGCGAAATCGCGTATCTGGTACAACGTATTCCAGGTGGGAAGCTGGATGTCGCGTTCGGCGGCCGTCCCCGGAACATGGATGCTCACATGCAACAGGTGCTCGTAGGGATCAGCCAGTGCGACCGTGTAGGCTACCGGCGCGGCAAAGGCATTCGCCGCAGCAAAAATTAAAACGCAAAAAAAGAACCGCCAACAGGTTCGGATGATGGGAATCAGGCAGGCACTCCGCTTTGTTTTTTGAGCTGCTGCGGCAGCTTTTCATAGATGCCGCCAAAGCCGCCGTTGGAAAGAATGGTGACCACGTCTCCTGGTTTCAATTCGGGAACAACGGCGGCAACGATGGCGTCGGCATCGGCCAGCTCGCGCGCGGGTTTACGCATGGCCCGCAGTCCGGTCACGATCGCCTTTGGCTCAAGCCGCTCGGCATCGGGGACCGCTTCCGGGCGAAAGACGCTCGCCACCACAACCTCATCTGCCAACGAGAGGCTTCGCACCAGGTCTTTTTCAAAGACCTTCCGGCGCAAAGTATTAGACCGGGGCTCGAAGATCGCCCACAACCGGCGTCCTTTATAGCGGGTGCGTACCGCCTCGAGCGTAGCGGCAATCGCCGTGGGATGATGCGCAAAATCATCGATCACCGTGATTCCATTGATTTCAGCCTTCACTTCCAGGCGCCGCTTGACGCTCTTGAAGCTGCGCAAAGCCTCGGCAATGGCAGGCGCTTCCACTCCGTAGGAAGCTGCAATGGCGGCTGCTCCCGTGGCATTCAGGACGTTATATGCTCCCGCCAGAGGGAATTCGAATTCCGCCCAGGGGCTTCCCTCGCGCAACACCGACCACGTGGTTTGGCCGGGAGCGAGATTCAGATTCACCACCCGCCAGTATGCCTGCTCAGAAAAGCCGTAGAACTCAACCGGACTGAAGGCTTTGCTGACGCACTCTTTCACGTTCTCGCTGCCGTCGTAAGCGATAATGCGGCCGCGGCGGGGCACCAGGTTTACCAGGCGCTTGAATGCCGTCTTCACGGCGTCCAGGTCTTTGTAGATGTCGGCATGATCGAATTCCACGTGCGTCAGCAAGAGCGCTGCCGGCATGTAGTGCAGGAATTTCGGTCCTTTGTCGAAGAAGGCGGTGTCATATTCGTCACCCTCGAGGATGAAATGCTTTCCCTGCTTCACCGCAAAACTGCTGCTGAAGTTTTCTGCAATGCCGCCGATCAGAAACGACGGCATCAGGCCGGCCACCTGGAAGATCCACGCCAGCATCGAGGTCGCGGTAGTTTTGCCGTGAGTTCCGGCGATCACAATGGGTTCGCGGCTGCGCAAAAAATATTCTTGCACCACCTGGGGCAACGATCGCATGGGGATGCGTTCATCGAGAACGTATTCCAGCTCGGGATTGCCGCGCGAGATCGCGTTTCCCACTACCACCAGGTCCGGACGCGGCTTCAGATTCGCTTCCGCATAAGGCTGGGCGACGGGAATCGAAAGCGAAGCCAGAAAATCGGACATGGGCGGATAAGCGGCCGCATCTGAGCCCGTCACCTGCACGCCGCGCTGTTTCAGCATGCCTGCGAGCGAGGCCATGGCCGTGCCACAAATCCCAATCAGATGTATGTGTTGCTTTTCCATGAGTTATCAAATTCGGAGACCACAGGGCCTAAAGGCCGTTCTTTTTGGCTGCTTAGCGGTATCCTTCAGTTGCGCTCAGGGCAGGCTCATAAATCCGTGCCCTGACACATGTCTTTACACACGACGGTCTTCGCAAGCTCCTCAGCTGTGTCCTTCAGAAAATGCCTTGATGCAGCATGGGAGCCGGTAACATTCTCGGGATCCTTCGACTCGGGCGTTCGCCCTCGCTCAGGATGACACTCTTAAAAAGTAACCATGTGTTCTGACACGTCTTATGACACAACGGCTTACTTTTCTTCCTCATAAACCTAGGCCCTCTTCAACTCCGTGGCCGGTTCCAAAATGGTAATACGAACTGCATCTTCTACCGCCAGCGCAGCTCGCGCTCCAATCGGCAGCGTGATGTTGTAGCGGTTCACGTGTCCGGAAGGCAGGCCATAGGCCACGGGAATTCCCAAATCGCCCACGATCGGCCTCACCACGTCAGTGAGCGCATAACCTTGCGTGGAATTTTGTACGCAATCGAGCATCTCGCCAAAAATGATGCCGCGCACCTTCTGCAACTTCCCGGCCAGCTTGAGCTGCATAAGCATGCGATCAATCTGAAAGGGCTTGGCTGCCACATCTTCTATAAAGAGGATGACGCCATCGGTGCGTATCTCATAGGGCGTTCCCAAGGACGCAACCAGCAAGGAGAGGCACCCGCCGTACAAAATTCCTTCGGCCTTTCCCGGCACCAGCGCCAGTACACCTTCGCTGGCTATTTCCCATTTCTCTTCCCCGCTAACCGCCGCGTTCCAGGAGGAGAGCTGCACGCGGCCTTCCTCGCCGAAGTCCTTCGTTGCCATGGGGCCATGGAAGGTCACCAATCCACATGCGTCGGCAAAGAACGTCAGCAAGGTTGTAACATCACTATAGCCGACAAAAATCTTAGGATGCGCCTTGATTTTTTCGGGCTGCAGCGCGGGCAGCAGATAGTTGCAACCGTAGCCTCCACGCGCACAGATAATGGCTCGGACTTCCTCCCGTTCAAACATCTCTTCCAACTCGCGGGCGCGGCGCTCCACCGATCCGGCAAAATATAAGTCCTGCTCGAAAATTGAAGGCAAAAAGAATGGCTTGTATCCCAGCTCCGCCAGAGCTCTGCAACCGGCCTCGAGCAACGGGCGCTGAATATTGCTGGCGGGGGCGACAACGCCGACCGTATCCCCGGGGCGCAGAGCCGGAGGCTTAACCCGTTTGGGAGATATATAAGAAGACGCGGAATTAGCAGACATTCGGCCTATCTTAAACGAAAAACTCACCCCGGCAGAGCAGTTGCGCCGGTCCGGTGAGAAAAACATCGCCCTCCCAGCGCACAATCTGGGTCCCACCTTCAGCTTCTACCTTCAGTGGAGACTGGCATTTGCCGGTTGCGATGGCGGCCACAGCCGAGGCGCACGAACCGGTGCCCGAAGAGCGCGTCTCGCCCACCCCACGCTCAAAGAAGCGGACTTGTATATGGTCTTTTCTATCAGCAATTACCAGTTCAACATTCATCCCATGCTTGAAGTCGTGATGACGGCCGATTTCGGCGGCTTCGGCCTGCCATCCGGGAAAAAATTCGGGCACAAAAACCACGAAATGCGGATTGCCCATCGAAACCGGGACACCCTTCACCTCGCCAGTAGACGTCTTGATCGAGAACTCATCGCCCACTTGCGGTTCCCCCATGTTCATCTCAAAGGTAAAGCGCCGCGCATCGTGAGAAACCAGACGGCAGCTCTTAAGCCCTGCTCCGGTACGCACCACGACTTCGCCCTTTCCCTGCTCGGCCACCAGGAATGCCGCCACGCACCGGGTGCCGTTTCCCGAAATTTCGGCTTCAGAGCCATCGGCATTGAACAGGCGGATACGGACATCGGCTTCATTGCGCGAATCGGGAAACAACCACTCCACGCCGTCGGCGCCCACGCCGTCGTGCCGGTCGCAGATGCGGCGGGTGAAGGCGGGGATATCCGCGGGCGCATGCATGCCGTCAATCAGGATAAAGTCATTGCCGCAGGCGCTGGCTTTGGTGAAGGGGATAGTTCCGTTGCGGGAGGCCGCACCACTGGTCATTGCCATTACTCCCGGGAGCCGATGAAGGTTATTCGGCTGAGTATCTTGGAACTCTTAAGGGCATCAAGAAATGCCTGGTGCTCGCGGTAAGTTGCGCAGATGGTGAAATGCACGAGGAAGCCCGCCTTCGTAGGAGCTATTTCTATGGATTCCATGATCTTGTGATCGGCCTCAAGAATGCTGTTGATCTCAGCAACAATCTGGTCGGCCTTCTCGCCGGCGGCTTCGTAGGCCATGTGCAGTGGTTTGAAATTGAAGCGGGTCTCAAGCAGGCCCAGCAGGCGCAGCGCCAGCAGGATAATGACGGTGGAAAAAATGGCCAGCAGCATAAAGCCGGCGCCGGCCGCCATGCCGATGGCAGCCACCACATAAACTGTCGCCGCAGTCGTAAGCCCCTGCACCGAGCCGCGCTCATGCAGAATCGATCCCGCCCCGATAAACCCGATGCCGGTAATAATGTTGGAGGCGATACGGGTATGATCGCCGATCTGCGGGTCGACCATCAGGTCAGAAAGAATGGTGAACATAGCCGAACCGAAGCAAATGAACATGTTGGTGCGCAGGCCGGCAGGTTTGCGGCTTAGCTCGCGCTCCAGGCCAATCGCTCCACCCAGAAACGCCGCCAGCAACAGACGCACCAGGTTGCTGGAGAGCACCTGCATTGTCTCTGTGCGCGTAAAAAAGTTATGCAAAATACCCATGCGTGAATCTTCTGGCGGATTGTATCAAAGACGCGTCTATCGGCTGCCGCTTTTCGTCGTGTCTCCCTTAACCCGGTATAGGACCGCCTCTGGCTGGCCAGGCACCAGAATGTCTGCCATTGGCACAAGCTCGCCGGAATGCTGCTGCGCGGACTGCCACACCGCGTCGCCCTGCTGCGCTACCACGTAATCCACCCACAGTGCCGGATTGGCCAGCGCGGGCTCCCACATCCCATAATTACCTTCATTCAGCGTGTGGCGCAACGGAATTCCAGCCTGCTGCAATGCGCCTACATGACTACCGGTAAACATAAGCAGCGATGCCTGTGGAGGAAGTTTGCTCAACTCGGCCGCCAGCTTGCTTTCGAACGCCATGCGGGTCACGGCATTGACACGCGCCTCCCGCAGGCAGATAGGCACCGCGCGCCACGCCTGCCAGTAACAGGCCAGTACTAGCACAATCAGAGCCGCATTCAGCGCATAACTCCGATAGCGATGGCTGATTTTGCGGTTCACCAGGCTGGCAACAGCACCCAGGGCGATGGCAACCGCCGGCAGCAACTGCAGCCCATAACGCACGTTGTAATAAGAAAACGGCCGCCACACCGGTAT
>Ga0209166_10000493_pt1 | contig 43268 bp, 64 predicted proteins | sample Coa_R1_3_FD_187151 | JGI IMG/M metagenome (GOLD analysis project Ga0209166, IMG submission 187151) | Surface soil microbial communities from Centralia Pennsylvania, which are recovering from an underground coalmine fire - Coalmine... | ecosystem: Environmental > Terrestrial > Soil >...
TTGACGTTGCCGGCCACCAGTTTCGCGGTGAGACGTGCCACCACGGAGCGGACTTCCTCGGCCCGCTGCTTGATGGTCTGGTTTGGCTTCAGGCGGGTATCGCAAGGCATGGCTCAGAACTCCAGGTTCGAAACAACGGGGATGGCGGGGGTAGCCGGTATGTCCAGGTCCGCAACCGGCTCCAGGTCGATCGCGCGACCGGTGATCTCAGGTGCCTGGATTTCCTCGGCCTCAGTCACGTCCAGGAACATGGTCCGGCTTTCCCGGATCGTGCGAAGGGTGGCTTCGTCGATCTCCAGGGCAGCGGCTTCGCCGGCCTTGACGATCTTACGGGCGGCGCTGCGCGCCACGGCGATAGCCTTCTCCGCCCGCTGCGCGGCCTCAGGAGACAGCATCGACGATAGTTGCTTGGCCTTCTCCGCAGCCTCCCGAACCACCTTCACGTCCAGGCGCTTCAAGCCATGTTCCATGTTGAACAGGAGGTCGGAAATCTCGGAGTTGATCGCCCTCACGGCTTCAACTTCGTCAGCCGCAACTCGCCCGATCAAAATGAACACCGCGACCTGGGTCAGCGAAGCCTCACGGTTGAAGGAGGCGACAACCTCCCGCGCCTCCGCCATGGCAGCATCAAGTTTCTCGCGGTCGGCCTCCGGGCAAAGCAGGCCGAACTGTGAGTGGGTGCAAACGCTGGTCACGATCGACCGCGCCTTGGAGCGGGTCTTAACCGCAAGGTCGTATTCGGCTGGGTTTTCAATGATCCTGTCCGTTTCCCACTTGGCGCGGGCAGTGCCGTCAGCGGCAATGTGATCGGCCTCGATATCGCGCCGCTGGTAGGCGACGTTGCCGGACAAGGAGGTCTTCAGGCTCACGAGTAATCCCGGCCTGAGCGTTGATATGTTCATGAGGTTATTGTCCTTCGGTTCGGTTGGGTTAGGAGCCAAAGCCAAGTAGGCCGTTGATCATTTCAGGGGTGAAAACAGGGGCGAGTGACTTTGGCCGGTTTCTTGTCTGTGCCGTAAATCCCGTCCAGCGGCAGTTTCCGGGCTTGTAATCGCCATCAGGGTCAGGATGACGGTCGAGAGTGCATCCGGCCGGTCGGATACCCATGTCGGCGAGGAAGCCAGCGAATGTCTGCCATTGCTCGCAGACCTTTATTCCTCGGCCACCCCAGTATTCGAAGCCAGTTGCGTTTGGATTGTTGCATCGCATCATCATGGAGTGCCAGGAGCGGTAGGTAGGTGAAGTGTCCCCGTGAGAAGCGTGCCCATGGGTTCGGAAGACGCTCGCGGCCTGTTCTCGTGAAAAGCAGCCACAACTAACCGTGGTGCCATCACGCAAGTGCCGACTGCCGATCACTTTCTGAGCGCCGCAAGCGCAGCGGCACGTCCAACGGGTGTGATACCGGCCTTTGTTCGAAGCCCGTTCGATCACGAGCAACCTCCCAAAACGTTGTCCTGTCAGGTCTATGACGCGAGGCATTGCCACTTCTTTCAGAAATCGAGTTGCCGGCCGGTTACGGTTCCGCCCGTGACAATCTCTGGTGTGGTGGCAGCGCGAGCGCGGGAATTGCCCCACTCCCTCAGGCGCACAATCTTCTCGGCCGAGGTCTTTGACATCGGCACGACCGTCTTTGCAGCGGCCAGGATATCCGCGGTCGTGATCTCGCGTTGGTTGTCGGCAAAGGCCGCATACATCGCGTCCGGGATCAGGCTGGCGATCTCGGAACCGGTAAACCCTTCGCTGGCATCGGATACCGCAGCGAAATCGACCGGTGCATCCTTCCGACCGTGCGCCTTCAGAGCGGCGATGCAGATATCAGCCCGTTCGGTCCGGGTAGGCAGATCAACCCACCAGATTTCATCGAACCGCCCCTTGCGCATCAACTCAGGTGGCAAGCTGGTCACATCGTTCGCGGTTGCGATAACGAACGCTTCGCCGGCCCGCTCCTGCATCCAGTTCAGGACTGTGCCGAGGGCGTCCATCGACACGCCGCCATCAGCGCCGCCACCAGTCGCACCGGCGAGAGCCTTTTCAAGCTCGTCGATCCACACCACGCACCGGCCAATGGCTTCGATCACCTTCAGCGCGCGCCGCAGATTGCCTTCGGACTCCCCGACAAACTTGCTCTTGAGGGCGTTGAGGTCGAGCTTGAGCAACGGCACGCCCCACGCGGTTGCGATGGCCTTGGCAGTCAAGCTCTTGCCGCAGCCTGGAATGCCCACCAGGAGCGCGCCCTTCGGTGCTGGCAACCCATACTGCCGTGCCGCCGGGCTGTATGCGGCTTTGCGGGACACAAGCCACTCCTTCAGGAGGTCAAGCCCGCCAACCGCATCCAGGCCGCCCGGGATCGGGTCATACCACTCGATAACCCGCTCCCTCGCGACAACCCGTTTCTTTTCCTGGGCCACGGTTGCCGGGTCGATCCGGCGATGCTGGACGAGCGAGCGAGCGTAGCAGGCCTGGGCTTCCTCGCCCGTGAGACCGACAGCGGCATCAATCGCGGCATCCCTGGAACCGTTGGGCGCGGCGGTCTTCTTGATCTCTTCCGGCAGGCCAGCGATGGAGGAGTCCAGGATGCGGGCAATCTCTGCGCGGTCCGGCAAGTCCCACTCCACAACCGTGCAGTGGTTGGTGAGCTCGGCCGGCACGTTGGCGGACGGTGACAGGATGACAATGGCCTGAGCGCTGTCCTGGCCGATGGTGGGCAGGATGCGGGCCACGTTCCGCAGCATCCGGCAGGTCGTGAGACCGATGGACCCTTCAAGCCACGGCGGCAGGTCCCGCATGATCCACACACACCGCTCGCGGCCAGACTGAGCGCGGTCCTGGATCGCCCGGAGCATATTGCCTGGATCTGGGTCGCCGATATTGGACTGAGGCTTGCCGTCCATGCCGCAAACACCCTGGGCCACGTCCCACGTCCGGGTGGCGTATTTGGCTGCGGCGGCAGCCTCCATGACGTAACCCTCAACGCGAGCCTCTTCCCGCGAGACGATCCAGATCAGCGGATTGCGAGCGCGCAGAAGCGCCGCGATATCGGCCGCTTGAACGTCGGCCTTGGTTTTGGTGCTCATGACTTCACTCCGCAGCGTGCAAACACATCAGCAATCGCGTCATCGACCTTCAGCGATTGGCAGGGCGTGTAGGCGTCCCACCCGTCCGAGTAGGTCGCCACGATGCAAAGCGTTTGGTTGATCAGGTAGCAGGTCAGGAACGCCACGTTGGAGTTCTTCGGACCGCGCTCTTCCCACACAAGGCGGACGGTTGCGCCGGCTTCGCGGCAACGTTCGGCAAGCAGGGTGTTGGGGTAGACTTTGCCCCGGTTTGGATGCGTAACCACTTCATTACTCCGCCCCAGAGATCCGGCGAGGCGCCCGTCAATGAACCGGCTGGTCATTGCCACCACACCCGTAGGTGTGGGCCGCAATGGTCAGCGCGGGGTGTGAACCTGGGGCAGTTGGTGATAGTCGGGCGCGCCCATCAGGCGGACGAACGGCAAGCAGAGGGCCAGCGTGACGATAACGACAACGATGGTCGGGGAAGCGTTCATGATTGCTCTCTCTTGATGGTGCGGGGGTTGCGGGCGGTCGTGACGTTGCCGACGCGAGGGTCAGCGGTGACAACCAACAGATGGTCGATCTCGGCCAGTCTGGCGGTTAGCTTGTCGATCTGACTGGCAAGGTCAGCGCGACGGGCTTCAAGCAGTTCGCGGACGGTCACGAGTTCGCTCCGTAGAACACGTGAGGATTGTTCGTCAGCGTGGGGTTGAACGTGCGGACAAGGCCAGACTTGCCGACCCGGTAGTCCACCAGACAGCCGTCGCCACGTGCGGCGCGGATAGCGACAACGATGCCGTGTAGGCGTTGACCATCGGACAACTCAATCATGAGACGAGCGCCGACGATGGGAGTGTCCAGGGTTTTCATCGACCGACGATCCCCACCAGTTTGCCGGCCGCCACGGGCACCACCTGAACCTCATAGCCCTCGGCCTGGATCAGCCGGAGCTTATCGACCGTCAGCGTCTTGGTGCCTGCCATGGCGGCCAGGAACAGCGCGTGCCGGCAAACGGGGTAGACAGTCTCTACCCCGTAGACGTTGCGGATTGAGACCTGGATTTTCATGCGCGGGTCTCCGCCTTGTGGTGCCTCAGGAGAGCCAGCAAGGCGGTCACGCCAGCCGGCGACAACAGATGGTAGCCGGGTGCAACCTCGGCCTTGGTGCGGTCCTGAAACCATACCCAGGTTGCGCGAGACAGCGAGTGGACGGTGGCGTTGGTCATTTCAGCAACCTCCCTGGAACGCGACGGAGGAAGCAATGGCCGGGGGGAGGCAATGGGGAGGTAGGCCAGCATTGCGATGGTGTCGCCGGCAAGGTCGATGATCGCGTAGTCGAGTGACTTGATGCTCACGTCGTTGTCTCCGCCCCTGAAAAACCCCGAGGCGCGGGTAGCAAAATGGCAGAAGTCCTTAGGTTTTGGTCTTTTCGGCTTGTCACGTAGGCGGTAGGAGACCGAATAAGGCCAGAAAATCAACCCAACGTCAACACACATCTGTGGATTTAATGGAAGACTTGCGAAACGGTCTTTTCGGTGTGTAGTCAATCCCGGTGCACAACTGACTCCATTGGAGGATTTCAAAATGGCGGGACCACTCGGAACCGACAAACACACCATCAAGGCGCCGGCACAGTCGTCGTCGAAACTGGCAACGAGCGTTGGTTCAGGCAGCCGGCCAGGTTCAAGCCGCTTCCCGATCGAAACGTCAGCGCCGGTTGACGCCTACACGCTCGATCGCGACCCGCCGAAAGGCGGTCTGGGACTGGGCGGCGAGAAAGCCCGGGGCTGACAAGCCACACATACGAGGCTAGTCCGATGGCTCGTCGATCGTTCGGCGGGCCATCGTTCGTTCAGGGGGATTCGCATGGAGTTTGAAGCCGCAGAGATCAGCATCACCACGTGCACCGAGAACCACGTCCACATCCGGTTGCGGCCGGTCGATGGCGGCGGTCCGACCTACGACACGCACTTCGACGCTGATACAGCCCGCCGCTTCGCCTGCACGGTCCTGGAGGCCGCCGCTGACATCGCGCCGGTATCCGACGTGCCAGAGTTCGTCAGCGCCGTAGCGGTCCTGGAAGAGGCGCAGCGCCGCCACCCTGAAGCTGTTGAAGCCATCGTCGCCATTCTCGACAAGGACGGCAGGACCCTCATCTATCGCCGCTGTAGCCCGTCACAGATGGCCTATGTCGCCAGCAAGCTACTCGTCGTCGCAGGGAGCGAGTGATGCAGTTCCATGTCACGCTGAACGATCGCCTGCCGATGCCCGCCGCCATGGGCATCGCCGGCATGGGCTATGGCTACTCAAACCCGAGCACGGTCCTGGTCGAAGCCGATGAGGTCAAGGTCACCGATCAAGGCGATTTGCTGTTCTACAGCAGCCTGATCGAAAGCATCACGGTCCGCGATGCCTACCGCACGATCCATCGCCAACCAATCGAATGCTTTGCTCGCGGCCAATGGACCAGATGGAAGCGCATCGACTGACTTGCACGAATAAGAAAACAAAGTAATCAAAACCAAAGAACTATTTGATTTATTCGCACTTGCAAATAACCAGCAACTGAGACAACCGTCGCATCAATTCCAAAATACCGACGGAAAGCCTCATGAGCGACCTTGTTGAAGCCCCACCAAAGAACCGCGGCGGACGCCCCAAAGGATCGACCAACAAGGTCACCAGGGAGATCCGCGCAATCGCAGCCGACTACGGGCCGGCCGCCGTCAGAAGGCTCGCAGTGTTGGGCGGACTGATCCCAAAGCGCCAACTGAAGGCCGGCGAGGAACCAGCCAAGTCCGAGGCAACCCAGGTCGTTGCTCTCAGCCACATCCTCAACCGTGCCTACGGCTTTCCCTCACAACCACTGCAACACTCAGCCGATGAGAGCTTCGAAAGCCTGCTTGACCGTCTCGAAAGCCGGCGCCTCGGCAAGCCCGAACCAATCCAGGCCATCGAGCTCCAGGTCACCGCAGATGGATCGTTCGAAGCCATCGACCCCGGACCCCAGGGCGATCCAGAGCAAGCGCCTGTAAGCGCGCAGCAACCCGACGAGGACGAGCAACCCATCACTGACTGGCTCGTCGAACCTGACGCCTAAAGCCCGCACCAAAGGCCGCGAAAGGTAGCCACAGACAGGCAGGAGAAGACCCCGACGGGGGTATCGGGCTGTAAGACATCCGCTTGCCGGAATCGGTTTTGTCTTACAGACCGGGCTCGCGTTGTAAGACAGGAGCGAGTGATGGCGTCGATTACAGTCAGAGTGTCGGACGAGTTGAACGAGCGGTTGAAGGAGCGGGTGGTCAAGAACGCCACCACGGCAAGTGCGTTCGTTATCGCCGCATTGCAGGCTTCGCTGGATGGCGAGGATGACCACGACAAGACCGACTGGACCAAGTTGGGCTATCCGGCAATCGCGGGCGAAGTGACCACGAGGTTCAAGCGGAGCGCGGAGAAGAAGGCGCCAAAGCACTAACAGACCGCAAGATGTGGTGTTGACCGACAGGGCAAAGTCTATTCGGACAGATGGAGGCGGCAATGGTAGTCGGTGTGGCAGCAGCGGCGGCGGCGGAAGGGTTGGGCTTGATGGCCAGCGGACTGGTGCGGTGCTGCCAGTGCGGCAAGCCATGCAGGGGCGGAGTGACCGACTACCTCGGCCGGTTCCGGTGCGAGGACTGCGCCCGGCTCTGGGAGGGCGTGGAGCAGGCCCGACGCCGGCAGGCCCAGGCCCAGCAGGAGGACGAGCGCAAGGCGGCCGTGGCGGTCGAGGAGGCCGAGCGCGAGGCGATGTGGTCGATGCCGCTGCGGTGAGGCGGCCAGCGCCGGCAGCGCGGAGGCGGGGACCGATCCTGGCCGATCCGGGCCGGACCCGCCAGGAAAACGATCCCCACTGTGGAAATACCCCGGTGCATGTGAATATGCACCCACAGCCTCCACTATACCCCGCTGGCCCAAATTTATTTTTCTGGTAATTTTTCTGAGAAGATTTTTCAGAGGGGGAGGGGTGTTCAGGGTCCTGGGTATATTTACTGTGCTTTGGCGGTTGAGATGGTGAAGCGTTGGAAGTCTGGGGCTGCTCGTGGGAACCGTTTGGGTCGGGACAAGGGTTTTGTTGGGGGCAGTTATGGTGCGGCTGGTCCGGCGGTTCGGGTGACTTTATCTGGGGATCGGGTTGAACTGGGCATTCCGGTAGGGGATTGGGTAGTGGTTGGGTCTCAATGCCCGTGGAATACGACGCCTGGGGTTCGTCAGGTATGGCGGCGTGGCGAGTTGGTGAGTGACCCGGCGAAGCGGAAATATGACTGAGGGGCGGGCATGACGGACGATTTGACGGCGCAGGAGGTCTGGCAGGGTTTCCGTCTGGTTGAGAGTAGGCCTGAGGTTGCCGCCGCTGAGCGGGCTGTCGTGGATACAGGCGTGGCTCGTTACCTCGCTGCTGAGCGCGGCGTTCCAAGGGCGGAATTCGTCGCCGTCTGCGAGGCATTCAACGATGCCTGTCGCGACCTCCTTCGCCTCCGCGCCGCGCAGGAGAGCGGTCGGAAGGATGGTTGCGTGGACCTGGGGGACATACGGGGCGGCCGGTGTCGGTTGACGGCGGATGGTGTGTGCAAGAAGGGTTTGGATTGTCCGTTGATGCGGGCGAGGTTTGGGTGATGGTTTTTCTGAAGGCGGCGGTGGTTCTCGGGCTTTGTGCGATCCCGGTTTTGCTGTTCATTTTGATTTGGGTGTCGTTGCCGTTTCAGTGGCCGGTAAGGAGGGGTTGATGGCTCGTCAGTTGATGCGGTGCTCGGTCTGGTTCCTGGGCAGTTGCCTGATCGGGGTGCTGCATGGGGTCGGCGACTTTGCTGTGGGCAATGAATACCTGAGTTGGTGGCAGGAGTTGCCTTCGATGGCGGCTGGTGGTGCGGTTTGTTGTTTGACGGCTTGGGCGGTGCGGTGAAGGCAGCGGAGCGGCGGGCTCGGATTGATGCGTATGAGCGGTCGTTTCTGGCTCGGTTGGCGGGTGATGTTTCGCGGTGCCGGCGTGCTTTGAAGGAGGCTGAGCAGCGGTTGGCTGACGCTCGGGAGCAGAAGGCCAAGGGCGAGTTGATGACAGCGGCGCTGCACCCTTCGGTGGTGCGTATGTTGCAGGCGTTGGAGCCAGCGCCTCGGCCTGATCCTGTGCCTTTGGCGCCGAGCGGGGATGAGGCGCGGATGCTTTTGATGTGGTCTCATCCGCATTCGGAGGGTCGGGCGGTCGAATTGTTGGCGGGGAGCGAGTATTGGTGATCCCGTTTGACGCGACCCGGCAGTGTTGCTGGTGCGGGAGCAACAACGAGGCTGGTGCGGTCGGGTATGGTGGCGAGCGGCAGTGTCTGGTTTGTGGTTGGGGCGGCGACGGCGAGCCTGACGTGCCTTGCATGTTTTATCGGGTGGTCGGGTGGCTGGCAGGGAAAACGACCTCCACTGGTGAAAAGGGCCACCCGGTGTCCGAATGAGGACACACAGATTAGTGGATATCGGCTGGCAAATTTTTATTATTTCTGATATTTCTGCCGGGGCAATTTAGGGGCTTGGTGGGATGGACATTTCTGAGGTTCGGGATCTGGCTGCGGCTGATCGGTATTGGGCTGAGAAGGGTCCTCCGACGGCGGTAGAGTTGCACATGGCGGTTCGGTCGGCTGAGCGGGCGTTGGTTGATGTTTGTTTGGCTGGTGTGGACCATGGCCCGGCGTTGGGTCTGCTACGGCAGTTGCTTGGCAGTCAGCCAGTGGAGGCTGGGGAATGCTGAAATTCGATCCTGATGAGGGGATGGCCCGGGACCACGAGGGGTTCCCGGTGTGTTATGTGAGCCGGATCGCCCACGAACGGTGGCCTGAGATTGGGAAGCAACTGGCTCTGGCGCCTGAGATGGTGGTGGCGTTGAAGCGGTGCGTCGAGACGATCGACACGCTGTTTGCGATGGTGGTTGAGGCGACGCACAACAGTGGGGGCATGGACCCGTTTTTCCCGAGCAAGAGCGGCGAGCCTTGGGAGGCGATGCGCGCGGCGCACGACCTGATCAAGCGGCTGGAGGCTGGGTGATGGCTGATGCGGAAATCAGGATGGAGGTCATCAGGGACTTGATCGAGCAGATCAGACCCATTCTGGCGGGGCATGGTCCGGGCGTTCAGGGTGCGGTGCTGGCTTATTTGCAGGCGATATGGGTGGCCGGGCATCCGCCACAGATGCGAGAGCGGTTGCTGGAGTTTCACTTGGAGGCGGTGCGTAAGCTGATCGTGCCGAACGCCAAGATTATGGGAACAGGGGTGTGAAATGCCAAAAATGCTAAAGTTTAGCAACGGTCCATACCAATATTCGGTAAATGCCGACCACGTCTCTTTTATTTTGCGAGGGGTGCACGACACCAAGACGCGGATTTTCTTTTCGGGCGGAGACACCGACTATATCGACGTCGATCTGGATTTTGACGAGGTCGAGATCCGGCTGTCCGCAGAGTTCCGGTAACCCGGAGCGGTTGGGCGTTACCGCTTGGGGCGGTCCCCCCGAGCCTCACGGCGTCGGGCCACTCCGGGCCGGTGAGGTCTTAACGGGAATCGCCCTGGGTTGGTAGCCGGGCTGGCCATGAGCCAGTCTGATCGGGCATTGGCGATCTGCAAGGCCGACCTGGGCCTGTGTCGGTTGGCCTTGCACGAAGCCAGAGAGCAAATCCGGGCGCTGGAAGAAGCGCTGGTCCCGACGGCGCCTCCGCAGCAGCCCAAACTTCCGATGAACCGGGCGACCGAGATAATCCTGATGGCTCTGAGGGGAGCGGACAGGCCGCTCAATCACGAGGCTCTGTGCGCTCGCCTGGACGTAGGGCTGAAGCGCCGGAAGCCGGTCAACGCACGGCATGTCGATGTGCTGATCTGCCGGCTCCGCGTGAAGCTGAAGGCGTTGAAGCCGCCGATCTACATCCATACGGCCAGATATCGGGGCTGGTGGATGGACGAGAAGAACAAGGCATTGCTGCGGGCGCTCTACGAGGGCGGTTAACGGGAATCGGCTGGAATTGGTAGCCGGTTGCCATGTCAGACACAGATATCGAACGGCGGCTTGAAGCTCTGGAGCGGCTGCGCCGCGAACTGCCGACCTTTGCCGAGGAATGCCTGAAGGTTCAGCCGAAGGACGTCGAGACCAATCCTTTGGTTCCGCTGGTGTTCAATCAAACGCAGAGGTTTGTGCATCAGAGACTTGAGGACCAGAAGAAGCGGATAGGCAAGGTCCGGGTTATTATTGGGAAGGGCAGACAAAGCGGCGTCTCTACTTACATAGCGGCGCGGTTTTACCACCGCAGCATCTTCTGGCGCGGCATCCATACTTACATCATGACCCACGAGCAGCCGGCGACCGACAACCTGTTCGAAATGGTTGAGCGGTTCCAGGAGCATAATCCGCTCAGGCCATCCACGGGCGTGGACAACGCCAAGGAACTGGTCTTCGACCGGCTGGGCTCGTCGTATGAGGTCGGGACCGCGGGCACCAAGGCAGGCGGCCGGTCACAGACCATTCAGTTGCTGCACTGGTCGGAGGTCGCGGCGAGCCCCAATGCCAAAGGGCACTTCGCCGGCATCGTGCAGACCGTGCCGGACTTCGCCGGCACCGAGATCGTGCTGGAGAGCACCGGAGCCGGGCCGTCAGGAGCCTATTACGAGCACTGGCAAGACGCTGAGCGCGGGATCGGCGACTACATGGCCCTCTTTGTGCCGTGGTTCTGGACCGCGGAATACACAAGGCCGTTCGATCCGGACTGGTCTCCCACGGAGGAAGAGCGGTTCTACCAGGGCGCTTATGGGCTGACTGACGGCCAAATGGCCTGGAGACGAGCCAAAATCGTCGAACTGAAGGACCCGAAGCTCTTCAAGCAGGAATACCCGGCTTCGGCGGTCGAGATGTTCGAAGCGACCGGAAAGATCTCGTATCTGGACGCCGAAACCGTGATGGCTGCCCGCAAGGCCAACAAGGAGGGCTTCGGCCCGCTGGTGGTGGGCGTCGATCCGGCCCGGTTCGGCGACGATCGCTTCTCGGTGGCGTGGCGGAAAGGCCGCAAGGTCTCCAAGGTAGAGAGCCGCTCGAAGATCGGGACCACCGAGGCGCTGGCCTGGCTCAGGGATATCATCGACCAGGACAAGCCGGTGCGGATGTTCATCGACGCGGGCGGCGGCGGCGACCGGCTGTATGACATCCTGGAAAGCTGGGGCGAGCCCTATTCCAAGGTGATCAAGCTGGTGAACTTCGGTGGCCGGCCGCAGACCGGTGTCCGGGTGCAGCGCGACGGAACCAAAAGGCCTGGACCGGTGGATCGGCGCGCGGAGATGTGGATGCGGTCGAAAGACTGGCTGGAGCAGCCAGCGGGTGCGGATATCCCGGACCTCGATAGTCTCCAGTCGGATGCCTGCGGGCCGACGTTCACCTACCAGACCACCGATCAAAAGCTGCGGCTGGAAAGCAAGGAGCAGATGCGGTCGAGAGGGGTGCACTCGCCGGACGAGTGGGACGCCGTTGTGCTGACGTTCGCAGAGCCGGTGCGGGAATCGATCAGGGTTGCTAACCCGACGGAACTGACCCCGATGCAAATGCCGACCGGACCCGGAACCAGTTGGATGGGCACATGACCCCGATGTGTTTTGGCATGATCACCGATCATGTTTTCAGGCGGCCGTATTACCAGACCGCCACCACAACGCGACCACGCCGAGAATTGTCCCTCGTCATGGGCCGGCTGGGCCGCTCACTGGCGATCAGGCACCGCGAGCCATACCGGGTGCGGCAGAAACATCGCCGCTCTGACCGGCCACCGCAGCCGCCTATCGGTCCGTCTCCGCTGAGGGCCGCATGAGAGGGCTGCTTGACCGGCCAGTGCTGCCGTGAGCGACCGGAGAGGACGCCGGATCGGCTTTCTCTTCATGTTGGTGTCGGCCGCGATTTCGCTGACGGTGATCTGGGCCGCAGTCAAATGTCTGATCGGAGCCTGCCGGTAATTTCCCTAAACCACACACTTGTGGAGATCGACCTGGAAGCCGATAAAGTGTGGCGCAACAGAAACGGGGGTTGAGATGCACGAAAGCACATTCGAATACCTGAAGCCGACCGATGCGCAGTTGACCACCATGGAAGCCTTGCGGAAGGCCGCCAAGGATTACCATGACGTGCTGGTCGCACTGCTGCCGGACGGCCCGGACAAGACCGCGACCATCCGGAACCACCGGACCACGGCGATGTGGGCCAACGTCGCAGTCACCCGCCACGCCGACGGCTCGCCGCGGCAATAAGGGAGGGTGAAATGGAAAGTGAACCGACGCGGATTGGCATCGAGCGCTTCAACTACGAGCTTCAGCGGCGGGAAATCCTGCTTGCTGACGGCGGCTGGCACCCGGTCGTTCCCCTGGCACTGCACGGCCAGGAACCGATAGGACTGCCCCGCAGCGTCTCGGTCCCCGCTGAAGAGATGGCCGCCACATGGGAGCGGCTTGAGCGCTCGCCTTCGCCCTGGCTGCCCATCAAGACTGACCCGCCTCCTGGCCGGAGCCTAGAGATCCAGACCCGCGAGGCCGAACTGACCAGGGAAAACATCATGCTCCGCTCCGAGCGGGACGCATGGCACAAGTTCTACGACGAAAAAAACGTCGAGAACATCAAACTGCGGGAGATGATCCAGCCCATAACCGACCGGGAAGGCCAATTGCTGGCCGAGATCGGCCGCCTGCGGAAGCAGCTATGGCTGCCGACCGAACCAGGGAACCACCCTTACCACGGACCCACGGCCCCAGACCCGAAGACCGGCCGCTTAGCGCCGATCCCCGATCCGGTGCATGAGTCCTTCCATCAGTCGATTGGCAACGTGCTCGCCGGCAAGGTGATGCCGGAAGCCCGCAGACAGATGCAGGAGGCGCTGAAGAACGCCCCGAAGGAGAAACCGCCGCTCCGACTGCAAGGCGACCAGGACGATCACAGGCGGATTGGATGGAGGATGAACGATGCCGTTTGACAACACGCCGCAAAATGGACTGACCATGGCCGATCTGGCGTGGCGGTTGAGGCACCCCGAGACGTGGCCCAAAGGGTTCAGGTGGAATTACGGGAAATGCGCCACATGCGCCATGGGACTGGCTTGGAAGTTATCGGGGGGACGGTCGGGGGCGTTGTGGGATGACATGCCGTATCAGACGTTCGGCCGTGTCATCAAGGTTCTGAGCGATGCTGAGGCGGAGGACGTCGTTGCGCTGCAAGAGATTTTTCTGTTGATGTCTTACCACAAGGATGTCAGTTATCGTGACATAACCCCGGAAATTGTTTCGGACGCAATCGACGCTCATTTGGCATCCAAAAAGGTTCCGGTGCCGGGGTGAAGGACTTCATCTCAAAGGCCAGCATGGTTCTGTTGTTGCTGTGCTGCGCCTTGCTCGGAGTGACCATTCTTGCCGGATCGCTCTTCCTGCTGGTTTTGATGACCACGGTATGTGTGCCGATCATGGTCAGTGCCGCGGTCCTGCTGCGGTTGTGGGGGTTGCATGGACGCATCACGAGCGAAACTCCTCTCCCAGGTCAAAAAGACCTCTGTGGGTTACAGCCGTGGGATGAAGGACCGTCGGTGCGGTCTTTGCGCGTATTTCGAGAAACCCGACGGCTGCGAGAAAGTGGCCGGCCGGATCGACCCTGAGTATTGGTGCCGCCTGTTCAAGGCAAAGTGAGCTTGCCCCGAATCCATTGAGGGGCTAATTCGGCTGCGGTTACGTTGGGTTCGTAGGACGCAAGTGGGGATGGGGCGGGTTCTCTGGGGAGCGCCCGCCCCAAACTTTTCGGGGGTTTGTTTGCCAACCATCAGTGATCTTTTCGACGACGCCAAAAGGCGGATCGAAGTCAACGAAATCCAGTCGCTTGCTTTGATTATGGTGGACGTCACCGGCAAGGTTTCGACCGCCACGGTGGCCGAGGGTATCGGCAGACTGACCCTGCTGGCCGGACTGGATATCTCCAAGGATCGCCTGAAGGCCGAGCTTTCGAGTGTGCCAGTTACCGGCTAAGCTGGTCGAACTCCTGCGGGAGATGCGAGCCAAGGGTGTGTCCCTTGCGGGCCTGCGCGAGGCGACCGGGCTCAATCAGAAAACCCTGATCCGTTACACCAGCGACGTGCCTCGAAGAGGCGTTTGCCCGTGCGGCCGGCCCGCCGACCATGGCGGTGGCTGCTCCGAGCGACGCAAGCGCTACTCGCCTGAGACGCTGGCCCGGAACATCGGCGAACGCACCCGCAAATGGACCGATGAAGCCGACAATTACCTGAAAGCGAACTACCCGACTGGCATGTCCCTGGAGGAACTGGCCACGCGCAGCAACGAAATGCTCGGCCGAACCGATATCACCCCTCATGCCGTCCAGGTCCGGGTGGGCAAATACAAACTGACGCGCAATCCGGACGCCCGCAACAACGAGGCCATTGCCGAGGCACGCAGGGAGTATTGGCGCAGATGGCGTGCCGGCGAGATCACCAACAACCAGCGCTGCCCAGCCCCCAATGCTGATCATCCGCGTTGAACTGCACTCTGCGATCACGCAGCGGGTGACCGAGATCGCCCGGATGGAAATCATCAACGACGGGTCATCGACCAATCCGGCCAGGGGCAATTATATCGTTCGCACCCTGAAGGGCCGGTCCAAGGAATATCTGGACCGGAGAATGACCCTGCGGCTTGATGACGTGAAGAACTGGCCGCGCCTCGGCAAGCACGTCTGGTATCTGGTGGCCGCCGCCCTCCAGGCTCTGGGATATTAAATCCACAAATCTGTGGATAAATGGGCCAATCGGTATTTACCGAGTGAGGCCGTTCCGCCATACTGATGCGATGGCAATTTATGAAAAAACCGGTCTGACTTTGGTTCCCGACCAGAGCGGGAGAGAGATCCAGATCACGATAGACGATCGCAAGGACCACATTTCGTTTACGCTCGGGTCTCTGTCCACTGCGATCCTCACCGCGGCACAAGCCCGCTATCTCGCCGGCAGGCTGAGTGCCGCAGCATCGCGGCTCGAAAAAAGGCAAGAAACACCGGAGATCGTCAGGAAATAAATGGACTGGCACCGCTCCGCCGATGAGAAGCCGACCTCAAACACCGCGGTGCTGGGGTTCTGGCCCGTGTCCAGGTCGTATCTGATGGTGGTTTACCTGTCATCCAGGAAGCAATGGTTTGCCACCACGGGCGGAGAGGTCTCGCAACCAATAGCCTGGGCCATCCCGGCCCCACCGGAGATCACAGCCGATGGTGGCATACTCGTTCAAGAAGCAGTTCGTCGCACCGATCAAAGCCCTGACCAAAGGGCAGACCATCCGAGCCAATCGAAAACGTCACGCACGGCCCGGTGAGACCTTGCAGCTATATACCGCAATGCGAACGAAGCACTGCACCCTTATCGGCACGGCGACCTGCTTCACGATCCAGCCGATCCGGATCGACATCGAAGAAGCGGTGATTACCGTTTTGACAGGCAAAAGCCTGATCACCTTGACCGGCTTGGCCGCAGTCGATGCCTTCGCCCGCAGGGACGGCTTTGAGGACTGGTTTGAAATGCGGGACTTCTGGCGCGTAAACCACAAGACCGCGGTCTTTTGCGGGGTGCTGATCCGATGGACCAACTTCAGGGAGCCGAACCAATGACCTGTGCAATCAAAATCTGGGGTGCCCAAATGGCTCGCGGCACGATGACCACCCCGGAAACCGGCCGCTATCTGAGGGATTTCGACGTCGGCGCACACAACGGCCGGGTCGATGACTTCCCGATACCGACAACCGACAAAATCGAAGAGGCCCGGCATTTTGCCAATGCCGGCGAAGCACTGACATTCTGGCAGACCCAGAGCCGCGTCAGGCCGCTGCGACCCGACGGCGATCCGAACCGGCCGCTGACGGCGTTCACCGTGGAGGTCGTGCAATGCCCGACATAAACCCGCTGCCCGAGTGCCTGTCGCATTTGGCCCAGCGCGACAAGTGGGTGCGGGATCGCACCATCGAATATGCCATCCTGGTCTGCGAGCGTGTGAAAGCCACCTATCCAAACAGCCAATACGGCGTTGACGTGTGCATCAAACGCCTCCGGGATCTGCTTCCTCTTGAAAAACAGCATCCGAGGCTCCGGGTCGAATGAGCGAGCCACGCCAGTCTGAATTCTCAATGAGCCGCAGGACGGTCACTTTCCGCTGTCCGCTCGGGCTCTACGAGCAATTGGAGCGCGAGGCCCTGGAGCGAAAGATTTCGGTCGCGGAAGTGATCATCGAACGGCTGACCAGGAAGGAGCACGGTTCATGATGTGGGTTACCGTCGGTGCGCTGGCAGTTAATCTCGGACTGGCCGGCTTCAGTGCCTTTCAGATCCGGCGTCAGGCGCGGCTGATATGGCTGTGGTCCGACTTGGACGCCTTGCTGGCAACAATGGCCATGGAGAGCCTCCAGAACCACTACCTGCCCATGTGGGCGGCGTGGTGCGGGATCATGGGCGACATCGAGGTTTCGATCACATCCAAGAGGCGCCGCGAGACGATTGACTGACCACGGCTGAACTTGCCTATGGTGCGGGCGTGTTGGTGGGGACCTGTCATGCCCGGTGGAAAGAAAGCCAAGCCGCCCGTTTCGGAAGCTCAACGCCGGGCCATGGGAGCCGCGGCGTCAGGACATTCCACTATCGGAATTCCCAAGAGCGTTGGTAAAGAGAAGATCGCCGCCGACAAGGGCGGCCTGCTTCCAAAGCGAGCAAAGTGATGGCGACCAACAGCATGATGACCCCGTCGATGATCGGCACGCCGGACCGGGCCAAGGAAATCAATTTCACCAAGGCGGGCACGCCCAAGTTGAACGCCACCAACCAGCCGGCTCCGAAGAAAAAGCCGATGCGGAAGAAAAAGAAGTGAGCAACAAGGGATGGATCGGCGTCGATCTTGACGGGACGCTGGCTCGCTATGACAGTTGGATCAGCGAGGAACACATCGGCGACCCGATCCCGGCCATGGCAGCCCGTGTGCGTCAGTGGCTGTCCGAGGGCCGCGAGGTTCGGATTTTCACCGCTCGTGTATCTAACGGCCGGCCAGCACATTTTATCCAGGACTGGACCGAGACCCATTTCGGCGTGCGGCTTCACGTGACGAACGTAAAAGACTTCGCCATGGTCGAATTATGGGACGACCGGGCGGTGCAGATCATTCCAAATACCGGCATCCGTGTTGATGGAAAGAGGGACTAAATGAGAAAGCCCACCAAAATGGCGACGCCCAAGAAGGCAGCCAAGGCCGCTGGCGGACCGACCACCATGGAGAAGGCCAAATCCGGCAAGCACAAGGGCACCGGGGTGAACGCTCTCATGAAAAAGGAATCGGTGCCCCAGACCGTGGCGAGCACCACCTACGGCCAGCCGAAGCCCACGCAAAAGCTGTGAAGGTCCGGGACCATCTGTTGAGCATCCCGGATCAGGTCCTCGACCTCGATGCCGCGTCGATCATTCTGGTGGCTGCCACCAAGCACACCCCAACGGTTTACTCCAACGTGCCGCCAGCCATGGCCCGGCGATTGCTGGCGCGGATCGTTGAGCACGGCGACTGGTCCGATAGCGTTCGCCTGGACCACTGATGTTCCACTGGCTCTCTCATTTGCTCGGTTGGAACCGCGGAATGGTGGTGAGCGAATGGCGACTGGCTACCATCGAGCACCGGCCGGTCTATTACGCGGTGGCGATCGGATTTAAGTGCGACGAGTGCGGCAAGGTCACCGGTTGGCACCTGACCAACATCACCATGTCCCTGGACTATTTCCCCCGTGAGAAATACTCCTGCGTCCCGGTGCACGAACTTTAGTCACCATACCGTAATGCAGCATGTGGCTTGGGAATCGCGCTGATTTGCGTCAAATCAGCGGCCTTAGCCCAGGAAACCCGTTATGTTGCAGGCGTCCGACCTCCACGTATTCGCTGCCCGCTTCAATCCCCTTCGATATGAAACACCCGATCGCATCTACCGTGAGTGGGTCGATCACATGCTCCAGTGCGGGGTCTCCCTGACTGTCATCGAATGCCAGTATGGTAACCGCCCGTTTGTCTGTGAGCTTCCAGGCGTCAACCATATCGGGGTGCGTTCCCAGTCCGCCGCATGGTCGAAAGAGTGCCTGATCAACATCGGCATCAATCGCACGCCTTCTGCCGATTACATTTGCTGGTGCGACACCGATGTTTTCTTTGAGCATCCGAAGTGGGCGATGGAAGCGCTCGATGCGCTGCAACTCTATCGCTGGATACAGCCCTGGTCCCAGGCGATTGACCGTGGCCCCCGAGGCGAAGTGCTGACCGTGTTCCCCTCGTTCTGTCACCAATACGAGAAGGGTGAGCCGCTGATCCCGGACCGGCATGGCTGGACGGCCTACGCCGGCAAGTATCCGCACCCTGGGTATGCCCATGCTTCTACCCGACGGGTGCTCGAATATGCCGGAGGCCTGTTCGAACTGGGCGGTATGGGCGCTTCGGACCATGCCATGTGCCTGTCTTTGGTCGGCAAGGCGGCGAACTCGGCTCCAAGGCACATCAACGGCCGGTATGTCGAACACCTGATGCGGTGGCAGGATCGCATCAACCACGCGGTCCATGGCCGGATCGGCTATTCAAACGGGGTGATCAACCACTCGTTCCACGGAGCCAAGGCCGGTCGGCAGTATCTTTCCCGGTGGGAAATGTTCTTGCGGCACGGCTTCAACCCGGACGAAGACCTGATGCGGAACACTCAGGGCGTTATCGAATGGTCTGGCACCAAACCCGAGCTTATCCGTGAGTGGATGCTTTACCTCAAGGCAAGAAATGAGGACGCCAACGTCTCCTGATGCGACCGGAGCGGTGCAATAGCTGGTGTAGTTTTGACGACAAGGGACTTTGCCGCTACTGCGGCTGGCCGAAGGACCGTTCAACCATGGCGCTGACAATCTGGGACCCAGCGATGGGCGCTTCACGTGAAGCCAATCAGGCGGACATCGACGTTCTCCAGGCCAAGGCGGACGCCTTTGGTCGGTTTGTCGCCGAGTTCCGCGGGATGGAGCAGCGGTTGAGCGAGGAAGTCAGCCAGATCCGGGAGCGCTGGCGGACCTCGATGGAACTGTCGGGATGAGCGACGAGGTCCAGAAGGCCTACGCCGAACTGCTTGAATGGGGCACCGCATCCGTGATGGTGGTCCAGTCCCCCGAGATGCCCGGCATTTTTGTGGCGGCCCAGGGTGGCGACGAGGACGCGCAGATGCGCCTCAGTGCGGTCGGCAAAGCGGTTCCCGTGATCCTGAAGGGCGGCCAAAAGTGCGTTCTGTGCGGCCGTGAGGCTACTTTGAACGACGTCGCGCTCCTGCTCTTCGTCTCAAAGCAGATCGCCCCAGGCGAAGACGCCCTGTGGGGGTTGGTCTGCATGGACTGCAACCAGCCCGACGTGCCGGCGCTGGTAGACAGGGCAGTCGGCCGGATGGGCTTCAAGCGCCTCCACCACCAGGCGGGCCACGGCTGAGTGCCGCTGGTCTTCCAACCGCCGATCATCCACTACGACCCTGGGCTTGACGCTGAGGCCATCACCTACATTTGCCACACCGGCAAAGGGGCATACTGGATCAGGGCACCCAAGGCGCCTGAGGGCCGCAAGCGACGCGCCCAGAAGGAAGAGATGCTCGCCCGGCTTGCTGACGCGGTCGAAACCGACCAGCCCCCCGGCGAAGTGAGCATGGACCGCCCCAGACCGGAGAGGCTTGATGACTTCACCTTTGATCCCGACGGATATTGACATCCGAAAGCTGGCACTGCTCGCGCCCGACGCGATCCCGCCGATCCCCAAGAGCATGGAAGCTCGCTTGCTCGATGTGGAGGGCCTGGAGCCGGCCATCATTCTGTTCCACCCGAAGGCCGAGCTATACGTCTATGTGCGGCTGCTCGACCGGGACAACATTCAAACCTACGTCGATCAACTGAACGTCACCGTGCTGAAGCAGGCAATGGGCGAAACACCCGAGGAAGAGGGCTACCGCATCAAATGACCATTTGCCTGTCGATGATCGTCAAGAACGAGGCGGACGTCATCGTGCGCTGCCTGAAGTCCGTCATGCCGGTGATCGACACGTGGTGCATCGTGGACACCGGTTCGACCGATGGCACCCAGGACCTCATCAGAGGGACGTTCCAGGACCTGAAGCCCGGTGTGTTGCATGAGCGGCCGTGGGTCGATTTCGCTTACAACCGCAGCGAAGCGCTCGCACTGGCCCGGCCGATGGCCGATTACTCGTTCATCATCGACGCCGACGACTTCCTCACGGGCTGGTCGCTGAGCCCGCTCACCGCGGACTGCTACAGCGTGCTGATCCAAAACCACGGGATCACCTACCCACGGGTTCAGCTTGTCAGCAACAAGCTGCCCTGGCGCTACCGCGGCGTGGTCCATGAATTTCTGGAATGCGAGGGCGCCGCTCCTGGTGACATGGTGCCATGGGTCATCGAGGTCGGCTCGGGCGGTGCCCGCGGCAAAGACCCGGAGACCTATCGCAAAGACGCGCTGATCCTGGAAAACGCTTTCCACCAGGAGAAAGAGAGCTTTCTGAAGGCCCGATACGGGTTTTATTTGGCGCAAAGCTGGCGCGACTGCGGCGAGAAACACAAGGCGCTGGTCTCCTACGAGTGGCGGGCCGCTCAAGGCCTGTGGTCCGAGGAGGTCTACGTCAGCCTGTTGAACGCCGGCCGGATCGCCGAAGAGATCAAACCGGACGAGGCGCTTGGCTTCTACCAACAGGCGATCCGGGTAAACATGAGCCGAGCCGAGGCCTATCACGGAGCGGCCCGACTGTGCCGCACCAGAAAGCAGTTCGCCGACGGTCTTTTGTATGCCCAGGAGGGCGTGCGACACACCAGCTTGCCACCCGGCAACGGCCTGTTTGTGGAGCCGTGGATCTACGAGTGGGCTCTGATCGACGAACTGGCGATCAATGCCTATTGGGCAGGCCATTACCGCCTGTCGCTCGATGCCAGCGAATTGATCCTGGCCGAGGGCAAATGTCCGCACGTCGATCGGGTGAAGACCAACGCCGCCTTTGCACGCCGAGCACTGATTGTTGCGAAACCCTGACCGGTAGGGCATAGATTAAGCGCCGAACCGTGACGGGCTTCCACGGGTGTCCAGACCGCTTTCCCTGGTGCCCGTCCTATGTTGTTCCGGTTCCTCCTTTCCCTTTTGTTGCTGGTTCCCGGTGTCGCCTTTGCTCAACAGGCGGTCACCACTGGTAGAACGACCTACCAGGGAACTATCATCCTCCCCGCTGGTCAAAGCACCCCACTGACAGCCGCCAACGTGACCATGAGCCCAGGCTCTGGCGCGTTGCCGCAGCCCGGCTCGTTCGGGCGATTGACCTTCATCGCACCAGGAAGCGGCTGCCAATTCACTGTCAACTGGGGCGGCGGAATTGCGACGGCGACCTCAGGCGAGCAGTTCGGCGGGTCGAACATCAGCAGCGACACGGTCGATCTGACCGGCCAATTAAACGCTCCGACGGTGTTCTCCACGTCGGGTTGCTCGTCGCCCAATCTAGTTCAATTTCGTAACTAAAAGGTTAGCCGATGCTTCTTCGCACACTCGCTGCGCTCTTCTTTATTGCCTTCGGGTCAGCCGCTCTGGCGCAGGTTGGCCAAGGGCCAACGCCGCCGATTGCTGTGCCCAACAACGGCGGAACATACCCAAACGGCTTCACGATCACCGGCTCGTCCTATTACGCCAGGGACCCGCAATATGGGAATTGCACATGGTCAACGGCTGGTGGTGCGGATGCTGGCCCATGTATCAATGCAGCAATAACGGCGGCAGCTACAGCGGGCGGCGGGACCATCATGCTGCCGTCCGGCAGCTTCAACGTCGCTACGACAATTATCAATGGCACCAGCGGCGTCCACATTCAGGGCGCTGGCGTTGGCTACATCCGGGATAGCAACACGCCAAGTGCCTTTGTTCCAGTAACGCGATTGATCTGGACCGGGACAGCGGGCGCGACGATGTTTATCGAAACGCCGTCGGGAAGTCGATCTCTCTACTCCGTAGATGTATGGGGCGTCACCTTCGACTGTGCCTCGCGTGCGAACATCTGCGCTGAATTTCAGGCGGTTAGCACTTCCTTTATCAATATCGGCGCATCCGAGCCGCGCACCATCGGCGTATGGTTTACGACGCTTTCTTCGTCCTTCGCGGATGGCCCCGGCAGCCAGGACAATGACATCTGGCTCCAAGCTCGCTCAACTTCAGCTTCGTTTTCTCCGACCGGTATATTGTTCGACGGCGCAGCCACATCTTCCTTCGATTCATCGGTCAACCGCATTCATATGATGCTGGTATGGCTGGCCAAGGGCGATGGCATCGTTATGGGCTACAGCGACCATAACTATATTGAGACAGCGATTACTTACTATGATCCGGTTAACCAGGGCGGCACGGCGATGGTCTTCGCTAACTCGCTCTATGTGCAAAAGAACGGCATCGCCGTTGCGGGTCAATCAAACGAGAACCGCCTTTATCAGAACGAGACCGTAGCGGATGTTAATGGGCTCTGGAACGGCTCGGCCATTACGCCGGGAACGCATACTGGTTCCGAAGCGGTTACCACCCTTACAGCGACGCTGACCAGCCCGACACCCAATCTGTCGCAGACTCTTACGGTCTCTGGTGGTTTTGGCAACGTCGTCGCTGGGATGACCGCAAGTTGCTCGCCCAATGGCTTCTGCGGGATCATCGCGGGCAATCCCGTGACGGCGATCAGCGGCACCACGGCGACACTCGGTTCGCAGACCAACGGCATCACCAACGGCACCGTCATCACGTTCAGCTACGGCGTCACGCAATATGCAGTGCCCGGCACTTACACGCTGACATTCACTGGCGCCACGACAGCCAACTTAACTGCTCCCTCGGGTGGTCATACGCAGACCGGCATTACACTGACGAATGGAAATCTGGTGTTCACCGACATGGTTATTCCATTCTCTGGGACGCCAGCGAACAATGACACATACACGATCGTTGTCCCAACGCCGCCGAAAAATACCCAAATCCTCAATACCGACAAGGGAAACAGTGTTCCCAATCCGACGATTGAGCCTGGTTCTGGGTTAACGACATTCGTCTCAACCACGGCGTCGCCCTTTACGTCCAACTTCACCAACACAGCATACACACCGAGTTCCCCTGTTCTGGTCAGTGCACTTCCTGCAACTGCTGTTCAGGTTCGCTTTATTTTGACTGGACAAGGTGGCTGCGGCGGCGGCGGAGCAGCGATCGCTGCTTCTGGATCGGGATCGGGTGGTGGCGGCGGTGGTGGCGCAGGGGTTTTCGATACCGGCTGGTTCCCTGCTTCCTATGTTTCCGGCAACTACACGATTGCTTTTGGCACGCAATGCACAGCGGCATCGGCAGGCGCGAGTGGCGGTGCTGGCGGTAATACAACGTTAGCTATGTCTGGACTTGGCGGCGGTGGCAGCAACACCATCACAGCATTTGGCGGGGGTGGAGGCTCTGTAGGCGCCAATGGTGGTGCATCCGGAGGAGGCGGTGGTGGCGGCACCATTGGCGCGGGTTCATCTACCACTAATGGCACAGGCGGGGGCGCTGGTAACTTCGGCGCAACTGCTGGTGGCTCGGGGATCGGGGGCACAAACAACACTGCGGGTGGCCTCATAGGAATTGGTGGGTCAGGCGGTGGGGGTGCCAGCGCAACCGGTGTGATCGGCAACGGCGGGTTCTCGGAATATGGTGGATCAACTGGTGGTGGATCGGGTGGTGGTTGTAACGCAGGCGCGGCTTCAGTAGGCGGTTTCGGCTACGCACCCATTTATCTGAACCACGTAGGAGGCGGCGCGAACACCGGTGGCGCCGGCGTCCCCGGCATTGCCGCCGCAGCCAACGGTTCCGGTGCGGGAATTGGCGGCGGCGGTGGTGGGGGCGGAGGCGGTAATTCCGGCACGTCTACAGTCGGTGGCGCTGGTGCAGCGGGTGGCCAGGGAGGCGGCGGCGGCGGAGGCGGCGGCTCGGCTTGTGGGAATACCACAACCGGCGGCGTTGGCGGCGTTGGTGGAACGCCTCAAGTAATTGTTATGACACAATGAGCTTCGGCTTTCCGGTTCTCGGCCTCTCCAATCTATCGGCGGCGGGCACCCAGCAGGCCGATGCCGCACCCATCACACGGCAGTTCAACGAATTCACCAGCGTGCGTTCCGGCACTGGCTGTCGGCTCCCGGCTGTCGTCAACACTGCCATCACCATCCTGAACAACGGCGCCAATACCCTCCTGATTTACCCGTCGAACGGCGATCGGATCTTTGGCCTCGCGGTCAACGCGCCGTTGTCTCTGGTGGCAGGCGAGACGGTGTTGATCAATTCGACCGACACCCCTTTGGCCTATCAGCCGCGGGTCTGGTATCTGAAGGTCGGCGCTCAGGGTGTTGCCGGAGCCACGGGCGCGACGGGTGCGACAGGCCCTACGGGGCAGTCATCGAGTGTGCCGGGACCCACCGGTTCGGTCGGCCCGACAGGCCCCACGGGACCCACCGGGCCGACGGGGTCAGCCTCCACGGTGCCAGGGCCAACCGGCGCAACCGGTGCAACTGGCGCGACCGGGGCGACCGGGCCGACGTTCTCTCAGTCGATCACCAACGTCACGACTACGGCGGGCGGCACGATCACCCTGTCTCCGACCGTCGGGATGGACGTCGTGCTGACCATGCCGACCACGGGCGGGACGATCACCCTGAACGTCGGCACAGTGGCAACGCGCCAACGAGTGCTGCTCGATGTCATCAATGGTGCGACGTTGGGCACCGTTGCGTTTCAGGCTGGTTCGACCGCAGCGGCTGGCTTCCTGTTCTCGGCCTCGCTGCCAAGCAGCAGCTACACCGGACAGGCACCGAACACGACGGATAATCTGACCTTCATCGCGCCCGGAACCGTGGCCGGCAACACGAACCTGCTCCGGTTCGAAGGCCTGAACGTGGGCTTCCCAGTCTGATGCCGACCGTCGTCGTCTTTCTGACCACACCCGGCACTGGGACGTTCACCATACCCAATGGCTGGACTTCAGCGACCTTCGAAGCGATCGGCGGCGGTGCGGGCAGCGGCAATGGCGCTGGCAGTTTCGGCACTGGCGGCGGCGGTGGTGCGTATTCCAAGAAGAATTCGATCGTCGTTTCCCCAGGAGTTGTGTGCAACTATAATGTTGGCGCAGGCGGGACCCCTGGGTTAGGCAATTCCGCTGGCGATAGCTGGATCGCTCTGAACAACACGGCGACCAATATCAACAGTGCTGGCGTTGTCTGCGGAGCCAAAGGTGGCACGACCGGAGCATCGTCAGGTTCGGCAGTTCTGACCGGCCAGGGCGGCCAGGCATCGGCCGGCGTGGGCGATGTCAAATTCTCCGGCGGTAATGCAGACGCTCACAGCGTTCTGTGGTCCTGTTCAGGCGGTGGCGCAGCCGGCCCCTTCGGCAACGGCGGCACTTCTGGAATACCCGATTCAACCGGTGGCGGTGCAGCAGGCGGCGGCGGCGGTGGCGGTGGAGGCAGCAACGGCGGCACCGGGAATGGCAGCACTGGCGTCGGTGGCGTCGGCGGCAACAACCATTTGGGAACGGGCGGAGGCTCGTCGGGAACAGGTGGCGCGGCACCCGGCAACGGAACCAACGGCGGCGGCGGCGGTGGCGCGGCCAATAACGGCTCTGTGCCATCCGCTGGTGGCAACGGCACGGAATGGGATGCCTCCCACGGCTCAGGCGGCGGTGCTGGCGCTCCATCGGGACCCTCGGGAGCAGCCGGCGCTGGTGGCCTCTATGGTGGCGGCGCGAGCAGCACATCTGGTGGAACACCGGGAGCACAACATGCCGGGGCGCAGGGCATCATCGTTGTCACCGGAACGATCGGCACCGACCTCCGAGACCTGATGTTCTTCAACACCCAGTTCTGATGATTGACCATTTCGTCGTCGGCGGTGTTATTGTCACCGGGCCGAACCGAGACGGGCCTCCTCGGGTGTTCCAACGCAGTAACGCGGTTTCCCGAAATTGGCCCAAGATCCACTGAAGCCCAAGGACAACGGCCGCATCCGTATGCCGCGGCCCGATGTGGCGATGAACAAGATCGCCCCGAGCTTCGGTCTGCCCGACAAGAAGGGCACGATGCTGGGCTACGACGAGGACGGCGACAGCAAAGAGAAGATCCTTGAGACCATGCGCAAACGCATGGAACAGGTCATCTCAGCCGAAGCCGAGAACCGGAAGTCCGGTCTTGACGACAAGATGTTCCTCGCCGGCAATCAGTGGCCGACCGAGGTCATGGCCCAGCGGAACCTGGACAAGCGGCCCTGCCTGACCATCAACAAGCTGCCGACGTTCGTGGCCCAGGTGGTCAACGGCCAGCGCGAGAACCGGCCGAGCATCAATATCAGCCCAACCGGCGATATGGGCGATCCCGAGGTCGCCAAGATGTATCGCGGCCTGATCCGGTTCATCGAGAGGGATTGCCACGCCGACGGTGCCTATGACACCGCGTTCGACGATGCCGTCACGATGGGCTGGGGCTACTGGCGGATCATCACCGACTACGAGGCACCGGATACCTTCGACCAGATCATCCAGATCAAGCGGGTCCGTAACGCCTTCACCGTCTACATGGACCCGATGTGTCAGGACCCCACGGCCGCTGACGCAAAATGGTGCTTCATCAGCGACATGATCCCCCGCGAGGAATTTCGCGACCGGTGGCCCGATGCGGTCGAAGTCCCGTTCAATGACGCCGGTATTGGCGAGAAGTATCAAAGCTGGGCAACGAAAGACGAAATCCGCATCGTTGAGTATTTCGTCATCAAGACCGACAAGCGGAAGCTCGTAAAGCTCAGTAATGGGCATGTCGGCTGGGAAGACGAACTTGACGAGTTCACCAAGGCCCGGATCAAGCGCGGCACGCAACTCTGGGTCGAGGAAGAGCGCGAGAGCGAAGTGCCCAAGGTCATGTGGTATAAAGCCACGGCCGTGGACATCCTCGAAGAGAGCGAGTGGATCGGCACCACCATTCCGGTCATCCGGGTCATCGGCAATTCGATCGACATCGAGGGCAAGCTGAAGCTGTCCGGCCTGATCCGGCACGCCAAAGACCCGCAGCGGATGTATAACTACTGGAAGACGTCGGAAACCGAACTGATTGCGCTCCAGCCCAAGAGCCCCTGGATCGTCGAAGAGGGCCAGATCGAAGGCCACGAGGACGAGTGGAAGAACGCCAACGTCAAGAACCAGCCGTATCTGAGCTACAAGGGCACCAGCATCGGCAACACGCCGGCTCCGCCACCGCAGCGCCAGCCCATGGCCGGCATCCCTCAGGGCGTCGTCCAGGCCTCCGCAGGCGCGGCCCAGGACATGATGGCGGTCACCGGTATCCGGTTCGACGCCACCCAGAACGAGCGGATGATCGACGAGAGTGGCAAGGCGATCCGGGAACTGCGTCGTGCCGGCGACATCGGCGCCGCCCACTACGTGGACAATCTGGCCCAGTCGCTGCGCCGCTGCGGTGAGATGCTGGTCGAGATCATCCCCAAGATTTACAACGAGCGCCGGGTAGTCACCATTCTCCGGGAGGACGACAAGGAAGAGCAGGTCCGGGTCGATCCGAACCTGATGAAGCCGACCGGTGAGGAACCGAAGCGCGACGGCAAGAAGCGCAAAATCTTCAACCCGACCTTCGGCAAATACGGCGTCACGGTGACGATCGGCCCGAGCTACGCGACCAAGCGGATCGAGGCCTCCGAAAACATGATGGCGTTCATGCGGGCGCTGCCCAACACCGCGGCGCTGGTCGCCGACCTGCTGGCGGCCGAGCAGGACTGGCCGGGTGCCGAGAAGATCGCGGCCCGGTTGGCGAAGACCATCCCGCCGAACCTGATGGCACCCGAGATGCAAGGAGTCCCGCCGCAAATCCAGGCCTTGCTTCAGTCGCAGGACACCCAACTGAAGGCGCTGAACGAGCAGCTTCGCCAGGCCATGGCCGCGCTCCAGGACAAGAACGCCGACCGCGCCATCGACATGGACAAGATCCAGAAGACCTACGAGGTCGCTCTGCTCAAGATCGTGGCCGACACCGAAACCAAGATGGCGAAAATCCAGGAAGCGGCGATCGCCAACGTCAACACCCACCTGACCGCCCAGATGCAGGCCCTCGGCAAGGGCGCGGCCGAACTGGGCAAGTCGGTAGAGAGCGCCATGGCCGCCAACGACGAGGCGGAACAGGAACAGGCGAAGACTGAGCCGCCACCAGAGGCGCTGCAACACCTGAAGCCGGGGCGAGTGACCCGTTTTGCGAATGGTCAGTCTTGGACTATTAAAGACGGAGTTCCGACAAAGGTGGGTGGAAACGACGCAGTATGAATTGCCAGTGGCATTACGACAGACTGATCGAGCGGGCGCGAACTCGTTCGTTGTCCTGTTACACAGAACAGCATCACGTTGTTCCTCGTTGCATGGGTGGGACCAACGCTCGGTCCAACATAGTGGCCCTCACGCCTGAGGAACATTATGTAGCTCACCAATTGCTGGCAAAACTCTATCCCAAGCATCTCGGATTGTTGGGTGCCGCTATGCTTCTGGCGACTGGATCGGGTGGCCGGTCTCAAAACAAAATGTATGGATGGCTCAAGCGCCGTTTCGGTGCGGCTGTAAGCGAACGGATGTCAGGTCGGCCTGTGCCTCCTGCGACAAAAGCAAAATTGAGCGTGGCGAACAAAGGAAAGCCACTCACTGCCGAGCATCGCCAAAAATTGAGTGATGCGAAGCAAGGCAAAGACGCTTCGCCCGAAGTGCTCGCAAGACGCGCCAAACGGAAAGCCGCATATCTGCCAAAACCAAGGAAACCGAGGGGGCCACATTCAGCGGAGACGGTCGAAAAGATCAGGCTTGCTTTGACCGGGGTAAAGAGGGGGCATCTCTCTGACGCTCACCGAGCGAGATTATCGGTCATCAGAAAGGGTATGCCTCGGTCTGACCAGTGGCGAGCCAATCTGAGCGCCGCTTTGACCGGGAAGTCTGTGCCAATAGAGGTTCGGGCCAAGATTAGTGCCAGTCTCGTCACAAGGATGAACGCAGCACGGGAACAGGATGGACTGCTGGCTCATGTCTGAAAATCTTTCGCCATGGAAGCCGATCCACCACGTCGAGGCCGACGATCCCGAGGTTCAAGAAGGCGGCGGCGAGCAAAAGCCCGCTCCGCAGAAGCGCGAGAGCAAGGACGGCGGAGACGAGAGCAAGTCCACGGTCATGCTAAGCCTGGAACTGCCGGCCGATTTCACCAAGGCAGTCGTCACTGCGATCCAGGAGAACACCAAGGTGCTGCAAGCCATTTTGGCAAAGATGGGCGGCGAGTGATCCGGGACGAGATCATGGCGAAGCTCCATCGCCAGAACGACCCGTGGAGCGGAATCATCCTTCCAGGCGGCCCAACGCGCATTCAGGGTTGGAACAGCGGCCACCCCTGGCTCCAGGAGGCAATCGCCGAGATCCGGCCGCGGATCGTGGTCGAGATCGGCGTGTGGAAGGGCGGGTCAGTCGCTCAGATGGCACTCAAAATGGCGGAACTGGGCTTGGACTCAGTCGTGATCGCCGTCGATACGTGGCTCGGTAGCTCCGAGCACTGGACGTCCGAGGAATGGTCGAAGGATCTGCCCTGGCTGTATCACACCTTCCTGGAGAACATCGGCAACGCCGGTCTCAAGGGTTTCGTGGTGCCATTGCGGTTGGACAGCCTGAATGCCGCCCGATTGCTGCGCCTCCTGGAGATAAGGCCAAACCTGATCCATCTGGACGCCGGCCACGACTACCGCTCGCTTATCTCCGACCTCTCTGTGTGGTGGCCGCTCCTGGAACCGGGCGGACTGTATCTGGGTGATGATTATCACACCGTCGGTGGCAACTGGCCCGAAGTGAAGCAAGCGACCGATGATTTCTTTTATGGCTGGGAAATCGAGAGCACGAACGGAAAATGCCGTGTGCGAAAATCAGGTGTTGACGAACCGATCCAGCAGCCCTAATTCGGACCCATCATGAAACCGATCGCCACATATCGCTGGCATAATCAGCAACCCGAACTCGGGTCGCGGTGTGCCGTGCGTATGGGGGTTTAGTGGTCTGACTGACCACATTTCGGTTCAAGGCCGGAAGCCCCCAGAGAAATCTGAGGGGCTTTTTTAGTGCCCGAGAGTGGTCAATCCCGTGCAAGTCCGGGGTCAAGTGCCGGCTTGGTGGCCTGTAGCACGATCAAATTTCAATGGGGCATAGCATAGTGGCCAGTGCTCCGGTCCTGCAAACCGGCGACCAGGGTTCGAATCCCTGTGCCTCCACCATAGACTGATTGGATAGTGACCGCTCTTGCGGGGAGGCACTGTCCAATCAGTTCAGTGCGGCGTGTGCGCGATGGTTTGCGTCCCTCCTTGCCAAGGAGGATCACCGGGTTCGATTCCCGGCTGCCGCTCCAGATAGCGGGCGTTGGCCCAGGCGGGCGGGTGCGCCTTATAAGCGCGCGAAAGCAGGAGATGCCTGCGACGGCAGGGTTCGACACCCTGGGCCGCTTCCATTCTAGCCCCAGCCGTCTTACCACGTTCTATCCAGTTTGCGGACCTGACCGGCTGGACCTTGTGAACGGATGTGGGAGGCTGGAGCAATGACACCGATCAAAGACGCCACTGAGGACATGCTGAAGTCGGTCGAGGAATTGAACGCAAAGAGCAGGAAATACCGGAACGAAGGACTGCCGTTCAGCTTCGTCGCCGATCCGGCAGAGGACGGTGTCGTCGGTGTGCAAGTGCCGGTCGGCCGATTTACGTTTGGCGGGTAGCTCAGGGAGCAAATCGCGTTTTGAGCGCGATAAGGTGGGTTCGATCCCTACACCCGCTGCCAATTGCCCCATTCGACCAGTGGTCTGGGCATCCGGCCTTCACCCGGAGGGTGAGAGTTCGATCCTCTCAGGGGGCACCATTGACCACCAGAGACGAGGCTGCATATATGCCGGCAGGCGCGATCCGCCGAGCGGCCCACGGCCTTCAATCCAATGGGAGACGAGTTTGACCCTCGTATCGCGCACCATCCGGCTTCACGACTTCTGAATTACATCCGGCTACCGGACCTCCGACCATGAGCATGACGCTCTTTTGCCTGCTCATAAAACGGAGAAATCAGATGTCGCTCGCTTACCTGAAGGTCAAAATCAAGTCGCTCGCCGCTGAGGCGAGAATAATCCGTCACGAGGAAGAGGTCTGGCGCCACCGGGAGACCGACAAGGGCCGGCCGACGTTCTTTGGACTGCGCTCACACCGCAAGCTGGACGTCCGCACCGAGGCCCGCGCTGCCCAATTGGCCTATGCCTTCCTGCGAGGCCGGCCGTATTCGCACACCGAGCCGACCGGCAAGGACAACGGCGGTCGCCAGAGCAACCCGATTGCCTGGAATCGGGTGATGAAGCTCGCGGCCAAGTATGGTCCCAATCGCAACCTTGAATGGGACACCGTCAGGGAATGGGCCGATCCGAAACAATAACGCCCCTGCCGCTGGTCTAGCGGAACCTGCTCTACGAAAGCGGGATTCGGTGGTTCGATTCCACTCAGGGGCTCCACTGGGCCATCCGCTGGGCCGGGCAGGGTCTTCTACACCCAAGACGGGGGGTTCAATTCCTCCATGGCTCACCAAATCTCCCGGTAGCACGATGGACGTGCAGCGGCCTCCGAAGCCGAAGGGTATGGGTTCGACCCCCATCCGGGAGTCCAGATATTGCGCGACTAGCCCACCGGCAGAGGCAACGGCTTCAAAACCCGTCAAGGCTCGGTTCAAGTCCGAGGTCGCGCACCAACTGAAAAGGCCGACCGGTCGCCCGATCGGCCCTCCCAGGAGGCATCCCGCCACCTACCGTATTGCCGGGGCGGAACGGTAGGCACCCCACTATCCCATGACGCGCCTCGCGTAGGGGTTTCACCCACTGCTTTGGTTAACGCCATCCGGTGACGACTGAATAACAGACTTTGGGCCAGATGCGATCACTGGTGTGCGCGGCGGTCTCTTAAACCGTGTCAATGGTTGGGTTCGATTCCCACCTGGCCCTCCACTTTGCCGGCGTCATTCAATGGTAGGATGCGGCCCTCGTAAAGCCGCTATGACGGGTTCGATTCCCTCCGCTGGCTCCAAACCCTGGTGAGACCATGATCGCCGCTACAGACCGCCGCACCCTCGTGCTCAATGCCGACTACAGGCCGATCGCCACCTACCCTCTGTCGCTGATCAGCGGCCAGGAGGCGGTGAAGGCGGTCTATCGTGGTCGTGCTACAGTGGTCGAAGAGTGGGCCGAAGCGTTCCGCTCGCCCACCCGCGAGATCCGGGTGCCCAAGACCATCGCGCTCAACGAGTATGTGCCGATCAATGCGGCGCCCAAGTTTTGCCGGCGTTCCATTTTGTTGCGGGATCGGTTTCGCTGCCAGTATTGCGGTGAGCGGTTCGACAGCAAGGATCTGACGTTCGACCACGTCATCCCGAGGTCGAAGGGTGGTCAGACAGTCTGGTCCAACATCCTGTCGTGCTGCGTCGCCTGCAACATCGCGAAGCGGAACCTGCCGGCGAACTGGTCGGGCAAGAAGGGCTCGGGGATGCGGCCGTTGAAGTCACCGCGGCAGCCGACAACAATGGAATTGCTTAGAGCGGGCATGGAGTTTCTTGACCCGGAAACCAGAGAAAACTGGAGTGAGTGGCTGTATTGGAGCGTTGAACTCAAACCGTGAGACTTGACGCAAGGGAATCCAATACATTAGAGAGCGAACTATTCGGACCGTGACGAGCATCCACGGGTGATGGAATCCAAAATGACCGGGATATTCACCACTCATGGCGCTTGCCGCTCGTCCGCAACACGACATCATCTTCAATCCTTCGATCCCGTTGGCTGCAACTTCAGATGCACCCTTGGCCGAGATTGTTCGGCCACCCGAGTCAGCTTCAAATGATCAGGGCGACCAGACTGCCGGCGTCCCGAAAGAGATATCGCCTGAAGAGGCAGCACTCGCAGCCGCGGCGCGCAAAGGCGATCCTGCTACAGCCGAACTGACCGAGGACGGCAAAGAGAAGCCGGTCGATGCGAAGGCGAAACCCGACGAGGGCAAGCCGGACGAGGACGACGGCATCCAGGTCGATGAGAACGCGCCTTTCGCCTTCAAGAAGCAGGTCGCCGACATCCGCAAGAAGTCTGCCGAGCGTGTGCAGGCTATCCGTGATGCGGCCAAGGCCGAGGTCGGCGACGAGAAGTGGGACAAGGCCTGGGAAGCTGCCAACGCCAATGTCGTCGGCAAGTTCCGTGACGAAGTGAAGGCGGCCAAGGCCGAGGCGGCACGTGTCGCCAGGGAGAAAGAGGCGGTTGCGGCCGAGCGGGAAGCGCTCGCAGCGAAAATCGCCGAACTGGAGGCTGCCAGACCTCGCGAAGAGCCGAAGGCGGACCCACGGCCAGCCCGTGAAGACTTCGACGACCCGGATCTGTTCGCTGAAGCATTGGTCGCCTGGGGCAAGCGCGACCAGCAACGCGAAATCGAAGCGCAGCAGGCGGCCGAGAAGGCTGAAGCCGATCGCATCGCCGCTGAGAAAAAGGCCGAAGAGGACAAGAAGGCTGCCGAGGAGCAGGAAGAGGCGGTTCGTGAAGAGAACGCCAGGATTGCGCTCGATTGGCAGGCCAAGACTGCCGCCGCTCAGGAGAAGTATGGCGACTACGAAGAGATCGTGATGCGGTCGCCGGCCGACGGCGGCCCCACGGTGACCGAGATCATGGCACAGGCCATGACGCGCACCGACAACGGTCCCGACGTCGCTTATTGGCTCGCCCTCAATCCCGAGGAATCGGTGAGGATCGCCGAGCTTCAAAACCCAATCCTTCAATACGGCGAGATCATGAAGATCTCCGGTCGTTTGTCCGCGCCAACGGCCCGGACGCGCACCCGTATCCCAGCGCCGATCAAGCCGATCGACGCCACCCGAAACGAACCGGTTCAGACCAATCCCGACGATGAGGACATGGACAGCTACTACAAGCGGCGCACACAGGCGACCTTGGCAGAGCGGCGTCCATTCTTCCCGAACGGCGGCCTGCACTGACCCACCCGCTTCGGCGGGGATGACTACCATCGACCCGCTACGGCGGGGTTTTGCCTACCTACCTCACCCGCCACGGCGGGGTTTCAGACCGCACCCGGAACGGCCGGGGACATCATCAGTGAAACCTTGTCAGTCGCCCTGATAGGCGAAGGAGAATTCCGTGGCTGCGAACGCACTTCTGACGCCTGCCTTGATCACCAAGGAGACGTTGACCATCCTGACGAACAACCTGGTCGCAGCGGCCAAGGTCAATCGTCAGTTTGAAAACCAGTTCGTGAAGATCGGCACCACCCTGACGGTGCGTAAGCCGAACCGCTTCACTGTGACCCTGGGGCCGGCGCTCCAGATCCAGGACATCACCGAGCCCTCAACGTCGATCTCGATCTCGACGCAGGCTCACGTGGACTTCCAGTTCAGTTCTCAGGAACTGACGCTGACCATCGAGGAATACAGCGAGCGGTATTGCAAGCCAGCCGCCGAAACCCTGGCCAACACCGTCGATGTGTCCCTGCTTCAGTTGTTCAACCAGATCAACAACGAGGTCGGCACTCCCGGCTCACCACCGGCTGCCTTCTCGTCGATCGCCGCGGTTGGTCAGCGCATGGACGAAAACGCAGCACCGCAGGACGGCCGCACGCTGATCCTGAATGCCGCGGCCTACTGGTCACTGGCGAACGGCGTGTCGAACCTGTTCACCCGTTCGGTTGCCGAACCGGCGCTCAAGGGCTTCCTGGCCGTGATCGCCAACTTCGAAATCTACCTGGATCAGAACGTCCAGGCTCAGACCGTCGGAGCTTACGCCGGCACTGGTGTTGTCAACGGCGCCGGTCAGACTGGTTCCCAGATCGTCACCAACGGCTGGACCGCTTCGATCACCGGCCTGTTGAACGTCGGCGACGTCGTCAACTTCACTGGCGTGCACAACGTGAACGCACAGCCGGGACCGAACGGGTTCATTTCGACCGGGACCTTGCAGGATTTCGTTATCACTTCGATCACCAACAGTGACTCGGGTGGCAACGCGACCCTCAACATCTCTCCGGCGATCACCATCAGCGGCGCCTATCAGAACGTGGATGGAGCACCGGCCAACGGTGCGGCGATCACCGTCAAGGGCTCTGCGAGCACGTCATACTTCCAGAACATCGCATTCACCCGCGATGCCTTTGGTCTCGTGTGTGTGCCGATGGAGCTTCCGGGCGGTGTCGATTTCGCAGCACGGCAGATGTACCGCCAGATCTCGATGCGTATCGTTCGAGCCTATGACGTGTGGAACGACGTCACCCCATGCCGTATCGACATTCTTTACGGCGTGAGCACGTTCTATCAGCAGCTTGCCTGCCGGTTGACCAACTGATGAGCAACCGCGCGCAACGTCGGCTGGAGCAGTTTCAGAAGCGTCCGGCGAACCGGTTCCTGAGTGAACTGGCTCGCCGCCGCCTGAACGGTGCCTATTCGGAAGCAATGCGGTCGGAGATGGAGCAGGAGGCCAATGGCCGTCCGACGCCACCCGAGATCGCAGCGAAAATGACCAAAGAGAAGCAGGATCAGCTTTTCCAGGTCATGGTTCCGGACAAGGTCACCGGGGAAATGTTCCATGCCTCGCCCATGATGGGGCGCGATGCGTGCGGTTCCATCGCCGAAACAATCAATCGCCAGGTCATCAAGGGTAAGCGGCCAAACTGGGGTATGGCGGAAGTCCTCCCGGTGCAGCGCATTGAAGGAGCAGACTAATGTCTGGGTTCAGCACTTCTGGAATTGTTACGACCACGTCAAACGTCCGTCAGTTGTCGGACGGAAACGCCCTGAGCGGCGGCCCCGGTGTTCAGCTTGGTATCAACGCCAGCGACAAGGTGGGCTTCTTCGGCGCAACCCCGGTCGTGGAGCCGGGCACCAACGGCCTGCCGCAGCGGGTGACCGCCAACGTGACCATCTGGGCAACCACCCAGAGCCCGTCAGCGGTCAACCCGAATACCTCGTCAGAAAAGGCGATGACCATCACCGGGGTGCTCGCCACCGACATGGTGGCAGTGGTGACCAAGCCGACCACCCAGGCCGGTCTGTTGGTCGGAACCGGCCGTGTGTCGGCTGCCAACACCGTCCAGGTGACATTCGGCAACGACACCGCGGCGACCATCACCCCGACCACCACTGAAACCTACGACGTCATCACCATCGGTGCTGCGCTCGCGCAGACCCAGGCGTTGACGCCGGCCGCAGTCGGCCCGAACACCACGTCGGAACAATTCTTCGCTGTTTCGGGTGCTCAGCCGGGTCAGGTCGTGTTCGTCAACAAGCCGACCACTCAGGCTGGTCTGATCATCACCCAGGCTCGCGTTCCTTCTGCGGGTCAGGTGGCGATCCAGTTCCAGAACCTGACCGCTGCCACCATCACCCCGACTGCGGCGGAGACCTACACCTTCGCACTGATGGCGGCTGCATCGCCGGCACCGATCATGACCAGGATCGTGCAGACCCTGACCCCGGTTTCGGTCGCGGCGAACACCACCGCGGAGCAGACCTTCACGGTGAACGGTTTGGTGGCTGGCACTGAGGTCTACGTCGTGAAGCCGTCGGTGACTGCGAACCTGGTGGTGGCCGGCGCTCGTGTCTCTGCGGCGAACACCCTGGCGGTCAACTACGCGAACAACTCCGGTTCCGCGATCGTTCCGCCAGCCGAAGCCTACACCATCGCCTACTTCACGACCTCTGCCCCGTCCGCGGGCTCTTCGACCGTTCTGCCGGCCCAGAAGGGCAGCGGAGAGGCGGCCCTGGCCCAGCTTGGCCTGTTGGTCTGATCGAGAACAACGAAGGGGGTCGGTGCTGCCGGCCCCCTTCTGTTTGACATGACTCCGTGAGCAGAGGGCAGGAAGCGGACAGTCAAGGAGCAAATGATGTTCGTTCTGTTCGCTACACCCTGCTTGAGTGCCAAAGTCGATCTCGATTATTTCAGTTCGTATATTCACACCAGTGTGGCGTTGAGCCAGCGTGGGATTGCCCACACCGTGCGTCTCCAGGCTGGGATTTGCTTTATCGACCACGTGAGAAACGTGCTCTGCCACCAGTTCCTGCATGAATTCCCGGACGCGACCGACCTGTTTTTCATTGACGATGACCTGGGCTGGCCGTCGGATGGCGTGCTTCGGTTGCTGGACCGCAAGGAAGACATTGTCGGCGGCGTCTACCCGCTGAAGCAGGACCCGATCGGGTTCCCGATCTCGCTGGAGACCGACGGCAACCGCAAACTGGTCGAGAAAAACGGTCTGGTGGAGGCGGTGTTCCTGCCGACCGGTTTCATGCGGATCAAACGGCACGCAATCGAATTGATGGCCGCCGATCAGCCGACCTACCCGCATCACCGGGCCGATGGGGTGTGCGACCACATCAAGAACATCTTCCACACCGGGTATTACGAGGGCCAGCGCTGGGGCGAGGACGTGGACTTTGCCAACCGGTGGCGGGCCAAGGGCGGCCGGATGTGGGTCGATCCAGAGATTACCCTGAGCCACCTAGGGCGGAAACGGTGGACCGCCAGCTTTGCGCCGGCTGTGGAAATGGCGAAGCAGAAACTCGCTGAAACGGAACCTGCAACATGAAAGCACCGAAGAAGGGCAAGTCAAAGGGCGGCAACGCACTGATGACGATGGGAGCGCCGATGCCAGCGCCGATGGAAGACGAAATGAAGTGGAAGGCGCAGGACGCGCTGAGCACCCTGAAGCGGGCGCACGAGATCAAGAACGATCCGCATCTGATGGCGCACGTCCACAAGCACGCTCAGACCGAGAAAGAGGCTCTGGGCAAGATCATTGGCAGGAAGAAGAAAGCATGACCCGTGAGTCAGAATTCCGCTCGTTTGCCGCGAAGCATGAACTGACCGATGCCAGGTTGGACGGTGACAAGGTGTTCATCAGCGTCGCCGACTACTGGAAGTGGGCCAATCGGGCTGCCGCGTCGTTCGTCAGACCCGCATCCGAATTCGCTGGTTTCCTGCACGAGATCGATGGATTTCAAATCTATGTGGACGCCGAACTGGCCGGCACAGGTTTGACCGTGGCGTCTCCGCAGTGGCTGACCGACGCACTCCAGACCTTGGCTGGTCAGGATCACGAGGAAGGCAGGAAAAAAGCATGGATCGAGGCGATCAGCATTGCCCGGCGAAACTGTGAGGGCTTTGTTGTCCGTTCGTATAATATCATCACAGATCATTTCGACTGGCAATTTGGCAATGGGCGCTGGCCGCGATTGATCGACCCCAAAACCAGCGAGCCGTTCACCGATGACCCGATGCGTGATCAGCGTGATGACGTCCCGGTTGCTGAATTCATGACCTATCTGAACGATTGGTATTTTCCGCAGCGCAAGGCGCTGCATTGGATGACCCCCGAAAAGGCTGACGTATGATCGACCAAACCGCACAAAGAACGATGCAGGTCCCAGGAGCGGGCATTATCCCCGCGGGCAGACCCACCATCGACTACAAAGAATACCCGAAGATGATGACGCACCCTCAGTATCGGCCGGGTAAGCCGAGCCCTGAGATCAAGTCGCCGCACGGGTTCACCTATCATGGTATTGGCGAGCCGGTGCGGTTTCCCCCGGTGCTGGTGAAGACAAAGCAGGACGAGGAATATCACGCCTCGCTCGGCTACGAGAGCCAGGGCAAGTGCGATGCGGCCGCGTTTGACCGTGCCGTCGGCGCCGGCCAGATCCCGCAGGAGGTCGCACACAAGCCGCTGGAATACCCAAAGTGGGTGCTGGGCAAGCTCTGTGCCAACGCAGAGGAAGAGCAAAAGGTGCTCGGCGGCCCGACCATGGCTCAGATCGTGGCGGAGAATACTGAGCCAGCACTCAGCGAAGAGCTTAATTCTCTTTCGGAACCGGCCCTCAACACGGCGGCGCCTACGTCATATGGGGTCAAGACCCTCGACCAGCTTCGCATCGAAGACCTGGAAGCGAAGGTTGATAAGCTGGTCGGCCTTGATTCCAAGGTCGATAAGTTGGCCGTCCTGATGGAGAAGGCCCTCGGTGCGCTGGAAAAGATGGACGGCCCACCGCACGACCGCGAATATGAATCCACCTTCCATCGCGTGGCGGCAGCGGCAGAGGCTGAAGTGAAGCAGCGCACACCACCCGCGAAGAAGAAGCGCAAGCCAGTCGTCCGGACCGCGCAACAGAAGCGCGACCACTCCGAGGCGATCAAGGCGGGGCTCGCTCGGCGCAAAGCGCAATTGACCGAATCCATCCCAGCCGAACAGGGTGGCGACGCCCCGGTTCAGTGATGCGTCCGGGGTTCTTGGACGTTTTTTCCTCCCTAAACTAAAACCGCCGGGGTAATTGCCGGCGGTCTTTTCCCCCAAAGGGGCAACATGGCGGAATCGATGGAAAACAACCGGTCTCGGTTGCGTCGTCTCCGTGCTGCCAATCCTGGCTGGAGCACCGACAAAAACGCCAAATGGAACGCTGCCAACCCAGAAAAGCGGCAGGCTCACAAAGCGGTGGAATATGCGCTCAGGAGCGGCAAGCTCGTAAAGCAGCCGTGCGAGCGCTGCGGAGCCACTGACTCGGTCCACGCACACCATGATTATTACTCGAAACCTCTGGAGGTTCGCTGGCTTTGTCCAACCGACCACCGGCAGCGTCATCGAGAACTGGCGAATTTGGCCGAAGCTGCGTAAACTGACACCAGCCGGACCGAGACGGGCCTCCTCGGGCTAATTCAATTTAGCTCGGATGCTCAAATGGCGACCACGACGGCCACTGGTCTCGTTTCTGACGCGCTGCAAATGTTGCAGGTTTACCCAGCCGATCAGCCTATCGCCGATGCAGACCTGGCAAAGGGCATCGAGGTCCTCAACGACATGATGGACCTTTGGAGCAACGAGAGCCTGACCTGCTATGCGTGGCTCACGCAGACCTTCACGCTGGTTCCTAACAAGTCGCAATACACCGTCGGACCAGGTGGGGCTATCAACGGCACACGGCCGCTTCGGGTCAGTGACGCTCCCGGCTCGGCGTATCTACTCGACGCCAATATGAACAAATATCTGATGAGCGTCGATGACCAGCTTTCCTGGAACACGATCACCACCGCGGTCGCCAGTTCGGACCTGCCGGATCACCTGTTCTACGACCCGCAATTCCCGTTGGGGATCATCAATGTCTGGCCGACGCCCAATGTCGGCTATACGTGCTCGTTCCTGAGCTACCTGCAACTGGTCGATTTCAGCAGCCCAAATCAGGCTCTGAGCCTGCCTCCGGGCTACAAGCGGGCGATTTCGACCAATCTGGCGGTCATGCTGAAGCCATACTTTCTGGACAGCCAGCTTGACCCGGATATCCGGCTGGAGGCCCGCGAGAGCAAGGCCACGGTGAAGCGGACGAATATGAGGACACAGGTGGCAGTATTCGATTCGGAACTGATCAGTCGCGGCAACCAAGTATATAATATCTACTCTGATCGTGGGAGCGGGAGGATTTGAGGCGTGGTTGTTCCGATTGGTAACGCGATGCCCTTCAGAAGGGATCTCTTTGGCCAGAGTTTTAACGCATGGGTCGTCACTGGTTCGGTCAGACAGGAGCCGGGTGCCGGCCGGAACCTGCAATGGTGGTGCCGATGCGAGTGCGGCACGGAACGATGGGTCCAGGCTCAATCCTTGGTTGATGGCCGAACGAAATCGTGCGGATGCAAGAAGCGGACATCGTTTCAAAGTGTAGGGGTGGCGGAATACCGCTCGTGGATGAGAATGCGTGAGCGGTGCAGCCCCAACAACAAAGAAAAGGCAAAATACTACGCTGAACGTGGGATCACAATCTGCCCGCAGTGGGAGTCATTCGATCAATTCCTCGCGGACATGGGGCCGGTGCCGCATCCTGGGTGGACGTTAGACCGGATAGACAACGACCAGGGTTATGCACCTGGGAACTGCCGTTGGGCGGACTGTCAGATTCAGGCACAGAACCGGCGACAGAACCAGCGCCGTGGATCGGGCCGCATCTGAATGCCGGCAAAGCCATCACCGATCCTCGGCGGGTTCTCGACGCAGCGTTCCCCCAACGCGGCGGATAACGAGGCGGTCAATCTCGCGGTCGAAATCATCGAGACCAAGGACGGCATCGTCCCAGGCTATCTCCGTGGAATGTCCGGTCTGGACCTGCTTTACACCGTCGGTAACGGGCCGATCCGTGGGATGCTGGCGCTCAACGACACCCTGTATGTGGTCTCCGGGGGTCAGGTCTACAGCGTGTCGGCAAACGCCACCAAGACGCTCCTGGGCACGATAAACGGCACCACCGGGCCGGTCTCGATGTTCCAGAACACCCAGCAGCTTCTGATCCTGGACGGGACCGGTGCGTGGCTGGTGCCGGGCGGTCTGCCACTGACAGGTGGGACGATCAACGTCGGCGGCTCGCTCTATCAGGTGGGCGACAAGGTGGTGCTGAAAGCGGATAACGGTGGCACGCAATCCGCGTTCCCCGAAATCCAGATCACCGCGATTGCCAAAAATCCGGCGACGTCGGTCGCTCTGGTCAACGCCGGCACGACCTACACCGGGGCGACCAACGTCGCGACCACCCCGATCCAGCCACAGGCTGGCATCGGCAGCGGGCTGACCCTCAACATCACGGCAGTGAGCGGTCAGATCACCGCAGCCTCGATCAATGCCGCGGGTGCCAACTGGGCCGTCGGCGATACCGGAACGATTTCCGGGGCTGGTGGCGCTGGCGCCTGGTTCCAGGTCCTGACGGTCTCTGGTGGCGCTGTCGCCAGCCTGCGACTGCTTGCCCGTGGTTCGGGCTATGCCAGTGCCACAGGCGTCGCTACCACCGCTGGATCGCCATTTCCGGCCAACACCGGAGTGAACCTGACGGTCAACACGGCGGCGACGGCCGGACCGATCACTGGCCTGAGCATCAACAACGGCGGCTCGGGATATACGGCGGGCAACGTCGCAGCGATCAGCGGTGGCACAGGTGATGCGACGTTGCTGATCACCGCGGTCGGCGGCAGTGGTGTGGTCACTGGGTTCAATATCCTGAGCGGCGGTGCGATCACGGCCGCGGCCACGACCTTCAGCCAGCAATCGACCGACGGCGAAGGGCAAAACCTGACGCTGCAAAGCCCGTCTTTCGGCTCTTTCCTGGGTCTGGTTCCGATCACAATGCCGTTCGATAGTCCGGTCGCCGGCTGCGTGATCGACGGCTTTGGTCTGGCGGTGTTCCTCGGCCAACAGGTCATAGCGCAATCGAACCAACAAGATTTGTCCACGTGGCCAGCTTTGTCCTTCGGGACGGCAAACCAGTCTCCGGACAACGTGGTGTCGATCGCCACGATGCACGACGAGGCCTACATCTTCAAAGAGAAGAACACGGAGATTTGGGCCAACCAGGGGACAAGCCCGTTCGCGTTCGGGCCGATCACCGGGGCGCACATGAGCTTCGGCACGCCAGCGCCGTTCTCCGTTTGCAAGACGGACAACGAGTTGATCTGGATCGCCCGCAACGAGCAGGGTCAGGGAACAATCCTGAAGGCCTCCGCTTATTCGCCACAACTGATCTCGACCCAGGCGCTGACCAACGAGATCCAGAAATACGCCAATATTGCGGATGCCATCTCGTATTCCCGCGAGGAAGGCGGCCACAGCTACTACGTGCTGACGTTCCCGAGCGCCAACGTCACATGGTGCTATGACAAGACCGCATCGGAACTGGTCGGCTTCCCGATCTGGACCAAGATGGCGGCCCTGAGCAACGGCGAACTGATCCGGCATTGGGGCAACGCCTTCACGACCTGGGCAGGGAGCGTTCCGGCGACCACGACAGCGACGACGTATCAGGCGCAATCGGTGACGATGACTAACGCGGATACGTTGCAAACTGCCTCTGGGCTGAATGGCCTGATCACGAGCTTTAGCACCGCGGTGTTCTCGGTGTGGGTGTTGCTGCCCGACGGCGCACTCAACAGCGGGATCGTGTTCGGCAACCAGCAAGGCGGTGTCAAACCGGGCATTCAGATTACCATCGAAGATGATG
>Ga0209166_10000494_pt1 | contig 43258 bp, 34 predicted proteins | sample Coa_R1_3_FD_187151 | JGI IMG/M metagenome (GOLD analysis project Ga0209166, IMG submission 187151) | Surface soil microbial communities from Centralia Pennsylvania, which are recovering from an underground coalmine fire - Coalmine... | ecosystem: Environmental > Terrestrial > Soil >...
AATTTGGCGTCTGGGTCGTTCGGCAGGGGAGCATCCATTTTGCATTGCCATTCGTGACAGGACCGAAGGCGGCGACATCCGACTATGAACCGGCGCCGCATGGATTTCCCGGTTTCGCGGTTCCCGTAGAGCAGATCTACCCATGCCTGGTTACATTTCTCGAAATGGAAGACGGCCAGACTATCGCCCCAGTGGACGGCGCGGATGACATTAGACCAGCAAAGGACGGGAGGAGTGTTACCGCTGTCTGGAAGCATTGGGTAGTTTTGGGAACCAAAGCCGGAGAAACTGTGGATCCGGACCTCGTGTCAGAAGTCACCTGGTCCCTCCAAGGGAATACTTTGCATAGGGTGGAAACGCTCCGCTCCTCGAAGGGTATGACGATTCGTCGTCTCTGGCTCGCGATTCCAAGCCGGGAAAGTCATCTTGAAACTTTGGAGTCTAATGACGCTCGAATGGATCGGCTTACCTCAAACGGTTCCTCTCTGGATATGGAAGTCAAACATTCGGACTGGCCTCTTCAAATTTCCACCTACGCAACTGGCGACGATGTTCTAGGTCGCAGTGATCGGGGGGCCATTCCACTGTACTTAATTTTTGAATCAAGGAATATCTCCCTCTCGCCGGGAGCCTCCGAGCGTTGGGAAATCACGTTGTCAGCCCATTGACGGGGAGGCTACCGAGATCTCACAACACGACTTCCCCAGCCCACTTCTCCTGCTAGGAGATGCGGAAACACTTTTACAAAAGCGGAAACTGTGTCCAAATAATTTGTGCCAGCTTAACCGTTGTCGCGAATTTGCGGAACAGTCGAGATGGCGAACCGTCATACGGATTAACCGTGCTCCATTTTGTGCCCTACCTGCATCAAAAACCATCGTGCTTGGTAACAATGGGAAGGGAAGACAAATCGCCCGTATTGGCATGGAGAATCCATACGAGAGCAAACATCGCATTTGGTAACAAAGACGAGCGCCGCAACGGTTAACCGAAGGGTTGCTAGTTCGAATCTAGCCTTGGGAGCTAAGTTCTCTTCTGAATTGCCTTATTCCAAATCAGATACTGGCACTGCGCGGAATCCATTGCCGAGTGGAAAACCATTTGGGGTCCTAGAAATGACCGCGCCGCCGCCTACTCGCGACTTGCCCACCACTGTGCGCACGAAATTTAGGTTTACCGCATCACCCTCGTCCGGAAGTTCGGTCCACTTCGCTTCGAAAAGTTCTAACCGTCCGCCGACATCAACAACAAAGTCCACTTCACGTGTCCGGTCACGCCAGAAGTAGAGTCTGCCAAGCCGCCCGGCGCGAAGTTCTCGACTACGCAGCTGGGCAAAAACAAAAGTTTCCCAGATTGCACCCGCCGCAGGTGATTGAAGAAGGACATCTTCAGAACGTATGTTCAATAGAGCGCACAGCAGGCCCGTGTCTGCCAAGTACAGCTTGGGGCTCTTGACGATAGACTTTGTGCTGTTCGAGAACCACGGCTCCAGCAACACCACTTGCCCGGAAGCCTCGAGCGTGGATAACCAGTGATTCGCTGTGGAAGGAGCAATGCCCACGTCACGTGCGAGATCAGCTTTGTTTAGCAGATTTGCAGAACGCAACGCGCAGGCTCGCAGAAAACGTTCGAAGTCTCTCAGGCTGCCAACGTTGGCCAGTGACCGCACGTCGCGTTCCAGGTAGGTAGCCAGGTACGAATTATAGAAACCAACCTTGTCAATGTCCGGGTTCGCATGCAGTTCGGGAAAACCACCCCGAACAATCGCCGTCTCGACTGTGGTGGCTGGCCGAGCGGCGCGAATCTCGGCAAAGGAGAGCGTTTCAAGTTCTGTAATATCGGCCCGGCCGGCCAGAGATTCGGAAACATTCTGCATCAAGGTAAATTTCTGCGAGCCCGTCAGCAGGAACTGGCCGTTGCGGGCGCGACTTGCGTCCACAAGTACTTTGAGATGCCGGAATAGCCGCGGAGCGTATTGCACCTCATCGATGATCACCGGAGCCGGGTGGCGGCCAAGAAAGTTTTGTGGCTCCTTTTCCGCTTGTTCTGCTTCGGTCGGGAGGTCTAAGGAGACAAACCCATGTTTCGGAAATAGCCGAAGTAAGGTGGACGTCTTACCAGTCTGACGCGCGCCTGTGAGCACCACGACTGGACGGGTACGCGCTGACCGTTGCAGGATAGGCTCTATGTCCCGTGGTATCCACACCAGCATAATATACGATGCCATCGCATATTTAGCAATAAATGGCACTTGGGAGCAGGATTGCGTGCGGCTAGAGAACGAAGAATTGCCCCCAATTCCTTGTAAGCGACACCAGATAGGGCTCTTAGATTCTTGCTTTCCTCGGCTCGAAACGGGCTCCGAGTTCCGAAGGCAACGACTCGAAGGCTCTCTGTGGCGAGAATATGGCGAGCATATGTTAGGGTTTTGGCGAGACTGATGGCGAGAATACGGCGAGAAAATACGTACGCGAACTCGTTGGCTGGCCAGCATTTACCTGGGATGCAAAGACTCTTGCCCCCTACTCTCCGGGGTCAGGCTGCGCCAAGGGCTACTGCTGGGCAAGATGCGAGGTTATGGTTTTACTTCGAGGTGGGCTGCAACTCTAAACGTCCTCACGGAAGAAACGAGCAAGTCGAGTTGTCCGACTAAATTAGAAATTGCTGACTCCCCAACGTCTCGTCGTAACAAGAATCAAAATGTCGAGCCCTCCGCTGGAACTGGGCGGTCTCTTTTAGCTACCTGGTCGATTCGCGGGCTGCCACCGCTGCATCGTGAATCAAATCCGCATAGTTATTGAGTAAGTCGCGCTTCGCATCAAGCCACTCCTCCACTTCGGCTTGTTCCTTTCTGGCCTTCGCGACTTGTGCCTGCACCGCTTCGGGAGCCGGGCCTCCGGGGACCTTGCGAATGCGAACGAAGTACTCCGGATCGAGCGCCCGCAGCCACACGTCCTTTTGTTTCCGCAGTTTTCTTCCGATTATTGCCGGGGCCAGCCGCTTGATCTCCTCCGCCATCCGCTCGGGCGAATACTCCTCGCCGGTCGCCGCGACGGCGGCGGCAACCAGGCGGTGCGCCACTAAGAAACTGACCCGTTCCTGACGCACCAGTGTATCCGCCAGTTCGGTAACCGTCAGAAAACTTCCCCTCGCCCTTCGGCGCATTTCCTTGCGGTCCACTTCCGCGTGGCTCATCAGTCCGGCAAATAGGCGCAGGGCACGCGAGGTGTCCGCGCACATGGAAAATACGAGCGGCTGCAAGTCGTCTTCGCTGTCCACGATGTCACCGAATGGAGTGTTGTGCGCGCACCCCAGAACGGCCTGGGCCTGGGCAAACGCTTTGCTCAATAGGATGCGTGTATGCTCCAGCGCCACGGGGTTTCGTTTCTGCGGCATGATGCTGCTGGTCTGCACATACGCGTCGCTCAATCGCAAAAAGTGGAATTCCTCCATGCACCACAGGAGCAGGTCCTGCACCAGCTTGCCGAGGCTCACCGCCAGTACGGCGATGGCGCTGGCCGCTTCGCACACGTAGTCGATTGCTGCGATCGCTCCGTAGGAATTTTCCTGCAAGCCCTCGAATCCCAGCAGCCGTGTCGTGTACCGGCGGTCAATCGGAAAGCCCGTCGTGGTAATGGCGCAGGCGCCCAGCGGATTGCGGTTGATGGTAGCGAACGCCGCGCGCAGCCGCTGCACGTCCCGCCCGAGAAACTCCACCGCGCCGAGCAAGTAATGCGCCAGCGTCGTCGGCTGCGCCGGCTGGGTGTGCGTGTAGGCCGGCATCAGCGTGTCGGCGTGCGTCGCGGCCAGGTCGAGCAGCACCTGCCGGACCTCGGCTGTCTCCGCCGCAATTTGCCTCACCTCACGGCGCAGCCGCATTCTGTACAGCGTCAGATCGATGTCGTTGCGGCTGATCGCGGTGTGCATCTTCCCCGCCACATCTTCGCCGCATTTCTTGACCAGCAAATCCTGCACGAAAAAAAACAGGTCCTCGCACTGGCCGTCGTAGCGCGCCGCAAGAATTGTCTTCACGTCCAGATGCGCAAGCGCCGCAAGGATCGCTCGGGCATCGCTTCCCGCGATGATGCTCTGCCGGCGCAGCATCAGGGTATGCGCCGCGTGAATCTCAAGGAGCGCCTCAAGAAAATATTTCTTGGCGTCTTCGAAATTCACCGCCAGCACGGTTTCGGAATAAATCGGAGCGGGAAATCGCCCGGAGAGAGGTGTCGACGGGGCTCGGCTGCTTTTAGCTTTCAAAGCGCACGCCCCTCGCAGAAATGACAGCACTCTCTTCCGGCCGTTCCGCGACCGCCGCAAATGCCGCAGTACTTCACCCGGCAACTCGTGAACTCGGCTCGCTTCTGGCAGAACCGGAAGCGGCCGACGGAATCAAAGCCCTCTTCTACCATCTCACGCCCAGGCCGAAATCAAGAATCCGGCCCTGTAGCACCGAGGAAGAAAAGGGAAAGCTTGTCGGCAACGGCCCGAGGAGCGTGCCGTAGTTCGGGTTAGTCGCGGGGGTCCCTGCCAGGTTTAGCCGGGACGCGGGAATCGTGGTGTTCAGCGAAGTCACGTTTGGATGGTTGAAAAGGTTCGTCGCCTCCATCAGGAACTGGGCGCGAAAACGTTCCTTCAGCGTGAACAGCGTGCGCGTGTAGCGAAGGTCGAACTGAACCACCTTGGGTGCGCGAGCCGTGTTGCGTCCGATGAAAACAGGGCGCGTCACGCTCGCGGCCACGGTCGGATCCCCGTTCAGGTTCAGGGGCGCGACAATGTTTTGCTGGTCTCCCGAAGCGATATTCGCAAGGACCGCGAACTCGTTGTCGTTCAGCAGCCGGTTGACGAGCATGTTCTCCACCGTTGGGCGGGGCGACCAGACGCCGCTGGCGGTGAAAGAATGCGGCCGGTTGATATAGCTGTTGCCCCGGTCGCGCAGCCGGTTGGTCGGATCCTCGACATAGACGAGGTTCTGCTCGAAGCCGTTCACGTCCGGGGCGTCGCTGATGGTGTGCGAATAGATGTAATGCCCGTTCACCAGGAGTCCCCGGGAGAAGCGGTGTTCGTAATTCACTTCCAGCGCGTTGTAGTCCGAGCTCGCTCCCACGTCTTCCAGGGTCACGTTGTTGAATGCCGGATTCGCCCGCGTACTGGCGCTGACGGCAGGGGAAAAAACCGGGCGCCCGTCCGCCAGGGTGGCGATGGGATTGATCAGGTTGATGTTGTGCAGCCATTGCAGTTGCCGCCCGCCGGTATTTACGAAAGCCAGGGTGATTGCATCGTTCTTCGTCAGCTCCCTCGAAACCTGGAGCGTGGTGGTCATGGCATAGGCATTCTTGAAGTTGGGAGCAACCGTGAAGACGGAAGGAATCGCCGGGGCCGTGGCCGACGTAAGTGCCTGAGGGTACGAAGGGGCGCCGGGCGATGTCGGCGAAAGCGAGGCGTTGAACGCCCGGCCTGAGCCGTCGTTGAAGAGTGCGTTGTACCAGAGATTCGTTGGCGGGGCGTCGTAGAATTTGCCCCACGAGGCGCGAACGACGGTTTTATTTCCGAGTCTCCAGGCAAGGGCCAGCCGTGGCGAAACGTCCCCGGCGGGATTATTGTAGCTGCGTGAAAAGGGAAACGGCGCGCTCGGGTTCGCGGCCGGCGAAAGAAAGCGGTCGTAACGGATGCCGTAGCTCAAGAGCAGAGACGGGCGCACTTGCCAGCTATCCTGCACGAACAAGTTGAAGAAGTTGGAAATGTATCCCACGCGCGAATTCCCTATCAGGGCGTTCACTGTTGAGTAGGACATCGGGTTCGCGCCGCTCACCGCCGCCTGGTACGCGGCAACGGACGGAAAGACATACTGCGTGAACGTGTCGCCTTCCTGCACGTCAATGATGCGCGAATATCCGAATCCCGCCTTGTAACTATGCCGCCCGCGAACGTAGGTCACGTTGTCGTTCCAGCTTGGGATCTTCTCCGCAAAAACATCTCCGACGCTTACGCTCCCGTTGATGTTCGCCACGCCCGAAATGGTTACCGCCGGCTGAGGCCCGGTCAGTGATCCCGCAATGTGCTTCTCGTTCCGGTAGGGATAGGAAAACCGGAACTCGTTCAGCCAATTAGACGAAATCGTGTCAACCCATTCGAGGCCGGCAACGTGCGCGCGGTCTTTGAAGTCAGACTCTGCCGCCAGTGTGTTCAACCCGCCGACGGCCGTATTGAAGGGGTAGGTGTTCCGGAAATAGTTCAGGCGGACGAACACGCGGTTCTTGGCGTCAATGTCCCAGTCGCCGCGCACGTCAAGGAACTGCGCGTGCTGCACGGCCGGGGCAGTGCCAAATTGCGACGCGGGAATTCCAATCGCTTCGAGAGCCGCCTGGTTCGCGGCGCTCACGGTGTTCGGCACCGGCAAGGCACGGTAGAGGTGCTCATACGCACCGAAGAGGAAAAGCTTGTCCTTCTTGATCGGTCCGCCGGCGTTCATGCCGTAGGAATTCATCAGCAGGTTGGGCTTCGGCTGGGTGGGAGAAAGAAGGATCGGCCGCGCGCTGGTGTCCACCGGCCCGCGGATCCACTGGAACATCCCGTGCAAGTCGTTCGTGCCCGATCCGGTAATTACGTTATAGATGTTCCCGGTTGTTCCGCCGAACTCGGGAGCGAAGCTGTTGCTTACCGTCTGAATCTCGCTCACGTAGACGGAGGAAATGGGAAACAGCCGCAGCCCGTAACGGTCGCTTTCCGTATCGACCATGCCGTCCATCTGGTAGTTGATGCGGTCCACGAAGCCGTTCGTATTCAATGTGCGAGGAATTCCCAGTTCGGGGTTAGGGTGCCCGCTCACGCCAGGCTGGAACATAATCCAGTTGTAGGGGTTGCGCGAAGTCAGCGGCAGGGTTTCAATTTCCGTCTGGGTGATGGTTCCGCTGATGTTGGTCCGCCCCGGGTCCAGTAGAGGTGCGCCGCCGCTCACCTCGATCGCCGTACTCACGGAGCCCAGCTTGAGGCCCCCGTCAACGACTGCTCCTTGTCCAGCCTCAAGAATGATCTTGGGAAACTTCAGCGTCGAGAATCCATCCTTGGTCACCGTGAGCGTATAGCTGCCGATCGGTAGGGTAGGAATCACGTAGTAGCCGTCGTCGCCTGTAGACACTGTCCTTGTGTAGCCGGTTGCGTCGTTAACTGCCGACACCGTGCTGCCCCCCACGGGCTGGCCGCTTGGGTCCGTAATACGGCCTCGTATTGTGGCGTTGATGGACTCCGATTGCGCCCTCACGCGAGGGACACAAGTCAAAAGCCACACTGCCATCCCTATCCCAAGCACCGCAAACTTGAATGGGGCAAAGAAAACTTCAGTCCTTGAATTTCGCATGTTGGATTCACCCCCTAGTGATTTCCGTCCATACCCTACTTCTTAGACGCCCCGAACCTGGTTTGGGCTGATCTCGCGCTGAACTGATAGCGCTTCCCCTGCGGGAGTCCGCTTGCCTTGGTAGGTCCCCGCTGCCCTCCGTTCTCCGCTATCCCTACTGTGTCTATCTTGATTCCTCCGGTGTTTGCATCGGGAATGGCAGGCATTTTACACCCACTTCGTCTGCTTGGGACGATGCCAAGCCATAACGGCAGCAGGCAGCCTTCAAACAGTTTGATTTGGAGAAGGCTCTGGATGCCGGGATTGGATTACGGCCCACCATCTTGCCGTTTGCTATCCGAGGAATCAACCGAAGCAGAATTCTCCGGAGTTGCTTCTGATCGAAGATTCCGTCACAGCGCGCGCGATGCAATGCCACCCTTCTTGCCAACACGATCGCCCGAATTAGGTTGCAATCGCGGGGAGCACGCTCATACTCGAACTAGCGACTGCCGCCAGACTATTACACCGAAAAGTTCCGTAGTCTAACTGCTCCAGCATCGAAGATTCGAACGTTCTTGAGTCGCAGGGCCCCCTGGCTCGAAGCGCTTCAAGCCGGGGAGGAGACATGTGGTTAAAATCTGCTTGAGAGGCCAGTGCAAAAACATCAATACTACTCCGGTCAACGGCGAACCTGCACGTTGCATGGTACAAATCGAACTAGACCATAACATTTCCCTGGCATATCCTCGATACGACATCCAGCTTTTCGTTCCGGCTGAGTTTGCGACCCTCTTGGAAACCGGCTTGGCCGTCAACCTCACCCTTGAACAAAACTGAACTTGATTCCTGGCCGAAGGAACTAGGCCGCTTTTTACCTTTCAGCTCCTGCGTCGGAGCAAAGAGAGAGGCTGGGGCCATGTAGACTCGCTCAATGCAGCCAGTCAAAAAACTCGGGCTGGACAGTCGCCAAGACGATCTGTCCTTGACCAAGTTGTGCTGGCAGCGCCAAGCGCTCGCCCCTCTGGGCTATCGTTCGAACGACGCACGCCATGGTTACAGATCATCAGCGTGTCCCTCGGGCAGGCTACGAAGTCTTTTTCTGTAAGCGTGTCGATTTCAAAGCGTCAGGAGGCAGTTCGAACTTTGTATGAACCAAGTAATCCAGCTACCATCCGGCGGATTGCTCATTGCAGACTCCGACCGCACCGCCAATCCGTCTGGCATGCCGCGAACGTGCCAACCTCGGTTTTAGCGATCGCCGGCCAATCGCACCCAGCACTCCTCACATAGATATTTGAGCGGGTCGCGGATAAGGGCCCGCGCATCGAGAGCCCCGAAGTGAGTTCACAACTGGAAGGAAGCGAGAAGGGAAGCGGGCGAGGTCAGGCCAACTAACGTATCGTGCGAGAATTGCCGGAGGCCACTCAGACAGTTGTCGGCGAACAGCAGGCTTGCCAAGGGAAGGAACGACTTTAGGAAAAAGGCAGCCGAAATCCGTGCGAAGCGGCGGCTCAGGTGGCGGGGACGTTTACGGGGGAACTTTCGGAAACGAAACAGCGTTGCAGTTGAGAACGCCAGTGCGACAGCGTTACGTCAAATACTTGATAAAGGAGATAGTTAGATAAGACCGAGTAAGCTGGGCGGTGAGTGGGTAAATGGAACTCTTCCGAGGAGATCGGGAGCACCCGCCGTGCAATCAACTGGCGTCGCTGAGTGGCCTCAGCAAGCCATTCCAGATGGCGAGAAGCGGTTTCTGCCTCTTCCAGAATCGCCTTGGCGAACTCATACCAAGTCGTCTGACCTGCAGCGCTCATATGGTAGGTTCCACTCTCCGCGAAAGAAACAAGCTTGCCGTGGCTCCGATCCAAAGCATCGGCCAGGATCTTGCATGTTGCCGCCGCCACATCGAAGGCGCAAGTCGGCGCCCCCACCTGGTCGTTCACAATTCTCAACTCTTCTTTATTGGTTGCCAGGCGTAAAATCGCAAGCAGGAAATTGCGCCCTCGCGTGGCATAGACCCAAGATGTGCGAAAAATAAGGTGAGACACTCCGGAATTGCGGATGGCCTGTTCACCTGCAAGTTTGGTCTTTCCATAGACGTTGAGCGGATTTGTAGCATCGGTCTCATCGTAAGGTGCGTTCTTGGTTCCGTCGAACACGTAGTCGGTTGAGTAGTGCAACAAAGCCGCGCCAGTTTTCTTGGCTTCATCGGCCATCACTTCGGGTGCTTCCGCATTGATGGCTCTTGCGGTTGATTCGTCCGTTTCTGCCTGATCTACAGCCGTATATGCAGCGGCATTGACGATAAATTGCGGTTGAACCTCGCGGATTGTTCGACGGATTTCACTAGGTCTTGAGAGATCCAGCTGATCGCGGTCGAGCGCAATCACCTCGCCCAATTGGGGCAGCAGCCGCAAGAGCTCCCCGCCAACCTGGCCGTTCTTCCCCGTCAGCAGAATGACAGGCTTCATTTCACCCGGTACTCCGGCAGGAATTCAGGAGGAACTTGAGCAAGTGTTGGGTACTGTGCGTCTCTCGCTGAAATGATCGGCGCCGTAGCGTCCCATCTTATTCTCAAATCGGGGTCATTCCAGGCGATACCATGCTCGTCTGCAGGATTGTAAAAATCACTGCACTTGTAAAGGAATTGAACTGTGCCAGAAATCGCCAAGAAACCGTGTGCGAACCCAATCGGAACATAGATTTGATTGTGTTGCTCCGCGGAGAGAAGCACACTCGTCCATTTGCCGAAGTGCGGAGACCCCACCCTTATGTCAACCGCAACGTCCAACGCTTCCCCCTCGACCACACGGCAGAGCTTTGCTTGCGGTCGGCGCAGTTGATAGTGCAGGCCTCTCAGCGTACCTTTACTGGAACGCGAATGGTTGTCTTGCACGAAGGTATCCGCGATGCCGAGGTCGGCGAATTGTCCCTGGTGATAGGTTTCGATGAAGAAGCCGCGCGAGTCGCGATGGATGACCGGCCGCAGCTCAAAAACGCCTGGAAGGGATGTCTCGACTCGTTGCATCAACCCAGATTCTCAGTGGCTCGCAAGACTGTAGCAACATGTGCAATTAGATTCTGGCAGCTTCTATTCTGAAGCTACCGAAGCGGCACTGGCGATTGAGCGAAGCGAACGCTCGCGATTGACGTAATACTTCTCATAGTAGGAGCGGTATTCACCGAGTCGGACGCCGGAGAGCCACTGCTGAGAATTCTTGTACCAATCAATAGTCCGCCGAAGCCCGTCTTCCAAGGGAATAACAGGTTTCCAGTCTAACTCCTCTGTTATTTTCTTGCAGTTCAGGGCGTAACGACGGTCGTGGCCCGGGCGGTCTTGAACATACGACAACAAGCTCTCAGTCCTACCCGTGAGTTGGAGGATGCGCCGAGCCATGCTGAGATTTTCCTCAAGGTCCAAACCACCAATATTGTAAACTTCTCCGATTCGGCCTCTCTCGAGAACGGCAAGTATTCCTCGACAGTTATCCTCAACGTGCAGCCAATCGCGTTGTTGCTTGCCGTCGCCATAAACGGGGAGGTTCTTCTCACCAATAGCGTTTGCGATCATGAGCGGCACAAACTTTTCTGGAAACTGATACGGCCCATAGTTGTTCGACGACCGAGTGATCACCGCGGGAAACTGATATGTGCGGACATAAGACCGAACCAGGAGATCGGAGGCGGCTTTCGACGCGGAATACGGACTGCTCGGCTGTAAAGGAAAGCTTTCGTCTGCGAAGATGCCTTTAGGAATGTCGCCATACACTTCGTCGGTGGAAACATGAACAAACCGGGACATGGAAATCTTACGTGCCACTTCGAGCAAGACGAAAGTGCCGGTGATGTTGGTCTGAATCACTGTAGCTGGCTCGTAGATGCTTCTATCGACGTGGGATTCTGCGGCGAAGTGAATTACAGCATCACAGCCACGCATGGCCTTTTCCACCGCAGATGCGTCACAGATGTCGCCCTTCACAAATTCATAGTTCGGATTGTCCGCAACTGTTTCAAGGTTCGCGAGATTGCCCGCATAAGTCAGCTTGTCGTAGTTGACGATGGATAGGTTTTTTCTGGCCTCGAGGACGTACCGAATAAAGTTGGAGCCAATGAACCCGGCGCCCCCCGTGACAAATATCCTCATCGGGTCATTTGCCATTGGAGCCTCTCTCTCACTCGAAGTAAATCGACACTTCTAGGATCCACGGTTGCTGCTGGGCCCTTTCCCGAATGGTGAATCCGGATTCGGCGATGGGGAAGGCAATTTCCAAGTCTATGTAGTTCCACGAGGATGGGCAGTCAACTTCCTTCGGATAAAGACAAGTCTTTCTCTAAGGAATCGTATCAAGCGCGTGAAGACTCTCTGTCAGCGTGCGGACGTTGCGGCCAGCCTCTACTCCTCGGCAATCAATACTTTCTCACGCACCATCTTCGTGGCTCGCCAGAGAGATTCGAAGGTTCCTGCGTCTGTCCATCCGCCGTCCATGATGTTGTAACTTAGCTTCTCTTCCTTAATATACGAATTATTGACGTCAGTGATTTCAAACTCCCCGCGCCCCGAGGGCCTCAGCGTACGCACTCGATCAAACACGGTTCCATCGTAAAAATACACACCAATCACCGCGTAGGGCGAGCATGGAACTTTGGGCTTCTCCTCGATGCGCACGATTCGCTTTCCGTTGAACTCCGGCACTCCGAAACGCTCCGGGTCCAGGACTTCTTTGAGGAGAATAAGTCCGCCGTCATTCTGCCTCTCGAATTCCTCTCTCGCCCCGCGAACGCTCTTCTCCAGGATGTTGTCGCCCAGGATTACGCAGATTTTCTCCCCCGCCGCGAAGTGTTCTGCCAGACGTAACGCATCAGCGATGCCGCCCTCGCCTTCCTGGTACGCAAAGTTGAGTTGCTTCAGGCCGAAGTCTTTTCCATTGCGCAGCAGGCGGAGAAAGTCCCCCGCACTGTTGCCCCCTGTCACGATCAGGATATCCTCGATCCCCGCATCAACTAGCGTCTGTAGCGGAAAATAGATCATCGGCTTGTCGTAGATTGGCAGAAGATGTTTATTGGTCACGCGCGTGAGTGGGCTCAGTCGGCTCCCCGACCCGCCTGCTAGAACGACGCCCTTCATTTGGACCTCCTCAAATTAGCCTTCTTCGATTTGATCAACTGAAGCTGGTTCGTTAACCCAATCTACTCTGCCCTTCCACAACTCTGGGACGCACTTGATCAGCCATCTTCGAATTCCAGCTACTTGAAAAGTGCGGAGATGTTCAGATGATTTCAAACACGATAACAAGGGAACAAGCTAGTCGTGGCCAGAGACTGCCCGGAAACGGCGCCCCGCAACTCCATCATCCAAAGTCTCGCTTGAGACATCTGATTGAAAGGAATACTCGGGAATAATTTCCTTGATCTTGGCACGGACCGGTGCCGCGCCGTCGACACTCATCGATGCGCGAAGCTCTTCCAATTGGCGGCAGAGACCCGTCCAGTCTCTCAGTGACCCGCTCGTCCGCTTGATCCTGTCGCAGGATGTAGGTGTCACGGTTTCGTGCTCATAGAAAAGCTCTTCATTGAGCTTTTCCCCAGCGCGTAGACCCGTAAACTGTATTTCGACGTCTTGCTCGGACTTCCCAGAAAGTCGAATCAGGCTGCGTGCCAAATCTAGAATTCTCACCGGCTCACCCATATCCAATACCAATATGTCGCCGTGGTCGCCAATAGCAAAAGCTTGCAGTACCAAGGCCACCGCCTCCGCTGTAATCATGAAAAATCGCTTGATGTCCGGATGCGTGATAGTCAGCGGCTGATGGTTTCGAAGCTGCTGTCTTAGCACGGGCACTACGCTGCCACTAGATCCTAATACATTCCCAAACCGTACAGAAACGCAGCGCATGCCGTTGGGCGGTTTCGCCGAAAGGATTAGTTCGCAGATCCGTTTCGTTGCGCCCATTACGTTGGTTGGATTCACGGCTTTGTCGGAGGAAATCAGAACGAAACTCTTGCAGCCTGCCTCCGCAGCCAACTCCGAAAGTCCGACCAGGCCAAGTACGTTGTTTTTCACAGCCTCTTGAACGTTGGATTCCATCATAGGAACATGCTTATACGCTGCCGCATGAAAAACGATCTCTGGGCGTAATTCCAACAGCAGACCGCGTATTCGTTCTCCATCACATATGTCGGCAACCCGAAAGATCAGTTGGGAACCATTCTCATGGCCCACATGGGCTAAGCGGAGGAAGTAGAGTCCCGTCTCGCTTTGATCCAAGCAGATCAGTTGAGCAGGCCCATAATCAAGGATTTGACGACACAATTCCGAGCCGATTGAACCGGCAGCTCCCGTTACAAGAACCCGTCGGCCGGCAATCTGTCTCCGCACAGCTTCAAGGTCTATCTGCACGGGGTCCCGACCAAGTAGATCTTCCAAACTGACGTCGCGAAGCTGACTTACCACCACCTGGCCAGCAATAATATCCTTGAGGGCAGGAACCGTTCGGAAACTGATTTTTGCCAGGTTGCAGATTTCGACGAATCTGCGCATTTGGATCCCAGTGGCGGAGGGTACCGCAATAAGCACTTCATCCGTAGATTCGGAAGAAAGCACTTCAGAGAGTTGATCTACTGTGCCGAGAACCCTGACATTGTCGATCCGGATGCCGAGCTTGGATCGGTCGTCATCCAAACAGCCGACGGCAACATAGCCACTTCCTGGCCGCCGGATCTCGCGAAGGATCATATGTGCGGCGGAACCCGCACCAATGAGGATTACTCTCTTGCACGATGTAATGTTTTCACGCACTGATTCGGCTACTACCCGGGAAAGAAGTCGCACACCAACTAACAACCCAGCTGTCAGCAACGCCTCTAACACATAGATTGTGCGCGGGAAAGCCGTCACTTTCAGAGCAAATCGCATGATGGCCCAAAACAGGATCGACCCCGTTCCGACAGCTTTCAGAATGTCGATCGCATCCCTGATCCCGGCATACTTCCACCAACCGCGGAAAAGACCAAAGTAGGCAATTGTGGCGACTCGAGTGAACACAAGAATCGGAATCGCGGAAAGCAGAATGGGGCGGTACGGCAGAGTGAAATCAAACCGAAGCAGCCAGGCCAGGATCAGAGAGCAAACGATGAGGCAGGCTTGAAACGTGCCAATGAACCACGGTTTGTACTTCAAGAGTACCAGCCCCATATTCTTAGTCATAGTTTTGTGAGTCGAAAAGTCATTCGCACTTCGAGCACTCGTTTAGGTGCGTAGCCTCTTGACTTGTCAACGAGGTAGACCCGGCTCACGCCCGAACGTGCATTCAGGCGCTGGTCTCTCAGGCTAGTTCAGTGTCGCGAGGACCTTCAGCTTCGCCACGGTCCAGGAATTCACTCGTCTGAGTCACTTCTGATTATTGGGGAGGCGTCTACGCGATACTCCACTGGGTTTCGATGAAAATCGTTCGAGACGTCTACTAGAAGGCACCGGTCGAGCCTGCGCTTACCACAATCTCAGTTTCCGGATCAGCCTTGATTCCGTTGTGCAATCTCATTTTTTGTGAGATGGCCTTGCGCAACTCGGCGAGACCATCGAAGCGTGTGTAGCTGTTGATTCCGTTTTCAATTCCACGATGCGCATTTTCCCGGATCAGAGGCGGTACCGGCGTATCGCAGACACCTTGGGCAAGATTGATCCCACCCACCTTCTCGCATTCAATGGACATCGCTCGAATCTCAGCCTGCTCGATCCGAGCGCTACGCCTGCTCAGGGACAGTGTCACGATGTTCCTTGTTAGTCCGCGGCTGCGGTTCTCTGTGTCGCCGCGCGTGAAGCAAAGAAGTCACGGATGCAACTAACAGCAGTCTCCACGTGTTGGGGGGTGGTTTCCGCGCTCATAGGCAATGAAATGACTTCTTTGCAGATGCTTTCCGTATCCAGAAGTCCGGGATTCCCGAGGGCCAGGTCCTTGTGCTCCCACATGGGCTTTGCCCAGTGCACCAGCGTTTCCACGCCCTGCTCTTTCAGGTACTGGCGAAGCGGATCGCGTTGTTCGGTTCGAATCACATAGTTTTGATAGCTATCGAAATATTCATCGCCTGGGAAGTGTGGCAGCCGAAGATCTTTGATCCCGCTGAGCCCCTCGCGGTACAGCCTCGCGATTTCCCGGCGATGCTCGATCCACTTGGGAAGATAACGCAATTTCACATCCAAAACGGCAGCCTGAACGTTGTCCAACAGTGCAGTGTAACCGTGGTGATGGAACTCACCTGTCTGTCGGTCCTCGCCGTTGAACCGAACCAAGGTCGCGAATCGAGCAACCTTGGGATCATTTGTGGTAACTGCCCCGCCATCGCCCAGACCCCCCAAGGATTTGAACGGGTAAAAACTGAAACAGCCAGACAATCCAAACGAGCCCGCCCGTTTCCCCTTGAAGGTAGCTCCCAAAGCTTGTGCCGCGTCCTCGATGACGGCAATTCCTCGGCTTTCCGCAATAGCCGCGATTCGATCCATCTCACACACTCGTCCATTCAGATGGACTGGAATAACCGCTTTCGTCTTTGATGTGATTGCGCCCTCGAACTTGCCAGGGTCAAGGTTGTAATCTTCTCGGACATCCACGAGGACTGGTTTGGCCCCGGTGTGAACGATGGCGGACACTGTGGCCACGAAGGTGTGCCCAACAGTAATGACTTCGTCCCCGTGACCGACGCCAGCAGCCAAGAGGGAAAAATGCAATGCGTGGTAACAACTATTTACTCCCACGGCGTACTTGACGCCCACGAAGTCCGCCAGGTGCTGCTCGAAGTCCCGCAATTGCTGTCGGAGAACCAAGTCCCCTTTCGACAGCGTGTCGGTGATCGCGAAATCAATCTCCGTCTTGAGTCTGCGATAGTGTTCTCTTGGATCGATGAACGGTACTCGGTATGACAAGTTTTTATCCTCCAACTTAGCGTTCTGCAGCAAGAATTACTCGGGCTCTATCGCGGGTTAAACTTTGGCCACCGCCGTAAGTGACTGCGTTTTTTCCATCTTTGCGCGGATGCCCAAGGCTACCGCTTCAGCAGATAGGCCGTGGCGCGTTCGCATGTATTCTTGTGATCCGACGAAACAAGAGAATTCCGATGGCAGGCCAAACCTCTTGAATATGACCGGCGCCTCCCAGTTCTCAGCCAAAAACTCCGCAACCGCCCCGCCCAAACCGCCCGTTACACTGTGCTCTTCAATTGTGAAAACAGCCCCGGTCTCTCGCGCGGCGCTTTCGATGGCTGCCGTGTCAAGGGGTCTCACGGTGTGCATGCTCAGTACCCGTGTTTCTATACCCGCTTCGCAAAGCAAGTCAGCGACCCGCATGGCGGTTCCCAACATTCCTCCCGTAGAAATTAGTGTCAAATCTCTTCCCTCGCGCATCTCAACCGCTTTTCCCAAAACGAAGTCGATCTGTGTTCGGTGGACTATTCCCTCGCCCGCCCGTCCCAAGCGCAGATAGCACGGCCCTGTATGCGCCGTCACCGCTCTTGTAGCAGCCTGTGTTTCCACGGGATCGCCGGGCGCTACCACCACCATCTGGGGCAGCGACCGCAGGATTGCTAGATCTTCCGTCGCATGATGCGTCGCTCCAAGCGCCCCGTATGCCAGCCCGCCCCCCACCGCTACGATTTTTACGTTTGCGTTGTGGTAGCAAACGTCGTTGCGCACCTGCTCCAGGCACCTCAGAATAGGAAAGTTGGCAATCGAATACGTAAATACAATCTTTCCGCTCAACGCCATACCTGCCGCGATTCCGGTCATATTCTGCTCGGCCACTCCCGCGTTCAGAAATCTCTTCGGGAATCGTCGCGCAAATTCCTCGACCACTCCAAATCCAAGATCCCCCACAACCAAATTCACCCGCTCATCTTTCTCGGCCAATTCGAGCAGTGCGCTAAAGAAAGCTCCCCTCATTCCTCAGCTCCTAACTCCACCATCGCCTTGCTCATCTCCTCACGGTCAGGAGATCGGTAGTGCCACAGCACTTTGTTCTCCATGAAGCTCACGCCCTTCCCCTTCACCGTATGCGCCACCACGCAGGTCGGTTTGTTTGCCTTCAAAGGCACACTTGCCAGCGTTTCCTCGATCTGCGCTAAGTTATGCCCATCGATTTCCCGCACTCCCCACCCAAATGCGCTCCACTTCTCCGCAAACGGTTCCAGGTCCAACACCTCCTTCACCGTCCCGAGGCTCTGAATCTTGTTGTAGTCCACAATCGCGATCAGGTTGTCCAGCCCGTGATGCCCCGCAAACAAGGCCGCCTCCCAAGTCGAGCCTTCATCGCACTCTCCGTCACTCAGCATGGCGAACACGCGATATCCGCACCCATCGCGCTTTCCTGTCAACGCCATCCCGCATGCGATCGGCAGCCCATGCCCCAGCGAACCCGTGGAGACCTCCACACCCGGCACCCCCACGTGCGTCGCATGTCCCGCAAGCCGCGCCCCATCTTGGTAAAAATCCTCCAGCCATTCCTTCGGAAAAAATCCCCGTTCCGCCAGCACCGCATACAACGCCGCGCACGCATGCCCCTTGCTCAACACGAACCGGTCCCGCTCCGCCGCTTCGGGATGCTTCGGGTCAATCCGCAATATCCGCCCATATAGCACCGCCAACAAATCCGCCATCGAGTACGATGACCCTAGGTGCGAACTCTTCGCTCGATGAATCATTCGCGCCGTCTGCACGCGAATCTTCTTTGCCAGCGCCACACTCTCTTCACACCCCAAGCTCATTCCTGTCATCGCCACCTTTCTCACTCGATCACCACGTACCCAATGTACGGGTCCCACTCCAGTCGTTGAATCTTCAAGCTGTTGATGTTCAGCTTCTCCAGGAGCGCCGTCGTCTCTCCCGGCCAAATCGGATTGTCCAATTCATCGAATGCCAGCACCGCTCCCTTCGGCATTCTCGGAAGAAAATGTTCCAGCGCGGCCTTCGTCGGCTCGTACAGATCCATGTCCAGAAAAAGCAGACTCACCAGTAGGTGGCTATTCTCTTTCACAAAATCAGGTATAGACTTCGTCGCGTCGCCTCGGATCAGTTGAACCTTAGGAATGTGTCCAAGAAAGCGGTCCTGGTCGTACACCCGGATCAATTCCTGCAACTCGTCGTAACTCGATCCCTGAAAGTCTCCCGCCGCCGCGTCCCCGGCGGTGCTGCGATCCATCTCTGTCACGGAAGGAAACCCATTGAACGAATCGAATCCATACACTCGCCGCGTCAGGTTCTCCGGCTCCAGGATCGTGCTCAGCTTTGCCCATGCCATCACACTAAATCCGCGAAAGACGCCACATTCGACAATAGAACCCTTGACCGGCAGAATCAGCTTGAAGATCTCGTACATGGCAAGGAAGCGCTTCAGGTGCTGTCGGCGCACATACTTCGGGAAGTTCTCAAGCTTCGTCTCAATTCGATCTGGACAATTGACAAAGATGTTCTCCAACGATTTGCCAACTTCCAATTCTGTCTCAGTCTTAAACGACTTCATCAGCTCACTCCTGGTTTTTCGTTTATGATTCTATTGAAACCAACTACTTCAGGACGGTTCTTGAACTGGGTCTGCCGTCTATCCTGTGACCTGATTCAGCCCGCGCGGATCGCAACACAACAGCGCCAAACGTCTTCCACAAAATCTGGCAATCCAGCCAAAGGGACTGTTTTCGCACATACTCTAGACTGAGTCGCATTTTTTCCGGATGGATCTTTTCAAAGTAGTCTTTGTCCGGGTTGGTACTGCCTCTTAGAATTTCTCCCTCATCGCGAAAACGAACAGAGGCATAGTCGGTGATGCCGGGGCGCGCATTGAGGACGGCTCGTTCTTCATGCGTATACAGTTCCACGGCCCAGGGGACCTGTGGTCTTGGCCCAACTAAGCTCATCTCGCCCGTAATCACGTTCAAAATTTGGGGTAGTTCATCCAGTTTGTACCTTCTTAATAATCGCCCGACTCGCGTTACGCGCGCATCGTCTTCAGGTGTTGAGGCCCCTCCGAGTTTTTCCGCATCTTCCACCATCGTGCGAAACTTGAAGATGCGAAACGACCTCCCACGCCGTCCCATGCGCAGCCCCCGATAAAACACTGGCCCCGCCGACTCCACCTTGATCATCACCGCCACTGCCACCAGCACGGGCGCTAGCAGAACTAGGCCAAAAACTGAAAGGACCAAATCAAACGTGCGCTTCGTCATCGTAGTAAGGATTCTACTAAACCCTTCGAGTGGCAGAGATGCGTCGTCGCTAAACCAATTGAACACGGAATTCATGAACGGGGTTTGATTGCCGGGCCGGCGCGTTCGCATCATCCGCATAATGATTGAAGATCCAGATCTTCATCAAAACCCTCGCAACACAATGTGTGCCCATTTGGAGGTTGCTAGAATTCTCGATCCTTTTTCAGTATCGTAACCGTGTGGCCAGCCGAGAACGGGAATAATGCATGGATGAGGAAATAAAAAGGCCAAAGATAGTGCGAGACAAATCGTCCGATTGGAGGTACAAGGGGGCCACGAAACATATGACATACCTGAGTCCGCGTTCCCACCTGATAGATATCTCTTATCCTCCTCCTAGATACACCCTTAAACTCACGACTTCCGGGCTTCGAATATCTCCAGTCAGAGACCAACAGCATTCCTCCCGGTTTTGTGACCCGTATCATCTCGGACGCGATCCGCCTGGCAATATCGTCGTCCGTGAGTTGGAGGAACATCATCGATTCCATGCTGATGTCAAATGTGTTGTCTGTGAACGCCAAACATGTCGCATCAGCGCATTCAAAGTTCACAAGTGGATTTGCTTCTTTCGCCTTAAGTATCTTGTCTTCCTGAACGTCCACTCCGAATAGGTTCCAAGGTTCGAATCCAAGCCGCAGGAAAAGCCACAAACTGTCCCCATCGCCACAGCCAACATCTAGGACCCGTGCCGATTGCGGATGGGGGTTGATCGACCGCAACGCACGCACCATCGCTGCATCTCGGGCAAGGCTCTGAAATAGCACTTCCGGATTGCGAAGCAGGCTATTCCTGTCCGCCCCCTTCTTCGTGGCGTAGTCGCAGTAATATTCTTGGGTGGCAGCTTGAATTGTCTTTAAAGAAGGACGTAACCCAGTCTCTGGCATATTTGTCTTGTCGGGCTTTGCAAGCATCAGAACTCGCAATCGCTGACCAAAATACGGGGTGCTAACACGTAGTTCTTATTACCAAATCAAATAAAGCCCTGAAAAAATGAGAATCACAACGATCGTTTCATTAAGCGACCTGGCTGTTCGATGAGGCATCTCAGATCCCTGTGCCCTCCGCGGGCTTCGCACAACGACGAAAGAAGCCAAGCCCAACAGCCCAACTAGAGAAACCGGGATATCAAACAGTCTTTTGACCGCGCGCATTACCCCATGCCCCTACGGCCTATCCAGCGTTCTCCGGGCAATACCAAGAGGCAGGTACCGTATATAGCACCTACGCCGTGCGCAAAATGGCGAATTCCAAACGCCAGCGGAAGGAGCAAAAGGAATTTCGCATGCTTCTCTCGGGCGGAAATCTGGATAGATGAAATCATGGTGGCAAGTAAATAAGAACCAAGAATGATCGCAAAAACCCCTCCAAAAGTTCGTGAAAATAGTGCGAGGGCAGCCGAAGCAAGCAGGCTCAATAGAAAAGCCATAGGGACCCAATGCCTCCAGGCCCAAGCTTTGCTGCCGAATTTCAGGACATACGTGGTCCAGACGCCATCGGCAAAATTGTGTTTCCAATATGACTGAAAACTCGAGTCTGCGTAATAACCTACCTGGATGTCTGGGTCCAAGAGGATTTTTCCCCCTGCTTGCTTCAGCCGGACATTTAGATCCATATCCGAGCTTCCAGCGAGATGCTCATTCCACCCGCCTATCTTCTCCAGGTCTTCTTTTTTCCAACAACCGAACGCTGCGGAGTCTGCCCACCGTCGCCGTTTCGCTCCCACTTTTACGTAAGCGTTCCCGGAAGCAAAAGGATGTGACAGCGCAGACGCGATGGCCTTAGCTGTAGCCGACTCGTCCCCCGGCAAGATGCGCCACGTGCCGCCCGCATTGCAAGCCTTATACCGAATGAGTGCGTCCACACATTTTGTAATGTAGTCCGAGGAATATTGTGCGTGTGCCCCAACGACCATAATGAGTTCACCCTTAGCTTCGCGGGTCCCAATGTTGCATGCAGCGGGAATGATCCTGCGTGGGTTATCGACCAGACGCACAAAGGGGAACTTTGAAGCTATTTGTTCAACAATAGGGCGACTTCCATCGTCACTCATTCCGTCGAGGACCAGGATTTCTAGGCGTTCCTTTGGGTAGTCACTCGCGATTAGCGTGTCCAAACACGCCGAGATTCGTCGCTTCTCGTTGCGACAAAGGACAATCACCGACACCAGCGGCATATCCGTCATGAGCTTTGCAATTTGAGGCATCCTAACGGGGTTCTCTACCTGAAGATGAAAAATCCAGCAGTGCCTCCAGCAAATATGCGACTTGACTATGCGAGAGCTCCGGATACATTGGTAGTGATAGAATCTCAGAAGCTAGCTTCTCACTTACCGGCAGAGTTCCGTGGCCGGGATATCCGAGAGCTTGGTAAGCTTTGGTCAAGTGAAGCGGCACAGGGTAATGGATACCACTCGAGATGTTCCGCTGCGCTAGAAATTTGCATAGATCGTCTCGACTCTTAGACCGCACGACGAAGAGATGGAAGTTGTGCTCACCTTTAAGCGGGGCTTCTGGAGGAATAATTGATGTTGCGGCTAAACCCCGTCTGAGATGACCCGCGTGCTCAACGCGTAAGGCATTCCATCGATCCAAATGCCGAAGCTTTACCGAAAGAACGGCAGCCTGAATCGCGTCCATTCGCGAGTTTGTCCCAACTAGTGAGTGCTGATACTTGCTCGGGCTTCCATGGTCGCGCAGAAGTCGCAGCGTTTCAAAGTGGCTAGCCTGGCTACAGGCTACTGCGCCAGCATCGCCGTACGCACCAAGATTCTTCCCGGGATAGAAACTGAAGCAAGTTAAACGGCCAGAAGCTCCAATTTTGGTTTTTCCGTGAAAGACACCATGTGCTTGAGCTGCGTCCTCAATAATAGTCAATCCGTGCCGTTCCGCAATCTCCTCAAGATTGCGTAAATCCATGGCCCGTCCAAAAAGGTGAACGGGGATAACAGCACGCGTTCTGGGGGTTATTCTTGCCTCTGTGTATACGGCATCCAGATGAAAACTTTGGGGGTCTACATCAGCAAAAACAGGTGTTGCACCTACATTGCTAACAGCCTCAGCGGTTGCAAAGAAGGTGTTGGCAGGCACGATTACCTCATCGCCAGCCCCAATGCCAGCAGTTTTCAGGGCTAGCTCCAATGCAGCGGTGCCAGAGCCCACGCCAACAACGTAAGGGACTCCGAGGTACCGTGCGAATTCTTGCTCGAATTCCTCAACCCACTTGCCGTTGACAAATTGGGCAGAGTGTAAGACTTTCTCGATCGCCTCGTTGATCTCCTCCCGGATAGAGAGATACTGAGCTTTAAGATCGACAAATGGGACCTGGACCGCGTCGGCGTGGGGCGCAGCTTCAGTTCTAGTTGTCATAATATTCATTTGAGAGTGAGTCCCCCCTGGGCGCGGGTATATGACTTACCACAGTGTGTGCAGACACAAGAAGCCTCGAGCGGGACCCCAGGCGGCATCGGCAGTTTGTTCGCGCAGATACACATCCAACCAATCTGATGTCCGGGGTTGCCAACGACCAATGCAAAGTCCGGGACGGAGTGCAGGATCACAGTGCCGGCCCCGACAAAAGCGTGTTTCCCTATCTTGATGCCACACAGAATGGTGGCATTTGCCCCAATAGTAGCGCCTAGACGAACAAGTGTTGGTAGCAACTCAATCTCGCCTTTCTTGAGATAGGCGCGCGGATTTGGATCGTTTGTGAAGACACAATTAGGACCTAAGAAAACGTCGTTTTCGATCGTAATCCCCGTCCAAAGTGAGACCCCATTCTTCACTGTGACGTTGCTGCCGAGCTTGACCCCTGATTCTATGAACGTATGATCCCCTAGGTTACAGTTGGCGCCGATTTGGGCACCGCTCATCACGTGGGCAAAGGCCCAAATACGAGTGTTCGGGCCGATGTCCGCAGTCTCTACCAAAGCTTGAGGATGCCGGTAGGAATTAGGGGTTTCTCGCTGTGCCATACTCATTGGGGAACTCATGCGATTGATCTGGCCATGGCTTTCGGCATGGCCCCTATCCCTGAACCGATTGATTCAACGGCAGTCTCCAAGATGCGCACAACTTTGGCGCCAAATTCGCCATTGGTTTTGGGTTGTGCACCCGATTCGATGCATTCCAGGAAATGGTCGACTTCTAAGACAAGCGGTTCTTGATTGCTGAGGTGAGGAGCGACCATGTCGCCCATGCGATAACTGAGCTGGTACTCTCCGAAACTTTGGGGATCATGCAGCATGACTCCTTGGTCGTAGATTCTGACCTTCTCGCTGGAATGTGTATCGTCGTAAACCACCATGCGTTTCGAACCAGCGACGATAGATCGACGCAGCTTCTGTGGAGACAGCCAGCTTACCTCGATCGCGGCAATTATCCCGCTTGGGAACTTTAGCCAAATAAAAGCAACGTCGCTTTTTTCTATTTGTACGCAAGCCCGGCTAAATGCAGTGGCTGAGCTTGGAACTTCATTAAGCCAGTACAGCAAAATCGAGATGTCGTGAACAGCTAAGTCCCAGATCACATCGACGTCTTTTTGATAGAGACCCAGATTTACACGCGACAAGCTGATGTAGTAGATCTCGCCAAGGGTTCCTGAATCTATCGCCTCTTTTACCTTATTCACCGGGGGGCTGTAAATGAAGGTATGTCCGGTCAATAGAGTGAGACCCTTAGAGTGAGCGAGGCTCGCGAGCTTTTCGGCGCACGAAGAATTGTGAGCTAATGGTTTTTCGACCATTACATGCAAGCCGCTATTCAGAGCCTTTTGCGCAATTTCGAAATGCGTTGAGATTGGTGTGGAAATAGCTACCGCATCCAACCCTTCTTTCAGCATCTCATCGACGGTTGTGAATCCCCTTAGCGAAGGATATTGTTGCGTAATCCTTTGAAGATTGTCCTGATTGAGGTCACAGCAGGCTACGAATTTACACCGTCGGTTCTGATTTAATACCCGCGCTAGATTGGGACCCCAATATCCGACTCCCACTAACCCTACTCTTATCATTGACCTATCTCCTGGGTCACCGCATCTCGCACTTGTTTTGCCTGATTAGACTCGAGGACAGCATCCAGGTATTTAGAGTCGAAGCACTCGCGTAACAGCAAGATGTTTGGCATGACACAATGCCCACCAATTACTCCCGGGAAAACATGAGAAGGCAAGAAGTCAATCTCGCTCAGGAACGAATTTACGTCCTCGTAAGATCCCCCGATTTGAGCAGCTAGACGTTCGACTTCCTGGGACCACCCTACGAGCACACCCAACCACGTGGTCTCTAACAATTTACTCAACTCAGCGATTTCGGGAGTGCGAAAAGTGGCTGTCTCAAATCCTGCTTTAGAGAAATGTCTTATGGCGAGCTCTGTCTCATCAGAATGGAATCCCGCGACGAATTTCTTATACCGGAGCATATCCTCTTGCATGCGCGCGTGTTTTCCGCGCACTGGACTGTAAGTGACAGGGAGACCGACACGGGCCTGAATCTGGCGCGTTGTTCCCGGGGGTACCGTACTATTGATGATGGTCAATGACGGCTGAAATTTTTCAACATACCTAACCGTAATGCCCGCGAAATCCTCGATTTGGAACGGATAGCAAATATGTAGGACAGAACAAGGCTTTCGTATATCCACGGGCTCGATATCAACACCAATGCACTCGTACGATTGGCCCAATATTTTCAACAGCGGTCGACCAATCTCGCCTTGTCCAAGAACTATCACGGCGTCATTTGTTTGCATTAGATTCCCCTCGTAAGGTACAGACAGGCTGAAAAACTTCTTAGTTATTTTGCATGGTTGAGCATCCGACACCCGCAACCGATTCATAGACGGACGCGATGCGTTTGGCTATCGCTTCCAGCGAGAATTGCGTCGCATTCTCGTGACCGTTTGATCGAGCCCTCTTAACAAGAATTTCTGCCAACGCCTTTCCGAGTGCTTCGGGACTTCGATGGACAATCTTGCAGAATTCCACTCCAGCAAGGCGCTCTTGCACGTCACCGGTATCTACGGACACGACAGGCAAGTTGCACGCGATCGCTTCTTTGACCATATTTGGAGAACCTTCCCAGTCGCTGGTCAGTAACAGGCAATCCGCAGCGTTCATCAAGACCGGAATCAGCCCAGGAGAAGCATTACCGTCCAACACGTGCAGTCGGATCTCCCCGCAAGCAGCCCTGGCTTCCTCAACAGAAGAAATTGCCAAATCCAGGCGCTTTGATACCGGGTCTATTCCCGCATTAAAGAGCACTATCCGCTCGTTATGCTCCCAGCCCAAATCACGGCGTGCTTCCTCTCGCAGTCGAGGCCGGAAGGTAGCGGTATCCACGCCGCTGGGAATGACTGTGACACGGTCTCTACGCCACCACAACCTATCCTTCAATTGGGCGCTGACACATATGATTCGAGCAGCTCGCAGAGCTGAAAGTTGGGATAACAACCTGCCAACACGCTGGCGCAGTTGGTACTTGCTCTTGTACGGGTTCAGATCACTTCCTCGAAAGGAAATGATCAGGGGTCGAGTTGTGCTTAGCGCCGTCAAGAACGAAGTCATAGTTCCAAATTGAGCGTGAACGAAGTCCGGTTGAGATGCCTGGATCGCCCGGCGAAGCCTTTTCCATTCTCGAAACAGTAGGCGCGGCGACGTGCGCGAAGCGAGCAGAAAAGATTTGCATTGGATGCCGACTGACTGGAGCGAGGCGACCTGCCTTTTTACGAAGATCATCGAAGCCGTCTGGGAGGATTCCGGAATGACCACGAGCACCCGAAGTCGCCTCTCTTTCGCGTCCATTTTATCCGTACGAGTTTCTACAGCGCAGGATTCCAGCGTGCTAGCCACCGTTCAAGACTCCAAAGGATATAAACTTGCTGATACGTATTGTAGCGGCTTCGCCTCGCCGCGTCCCACACCTGCTCGACGAAGCCGCGAAGCAGCGATTCAACGTAGCTTGGCCGGATAATCTCGCGGATTTTCGCACCCGGTGACGTTAGCAGGGAGTAAATATCCTCGCGGCCCTTCTGTCCCAGCCAGGAATCGATCGGAATTCCGAAACCCCACTTGGGCTTTTCAACCACACTTTTCGGCAAATACCGTTCCGCCAGCTTCCGCAGAATCAGTTTATTGCCTTTACGTGAATATTTCAGGTGGGCGGGAGTTTTTTCCGCGTACTTCATCACGGCTTCCCCAAGGTAAGGCACGCGCACTTCCAGCCCAACCGCGCTGCTCATCATGTCTACCTTGCGCAAATAGTCTCCAGGCAGCACGGTCTTAACCGTTACGTCAGTAAATTCCACGCCTCCTGGATCATTGGATCGGTCGCCGTTCCTCGCCAATGACGGAATGTATCCGTGCAATCGCTCCGAAAAACTCGGTTCGAACAGTCCCGGCAAGTCCTCGGGAAACAGGTAACACGACAAAGCTAGAAGCCTCTGATCATCGTGCGATGCCGCGGAACGAAGGAATCTCCGGCTTTTCCGATACAAATCGGGCGACAGACTTTGAAATAATTCGCCGCCCTTCCGGAGAGCGGCGAGCCCGGCTTTCGGCATGTGCCCGAGGCGTTTTGCCAAATCCGCATGCCAGAACCGTGTATACCCTCCAAACATTTCGTCTCCGCCGTCGCCACCGAGCGCGACCTTCACATGCTTGCGAGTTTCTTTGCAAACCAAATACGTTGGAATCGCCGAGGAATCTCCAAACGGCACGTCGAACTGGTCCAGGAGTTTGTTTACAAGCGCGATGTCCGCCTCGGAATGGTCCAGCCGGATAACGCGATGTCGAATCCCCAACATCGTGGCGACTTCCTTGGCAGTGGGTGATTCATCGTATGCCGATTCCCCAAATCCCACCGTGAACGCTTCTACGTCCTGTCCCAAATCCTTGACGAGCATCGACACCAGAAGCGAGGAATCAATTCCCCCGCTCAAAAACGCTCCCACGGGAACGTCCGACACCAAGTGCTCTCGCAGGCTCTCTAGAATCGCCATCCGGGCCTCTTCCGTGGCGACTTCGCTATTCCACTCGCTGGGATTTCGCTCCCAGGACCAATATCTGCCGCGTTTAACTCCCAAGGAAGATACCTGCAACCACGTGCCCGGCTCCAATTCGTAAATCCCTGCAAAAGGCGTCTTCGGTCCAATGGCATAGCTCAGCACCATGAAGTCTGTGATCGCTTGAAAGTCCACGCGGCGCGGAATGCCTGGCACGCCAAGAATGGCTTTCAGCTCCGACCCGAAATAAAACCCTTGGGGTCCATCGTAGTAATAGAGTGGCTTAATTCCAGTCCGGTCTCTTGCCAAGAAGAGCTCTTTTGAGTCGAGACTGTAGATGGCAAGAGCAAACATTCCATGGAGGCGCTTCAAGCACTCCGCTCCCCACTGGCGGTAAGCCTCTAGCACAACCTCTGTATCCGATCGAGTGGCGAAACACCGGCCCAGCTTTTCAAGTTCCGCTCGCAATTCTGCGAAGTTATAGACTTCTCCGTTGAACGTGATGGTGTACTTTTTATCCATCGAAAACAGCGGCTGCTTTCCCCCAGGGATGTCAATCACCGCCAGCCGTGTGTTGCCCAAACCCACGTCTTTTCCCGGAGACAGCCATGAACCTGACCCATCTGGACCTCGGTGAGCGAGGCTGTTCACCATGGTTTCGAGAACAGAAGAAGCCTCAAGACCATCCTTGAAATCGCAAAAGCCGCAGATGCCGCACATGGAGTTTCGCCAGTTCTCGTCTTAAAGAGTCATTTCTCGAGGGTTGCGCGACCGAGACGCTGCATAACAGCTTCTAAATTGAAGTGTAACCAGGACAGTACCCAGCCTGCCGTCGATGCAAACCAGACTAGAGGATCGCCTGTTCTCAAAGCCGCGCCAAAATGCAGTCGCGCCTTTCGCCATTCTTTCTTCAAAAGGCTTACTCTGCCCACGGAAAAATCGACTAGAGTTTTCGATCTTCTCCAGCTCTCTTCAATGTTCGTAATCTCCACTAAGCTTAGGTCCAATTCTCGGCTGTACCCTTGCATAAACGCGCGAGAGCATCGGGACGCATTCAGATGTCCAGACTCCAGATTTGTGATGGTAACCGACCCCAGGTGGCGCCTCTGAAATCCCATCACGCCGTTCTCGTAGAAGAATTTCCCTCTCCGCGAGAGTCGAAAGTACGTCGGATAATCCGTTGTGCGCAGTCCGGGAAAGGACTGAAATCCGCCAATCTCTTCAAGTGCAGAACGGCGTAAGACAACCGTACAGGCTGGAATTAGTGATGGACCCTGTGCGCTGAGCATGTGCTTGGACGCCGATCCCACTGGATCGTTCGAAAGCACAGTAGAAGGCAAATTGGGTCTGGCCTTGTCAGTGCGGCGTCGGCCTGATTGTTTGCGGCCGCTTACATCGAGGTCGACGACTGCTCCATAAGCCAAGACGAGCTGAGGATCTTGAAATCGAGGAACGAGCGTAGCCAACTTATCAGCAGGCCAGAGATCGTCACCTTCCAGAACGGCAACCAACTCCCCCCGAGCCAAGCTGAGAGCGCGGTTATAAGTTTGGGCAAGCGCGTCAATTCCGTGATTTTCCTGGTGGAAGTAGCGTATTCGCGGATCAGAATAGCTATGAACAACCTCCGCCGTGCGGTCTGTGGATCCATCGTCAATGATAATTTGCTCCCAATCTGAATAAGTCTGTTGCAACACAGATGTAATGCATGCACCAATGAACTTTTCGTGGTTATAAGTCGGTGTTATGACGCTCACGAGCGGCAGAGATCTGTTGTCCATAAGAATGAAAAGATCAGGGCCTAATGAAGCCCTTCGATGCGAATATTCGAAGGTGTCGTCCGTGAGGGAGCCCGCGTCCCATTCGTCTTTAAGCCCCGTTCGAGTGTGATTGCGACCACGACGCTCACAACCATGCTGATGTACCAAGCACCTTGCGCCATGAAGTTAACCACGAACGAGAACACAACAATCAAGTATGCGTTGGAAAGCACCAAGAGATCGAGCAGCCGAAAGTTAGTTTCCGTTCTCAAGACCAGTGCCGTCATTACTGCCCCTAGGAGGAGAGGAAAAAAAACGATGCCGGAGAAACCGAAGTCCGAGTCAAGGTTTTTCAGATAAGTCGCCGTGTTAGTTGGCACAGGCGTATAGTAGTCCTCTTCGAAACGCGCTTCATTCCGTAAGAGACCAAGTCTCACTGCGAACCGAAAGATCGGCATGAGCGCAAATTGACCCCAATGACCAGTCTTGGCTTCATCTGGGCTCGTGAGGTACATACTCAGTGCGACGGGTGTTGCAGAGAAATTCGAATATATAGATGGAAAAACAGGAATAATCTCGGAGATCCTTTCCATCGCAGGTGTTGTGCCTGGAAAATCTACACCAAGTCCGCGCGTGGCGCTCACAAACACAAACCCCCCAACCAGAATTGCAATCCCCAGCGAAACGGCCGCGAACTGTTGCCATCTCTTAATTGAGAATTTGGCTGACCGAGGAGTGTAGAAAAAAGACACCAAAAACAAGAAAGCAGCCATGACGACGCCAGCGCGAAACATACCAAATATGTTATTCACAGTTTCCAAAACGAGAGGTGTTATAGCAGCTACCGTGAGTTTACCGACGCGGGCAGTATAGACACCTGCCAAACTGCACGCCACAAATAGAAGTGCGCCGAAATAGGGAACTTCGGAAGTTACTCCGGAGACTCTTTCTGTATAAATTTCGCCGGAATTTGCGAAGGCCGCGATCAGTGGGTTGCCGAACTGGCCCGCTACACCTCTGATTTGATCGGCTACGCCGATCGCGCCGAAAAATGAGAGGACCATGATAGCCTTTCTTAGACGCTTTTGGTCGACTGAGAAACTTGAAGTGACCGCCCGCGACAAAGGGGGTCTAGCAAGAAAAACTATCATCGATCCAAGATATAGGCTCCCCCAGCCGACGGCGATATAGATCCATGCCAGTCGTCTAACAGGAAAATATTGGATCAAATTGAGCTCGTAAGTGATAAGACAGAATCCCCACAAGCTGGAATAAAGGGAAAGCGGATTGAACCACTGCTTAAACAGCATTCGACCGACGTAAACAGCCACTCCCGTGACTATTAACAGGAGAATGATTGCTGGCCAATTTGCTTCCATAGCTCCTCGTCCGGCCCGCTCACACCACAGACTGTCCCGTAAGCAGTTTCAGCGCCTCGCCGATCCTTGGTTTGTCACGCTTGTCCACGACAAACAACCACGTGGCTAAAAAATAGATTCCGCTAGTGAGAACTCCGCTTATTACCCGTTCCCACGAAGACTCAAATGTGAAGTGAATTCCTATTAGGACCAGGCCGAGCAGCACGTTCAGCGCTAAAATTTGCGGGACGGTCTTGGCCCAAAGCGGTCCTAGGGAACAATGGCAAAACTTGTGGAGCGCCCAGAAAAGTAGCAGCGCATCGATTGAGATCCTTATTGAATTCGCTAGCGCAGCGCCGGCGATTCCCCAACGGGGAATCAGAATCACGAGTAACACACAGTAGAAGGGAAGTTCGAGTAAGTGGAATTTGCCCGTTATGTCGGGCCTGCCCAGGGCTTGCAGCGCGTTGTACGGGATATTCGCCATGCAGTTCAGGAACACTCCAAAAGCAAGAATTTGGAGAATCACGGTGGTCTGCTTTGCAAACTGCGCTCCCATCCAGAGCGAAAGCAGATCCGTCCCAAACACAAGCAGGAAAAGGATACCGGGCAGCATAAAGATCAGCAGATACTTTACAGAGCCTTCGTACAGCCGTTGGAGGGGCGCTTCTCGTCCTTCTGTGCTTCGCTCGCTGAACGCAGGGTACAGCGTTCCGACAAGGCTGGTAGGAATGATACGGAGCCGTGTCATCGCCTCGTAGGGAACGGTATAAAGCGTGACCGCCGCCAAAGAGACAAAGGAAGCAATTAGCACGCGGTCAAGGTAAACCAGCAGAGGGCTGACCAATTGCGACACACTTACCCAGCTTCCGAACCTCAGCAGTTTGGGCAATCCGTGCAGGTCATGTGACCGAAAGAGCTGAAGATTGGGGAGCAGTCGGAACAGCACGGCACCGTAAGCCGCTGTGGCCGCAATGCGAGCGACAACCGTTGAGAATACGACGAGCGCAACACCATGGCCTTTCCAAGCCAGCAGCGCTGCCACACTCCACTGCGCCGTGGTCGTCACAGCGTTAACTGCATTGATCCAGCCGAAGCGCTGGTACGAACTCAGCACGGCTCGAAAAACTCCTTGCACCAGCAACACGGGCACTGCAAGGCCAACGGCATAAAAGACCATGCGTGCCTGACCTTGCAGGTCAGCCGAAACTCTGAACACGGACTGAATCAGATACGGAGAAACGAATGAAACTGCTAAGCCCCCCGCCAGTCCCAATGTCAAGTTTGTCGCAAGGGCAGTTCGCACAATCAATCGCGTGGATTCATGGTCGTGCTCTGCCAGGTGCTCGGAAACGAACTTCGTAGCGGCTCGGTTGACGCCGATATCGAGAAATGCCAGATACCCGATCACCACCCAGGCCAGGGAAAACAAACCGAATTGGGTTTCGCCCAGGAACGATATGAGCTTCGGCATGGCAACCAGCAGTACAATAAATGTCCAAGCTTCGGTCGCTAGGTTCAGCGTCGCGTTCCGCGCAAGCAGCGGCGACGGAGTGAGTCGAAGGGATTGCGTAGGTACTGAGTCCGCAACTTCCGGCAATTTCGCGTTATTGGAAATGATTCACCTTGAGTGGTGCAACAGATCACCACGTAGATTGAACATCTGCGATATCGACATGCACGGCCACAGACCTCTGTATCAGATCAAGAGACACGACTACGCGCAAATTGTTCTTTTTGCGTTTCAAGATTCCCTCGAGCCCCGCAAACGGCCCTCCCGTTATCCGGACACGTTTCCCAACGCTCAAGAACGGATGTGGTTCGGTGCGCAAACCCTGCGAGAGGCCTGACTGCATGATTTCCAGTTCAGTGTCGGGAAGCGCCGTCGGTTGGCCGTTACAGCCGACCAGCCGCACTACGCTTGGAATCTGCAACACGCGCAGCCGGTCGCACAGCGCCAGCCGCACAAAAATGTACCCAGGGAAAAGCGGCAAATCCAAAGTCACGCGGCGGTCTTTCCACCGCCGCACCGAACTATACAGCGGAAGAAAATGTTCGACCTCTCGCGCGTCTAGCTCCGCCGCGATGCGTTTTTCATGCTGTGCGCAGGTGTACACCGCGTACCACCGCGGCTCCAGAAAGGAAACCGGCAGATGAAGTGCGTCGAAGTCGCCTCGTTGTTCCGTCGTCCCTAGAGTCACTGTGGATAAACCCATGTGCTACACCCCATACACAGCTTCGCCCCGTCAGCCACAGGGCCAGATCCAATCTAACCTAATTATTTACAACACGTTACAGCCGGTTCAAGACTGCTTGCCCTTAGAATCGCTGTCCCGCACAAAATCCTCTTGCACGCCGTCCGCTACTCCTGCGTTCGCAGGCGTTCCATCTCCGTTGGAACTCACCCCATTCGAGTGCGCCCACGGAATCCGGGCCTTCAGCGTGCCAGCCACTTCGTGCAGCAAAACTTTGCGCGGATCTTGTGGGTCGGTTTCTTCCCAGCGCGCCGATCCCAGGACCCAGACCACGGACAACGCGAAAACCATAAATGTGCCAAGAAGCATGATCGTCAAACGTGGGGGAAATGACTTTCTTTCCGGGATTCTGGCTGGATCCAGCACCTTGACGCTCGGTGTTTCCTTTGCTTCTTGTACTTTCGCAAGCTCATATTGTTCGGTAAGCAATTCGAAGACTGTTTCCTGGATTTTCGCCCGGCGGTAAAAGTCGGCGTACTTTGCTCCGAGCAGCGGCAGACTGCGGATGGTGGGATATGGCAACCCTGTTCTGCTAGCGGCCGGTGGATCAGCGGACTGGCTGGGGGTAACAGAGCTGCCGCCCGCGCCTTCTGCTTGCGTACCGCCGATCTTCTCGAGCTGCTTGCGAAGTTCCGCGACGCGAGCATTCAAAGAGCGGACACGAGAATTGTTGTCCGTATAGATCTGGCGAAGACCCTCGAGCTGCGCCTGTGCGGCGATCATCTCGCCGCCGATTGTTCCTGCTGCGTCCAGCATCGCCTTGCCTTCTAGCTGCATGTCGAGAGTGTTGTTCTTGCTAGAGAACTGCGCGAGTTGATTGGAAGCATCATCCAGCTCTCGCTTCGCGACCTTGAGGCGCTCCTCGAGGAACTCGCGTTCACGGCGCGCGGAAGAAGTCGAGAGTTCGGAAACCAGCGTATTCAATTGGTCGACATAGGCGCCGGCTAGGGCTGCAGCCCGCTGCGGACTGTGGTCTGTCACACTGATGGTGATGATGCCGCTCTTCCTATCTTCGGCAATTGAAGTGTTTTCATCGAGTTTCCTCCGCGCATCCATAACGAGGGTCGCGCCGTAAACTTTTTTCAAATCAAACTGATCGATGAGACGGTCTTGCGAGGTCTGACTCCGCAAGACGCCAATAAATAGAGCACCTGAACTCTTTAGGCCGAGCATATCTCCAGCCACGGCCCCCAGGCCACCGCCGGCCTTCGCCGCCATAGCGGCCATCATGGCCATGCCCGAGGTCGACTGCGAATCTGGTGGCATGAGCTGAGTAGTCGACGTATAGGTTTTCGGAATCAAGAATGCGACCACAGTTGAAACTAGGAGCCCTATTGCCGCAGCGTGGAAAAAGAACTGGCGACGTGCCCACAGCAGGCGCAGTCGTTCCGCTTGCCATTCCAGCGAATCCTCAAGCTGCATTTCCGGCGGCGAAACCTCTCCTGTAACCGGGTGCGGTGCAGCCTCAGGCTGCTGCTTGGTAGCTGTCTGCGTCACATCGCCCTTTCTTCTCTAATTTTCCCTCGCTCGTTTTCGCCATAGTGCCTACACCTGCCTACTTCCACGAATGAGGCCAAAAACTCAATTGGATCGACGTGGTCACGTTGGACTTCGGCAGCGGGTCGAGGACGGGGTAGTTCCACTTCTCGTATTGTACGGATCCCGTAAACATCAGCGTGGAATTCAGCCAAAAATCCGCTTTCACACCTCCGTCGTTCAACGTTCCCCCCTCAGGAAGGTAAAGAGTGCTGACCTTCTGGTGCCTGTAGTTAAGCTGAATCTTGTTGCGGGAAGTCAGCCAGTAAGTGCTCCAAACCTGTTCGCCCTGGCCGGCGCGTCCCAACCAACTCCCGATCAAGTTGCCGAGGTTCGTGTAAGACCCGTCTGGGTAACGATGGTTAACGTAGAAACACCCATCACAGCCCGGGAAATCAGGTGGAACCGTAGAGCCACCCTCGACCCGCAGATCGAACTTGGAAAGACCAGGAAAATGAGAAAGATATAGTCCACCCAGAATCGCGGCTTTCCGCGGATAAGCCACGGGGGAGAATTCGTCTTCGTTGAATGCCTCCCCATAAAATGTTAGCCAGTTTCGTAGACCAGGAAGGCGGTAACTGAAGTCCGCACCGGATCGACGATCCCCTGGATCTTCCGGGCTGCCTTGATGCAGTCCGTTATTGCTGATGGAATAGCTCTTGGCCAGAGTATGAAATGTCAGCGGAGTTGGACCTCCCGCAAAAACCGTAGTTACGGAAACGCTGAATTCAAAATTCGAAGTCGGCTTCAAACTGATTTTCTGCCCTTGAAGAAAAGGTTGCCGGTCCAAGGACTGACCGAGTTGCCCGACGAGACCGGTGTCGGTCTGAAAGACGAAATCGTGCCCGTCGAACTGTCCGAGGAACCACTCCACTCTGATCGGGCCCAGCCAGCCCAGAATACTTGGGAGCTTGAATGGAGAAACGCGGCTGATTCGGAACATGTTCACCGGCACAGCGTTGTCGCTGAACATGAGCGGCCCACCAGCCATTGGTCCCCACCATAGACTCTGTTTCCCAAAAGAAGCCTGCCAATTCTCGAAAGTCAAACCGACATAGGCGTCGAGCAATCGAAAACGATTGACGGCCGAAATCTGTGTTCCCAGCGGCGCTGTGGGAATGCCATCCACCGAACTAATAAACTGCAGCGCATTAGCGGAGGACGAGGCAGCAGATGGGGAGTGTTGGTATTCGCCGCGCACATAGCCGACCCAATGGCCGGATGTTGTCCAAGCCGAAAAGCCATCGACGGTGTTGAACCCTTCCTGATAGGGCCTGCCGAAATCGTTAATCAAGGTCTGCCCGAAGTGATTGCCATCCGTAAGAGGCTCTCCGCTGATTCCTGTAACCCGGGCATAGACAGACTCGATACGTCCGCGAAATCGGCCGTCGCCACCTTTCTCGTCGAGTTCGTCTTGGAATTCCGATTCGAGCAGGCGATATAACTTTTCCGCCTCAGGCCCGCCGCGGCCCTCCTCATCTACCGGCTGGGAAGCTTCTTGTAGTAGGCGAACGCATTCGTTGCGCGTCCAGGGCTTCATCCCCTCGAACCCGCTGTCAATCAACCCCATAGCTGCGAGCCGGTCAAGCGCCGGATAAATCCAGCTATCCAAGGGGACATACGGCGATCCTTGATTGGCAGGAGAAAGATTCCCGTCGCTCCGGAAAAGTTGGCTGATCGACGTCCACTCCCCGCCGCCGAGATCGAAGTCGTGATGGCTGCTGTAGATATTCTGCGCGATGAGATTCCCCATGATGCTGCCTACGAGGACATCGGAGGGAAAATGTTGGCGCGCTCGAATACGAGAGTAGTCCACAAGTGAGGCCAGGCCGTAGGCCATGATTTTCACGAAAGGGCTGGGATATTCATGCGCAATGACCCCTGCGACAGACCAGGCTGCAGCCGCATGTTCAGAGGGAAAGGAGGTTCCCCCGCTCTGAAAAAACGGCCCAGTTCCATCGCCCTGGTAAGGCCGTTCGCGGCGCAATGAGTACTTGAGTGATTCGACCACCACCAAACTATTCAGGGCGGCCTCACCAGCAAGGAATCCAGTCTCGCTCCAGTGCTCGTTGTGCTTGACGTGACCCAGAAGCCACATCCCGCCGGCTCCACCGATCAGGGCTCCGACTCCGGCGTTTGACAGTGTCTTGTAGTGGCTGATGGTCGTAGGGTTTTGCGAGAGGTGTTTGCTGTAATCGCTGTCCGTCACAAAAAGCCCAGCCGTGAGACCGCTCATCGGCACGAGCCATTGCGTATCCGAAAAGCGGAGTTTGGCGGGACTCGTCCAGATTTCTTGCTGGTCCTTGAGGAACCTTCGCACCAAGCCACTCTGTTTGCTCTGGGACGGCTTGCCCGCTGTGCTCGCGTCCGTGGATGCGTCGGGTTTCGAAGCGGCGTTATCCTTCCCAGGAGCAGTCTCCGAACCCGCTGCTCCGCTGCCTTGTCCCTGTGCGTACGACACACTAACCTTTCCAAAGCTGAACAGCAGCGTTGCTCCAAGCATTACTGTTATGGGCCCCTTGTTCATCCGTAATCACGGAATAGCAACAGCAGCAACCAACGCCGCAGCGGACGCTATTTGCGCGACCGACAAGATGTTTTTCAACGTACTGCTGCCTAGAACCGGCTTTTCCGGCACGACAATCGTGTCGCCCGGACCGACAGTCGTTGAGAGCACACCTCCGGACCAGAACCCGCCCTCTCTTCCACCCGTCACCGAGCCGTCGGCGCGGACAATGAAGACTTCGCTCTTGTTTGCAAGCGGCGTGGGGCCTCCCGCGCGGGAGAGATACCACCCGGCATTTCTTCTGGGCGTATAGGTGAGGGCGTTCGAGTTGTATACTTGCCCGATGATCAACACCGATCCCGGCTGCTTTGGAATCGTAAGCGAATCGCCGGCGCGGAGCTCGATGTCGTCTGCCGATCCCGCAAAATCCTTGCGTTCCGGGCGAAGATGGATCACCAGCCGCCCGGAAACGGGCGCTCGTCGAAGGCCATCCAAAACGCGCTGATGCTGCTGGATGGCAGTCTGCTGCAATGCGGCTTCTTCCGTTCCCGTGGTGGACGCCGAAGTCTTCACCACGGTGGACTCTTGCTCGAGCCGCTGGATCAGCTCTTGTCTGCTCTTCTGCTGAAGTTCACGAACTTCCAATCGTTCAAATAACGCCGCGCGAGGGTAAGCGGTCGGCAGCAGCCCACCGGCGCGAGCGAGTAGCGAACTCAGGTGTTCTCCCGGCCTGATTCCATAAACACCTGGTTTGTGGACTTCGCCAGCCAGGGTGACCGTCGCCCCGATATCGTTCCAGCCAGCTTGTTGGGGCACGGTCAATACATCCCCGTCGTGTAGCGGCAGGTTCTGGTCATCTTTTCCTGCCAGCGCCGCCGAGAGATTCAGGTCCTGGTGTCCGGCCGGCAGGCGCTCCCCGGATCGATTAGTGACTGCATAGTGGGTGAGGTCGCCGGCATCCGGATTCGCGCTGCGCAACAGCCCTCCTGCGGACTGCACCAGATCAGAAACGTGCATGTTGGCTGCCAATGGATAACGTCCGGGCTTGGCCACATCGCCTTGCACGAAGACGCTGGCTGGCGAAACTTGTTCCGGTTGACGATGAACAAGAATCCGGTCCCGCGGTTCGACCAAGACGTTATTCAAAGGATCGCCGGCGAGAGCGCTGCCCAGGTTAATGCTGAAGACTCGCGCGCTGCCGTCGGGCTGCTGGCGGAATAACTGCGCGGAATCCAGCCACGCATCGGGTGTGACGCCTCCGGCTTGAAAGATCGCGTCGCGCAAATGCTGTTGACCCGAGGTGCGATAGCGCCCTGGCGCGCGAACCTCGCCGGTGATCAGCACTTCTGGATTGGGCTCGAAATCGTACCGCCCGAAAATGCGGACGGTATCGAGCGGTTCCAGCTTGGGCGCCTCGTCGGGATGTGCAAGCGCGGTTGCCAGGTCAAAAGTTTCGACAACCGGATGGTAGTCCGGCGCATGCAACCGGATGATTTCGGCATAGCGGGTCGAAGGTTCCGGGAGCAGGTCCGCGTACGAAGTCACGAGGTCCGTCAGCTTCATCCCCGGCTTATACGAGTAACGGCCGGGTCGCAAGACATGTCCCCGGAGGTATATGGATTCCGAGTTGTAAGGCGCAATCGGAAAGATGTGGATATCGTCGCCATCTTGCACAACAAAGTTGCTCATTTCGGTGCGAACGGATTCGAGATCGCTGGAGTCGCTGATGTCAACACTCAGCATCGTGCGCTTTTCGTGCGCTTCGAGACGTTGGACCTCGATGTGCCGCAGTGCCGCCGCCGGAAGAATTCCTCCCGCAAGATCGAGCACATCGAGGAGTGTCTTCTCATCTCTTAGTTCATACACCGCCGGACGCCGCACCATGCCTTCCACCGTCACCACCGGGCCAAGCGGAGGAACCATCAGGGAATCACCGTTCTCGAGTCGCTGCATATCCCCGCGAATGCCGTGGAGCAGCAGGTCATAGGCGTCCACTTGCTCGATCAGCTGCTTGCCTCGGAAGTGCTGGAGCCGTCGCAAGGAGCCTTGGGTGGTGACGCCGCCCGCCGCAAACAGCGCGTTCAATGGAGTGGAAAGTGAACTTATGTCATACGCACCCGGGGACGAAACGTCGCCGACCACATACACGCGCACCGACCGCAGCCGCAGCAGTGAGACGTCGGCGGAGACGTCGCGGAACTGCGTTCGTAAGGCGTGTTGAACAGCCTCTTGCACGTCTCCTAGCGTCCGCCCGGAGACAAGCACCGGCCCCGCTTCCGGGAGAGCCACACGCCCCTCGCGGTCCACGGTTCGCAGGAGTCGTTGCGAAACCCCTCCCCAAAGATCGATCGAAAGACTGTCGCCTGGACCAAGCACATAGCTCGGGCCCACCGGGAGATCCATCGGAATATAATCCGGGCTTGTCGCACCTTTCCGGAAAACGTCCAGACCGAACCTTTCAAGAGGCCTGTTCGATGTCTCTGCCTGCACGTAAAGGTCATATAAGGAAGGCACGTCCGCGTACGGATTCGGTCGACGCATCATTCTTACTGGTTCTACAGCCGCGGTGTCTGACGTAGCCGGATTGCGTCCTATGGGATATCGGTCGAAGCTCCGGTCGGAACGGGGGCTTGTGCCGTTTGCCGGCATTGGATTCGGCTGTGACGTCGCGAGTGATTGATAATCCCGGGTGGAAGTCTGAGGAACCGGGAGCGTGTCTCGGTTTCCGTATCCCGATGCTTGTGGTACGCCGCCCAGATTTGGATTTGACTCCGCGCGAGTCGAGGCGAGCAATGGCTCGAGGGAGCTGGCGCCTGCCGGATATTCACCGCGTTGGCCATCCGTTAAAGGTGTTCCATCCGGACGCGTCGGCTGGTTGGGCGACGCTTCTTCCGCTCGTTCGACGGGCGTCTGGGATCGGGGCGTGCCAGCAGGTGTAGCCGGGCCGGCCGGAAGACTCTCGCGATACACGGGGACTGAAGACGGAAGTGCGCACTCCGGAACATTCCGCGGGTCACAAGCCGCCTCGCGGCTAGGGTTTGCGGTTCCTCCCAGCGTGTCGCCCCGCTCGGCGGCGCGTGCGAGAATCTGTGCGCGCTCCTGCCGCACAAGCTTTTGCTCTGCCTCTGCTTCCGAATCAGGATTCAACTGTGGAACGAGATAGCCGTACCTTTGCAAAAGCCGGGTGGCGAGCACGCGCGCACGCAAGTCCGAGCGCAGGCGTTGCTCGATGGCTCGGTCCGTTAAATCGGCCTCTTCCAGAATCTGCCCGCTCGCTCCCGCTTCCTGCGCGAGAAGGCGTTTCAGCTCAAGCATCAAACCAGTCTGTTTGTTCAAGACTTCGAGGATCTGCTCGGCTGAGGCTGCCGCTTTGTCCAGATTGTCCGCGATGATATCTGGCGAGTGCAGTGGCATACGTTCGTCAGTTCCCTGACCGGGCGTTTGCGCGGAACTCCCCTGGGATTGTCGCTGTGGGTAGGCCTGTGCACAGAAAAAGACGGACAAGACCAGGACGCCCGTCATTTTGTAAATTCTTTTGTAGTTGACCATAAGTTCGCTCCAGGGCCGGGCATGCACTGATCTAGTTCGCTCCATTCACAGCCATTCCGGTTCGCACCAGATTCAAAATTCCTTCCTCGGACGCTTCCACATTGTTCGAATGAATTTTGAGGGAAGCCCAGTAGCAAACAACGAAGCTCTTTTCCGGCGCCACTGCGATGACCCGCACCTCCGGGTGCTCGCGAAACAATTCGTCGCAAATGCGCGGCCGCTTGCCGGCGTCGTCCAGCGCGACGACCACGAAATCTGGCAGGGTTTTCCTTACACTGTCGGAAATCTCCGACTCATCGACAACTTCACCGACAACCTCAATGTCCGTTTGGTCGGCGAACGTCGTGATGATGAGCTCCCGCATGAGGCGAGGATGATTTGCCACGAGGACCCGAATGGCTTTCTGCATGATGCACTCCCCGTCCGGCAGGCATGGGACCGCCGAGTGTTTGGTGAACGAGTGTCCTATGCTTATTGCCAACTGCAAAGATTCAAAAAGGGTTATTTGGCGGGATGGGTAGAGGCTTGGGTGATGTACCAAGCGGATGATGGAGGATACCAAGAATGACCTAATCCGAAGTACCTAAGAGTCCACTCTGGAACTGTCGCCTGAATCAGCCAGCGTCCCATCGAGTCTTTTGTCGTTTGGCAACAATAATGAGCAGCTTTCTTTCGGTCGTAGAGCATTCGCGTGTCGCAGGAGAGTCTTCTCTTGACCTAAGAACAGGCGCGCTAAGATTCCGTAATCGGGAATCTGGTTAGCTGGATTTAACTTGACAACGCAGTGTATTAAGTCTAACTTCCACTACGCCTAATTCATGGCTCGGTTACGTATTCTGGTTAGGCGCTCGTTGACAGTGATCCCTTCGATCTGAGGCTGGACATCCACGCGAGAGGCGCTTTGAGCGAAATAGTCCCTAGTTGCTCGATTCGCGTAGTGCTACGCATTGAGAATCGATTGCTGCGCGAAGCGCTCTTTCGGCTATTCCGAAAGCGTTCCGATTTTCTTGTTGTCGGCGAGGGCGGGCAGGCCAATGCGACACCTTGGCAGGCCCTTAACACGGTCTGCGACGTTCTCGTAATAGACTCGTGCGAACTTGCTTGGCTTGCCGAATGCCGTCTTAACAACCGCGGCGGCAGGACTGCTTTCAGGACCATCCTGATCGGAATGGAACCAGACCAAGAACGATTCATGACAGCCATCCATTCAGGCGTGATGGGCTATTTATTGAGAGATGCTTCTGCTTCAGACCTCGTTGCTGCGGTGCGCGCCGTCCACCAAGGTGAGGCGGTCTGCCCCCCGCAACTTTGTTCCACCTTGTTCCGCTTCGTGGCCGACGTAGTCGAAGGTAAGCCATCGGAACGCACGAGGACGAAGCCGGAACTTACGCTGCGTCAGCAACAATTGATCGCTCTCGTTGCCAAGGGTTTGACAAACAAAGAGATCGCCTCCCATTTGAATCTTTCCGAGTTCACCGTACGGAATCACATCCATCGCATCTTGAAACAGGTGGACGCCGGGACCAGAAGTCAGGCCGTGGAAACGATTCGCGCTCACGGATATTCGATCAGCTCATGAGGACTCGCTCGCCACTTCCTGGCGCGTAAAATCTCGTTCCGACTTTCAGCTTGAAAATTTGCGTCATTACCGCGGGTGCTTGAAATCTGGCGTATCGATGGGGCGGCTGTAACCCCTGCGTTGATGATTTTTGTCTCGTCATTGAGAAATTGTAGGCCGATTTTTCGGCGTACTCCGTCCGCTTGATTACCCACGTCCCGTGTCGTGCTCCGACGCACATGAGCGGGAACCTCCGTGTAATCTAACTGGCCCAGGCCGGGTTTGACCTTCTCTAGCTAACGAAAGGAAAAGGCCAAATAGTTTCGTTAGCTAGTTTCTAACGAAACGATGCTTCTGTGATCGCGACACCAACCAAACCGAACAGCCGGCTCGGGACCTATGTCGTCAAGTCCTTCAAGGACGAGTCCTTCAGGGCTTTTGTGCCACCGCCATTGCCGCCAGACCCGCCGCTGGCCCTCCAACCGCTCTTGCCATTGCTCGAACAGGCAAACCAAGCACTCGGACGCCTGGACGGACTCGCGTCGATTCTGCCCGACCCCTCGCTTTTCATCTACCTTTACGTTCGGAAGGAAGCAGTGCTCTCTTCGCAGATCGAGGGCACACAGTCGTCGTTTTCTGACCTCATGCTATTTGAAAGCGCCGAAGCCCCCAGCGCCCCGCTAGAGGACGTTCAGGAAGTCTCAAATTATGTGGCAGCGATGAATCACGGACTTCGCCGGCTCCGCGAGAATTCTCCTCTCTCTTTGCGTTTGATACGAGAATTTCACAAGATTCTTTTGTCCAAAGGACGAGGCAGTCACAAACGTCCGGGTGAGTTCCGCGAAACCCAAAACTGGATCAGAGGCACGCGGCCCGGTAACGCAGCATTTGTGCCACCACCACCTGAGAAAATGATGGAATGCATGGGCGCGTTCGAAAAGTTCCTGCATCGCGAGCACGAAGAACTGCCGATTCTGGTCAAAGCCGCACTCGTACATGTGCAATTCGAAACCATCCCCCTTTCTAAACGGAAAGGCTCTGTTGACATCCTGGATGAGCGAGCCGATGCCTCAGGCGGTAGAGGTTATAGGCAAGACCGAGCAGCAGAGCTTGGCGGATCTGGATGGCCAGGCTGCGCCCGGGAGCGCGCGAGGAGAGCT
>Ga0209166_10000496_pt1 | contig 43217 bp, 57 predicted proteins | sample Coa_R1_3_FD_187151 | JGI IMG/M metagenome (GOLD analysis project Ga0209166, IMG submission 187151) | Surface soil microbial communities from Centralia Pennsylvania, which are recovering from an underground coalmine fire - Coalmine... | ecosystem: Environmental > Terrestrial > Soil >...
CCGCATACGCGGACTCGGCCGTGGCCGTGGAAACGAGCCGGGCCAAGGCAGCTGAGGCACTGGCACGGCGTTCCGTGACGCTGATCGTCGCGGCCAGCAACGCTACCGCCAGCAGCAAGTATATGGCCGACTACGCATGCACCGGCACGAACGATGACGTGCAGATCAACGCCGCGTTCGCGGCGCTGCCTTCCTACGGCGGCGGCGTCTACCTGACCGAGGGTAATTTCAGCATCTCGAACCCGCTGGTACCCGTGGTGAGCAACACCCACCTCAAGGGGCCGGGCCTGGACGCATGCAAGGTGAGCGCAGCCAACGGGTCCAACTCGAACGGCTTTGCTTTCACCAGCAGCACCAAGAGCCTGATCTTCTGCTCGGTCGAGGGCATCTCGTTCTACGGCAACTCCACCTTCGGGGGCAGCGGCGGCACGAACACCAGCGGCTACGGCGTGTACATCAACCCGAGCGGGCAGACATTCTGGGATTTCCACCTGCGGGACGTGTTCTTCTCCGGGTGGGAGCAGGACGGCTTCTATTCCTATGACGGTCACGGCTATGTCCTGGATCACGTGCTGGCCGAGACCAACGGCGGATGGGGCATCAACTTCCCGACGTCGGGCGGCGGCCAGCCGGAGGTCCGCAACGGCACGGTCAAGTTCAACGGCGGCGGCGGCGTCCAGATGGCCATCAGCGGCGGGGTCGTCGCGGAATGCGAGGTCAGCAACAACACCGGGTACGGGATCGCCCTGATCGGGCCTGCGTGCGCCCGGGACAACACGGTCTACAGCAACAGCCTCGCGGGGATAGTGCTGAACAGCAACTCGACGCTGGGCACGCGGGCTTCCGGCAACGTCGTCTACAGCAACACCCAGTACGGGATACTGGCGCTGACCAGCGCGTCATTCATCACCGGCAACTGGCTCCAGGGCAACAGCGCGGGGACGAACACCTACGATGAGATCCAGGTGCAGCGCGGGTTCTCCGTCGTGGCGTTCAACTGGGTGAACGGCCAGAGCCAGTCCCGGTACGGAATCAACTTCAACGGCGGCAACACGTTCAGCGGGAACGTGTGCAACGGCAACCAGGTGGAAAACGAGCACACGGCGCTGTATTACTTCGGCACCACAGCCAACGCCAAGGCGCGCGACAACCTGGGCTTCAACCCGGTCGGCGTCGTCACCCCGGCCGTGCCCGCGTCCGGCTCACCGACCACGGCCCAGGTGTACGACCAGACGTTCTACATCACCGCAGGGGCCTCGACGGTGACGTGCGCCATATCAGGCGGCCCGTCTCCGGTGATCCCGTCCGGCGGGTTCGGCACGATCCGGGTGCCGGCCACCCAGACCCTCACGCCCACCTATTCCAGCGCCCCGACGTGGGTTGTCGAGGGAGAGTAGCCGCCGTGACCACTCCGGGCAGCCATCGCACAGCGCGCACTCACGCCCGGCCCGGTAGTGCCGGTGCGCCGCCCGGTCATGCCCGCACCGGCAAGTTCTTTTCCTGATTATCCGCACGAGGTAACAAGGTAGCAGATGACCACCTGGACTGTCCCGTCTAACACTCATAATCCTGGTGACACAGGTCACACTACTGATCACAATAGCATTGCTGGTGACCTGTCTCTTATCGGCGCCATCCTGCCCGCTGTTACCGGAGGGCTCACCGGGGCTGCCGCTGTTACCCGTTTCGTCGGCGCCACCGCTAGTGGCGCCCCCACGTCGGGCACTTTCGCAATAGGTGACTGGATTGTCGACCAGTCGGGAACCATCTGGATCTGTACTGTTGCCGGAACCCAGGGAACATGGGTAGCGCTCTGCACTGTCAGCACGACCCAGACGGTTTCGGGGGCTAAGACTTTCTCGAGTGTCGTAGCCCATTCTGCCGGGACTAATACGAGCGGAACAGCGACGGCTTCAACGCCGTCGCTTACATCCGGCACGGCTGCCCAGATCAACACGACGCAAGATGTCATGCTCTATGCGTCAGTGACAACCGCGGCCACGTTCTCCCTGGCTATCGGACCTACGTCGACTCCCGCGACAACCATTGTCGCCAGCGCTACTGATGTAGCGCACACCCTGTTTACTGTCCGTGTTCCCGCTGGCTGGTATGTCAAGTCGACGTTCACCAGCGGTGATATCACCTGGACTGCGGTTACGTGCTAAGGGCAGCATGACCGGGATCACGGTCACAGCGACCCAGGGCGGCTCGACTGGGAACGGTACTTTCCTGCAAGTCCTGGTGCTTGACAATGCCGCGGTCGGTTCCAGCCCGAATTCGGCTAGCGCCGTCTTCGGTTCCAATACCACCCCTTATCTTGATTTCACCCCGCAGAACAGCGGTTCCCTGGCTTACGCGATAGCAGCCGGGAATTCGATGACCTTCTCGTCCGGGGTTAACACGCTGGCCGACGATGGCGGCCTTAGCGTCGAATTCCAGACTTATGTCAGTAGTGCCCCCGGGCAGCAGGTGACCATCGGTGATCCTAACCCGTCCAACCCCGGCACTTACGGCCCCAACCAGATCGCCATTGTCGAAGTCCAGCAGTCCGGCGGCAGCATCCTCACCGACCCGTCCACTCCGGCAGTGGTTTACAACGGCAGCAGCACGAGCGCTACCACCGCCTCGTTCACGCCCCCCGCGGGGGCGCTCATCCTGGTCTTGGCCGGAGGGGCTGGCGGCAGCGGCACGACCACGCTGAACGTGACCAGTTCCCTGCTGACTTTCACCCAGATCCTCTCGGTACCCCAGTCGGGTGACGGTGTTGCGGCTATCTGGTACGCCGTCATGCCGCCAGCCCCGCAGATTGTCACCACCCAGACTCCGGGCGGCGTGATCGGCGAAGCTTACAACTTCACTTTCACCGGCACCAGCGGCACTAAGCCTTACTCTTGGGCGGTAACTTCCGGCGCCCTGCCGTCCGGGCTGAGCCTCAGCAGTGCCGGTGTCGTCTCCGGAACACCCACGGCATCCGTGGGTGTCTACTCGTTCACGGTCACGCTGACTGACGCTTTCACCTTCACGGCCAGCGCCTCGTTCGCCATCGTCATCAACGCGAACAGCACCCCGGGCGGGGTGGTCCGTGCCACCTGGGCCTTGTCGGCTTTCCAGTACAGTTACGGCTGCTTGCCCATCGAAGTGTCCACTGTCGACCATGACTGGATTTTCGTCACCGTCTCCTGGTCGAGTGGCGATGACACCGGCATCGCCTATTGTGCCGATAACGTCCACAACTTCTACCAGCCAAGCCCTTTCGCTTCCAGCCCGCAGGTGAACACCCAGACTTTCGTGGTACCTAACGCACGGGCTGTCAGCACGATCTACATTTCCACGTCAGCCTATGTCCGGTGGCTCAACGTCCAGGTGACAGAAGTAACCGGCCTGGATGCCGGTTACGTAGTGGATGCTTCTAGCACCTGGACCGGCGGCCCTAGTACGTCTTTCACTGAGAGCCTTAGCACTGCTAACGCTGACTTTATTTTCGCCGTGGGCGCGCTTAGCGGAACCCCGCAGACAGTCGGCCAGGCCGGCTCCGGGGCCACGTGGACAGCTCTTACCGGGAGCATCAACGGCAGCTCGTCCGCGGGTGTCACCCAGTCGGTAGCGTGGGCCGAGACGACCGGGGCGGCTTCCCCGTCGATGACGTTTTCCGGTGTGTCCAGCTATTACGCCGGGGTCATGATCGCAGTCCGCCAGGCGGGCGGGCTGCCTGCCAACATTAACCCGGCTTGGCCTGTCATCAAAGCCCAGGCTGCTTTCGGTTACACCCCGCAGCAGCCGACCGCCCCGCCTGTCTGGACGGATATCACCGGCAGGTTCCGCGGGCTTAACGGGGACCGCGGCAGGTCGTTTGAACTGGACGAGAATTCGGCCGCCGACATGACGGCCATTTTCGACAACTTCGACGGGGCGCTAAGCCCTCAGAATACGGCCAGCCCCTACTACCCTAACGTCACCCTGATAACCCCGGTGCAGGTGACAGCCACCTGGCAGGGCCGGGAGTATTCCCTGTTCCGCGGCCTGCTCACTTCGATCCCGCAGACGTTCGACTTCCAGCGGGGACTAGTCAAAGCCACCGTGTCAGACGACTGGTCTAAGCTGCCTAACATTCTCCTGGCCCCGTGCATGATCCAGGAAATGCTATACGACCAGCCTCTAGCCATCTGGCCTCTCAACGACCAGCAGGGAGCGCCTTACGCTTCCAACTGGTCGGGGATCTCGGCTGCCGAGCTGATACCGACCGTCGCCCAAGGCGGCGGTGGTGCTACCCCGGCCAAGGAACTGACTGTCTCCCTGTTCGGGCAGACGTTTTCGGTTGCCTCGAGCTTCCTCACCGCCAGCACGGGCACAACCACCAGCACTGGGTCAACTACGGGCAGCACGTCTAACACGCCGACAACCGGATTCGGCAACACCCAGTCGGGAACCTATCCGGGCGGCCTTGCCGGGACAACTGACTCTGTGTGGGGCAACACGTCTGCCGCCGTGGGCGGCGGCAGCACGTACCAGGGGACTGTCCTGGTTGACTCTAACGACACCACATTGCCTTTGACGGCCACCGGGGCTACCTATTCGGTGTGGGCCCAGATGTACAGCGGGCTTAACTCGTCTACCGGTGCCATGGTCATGCTGCTGACCAACCAGGCCGGGTCGGGCAGTGCCAAATACCTGGGCGTCTACTACAACGGCACGACGGTAACCGTCTCGCAGACATCCGGCTCGCAGGTTTACACGCCTACAGCCAGCCTGTTTGACAGTAAATGGCATCTGTGGACTGTCACCATCACCACGGCCGGTGTCATCACCCTTTACATTGACACGGTTCAGATCGGCTCGTTTACCGGCAGCTTCCCGTCAGGTTCCCCGACGCTGCTTCAGTGGGGCGGGGATACGACGGTTACCTCTACCAGTTCGGCTGGCCTGTGGACGGGCTGCATGTACCTGGCCGCGGTGTACCCGCGGGTCATCGACTTCGAGCGCATGCAGACCTGGTATCAGTCGGGGACGACCGGGTTTCTTGACGAGCTGGCCGGGACGAGGCTTCAGAGGGTGCTTGCGTGGGCGCGCTGGAGCGCGCCGCAGCAGATCGACCCGGGCCTTTCTAAGCAGCAGGCGTTCAACTACCTGACAGGCGGCTATGGCAGCTCAGGCCTTACCGGGGCGATCGGCAACTATGCCACCGCGGGCGGCAGTGCTGCCGTCGACTTCGGCGCCCAGGCTGACGTGACCATGCAGGACATCGCCAACACTGAGAACGGCCTGCTGTGCATGTCCGCCCAGGGTGGTGTCATCTTCCATGAACGGGACGACCTGTCCAGCTACCCGGTGGGTCACAACCTGGGTGACATGGACTATGCCCTCAACCCGACAAGCTCATTCAGCTACGGGCTGGGCGAGTGGACTAACACGACTAGCTGCACGGTTGCCATTTCTAACGGCTGGTCGTTCTGCCAGGAACAGTCGGCGCTGATCACGGTAACCGGGACACCCTCGTCTGCTTCTGTCGCCGGGTCTCAGGTGGCAGCTTCCGGGGGCGAGGAAACCGGGTTCAGCACGTGGATGATGAGCCCGCAAGGCTGCTATGCCAGTATCGCTGTCAACTGGTACGGCTACGGGGATCTCTACTCGGGCACGTACACGGCCAGCTACCCGTCTTTGACGTTCGGGCAGCTCGGGTCCAATTCGAGCGCCACCGTGCAGGTGCCGCCGATGACCCCGGTGTTTCTCAACGTTCCCGCCGTGGCGGCGCCTGCCGGGACCACCTACTTCCAAGCCGTGGTGACCATCCAGGATTCGCCGGCCACCGGGACTCAGCTTTACTTTGACCGCCCGCGGGTTTCCCCCGCGGGCTTCCAGGTACCTTACGAAGGTGAGAATGAAGGCGACCTTCAGGTAACCGAGGACATCCAGTACCTGTTCAACGACGTTGCCATTACCCGGAACGTCGACCAGGCCACCTACCGGACGATCAACCAGGCCAGCCGCAGCCAGTATTACCCGCGGGTTTACACGAGGACCATCTACTCATCTGTCGATGACCCTAACGCGGTAGTGAACTGCGGTAACACGCTGCTTAACGCTTTCGCCCTGCCGCAACTCCGAGTTGAACAGGTGATCGTGGATGCAGCCAGCAATCCTGATGCGTGGGAGTTCGTCCTCGAAGCTGACATCGGGGACCTGGTTTCGTTTACCCGCACCCCTGTCGGGGGTGCTGTTGTCACCGGATCATTCCTGGTGCTGAGCATTTCGCTAGCCCTCGCGCCCGATAAGGCCGAGTTCACCTATGTCCTGTGCCCGGTCGGAGTTTTCTGATGCTGTCAACTGTAGCCGCTGTCATTCTCGCCGTCGTAGCACTTCTCGGCGCCGTCTTCGGCGGCGTGGCCTGGTTCTACCGACGCGGGCAGCAGGAACAATCGCTGGCCAGCTCGGTAGCAGGACTAGGCAAGGCTACGGCTGACCTTGCCACCCAGGTAAGCAAGCTGAGTGACAAGCTGGACGGCCACGGGAGCCAGCTCACCGACCACGAATACCGCCTGAGGGCCGGGGGCCTGTGAAAGCTCCCGCACCCAGGAAGACGCCATCGGCCGGGAAGACGACCGGGGCTAAGCCTAAAGCTAAGGCTAAGGCGAAAGCTAAGACGTACACGGCTGCCCAGAATGCCTCCTACCAGGCGTGGCTGAAAAAGATCCGCGCCCAGGAGCATGCCGCCCATGTCGCCCACGTCAAGCATGTTCAGCATCTTGCCCACATAAACAAGACGCTGACACTCAACAGCACGCATGTCATACCGGAGGAAGATGTGAAGCTAGGCCGGAATGCGCCTTACGCCGCGGCCGACAAGCCGCGGCTCGTCCTGGACAACTACCTGACCAGCCCGGCAACCCCGTCTGTGGTCGACTTTGCCAGCCAGGTTGTTTCCTGGCCGATGTACGGGAACGACACGATCGGGGACTGCACCTGCGCGACGGCAGGCCATCAGATCCAGGCGTGGACCTGCTACACGGGCGCCGAAGTCACCGTCCCGCAGGAAGACATCATCCAGCTTTACTCAGCTGTCTCGGGTTACAACCCGGCAACCGGGGCTAACGACAACGGGGCTAACGTCCAGGATGTTCTTACCTACTGGCGTAAGAGCGGCGTGCCCGTGGCCGGGCACAAGATTCTCGCTTTCGCCCAGCTCCAGGATCTGGCCAAAGTGAAGGATGCCCTGTTCACGTTCGGGTCTGTCTACCTGGGCATCAACTTCCCGGCTTCCGCAATGGACCAGTTCAACGCGGACCAGTCGTGGACTGTCGTGCAAGGCAGCCAGATCGAAGGCGGCCATGCGATCCCCCTCCAGTATGCCGGGACCGGGGCGGTCCCGTACCAGATCGTCACCTGGGGCAAGCTCCAGGGAATGGACCAGGCATTTCTTGACACTTACTGCGAGGAAGCATGGGTGGTCATCACCGATGACTGGCTGGACAAGAACGGCCACGACCCGGAAGGCCTGGACCTGGCCCAGCTCGGCGCCGACCTGGCCGCCATGACAGGTGACCCTAACCCGTTCCCTAGCCCGGCTCCTGCCCCTGGCCCGGCGCCCGCACCTTCCCCCGCACCTTCCCCCGCTCCGGCGCCGGCTCCCCAGCCTGCCCCTAGCCCGGTACCGGGGATCGTCCAGGATCTCGAGCGGGTAGGCGAGATCATCGTCAAGGACGCCCCGCAGATCGTAGCGGCGGTGGAGAAGATCCTGTGAGCCCGGGCCACATCCTGTGGCAGATGTTCGACTGGCCGGGCGGCAATGTCCTGGGCAACCTGATTGCCAGCGTCATGTGGGCTGTGCCCACCTGGCTGCTGATCCTGCGTAAGTTGCATTGCGCAGAGACACTGTGTTTCAGGCCTGGCCGTCACGAGGTTGACGGGACGACGTTCCGCACGTGCCGCAAGCACACCACTAAGCCGGTTCATGAACGGCTCAGAAACCGGCATGCTGTGAAATTCCCCGAGCAGCATGCCCATCTTAACGGTTAAGGAAAGGGATCATGCCTGACATTCCCGGAGTTGATGTAGCCTCCTGGCAGGGGGAACCCGGTCAGTGGGTTAACCATCCCGCGGCCCGCGGCATTCAGTGGGCTGCCGTCAAGTTCACCGAGGTTAGCACCCAGTACGGGACTTACGAGAACCCGCAGGCTAAGGCCGACTGGGACTGGCTGTGGGAAAACAAGAAGGGCCGTATCGCCTACCTGTTCGCCCACCCGGCGGCGAGTGTTTCCGACACGGTAGCCGCGTTCCGGTCGATGACCGAGAAGCTGGGTCTCCTGCCGGAAGACGGCATCGCCGTCGACCTGGAAACAACGGATGGCATGTCTCCTGCCGAGGTTTCCTCATGGGCCCGGGAGCTGCTGGCGGAACTTGCCGCCCTGTACGGGCGGCGCCCGATCCTTTACACGTACCTGAATTTCGCGCTTAGCGGGAACTGCGAAGGGCTGGAAAACTACCTGCTGTGGATTGCCAGTATCACGACCGCGGGCATGCCTCAGGTTCCCGCCCCGTGGCGGGACTGGTTCGCCCAGCAGTACGTGCTTGCCCAGCCGAACAGCGTCGACCAGGATGTTGCCCATTTTTCCAGCCTGGCCGCCATGCAGGCGGCCATGGGGCAGGCCCAGTTCAAGACGGTTGAAGCTGTTCACGTGACCACGGGTGAGGACACGATGGTCAGCTTGTCCCATCTGCTCCAGTGCGAGATTTCGGAGATGCTGGGGCTGACTCTTAACGCCCAGGCTGACCGGATGTTTTCCGGCAACCTTAAGGACTACCTGGATTACGGGAATCTTCAGGCGTTCATCCCTAAAGGCGTGGCGATTCGCTACATGGAGACTGTCCGCGCCTGATTTTACGTGGCGGCTGGCCTGATCCCACCGGCCGCCCGGCTCCTGGCCCCCTGCTCTGTCTGAGAGAGCAGGGGGCCTTTTGCCGTTTAGCGAGGCATGATCACACCAACTATCGCCGCGCTGCCCGCGGCGAGCAGGAAGTACACGAGGTACTGCATCTCTTAGCCCCTCCCGTTGCTTAGGCCTATCCCCGTTAGCCCTTGACTGGCGCCCTGCTGGGCGCCGAGTTGCCCCCAGCCCTGGACTGGATCACCCGGGCTGCTCACCGCCTCCGGCTCACTGACCTTAGGTCCGGCTGACCGGACGAGAAGCATTCCCAGTTCGACAGACACGAACAAGGCTACGGGCGCCCAGGCTGAGATGAGGGCTGCCAGCCAGCCCCAGAAGATCCCGTAGCCGATGTTAGCGGCCAGGGTTACGCCAGCCCCGCCCCACAAAGCCAGCCGCGGCAGCGGGTGGCTGAGATCCTTTCGCCTCAGGTGCAGCATGACGAGTCCAGCCCCGACCATAAGCAGGTCTACCGACAGGGGCAGCATCCGCAAGGCTGCCCCGTTCTCGTGATGGGCTGCCGCCAGCAGGAAGATGTGAGTGTAGCTCTCCGTGAAGGCGAAGGCTGCTATCGCCAGGACTACCAGCACCATCAGGTACCTGATAGCCCGGTCCAGCCTGTCCGGCTGCATGGTCTTCTCCTTTAGGCGGGTTGTAAGGGTGGACTCGTATCAGGTCGAACCGTGTCTCGTCTGTGACGGCATCGAACGGCCGGTCCCCGATGACAGGGTGGATGTACTCGGCCAGGTATCCCCTGGCATCTTCTGCCGCCTCGAAATCCTGAAGGCACCTGGCCAGTCTTTTTTCGAAGATGCGGTGATAGAGCCGGGACCGCCATGAAGTACGGGAATGCCTGCTCATGCGGCACCCCTAGCCGATGACACCAGACCGGCCCCGTCAGGGCCGGAGAAATTCACTGGGACAGTAAACCGGGGCATGTCTGCCGTTGCCGGTTTCCCCCACTTGCCGTCAGGCTTGCGTTCCATGCCGAGGGCTTCCGGGTGAAGGCACGTAACCTCACCGGCTGCCCACCGCCTGTGGCGGTCGAACCCGGTTATGCCGGTGAAAACTTTCCCGCATCCGCGGCAGCCGCACGCGGACAGGGACTGGCCTAGCGGGACTTCCAGTTCCATCACATTGCCCTCCTGAACTGGATGAGAGAGCCGCCCTGCGGCGGCTCCGGCTGGCCGTACATGGAGTTGCCTTTCAGCCAGTCGTTAAGCTCGTCCCGTTCCTGCTCCACGCCGATGTAGCGGATCGTCTGCTTAAGGTCGTCATGGTCGAGCATCAGCGACACCTGGATGAGCGCCCGCTGGTGGCCGAGACGTTCGCTTAGGGACTTGAGGAACGCCCTGGCACCGCTGCGGCGGAACGTGTGCATTCCCTCGCCCAGATGGTCAGCCGTCTTGCCTTGCCGGGTGGCAGTGACACCCAGGTCGGTCAGCAGCCGCTTGGCTACCCGCTCCATGGCGCTGACAGGTGTCTCCGGTTGCAGCCTGCCGTGCCCGCGGGAGCGGGACGGCACTAGAAGCCAGCCGGGGTGTTCCCGCATCATCGTGTACGGGCTCAGGTAACCCATCTGGGCGGCGTAGAACCTCAGCCACATGTTCATCTCGGCTACCAGTTCGGGCGTCATCCCGGTTGTCGTCCACCTGTCCCGCTTCTCCCGGTAAAGCCGGATCTCACCTTTAGCCAGGTCGATGTCAGCCAGCCTGGCCGGGCCGATCTCCGATGCCCTGGCAAGAGTGAACAGGGCGAGGGCGACGATGGCCCGGTCTGCCGGGTGACGGGTCCCTGCCGCCTCAAGGGCGGCAGGGAATTCTTCCGCGTCCAGGTAGTACTTCGGCTGCCGTTCAGCTTTGCGGCCCTTGTAGCCGTCCAGCAATTTCGCGGCAGTGAAATTCGGCCGGAGGTAGCCCCACTTCTCAGCCCAGCCGAGGAAGGCTTTCACGGTTTCCAGGCAGTTGTTCCGGTAGCCCTGCTCGCCGGGCAGGTCGCTGAAGAACCGTGCCACGCAGGCATGGTCAACCTGGCCCATGGTGGCTTGCGGGCCTTTCACCTTCTGGCAGGCCGCGGCGAAGCCGCGGGCAGCTACACCGTGCCGCCTGACCGTGCCGGGCGCGAGCCCTCGCCCGGCCTGGTATTCCAGGAATTCGGGTATGGCGTCGGTGACTTTGAGAACCATCTGAGGCTCCTTTCCTTGATACTCACATCATAACATACAATCATTGAGATGCAAGTAAGTCCAGGTAGAAGGCCATGACCTGCGATGATGCTCACAAGATATCTGTGTCGTCCGTCGCAATGTTCGTGAATCTCACCATCAGTCCTGACCTGCCGGAACGGCAAGCTTAGCGGCTAGGTCCCCCCCGAGTCAACCCCTGTCCACCGCGGGTCACATGTGTCCGGTCCCCCGCAGGGGGGCCCAAAAATGGGTGGTTAACGTTGTCCGCATTGGGTAGCCATGGGTAAGATAGTCACAACATAACCTGCACGACCAGGAGAGACACGTCCATGGCCCCGCCCCGCAAGTTCAGTTATGAGCGCCTTCAGCGGCTCATCAAAGATCATCCCGAGTGGCCTTACGCCCAGTATGCTGACGTGCTTACAGCAGACGAGCGGAGGGACAACCCCGGTGCTCCCCGGATCAAGCCCGACTCTGTGCGGCGAGTGGTGAGCCAGTACAGGGACGAGTGGAAGGAAGACGGGACGAGCATCCCTGTCCGCGGTGTCGTCTTCAGTGACCTGCTGCCCCCGCTCGGCAGTGTTGCCGCCAACCAGAGGATGGCAACCCCTCTGCGCTACCTCCGGGAAATAGCCAAAGAGCGCCGGGGCGAAGCCCCGGTGACCGCTAATGAGGCTATTGTCCGGAAACAGGCGCTTAAGTGGGAATCAGCCCTCAAAACTAACCTTGAGATAGTTGATCTCACCGGGAACGGGATTGTGACCGTCCGCCCCGCGAGGGCGGACGAGCTTGACGACCATGGAAGGCTGATCGACGTTGCCGCCTGGGCTCTGCCCGGATGGCAGAGCCCGTCAAGGGTCAACCTGAGAGGCCGCGGCTTACATGTTACGATGTGACGATCATCACAAAAACGTTCACCCGGTAGCGCCCTGTTAGAAATGTTACTACCCTCGAAGGGTGGCGGGCGGGATACTACAAGACAACACTAAGACGGGCGCCCCTCCGGGGGCGCCCTAGTCTTACCCGTTCAAAAACTTCTAGAACAGCTAACATAGTTAACACTTCTAACTTTGTAGGATAACTAACAGTAGTTAGCCTAGGTAAGGAAGGCCCAGCGCTTGTGGCGCTGGGCCTTTTGTAACTGTTCTGAGATTTTCAAGCCTCTCTAACCAATGTGGGCTCATCTTTCCGCCGATCAGCTTTCCGCGCCTCTGAGTTTCTTCTGAAAACCCTGAATGTTCCCTGATGTGATCCGGATCACATCCATCAGGGGTCACAATGTCACCCCTCTCCGCTACGGTATCCCTTGATTCAGAATCTTCCCGCATCCCGCCGGGGAGGCCTAGACCTCGCTTCTTCAGGGACGTGATATGTCATGACGATGACCGGGCCCATGCCAGTAATACGGGCCACCATCCCAGGCGACAGCCGAACGGCTGTCCTGGACGAGATGGGCGCCCCGCTGGGTGGTATCCGGTACAGGTACCCGACCGCGACGGCAGTGATCGACACCAAGAAGGGGGTACTGTTCATTGCCGTCGACCCCGATCCAGCCCCGGAAGACTGGGGCGCCATCGTGGGCCTGATCCGAGCCGTGGGGTGGGACAACGGAGTCGGTCCCCACTATGATGACCCAGGACCGCCGTACCTCTGTGACGACCTGCGAGGCGTCTGGATGTGGCGGCTGGAGTACGCCAGGGAGTAGCAGCCTCCCTGGCCGGCTAGCGCCCCGCGGTTCCCCTCCCTCTCTCCGGGAACCGCGGGGCGCTTTCATGTCCCCACCCGCTTGACTGTTGATACGCACGTGATAACATGACCTTTGTGCAGCCGAAATACAATGGTGTAAGATCAACTGCGGGCAGGTCGGGCTACCGGCATCTGACCCCAGTTGAGATCCAGCGCATACACGATCTCAAGGCTGCCGGTGTAACACACGCCGAGATCGCTCGAACTCTGGGTATCTCTCACGGCACCGTGGCCTATCACTGCAACCCCAAGACCAAGGCCAGGGTTAATAGGAACAGCAAAGACAACGGTCGCCGCATTAACCTGCGCCTCTATCACGGTGCTTCGGTTGAGCAGTATGACCGGATGCTAGCTGGCCAGGGTGGCGGCTGCGCGATCTGTGGCGGCGGTAATCCTGGCGGCCGGGCGCTGTTTGTCGACCACGACCATGACTGCTGTCCAGGCAGGCCAGCATGCGGTAAATGCAAACGCGGCCTGCTGTGTGTCAGGTGCAACACCCGGCTTATGCATGGCATCGCCCTAGGTGACACATTCATGTCGCGCCGGGAGCGTAACTACGTCTACCTATGGCGCAAGCGGATCGCCCGCGAACGCCTCAACCCATGGGATGAGGAGACATGAGCGAGCAGCCTGAATCGAACCCACGTTCCCATAGTCAACTCAGTACATACCTGGACTGCCCGCGGCGATACCAGCTCGAAAAGGTCCGGCGCCTTCCGCGCCGGCCGGGCGCATGGTTCCCGGGTGGTACAGCGGTTCACGCGAGCATCGAAAGATACCTCAGGTGGTCCCTGTCCCTACAGGAGGATAAGTGAACGTCGAACTGGCAATGGCGGCCCTCGAAGATGCCAAGGCCCATCCCGAGAACTTCGATATGGACGTGTGGTTTTCCGATGGCGGCGGTTTCACCAAGGACCGGGAAGACTTCTCCCCGCCGTGCGGCACCACTGCCTGCTATGCGGGTTTCGTAGCGCTTAGGGTCGCCCCGGTCGGCTCCATGGTCAGGGCATGCGCAATCATCGCTCCCGGCGCAGACGGTATCGATGTTGAGGCCTACGCCACTGAGGCACTGGACATCAGCCCCGCCCAGGCGGCAACCCTGTTCTACCTCGACGGGATCGAGCAGGTGGAAGGTGCCGTTCGCTACCTGGCCGACAACCCGGATGTTCCCAGTGCCACGCTCTGGGACATGTTCGGCTCCGATGATTGCTCGTTTGCGGATGACGACCTGTGAACCCGGTCTGCAAGGTCTGCGCAGAGCAGACCGAAGATGACGGCTACGGGGAACCCGTCCACTCTGACACTGGCCTGTACGGCGTCTACGACAACCGGGGGAACCTTATCCATGTCGCCCGAGTTTGACGTTGCCGCGGTGTTCCGCGAAGAACTGGACAGGGCCGTGGCAGACGAGGTCAGCAAGTCCGGTTTCGCCTTGGAAGACTGGTTCATCGCAGGCAGGCAGCGCGACGGCCATGAGGCCGTCGCCTGGTGGCACGAGAACGGGCCTGCCATGGTCGAGTCTTTCATCGACTGGTGGGAGCATAACCCGGACATCGACGTGTGGGTGACCCCTGACGGCGTTCCCGCCATCGAGCTTAGCCTTGATGTCCGGTTCGGCTCCATCCCGTTCCGCGGCTACGTCGACCTGGTGCTTAAGATCGGTACGGCACTCGTAGTCGTGGACTTGAAGACGAGCGCTAAGGTTCCCGCCAGTTACCGGCAGCTCGGGTTTTATGCCAGCGGGATTGAACTCGCCTACGGGATCAGGCCTCGTTACGGGACGTTCTTCATGAACCGCGGCATCGGCAGGTCTGACCCTAAGACGTTCTTCCAGCGGCCTGTTGACCTTGGCGTGCCGCAGTACAGCATCGCCTACCTGACCCGCGAACTCGAGCAGTTCGAACAGGGCATACAGGCCGGAGTGTTCCCGTCCAACCCGGGCGAAAGCTGCGCCAGGTGCGGGGTTGCCTACGCATGCACCGCCGCGGGCGGCGCTAAGGCCCGGCAGCTCGATCCCAACTGGACCAGGAGCTAAGCGTGGCTACTAAAACCCTGATCGCCAATCTCGGTGTTCCAGGTAAGGCCATACCGACCCCGGCGCCTCTCGCGTCATTGCAGATCGACGGCGAGCCTGTCACCAGCGTCCAGGCCATGGTCCTGGTCATCGACGCGAGCCAAAGCCAGCCGGCCGCGTTCACTTTCCGGCGTGTCGCCATCCTCGACGGCCTGGAATTCATGGCTGTCGAATCGCACGTCATCAGCAATCTTTCCCTGATCATCGAATACGAGCAGGAGGCTTAAAGGTGAGCCAGGAAAGCAACTATTCTTTCACGGTTAAGACCCCGAGAGGGAATCTGTTCACAGTCCGGGGTGACTCGGCCGCGGAGACCGCGGCCAACCTGGACGCGGCAGCCTCGAGCGGCCTGCTCGGCAAGATCGCGGGCATCGAAGCCTCACTTGCCGGACAGGCGGCGCCGCAAGCGCCGGCTGCTACAGCAGCCCCGGCAGTGTCTTCCGCCAGTGCCAGCCAGGAACTCCCGGCAGCTTACGGCGTGAAGTGCGGCACCTGCGGCGCCGACACCAAGTTCGAGCAGGAGGGCATTTCCAAGAACTCCGGGCTCCCCTACAAGCGGTACTCGTGTACTGCCAACCAGCTCCACAAGGCGACGTTCACTAACTAAGGAGGCTTAGCCGAGCATGAGCGCACTAGCGCCTAGCCCCAGGTACCCGACCGCCAAGTTCCCACAGGTGGGAAGCAGGATCAAGGGTGTCATCACTCAGCCCACCGAGGACCGGCAGGCAAAGAAGTTCGGGACCGAGATCCTGGACTTCTGGCCGGACGGACAGCCGGTCATGCAGACCAAGATCGTCCTTAAGGTGGCGGACGGAACCGAGCACGCCGTCTACGCCAAAGGCAAGATGGCTAACGCCATCACCAAGGCCATCGTCACGGCCGGGGCTACCGACCTGGCCGTTGGCGGGGAACTGGAAGTCGTGCATCACGCCGTGGGCGAGGCTAAGGCCGGGGGGCAGCCGCCCAAGCTGTACGAGGCCACGTACACGCCGCCTTCCGGCGGCGGGTCACAGGAATGGCCTGACGACGAGCCGCCCTGGTAAGCACCTGATGTTCCGCACGTCGTAACAGGCTGGCCGATGGGCCGGTAAGGGTAGTCATCACTCCGTTTCGCCTGGCATCAAGCCGGGTCGGGCTGGTCCCCGGGGACCGCCGAAGCAGATGGGCTCATGGACGGGACTGCCGCCAGCTAAGGCTTAGAGAGAGAGGTTAGCCGTGAAGGCTGCTGTTAAGACTGCATGGGTCAAAGACCTCCGGGAGCACCCGGAGGTCCAGGGCACGTCTGCCCTGGATTACATCGATCCGAAAGACGGCAAGCGCAAGCAGTGCTGCCTGGGTCGTCTCTGCTTGCTAGCGGTTGAGGCGGGAGCAATCCCGGCACCGGAACTGCAAGGCAGTGTCTACACCTACCTGGACGACGAAGATAGCGAAGACGAGTTGTCCTGCCGGTCGTTCTGCCAGGATTCCGTACTCCCGCGGGCGGTCCAGGAATGGGCCGGGCTTGACTCCAGTGATCCAGTGATCGATCCCGTGAGTGACGAGCACGAATGCGACACTAATGCCGCCGAGGCTAACGACACTTACCTTTACTCATTCCCGGAGATCGCGGACCTCGTAGAGAAGAACGTCCCGGCGGATGCTTAGCATTGCCCAGGCCACCGACCGCAGAGGGTCGGCGGGCCAGCCGCCAGCTAAGGCTTAGGGAAAATGAAACTAGACCTGACTTACCTGCTCCAGAGAGAGGGCAGTCTAGAATTCAAGATTGGTCACGGTGATCCGTGCGACCGTCTTTCCAGTCTCCAGACCGGCAACGCTGGCAGGCTGATCCTCATAGCCGCGTTCCCCGGCGGCAAGCAGCTAGAGGGCTTCCTGCATGCAGCATTCAAGAGCAGGCAAATCCGGCTTGAGTGGTTCGAGTTTCCCGATCCGGAAACCGCCCTGGTCCTGATACATCAGGAAATCGTCAGATACCGGGAGCTAAGAGAAAAGCATCCCGGCCTCCGGCCGGAGATGCTTGCCGTCCTGGCCGCAAAAGCAGCCTGACTGCCCGAGCCATTCCTGCCCAACCCCGCCCTGACAACCCTTTCCTGTCCGGCCCCCTCCGGTCTGACTTTCCGCTCCACCCATGCCCCGTCCACGCCACCCCGACAAACCGTCCCTGGCCGACACCCGTCCACCCCGCCCCGACTTCCCAGCCCAGGGCGCCCCCATCCTCGCCTTGCCGCCCCATCCCGACTATCCTTTCCGCCCCGACCCAGGCCGCTCCAGGCCGACCCGCCCTGACTACCCGCACCCATCTATGAAATGTCCATCATCTGCGAAGGGAACAAAATGTCCAGCATCTTCACTACGTACCGGATCAAGGCATGGCCTTTCCGCTACGCCGGAACCCTCGCCGTCACCGACATTCACGGCGGCGTACCGAGTGACCCTAAGACCGTCGAGAGCTGGCTAAGGCTCAAGGTCGAGGAAAAGGATTCGATCACCCAGCAGGTAGTCGCTGAGATCATGACCGAACGCGGCATCGACGCGGAAGCCGCGGTAGCCGAGCTGGCCAAGTCCAAGGTCAACGGCTTCCACCGTGACGAGAACGGGCTTTACGTTCCCGGCAACAACCTTAAGGCGTGCCTTAAGGAAGCGGTCATGGTGGCCGCTAACGCCGGCAAGATCACCACGAAGGGATGGGGCAACCCGGACAACGCTGCTTTCAAGAAGCAGATCAAGGGATGGTTCCCCGAGCATGTTTTCGTGATGGAAGACCGTCTTTACCTGGGCGCCACCGAGTATGACTACATAGACCAGCGGTTCACCCGCAGCCAGTACGGGTCATCGATCACACGTGAAGAGGTTATTAGTAAGGCTGTCGTCAGCTTCACGATCGAGACCGACTACCCGTTCACCGATGAGCAGTGGGCGGTCATCTGGCTTACCGCGGAACAGCAAGGGCTTGGCGCTAGCCGCTCCCAGGGTTTCGGTCGCTTCGAGGTCATCGCATGGGATCGCGTTGCTTAGTATCGCCCAGGCTGCTGATCGCCGGGGAGCGGCAGGAGAACCGCTCCCCGGCATGTACGCACCGCTCAAAGCTCGCGGGGTAGAGATCTGCCGGGGACAGCTAGCCCTGGTGGTCGGCCCGCCATCATCAGGTAAGAGCCTGTTCCTCATGAATCTCCTGGTGCGAATGAAGGTCCCGAGCCTGGCCTTCCTTCTGGATATCGACCAGCTCTCGGCGGCGGCCCGATTCGGATCCATCATGACGGGCGATAAGTTCGGACAGGTTAAGGCGGATATCGAAAGCTACCGAGAGGCGCTGATGCGCCTCGAGGATGTCCAGGTTCAGTTCCACGTTCAGGACATGGATGACATCAGGCTCCAGGTTGACGCCTACGAGCAGCGGTTCGGCTTGCCGCCTGATGTGATCGTGCTGGATAACATCGGCAATCTTACTTCCGCTCTCGATGGTGAGTGGGCCTTGCTTAAAGCTCTTACCCTTGAGCTGGACTTGCTGGCCCGGGAAATGCAGATGGCGGTGATTGCTGCCGCCCACGTGACCGACCTGGAAACAACCAACCCGGCTGGCCGCACTAAGATCCTGGGCAAGATCAGCCAGTACCCGCGGCTTATCCTCTCGGTCGGGTTCGACCCGGTGTCAGGTGAATACAAGGTGTCCGCGGTGAAAAACTCGAGCGGGCCTAGCGACGTGTCCGCATCCCATCCGGTCACCATGTACGCTGACCCGTCAAGAATGTACCTGGGGGAAAGCGACCCGAACTGGTCGCCTTCATCAGCACTGCCCGCGGAATCACGCCAGCCGGTTGACAATCCCTGGTCGGATTTGAGATGATCGTCACGTCATAACAGAACGGCGAAAGGGTAAGCAGATGGTGTCCGGTAAGATCACGGTTAACGGCCAGGAATACGACATCCAGCCTGGGGCGGACCTGTACGGGGCGGACCTGCGCGAGGCGAACCTGTACGGGGCGAACCTGCGCGGGGCGGACCTGTACGGGGCGGACCTGCGCGAGGCGAACCTGCGCGAGGCGGACCTGCGCGGGGCGGACCTGTACGGGGCGGACCTGCGCGAGGCGAACCTGCGCGAGGCGGACCTGCGCGGGGCGAACCTGTACGGGGCGAACCTGTACGAGGCGGACCTGTACGGGGCGAACCTGCGCGGGGCGAACCTGTACGGGGCGGACCTGCGCGGGGCGAAAGACCTCTCGCCGCTTGTGGCCGCGCAGACCTCCGTCGTCCCTGAGGCGGGAGAGCTGACCGGCTGGAAGAAGTGCCGCGGGGGCGTGATCGTAAAGCTCCGCATTCCCGCCAGCGCTAAGCGCTCCAACGCGACCGGCCGTAAGTGCCGGGCGTCGGCGGCCAAGGTTCTCGACGTGTTCGGCGCCGACGAAGGTGTCAGCCAGCATGACACCAGTTTCATCTACCGGAAGGGCGAGACTGTCACCCCGGTTGAGCCGTTCGATGAGGACAGGTTCAACGAGTGCGCTTCCGGTATCCATTTCTTCATCACCCGGCTCGAAGCGGAAAACTACTAGGCCGATCGGATAATCGTCACGTGCTCACCTGGTTTATCGTCGGGTTTGCCCTAGGCGTGCTTCTGACCCTCAAAATGGTTCACGGGAAGTAGGGGCGGAATGGCTGAGCATGCCTGCACTGACTGCGGTAAGCCGATCAGCTACCCGGGTACGTGTCCCGACTGCCTGGTTAAGAATCAGCCCGTTCCGGAGAAGCTGGTCAAGGACATCAAGAAGGGCGGCAAGCGCAAGTGAGCAAGCTTGAGACTCCTTCCCGCTCGAGTAAGCAGATGCTGGCCGTGCTCAACTTCCTGGCCATGCAAGGCAAGCTCAGGCTTTACCAGGGAACGGTTCCGGCCAAAGTGGTGGCCCGCAGAAGGGCCCGCAACAAGCGGGCCCGCATTTCCCGGAGGATCAACCGTGGCTAACCCTGGTAAGCGCAAAGGTACCGCATGGGAGACCGCGGTAGCCGAGTACCTGAACGAGTCGGATCTTGACGCGGTGCGTACCGGGTCGGCTACTGCGGACAAAGGTGACATCTGGTTCGCGGAAGACTGGACGGTCGAAGCTAAAGCCGAGCAGCGGATCGACCTTCCCGGTTACCTGAGCCAGCTTGCCGCCGCGGTCGAGCGGCGGGGCACCCTGGCTCTCAAGTCGGCTGTGTGGGTGAAAAACCGGCGTCACGGTGTCAAAGACGCCTACGTGGTCTTGTCCGGGGAAAACTACCGGCAGCTAGCCGTGTACGTGGATGCCCTGGAACGCACCCTGGCGAACATTCAGGAGAGGCTCAGTGACCGGGCAGCCTGAAGGCCAGATGGACATTTTCGACGTGCTGCCTGACGAGCTGGCCGGCGAGCCTTCCCCGGCTCGGGCCATCAAGATACTCGACCAGGCTAAAGAACTGGGCTGGACCCTTAACCCGTTCGCGTCCCTGGTGATCAGGCTTACCCGGGATGACGCTCTCCCGTTTTTCGCTAAGTGGGATCTGAGTGTTTCCGAGTCGGGCAAAAAGTCCTGGAGGTTTACCGGGGCTCGGGCTGCCAACGGGCAGCCATTGGCTTACGGGGACATCAAGGCCTACCTGGAAGATCCGAGAGTCATCTACCCGGAACCACCAGACGAGCTGTGCGAGGCAGCGGAACACGAAAACCCGGATCGGACGATGGAAGGCGCCGTTAAGGCGCTCGCACCTTTGACCGGGCAGTCTTCATCTTTCAACGAGTGGGGAGAATTCTTCCAGTGAACAGCGCAAGCGAGACCCTTAGCAACGTTAAGCAGGCCAGCAAGACCCCGGACGGCAAGTCCGGGAGTGCGGGCATCGTCGGCGGTTTCGTCTCCATGCTGGCTGGTTCTGCCATCGCCAGCGGACTGGCCGGTGTCGCCCTTAACAAGGGCTTCGGCATCCCCGTCCCGTTCCTGGCCGGGTTCTTCCTGATCATCGGCTTCCTGTTTTTCCTCAGGCTGGCAGCTAACACGGTAGCTTACGCCTGGTTCGCCAAGCAGGCTGAGAGTGCCGCGGCCATCGCCGCGGCTAACTACCTTGGCTCGCAGGCTGCCGCTGTTCTCACCGGCCGCCAGGATCTGCTGGACAGCGTCCTGGAATCCATTCTCAAGGACGCACCGGAGAAGTGACCAATCCTCCTATCCTGCCGGTCCTCGAGGCGTACGGATTCGAGGACCGGCGGTGGGGACATGGCGACTGGCAGACAGTTAAGTGCCCTTTCCATCCCGACAGCCACGCTAGCGCGAGGCTTAACGAAGAGAAGGGGGTCTTCCACTGCAACGCCTGTTCCGCCAGCGGGAACGCTATCAACCTGATCGAGAAGGCCGAGGGCATCAGTTACGACGCCGCTAGGCAAAGAGTTAAGGACATAACTGGCCATGTAGGGACCGCGAGAGGGGGTGCAAGTGCTAAATCCAAGCTGCCCTTGTGGGCTCAAAAGCATTCCCGTCCCGCTCGGGGGACTGGACGGCGCTTATCAGGTTCTCATTCACGAACCGGATGCTGAGATAGTGGCGCAATATCACTGGACGGCCAAGCGTAGTAAGCGGTCCATCTATGCATACCGCAAATGGCACGCAGCGGGCGCCGAAGGCGGCCAGTTTATGCACTGCCTCCTGATGGGCCGCCAGGGAATCGACCATCGCAACGGCGATGGCCTCGACAACCGACGTTGCAACCTACGCCCCGCGACGGATGGGCAGAACGGTGCTAACAGGGGGAAGTTTACGGGATGCAGCTCACAATTTAAGGGCGTTAGCTGGGATAAGGCTAACGGCAGATGGGTGGCACAGATCAGGGTTAACGGCAAACGTCACCTTCTGGGCTATTTTCAGTCCGAGATCCCCGCAGCCAGCGCCTATGACGACGCTGCGGTGAGATACCACGGAGAGTTTGCCCGGACCAACGTAATGCTGGGGCTGCTATGACGCGACTGTCGGATGAATTCCGAACGGGCCTCGAGCTGGCAGCGCTCGCCTACGAGCGAGCGCTTAGCCCGGCGGCCCGGGCTTATCTCTATGGCCGAGGTCTGACGGATGAAGTGATAGCCCGCTACCGGCTAGGTCAGGTCGACGGCTCGGTTGCCGAGCACGTCAGCTACTCCGGGATGATCTCGATGCCTTACGTTACGAAGCTGGGCGGTGTAACCAGCCTCAAGTTCCGGCAGCTTGCGTCGGACAAGGAACCAAAATACCTCACCCCTTACCCGACGCGCATTTTCAACCCGATCGCCTTGGATAGGGCGGAAGCACTCGGCTACGTGGCTATCTGCGAAGGCGAGCTTGACGCCATTGTCCTTGACGCCTTGTGCGGCATCCCTGCCGTAGGCGTGCCGGGTGTGGAAACGTACAAGGCCCACCCGGAGTGGAAGGAAATGCTCCGCGGGTTCAGCCGGGTTCTCATGTTCCCCGACCCTGACGAGGCGGGCAAGAGGCTGGCCAGCCAGATTCTCAGTGACCTGGACACGGCCCATGTGGTCGCCCTCCCGGGCGACGTTAACGAGACTTACCTTCAAATCGGTTCCGACAAGATCAGGGAGATAGCCGGTGTCTGAGATTAAGGTCATGCCCTGCCCTTGCGGGCAGACACCCGAGAACTGTGGTTACTATTGTCGCCCCAGTATCTGCGGCGACAACTGGGACGCCCATAAGCCTGACGGTTCCATGGATTACGAGAGGTTTATACCTGAGCCTCCTATGCGTGCCGCCGTCCTGGACGACGCTAAGGCCGCGGTCTGCCAGGACAGGAACACCGAGTACGGGGAGCCGATCGACAACTTCGGCCGGTGGGCCGGGGCTTGCAACGCTCTCGGCTACCGCCGCCCTGGCGGCGGTGACCTTAAGCCGCACGACCTGGCCGTCATCATGGGACTGGGCAAGCTTTCCCGTTCCGTGCAGAGCCCGGAGAAGGCCGATACGTGGACCGACCTGGCCGGTTACGCGGCTGTCGGTTTCGAGCTTGTCACCTTGGAAGACCAGTGAGAATCCTCGTAACCGGCCCGCGGGACTGGGATGACGAGTCTTTGGTAGCAGGGGCTTTGCTTTACCGGGCCAGCCGTACTCCCGCATCCGAACGTATCGTCATCATCCACGGGGGCGCTGACGGATTCGACACGGTAGCTAACCGTGTCGCCTTGCATTACGAGTGGGAGATCGAGCGCCACTCGGCCGTCTGGTACCCGGACGGCAGGCTTGACAGGCTGGCCGGTTTCAAGCGCAACCAGGAAATGGTGGCCGCGGGCGCCGATGTGTGCGTGGCCGGAGTCAGGCCTTGCTTCCGGGAAGCCTGCCGTAAGCCTAAGCCGCATCTCACGCACGGTACCGCGGACTGCATCCAGCGAGCCTTGCTGGCAGGTATCACGGTCGTCCCGGTGAAGTACGAGGGAGGTTCGGGCAGCCGTGAGCCGAGAGGAAATCCGGCAGGTGGTTCTCCTGCTGACCAGTATGGGCTTCCGGGTGGAAGTCCTGGAACGCTCGCCTTTGCGGCTGCTGGTAGTAATTCCTGGTACGGAGGATAATCGTCATGTCATATCATAAGCTATCCGCCGCAGACCGCCGCTATCATCGAAACCGTAATGATACACCGCAGTTTCGTCATGTTCAACGGGAGCGGAACACCCAGCATCGCAACCTTAACCGACATGAGGAAATAGCTTACGCAGCATTCTCTTCGACGTTTGGCTATATCAAGCTGGGGCATTCGGCTTGCTTTAAGCCTCGTTGGGCAGTGCTGCGCTCGGGTTGTCCCGATCTTGACCTAGCGTGCATCATCTATGGCGGTCGGGAGGTGGAACATCTATTGCATGACATCCTAGACGAGGAAAACCTTCGTGTCGAGGGCGAATGGTTCCGCGCCCCGGAGGGCGCGAATCTATCGCAAGTTCGTGCATATATCCGGCAACTCTTGGCCGATTATCCGGAATTTGAGGTCAGGGCCGCATCTCAAAATTATTTGGAATTTCTGCTTACCGGCGATTCGGAAGCCGCTTAACCACCCCACTGGGCGCTCTGGCCGGTCCAGGGCTGACGAAGGGAGCACGAGCAAGCCATCCGGATTCTACTCTTGGACATAGAAACCAGTCCATGCCTCGCGGACGTTTGGAGCTTGTGGAACAACAACGTCAGCCTTGACCAACTGCGGTCGTCTACGGAGCTTATCTGCTTTGCCGCTAAGTGGCTCGGTGAGCCCGCCAGGGCGACCCGGTTCTGGTCTGTCAACGACGGCAAGCAGGTGATGGTAGCCGAGGCTCATGGGCTGCTGGACGAAGCAGACATCATCTGCACTTGGAACGGCAGGAAGTTCGACATTCCCCACTTGAACCGGGAGTTTCTTGAAGGCGGCCTTAAGCCGCCGTCGCCATACCGCCAAGTCGACTTGTGTGAAGTGGTGAAAAAGCAGTTCCGGTTCCCGTCCAACAAGCTTCAGTACGTGTCGACCACGCTAGGCATGCGGGGCAAGGTCCAGCATGCAGGCCATCGGCTGTGGGTGCAGTGCATGGCCGGTGACCCGGCCGCGTGGAAGAAAATGGAGACTTACAACAAGCAGGATGTGATCCTGCTGGACGGTCTTTACCGCAGGCTCCAGCCGTGGATTCCCGGCCATCCTTCCTGGGCTTCATTCCTCGAAGAAGATGTGTGTCCTAAATGTGGCAGCCCGAAGCTTCAGAAACGCGGTTTCGCTTACACCCAGCAGTCCGTGTTCCAGCGTTACCAGTGCCAGGGTTGCGGGGGCTGGTCGAGAGGGACTAAGCGGGAGACCGGGGTCACGATCAGGGAGGTAGCAAATGGCTGACACTGCCGCGGCGCTCTCGGCGCCGCTAAGCGAATTCCTTGCCAGCCGGATACCCAGGGCAGCCCAGAAGGCCCACCAGCGTTTCCCCGCGGTCCCCGTAGACGACTTCGAGCAAGCCATGTGGGAGAAGATTCTCCGTGCCCCGGTCAAGTTCACCCGCCTGCACGAGCAGGAGAAGTACGGCGCCATCTGGGCCGAGCTGCGGCGTGAGGGAACCCGGCTAGGCCAGGATGACAACCGCTACCGGCAGGCCACTAAGGCACTGGCTGAAGGCTACTCGGTGTACGACGTGGAATTCTATTCGACCGGGGTGCTGGCTAAGATCCTGCCCGCCCTGGCTGAAGCTGACTTCGATGTGGCCGAAGCGATGGACAGGTCATCGTCTTCCACTGACGCCGCCGGTATCCACATCCGCTCGAGTGACCCGTTCGGCGGATCGGAAAACTATCTTGTCATCCTGATCGACGTAGCCAAGGCTTACAGCCGCCTCCCGGAGGGGATGAGACGGCTGCTCCAGACCTATTACGGGGTGTCCCAGGAGGACACCGAGGATGGCAGGTGGGCGAGGGAAGGCCTGGCAAGTTCGATGGGCCTGACTGCGGATGCACTGAGGCAGCGTGTCCACCGTGCCCTCCAGCGGCTGCAAGACGAGCTTGGAGGGCCTGATCCGTGGCAGTGACCAAGCGCAAAGCCGAAGCTCTTGACGAAGCCAAAAGAGTCCTGGAGGCCGCCGAGAAGGCGGCCGGGACCGGCGAGGCTGACAAGCTCATCCGGATAGCCGACCGCTGGCTGGAGATAGCCAAGGAGAGTGCGTGAAAACCTACAGCGTGGACGAGCTGAACCAGATCAGCCTGTATGGGACATGCCCGGTAGACGGCAGTCCCCTGGACGTTCGCCTGGAACCAGACGGCCCGGGAGCGTGGAAGATGGAACGTTACTGCCCGGCATGCCTTAAGGTGCGGTAGGCTATGGCATGCCGGCTCCGTCAAAGCAGCCGCAACGCAAAAAAGGCCCCCGTCGCACGACGGGGGCCTTTCCTTTGCCTCTCAAGAGACCAGTTCAGCCGCCTTTTCGGCTGCTTCGCATTCGGCATGATTGACACACCAGTGCTGCCCTGCGAACGTGACGCCGCCTGGAACGTAAGCCAGCGATGCCAGCCCTTTAGCCAGATGGTTGAAAGCTTCCGCCGCGGCGCCCTTCTTGCCGCCGTACATAAGCTCGTCACCGTGACAGGCTATGTACTGGCCTGCTTCGCCTCCCGTTTCGACCCGGCGCTGTTCCGTCCAGGTTCTCATCTCGTGAATCCACAGCGGCACTGCCGCTTGCAGGCCGGTTGTGAGGGCCGGGAAGTCTTCGATTCTCACGCCACCATCACCCGCTTAGCCGCGGCTAGCTTGTTGGCCAGCTTGGTCCGCTGGCCCGTGGTGAGACCGCCCCAGATGCCGTAGCGGTTGTTCGGGTCTTCCGTCCTCATCGCCTGCCGCAGGCATTCAGCCCGGACAGGGCAGGAACGGCATATCTTCAAGGCCACCTTGCGAGCCTCCCGTCTCGCCTCCCACCCTTCCTCGAAGGTGAGTGCTTCGAGCAGCCCGTCATCAGGGCCGAACCATGCGTCGTAGCCGGTTTCCTCGTAGAACGGGCGGCAGGCCGAGTCTTTCTCCCAGTTCTTGCGTACCGGGGCCGGAATGTCGATCATGAGTGTTCCTCTCTCTTGACATGGAAAAAGACCGCCCTGAGGCGGTCCCGGTGGAGCTGGGGAGAATCGAACTCCCGTCCAGTCATGTTCCGCGTGCGGTTTTCATGACTGTCGAAACCATTCCAGCCCCTCAGTCCTTAACGGTGCAAGGTGACCTGTTAAGGACCACGTACATGGTATCACGTGCGGATGATCAGAACGAGCCGAGCACATACAGGCCGAGACGTACCGTCCAGCACACCGCGGCGATAGCCAGGATGATTACCATGACGCCTGCAAGAAACCGGGTGAACTCCCGGTCAAAGTCGTCCACTGTTACCCCTCTCCCTGTCCCCGGGCCATAGAGCCCGGGGACTTTTCTTCACCGATAGACCCGAGAACAGAACATCGCAGGTCAGATAGTTCCGGCTGTTCCCCATGCGCGCTCGAAGTCACAGCGCATGTAGCCTTGCACCGGGCCGAGCTGGGGTATCCGGATCTTCCTGGGCTCGATCCCGGCCGGCCGCAGCATGGCGGCCATCTCCCGCGGTGCGGCCTCAGCAGGCCACCAGGTTTTCCAGGGCGCACCCTGTAGGGCGTAGAGCCTTTTGACAAGCTCGGCCGTCCAGATCCTGTCACCCGTCTTCCAGACGGCTTCCACGTCTTGCAGGAGACGCTGCAAGGGGGATATCTCCGGTTCCGCGGTGACACCTTCGGTCAGTTCCGCGTAAGCGTTCCTGATGCGCTCCGGCCAGGAACCTCCGGCCACGTCCGCGATAGCGAACAAGGGCCACCAGCAGTCAGCGTTCCTGTCTTCGCAGCCTTCCGGCAGATCCGGCCACACGCTGGCCAGCTCCATGGCCACCGAACCGGCCCAGTCGCCCAGGGCCTGCCCGATAGCCTCACCCTGCGGATCGTGGAGCCTCGCCATGTAGGAATCTATCTTCTGTTCCGGCTTGCGCTTCTCCATGTAGACGAGAAGGCTACGGGACATGACGGCGGGGGGCAGCTTGCGCAGCCCGCCGAACATGACCGGGCAGTAGATGGACTTCTCGGCTACGTCGTCAGCCCCGGCGCATTTGTCGGCCACGCCTTTGAAAGTGAAACCGTCGTTAAGCGCGGCTTGCATGAGCGGAGCCGACTTGTCGGTGCGGAAGATGGTATCCGTCTCGTCTAGGGCCACCGTGCGGCCTTTACCCAGCCAGCGGACCAGGACGGCTGCCGTGTAGTTGGTCAGCGTCTTAGTCTTGCAGGCCAGGAGTCCGTTAATGGTCATTGCCCTGGATTTGCCTGATGCCGGGTGATCGGAGACGAACCCGAGACGCGGGTAAGTCTGGAATGCCCCGTAAGCATGGCTTCCGGCGCACCACACGGCGCACACGTCCGCGTAAGCGGACGACGGCAGGACGACGAACCTCTTGATGAAGTCGACCGCCTCGTCCAGAAGCTTAGCCCCGTCGAGCGGGGCTGGTTCTTCTGCGGTTGTATCCATTTGCCTGTCCCTCTCTCCCCTGCTTGTCGTGTAGCAGGCATGAAAAGGGCCAGCCGTCAGGCTGGCCCCAATCAAACCGGCCAGATCGGTTAAGGCAGTGTGATCACGACCTGCTCAGCCTTCCGGACCACGCGGTATTTCTTGGGCCGGGAGCTGCTGTGAGGGTTTCTCTCGTCCCATCGCTGGTCGATGGCCTTGACTTCCGCGAGAGCTTCATCCAGTGAACAATATGCACCGGGGAACTGATTCCAGTGCTCTATCTTGACATAGGGCATGTACTGGATGACGTAGCTTTCATTCAGGGTTTTCACCGTTAACCGTCCTCTCTCTCTTTGCTGTTAGCCAGCATGGAAAAGCCCGGCTAAGGCCGGGCTTAACCAAACTCACTACAACTGCCTACAACTGCGCGTCGATGATGTCCGCGATGACGCTGAACGTAGTGCCGCCGTCGTTCATGTTGGCCAGGGCCGGCAGGCCGGTATCCACCTGGTCGTCCAGGTCCGCTCCCCATGTGACGCCCTCGGGAAGGCTGTCCGTAGAGACGGCGGGGTTATCCTCGTGAAGCCCGGCCCAGTCCATGACCGTCTGGGGCAGCACGCTGGTTACGCCGTCGTAGTAGTGGCGGAACGGGCCCTTCTCGTACTCGATCACGCCAGCCTTGACGGCCAGGTCGCACAGGACTCCCAGGCAGCAGAATCCCTCATCCGTGCGGAGGTATTCCTTGCCCTGCGGGTACTCGCCGCTCCGCAGAGCGGCGGTCCACCGGACCTTGATATCGGCGTTCATTCCCATTGCCTTTTCCTCTCTCTGTGTATTCTTTGCTGCCCTTAGCGGGCATGGAAAAGGGCCAGCCTTCCGGCTGGCCCTAACCAAACTCACTAAGGTTCACTTCTCTTGCTTAGGTTCTCTCGGGCACGAGCACGTGCAGTGGTAAATGTGGCAGCGCTGGCATGGTTCCAGGGAGTGCGTCATGTCCGCGCCGCCCTAGTGATCTCCTTAGCCCTCCTGGACATGTAGTTCTGGAGAGCACTCACCAGGCTGGGAATCTCGTCATCGGGCAGATAGACCAGCTCAATGCCAATTTGTACCTTTAGTGCCGCGTAGGTTGTCCGGTCGGGAAGTGTGACGGGATGAATCTGGAGTTCATCGCCGGCTGCATCCCGGTATCTGTAGACTGCCATTCCTGTTCCCCTCTCTCTTAGCCCTAAGCGGGCATAGCAAAGGCCGGGCTAATGCCCGGCCCTCACTAAACGCGCCTGGTCCCTAGCCCAGCTCGATGACCCCGATCGACACCTCCATTTCCGGGTCGATGATCTCGGCCGCCTTCTTGCAATCCATGAAACGGTTCTGGGCGGTGATGAATTCGTTGTAATGAACCGTCATGAATTCCGCCAGCTTCAGGATGTAGTCCCCCGTGAGGAATTCCAGGGCTCGTTCCGCGGTAGCGGTAGCCTGCTTCTCGCCCACCATGATTGCCCCGGCGCACGGAGTGCAGACGTACAGGCCGGGGATCTCGGTCATGGTCTCGTTAACGGACACGACCAGCGGGCCGGCATCACCCGCGATGACCACCGTCTCGTCCAGGTAGGTACCGCACTCGGCGCAGTTAGCGGGGCCGGTGAGTTCTGCCATTGTCTCTTTCCTCTCCCTCGGTTAAGACGGGAATCTTCCGATTCCCGTCGATGGCGATAACGCGAAGCGTTCTCGCCTTAAAGCCAGCTCCTTAGCTGACTTGGCAGAGGCTTAGCTTGCGCTAAGCCTCACCAGGCCGGTTAAGTGTCAATCCTCGATAACCTTGATCGAATCCACGTCGCGGTTCTCGACGCTGGAACTGTCCGGGTCACGGTCGTTCATGGAGGCGACGTAGTAATCCCACTCGCCGTAGCTCTCGCCAAGAAGCTCGTTAATCTCGTCCATCGAGTACCCTTCGGCCCCGACCTTGGCCTTGAACTCGTCATAGTCGACCACCGCGTGAAAAGTCTTAACCACGGTCTCTGTCCAGCTAATCTCGATCTTTGCCATCTCCTACCTCTCTCTCGTTAGGTCCGAATGACCATGGCTAAGGCCGGGCGCGAGCCCGGCCCCAACCAAACTCACTCGGCGTCGGCCAGCAGGCCTAGATTCCCTAGGTGTTCCCGCAGGAACACGTCGGCGTTCGCGTAGTCGTCGCTTTCATCGGTCAGCTCCGGGAGGAATATGGTTCCCTCCGGGAACAGCGCGATATCCTCGCGGCTACGTCTTCCGACGCTGCCCCGGTTGGCATTATCGCTAAATGGCTCGCGCCACTTGGGGGGGAAACCGTCGAATGTCCCGAATGCCACCCGCCGCAGCATCGCAGCGTGGGCGAGTGCGAACATAAGCGTTCCAGGGTCTAGTTCGTCACTGGCGCCCTTAAGGCATACCCGCTGATAAGCTTCCACGTGGCCATCAAGGTTGATGTCTGCCCAGATCTCGCACGCATGACCCAACTGACTAAGCGCCAGTGCCAGCGCCACGATCACGTGACCCCTGCGGAGCACTGAATCCGTGTCCACCCAAGATGAGAAGCAGATGGGTGCGACCATGGTTACGACGCGACCGCTCTTACTGGTTTTGGTAAGCGGGAAGTCAATCATGCATTCCGGCTCGCCGCTTAGGTACCTGGCCACGTCAACCTCTGCCCCGGTTACGTCCCACACCGGATTAAAGGTGTCCATCATGTGTTCCCGGTTAGCCGTGGCAACCGCAGATTCGGCTATCTCAAGTGCGGCCGGTAGTTCTTCCGGCCATCCCATGCGCAGCATCGACACGCTAGCCTCATAATCGGGAAGATCCAGGAAGTATTTCTTCTGGTCCCGCGTCTTGACCTTAGTGGCACGCTTAACGCTGGCATCGGCATATTCAGTCACTGACCAGTAGGTCTCAGTGATGCGGTCGCCTTTCACAGTCTGATCCATTACCTATCCTCTCTCTCGGTGTGCGCTTAGCACACTCCACAATCCGCACACCTTGTTACGATGTGCGGATCATGGGCAGTGCTAAATGCGTGGCGCTCCGTCTGAAACCTTGCGCCAATCCGTGTCGGACATGCCGCACCGTACCGCGTAGTCGGTAGCCTCGCGGACAGTGAGGCCAGCGGCCAGCAAGGCGCACATAGCCTCACTGTTACGCGGACCGACAATGAGCGGCAGCTTGTGACTGTCGATACTGGCCCGCAAGTGACGGCAGTAAGCCAGGACTTGCCGGACTTTCGTGCCGTCAAGTCCGGTGTTAAGGCACAGTGCTTCCTCTAGCGGCTCATCTACTGCTATGGGCAGGTAGATAAACCTGTTGCGGAATGCACCGTCAAGTGCCTGGCGTCCCTGGTAGGTCCGGTCAGGTCCCGTCCCGTACGTGTTAGCCGCAGCTACACAGCGGAAGTCGGGGTGACGTTTCACCATGCCGTCAGGAAACGCCATCTCGCCGTTAGCCAGCGCGGCATTGATGACGTTGAGAACACTGGCCGAACCGTTGTCTACCTCATCGAACAGGAACACTCCGCCATGCTCGTAAGCCTGGCGGAACAGAGTGGCCCCGTAGTTGCCGTTAGCGTCCATGTAACCGATGATCCGTGATTCGGTCATGGTCGGCCCTACTGAAATCGCATAGAACGGCAGGCCGAGCGCATCGGCCGCCTGGTGGCCTATGTGAGACTTCCCGGTGCCAGCGGGACCTACCATCATGACGTGCTTGCCGATGCTTAGCACCGTTATGACGGTGGGCAGCATTTTGTGGGCCAGGCCTTCAACAGGCTTGGTCTCACCGTTACGGGTGACTTCCACCCGCACTGGCAGAACGAGACCGCGTAGCCGCTCATCCACGATTGCGTGAACTTGAGCGGCATCAACGGTTGCCGTTGTCAGCTCGCCCAGCAGCGATGCCAGCTGAGCGAACTTGGCATCCTGGCCTGTAGCCGCAGGCGCCGTTACCGGCGCCGCAGGCTTTACAGGGACAGCTTCCCGGGCTGGTTCCGGCTTAGGCTCGTCCTGAGTCTCGCCCGGTTCCGGTTCGTGGTCACTGTCGCCGTTGCAATCGTGACGAGTACCGTCACGGTTGATACGAGTCCAGTTGGCTGACGAGTGCTCGGAACACCAGTTACCTTTACGGCTAGCTGGTCCCTCGGTGTCGTGAGCCCAGTAGAGTTCACCGGTCCCGCACTTCGAGCATGGACGCCTAAGCGTCCTAACCGAATGCTTGATTAGTGCCATTGCTTAACCTCTCTCTCATGTCTCTCTCAGCAGTGCGGCTATCTCTAGGCACACTCCACAAACCGCACGTCGGTATGACGTGCGGATCATGGGCAGTGTCTAGCGGATGACAGACCAGGCATATTCGCCCGGCCCGATAGGCAGGCATTCAACCCGGAACCACGGGCTGAACGGGTCGATTCTCGTCCAGCGGTGGAGACGGTAAGAACTGGCCGGGCACATAGCGTGCGGGCCAGTGCGGCGGACTGGAGTGTAGCCATTCCAGACTGGCCGGACTTGCTCGGCTGCCATAACGTCCGGCTGGAACATGCGAGCCGGGACGCCGCTAGCGGCCGGGGTCTGCCCGGCCAGGGTGGCGGCAATGGCAAGAATGACAGTGAGCACAGCCAAGGCCACGCCAGTGAGGATATGGCCAGTCTGGACGTGGCGAGCCTTACGGTGCATGATGCTTCCCTCTCTCTAATCCGGCCAGGTCGTGACTGGCCGGCCAGGAAAGACCAGGTCGTATGGTTAACGACCTGGTCAATCCTGAGAGAGTGAGAGGTTAGGTTTCGTCTCCCGCACTGTGACGTTTCGGGGAGAGTGAGCAGGCTAGGCGGGTCACCTTACGGGCTTAGCTACCTGCCGCGCACCCAAGAGGCTGTTCCCTCTTGGCTATGTGATGTGGCCCTGGCCTGCGCGTCCGACATGGTGTCCGGAGGGATTTACCCAGGTATGGCCCTGGGCGGCTGTGCTGTCCACTTGTTCGTACAGGTACATACAATCATCCGCACGTCATATCCGTCAATACCTAAGCAGGTAACAGGATGGTAACAGTGCATGGCTAAGGCTAGAGCTGGGCTTAGGTGGGTCGGTTGGGTTCGTCCCGCGCAAGCGGAGACTCCCTCCGCTTATGCTTAGTTAAGCCACCTTAACCTAGGTAGCACATGATGTAGCACAACAAAACCGCAGGTCAGACAGTGTTTGTATGTGCTCCCATTCTTGCTGTCCGCTATAGAAGCAGTTGTCCGGTTTGCCCGAAACGACCCGCCAGCGGTGTAGAGTGGTCTCCCGCAAAACTTTTTTAATTCTTAACATGCAGGTCAAAACCCCTAACCGGCCTGTTAGGTCACCTTGGTAGCGGCCGGCCTTAAGCCGGCCTATGATCCGAGTCATGGATACTTTCCAAGCCCCCCAAGGGGCCGCCCACAGGCAGCCGGGCCAGCACGAGCCGGCCGAGCTTCGCTATGCCAGGCAGACGAGGAACGCTGTCACGTTCATCGCCTGGACTGTCGGCCTAGTCCTGGCCGGAACGATGATCCTGGGCATCATCGGCGGAATCCAGCTCGCCAGGATCAATTCAGAGCTGTCCGGCAGCTCGGGGCTTACTTCGGGTAACTGTGTCAGCCAAGGCGGAACGGTGGCAGGATGCTGATGGACTGGGAACAGTTCGGCCAGTTCATCCAGGGTGCCGTTGTGAGAGTCTTGACGTTCGCCGTCTTCGCGGCGATCGTCGTCTTCCTGTTCGGCACTCTTGCCCATCCGGGCCCTTAAAGACTGTCTCGCAACCCGGGCCCCCCGGCCCGGGACTACGACCACCAGGCCTTCCTGGACGAGGACCCGGAGGGCTTTAGCTGCCGTGTCCCTGGCAACCTGGTAGTCGGCCTGGATTGTCTCTCTTGAGGGGATTGCATCCCCTTCACGTAGTTCGCCTCGCTGGATCATGCCGCGGAGGATGGCCGCTACCTGGAGGTAGCGTGGAACCGGGGAAAGATCATCTAGCGGCACCAGGTCACTATAGGGTGCCCTCACCTGCCCTGACTACACTAGGTGAACCTCATACGGTCTGGGTGGACATAGGTTGCCTGGGTCGGCTACTATCGTCACCTATGGGAGGGTTCACGACATGGGAAGAAGAACGAGTGGAGGCGATCCGGCGGTACTGGCCGGAGTTCGACTTGTGGCTCGTTCCTCGTTACATGGGTCCTACCGTGTGGTGCGCTCGCCCTAAAGGCGAGCGTGTTGCCACGATCAACGAGGATTCTCCTGAAGAATTCATCACAGCCCTGGCTGAGGCCAGGGCTTCTCTGGACTGGCCTCCCGGATAACGCTGGCTCGCGGTCCCGGGAGGACTAGAAGGGAAGCCTGGTCTGGTAGTCGTGTACTGGACCAGGCTTCCCTTGCCAGATACGATGTGACGAACATCACAGAAAATTCTTGCAACCGCTAGAGCCGTTGTGACATGCTTACTATTGTATAAGGGGTTAGTGAGGCCGCCCTTAGGCGGCCGAACGACAGGCCCACCTTGGTTACAAGGGTTACCCTTCTTGCCGGGGCACCCGGCGCTTGAGGCGCCGGGTTTTACAGGGTTCTAGAACTTCTAACCTTTGTAGCACTTTTAACCTTTGGGCCTAAGACGGGCGCTGCTCCGGCAGCGCCCTTTCCAGTTTAAGGGGACTGTTCTGCCAGTTACAGGCAGGAAGCCTGGGGTCATTCCGCCGGACGAGAAGCGCTGCATCCAGAAGGCCAACAGCACTAAGCAGCGCTGCACTAACTGGCGTATGGGGGAATCGACTGTCTGCACTACGCACGGCCGGGCCGGGCAGGTTCAGACTGCCGTCCGCCGCCGTCAGGCTCTCGCTTCGGCCAAGTCCAGGGCTCTTAAGAAATACCAGAAGGAAGGCCCTGTGGAAATCTCCGGTGCCGAAGCCGTCATAGCCATGCTCGAGGAACGGCTAGGCGTCCAGGTGAAGATGTCCCGGGCCCTGGACGAGATCGTGGGCAAGCTCACCGCCGAGAACGCCTTGCGGTACGAGCACCGGGCCGGGGAACAGCTCCGCGGGGAGCTGACCGCCTGGATTCAGATCAACCAGATGGTGACCAAGCTCGGCGCCGACTATCTCAAGATCGGCCTGGACGAGCGCAAGGTACGCATCGCGGAAGCTCAGGCCCGGATTCTGGTCGGTGTCATCCAGTCCGTTCTTGGCCGCCTGAACCTTACCGCCGACCAGCGCCGCGTTGCGGCGCGGGCCGTCCCGGAAGAACTGGAACGGGTAGCCATCGAAGGCGGGGAGTAACGACATGGGCAAATCTCAGCCCCAGCCGGCCGTCTGCCGGCATTACTTCGTTAAGGGCTCTGATGGCCGCTGGCACTGCACCATGTGCCCGGAGAGCCGCTAAGTGAAGTCCCGTAAGTCCTCGTTCTGCGCCTCGAGGGAATGCGTTGAGGTCGCATCGGAAGGCGGGAACGTCTTCGTCAAAGGCTCGGGGATCTCGCCGGTCCTGGTGTTCTCAGCCGCCGGATGGGCCGCGTTCACCGCGGCCTTGAAGACCGGGCAGTGACAGGCGCTTTGCGCCGGATAGCCGCGGCCACCTTGCGGGCAGCCGCGGACGAGCTGGACCCTAAGCCGGCCGTTAAAGGCCAGAAGCGCGACCTTACGGGTACCACGGCCTCGACCGTCCAGCTTTCCAGCCGGGTTGTCAACCGGCGGCCGTCGAGCCGCCGGGCCCGGTCACCCAGGCCAGTAGGATTCGGACTACCGAGCTGACTAGCGCCTTTGCTGCCGCCGCTAAGATGTCCGGCGGGCAGCGCCTGTCTAACGACCCGGTTACCTGGGCTAAGGAACGCGGAGGCGTTCACTTGTGGTCCCGGCAGCGCGAGATTGCCGAGACGCTAACCGAGCATAAGCGGGTGGCAGTCCAGTCGGCCCACGGGGTCGGCAAGAGCTTCCTGGCCGCCACCCTGGCGGCCTGGTGGGTGGATGTCCACCCTGCGGATGAGACCATGGTCGTCACCACGGCCCCGTCCCTGGATCAGGTTCACGCGATCCTATGGGAGGAAATCCGTGGTCTCCACGATCGAGCTAGTTTGTCTGGAGTGGTCCAGCGGACTGATCGCTGGCTGGTTGGCGGCCGTCTTGTGGGCATGGGACGTAAGCCCCCGGACTACTCGGAGTCGGCATTCCAGGGAATCCACCGGAGATTCGTCCTCGTCATCCTTGACGAGGCCTGCGGAATCCCGGCATGGCTCTGGACCGCGGTAGAAACCATCACCACCGGGGACGACTGCCGGATCATGGCAATCGGGAACCCTGATGACCCGAACAGCCATTTCCGTTTCCTGTGCCAGGGCCGCCCCGGCTGGGAGTCAATCAAGATCTCCTGTTTCGACTCGCCCAACTTCACGGGCGAGGAAATCCCGGAGTCCCTTAAAGGCCTGCTGACATCTAAGCAGTGGGCGGAAGACCGGGCGGCAGAGTGGGGCGTTGATAACCCGCTCTACATTGCCAAGGTTCTAGGCGAGTTCCCGAGTGACCACCCGTGGGCGGTCGTCCGGATGACTGACGTTTCAGCCTGCCGGATCGGCACGCCGAGAGCACCCGGCGAGACGGTCCCCGTCGAGCTGGGCGTTGACGTGGGCGGCGGACTGGACGAGACGGTGGTCAGGGAACGCCGCGGCATGGTTGCCGGGCGTGAGTGGAAAGAGCTGTCCGACCAGCCGGAGACGATTTCCCGGCTGATCCTGAGGGCCCTTAAGGAATCCGGGGCTACGGCAGTGAAGATCGACTCAATCGGGGTCGGTGCCGGTGTCGTGGGCGAGATGAAGAACCTTAAGGCCGCGGGCGTCCATAACGCCAAGGTCTACGGCGTCAACGTCGCGGAAAAGGCCCATGACCCGACGAAATACTTTAACCTGCGGTCCCAGCTCTGGTGGGAATGCGGGCGCCTTGCGGCGCAGGACCGGGCAATTGACTTGTCCCGGATGGATAACGCCGACAGCACCGTGGCCCAGTTGCTCGAGACCCACTATGAACACGACTTGAAGGGGCGCGTGAAGGTCGAACCGAAGGATGAGATCCGTAAGCGGATCGGCCGGAGCCCCGACAATGCGGACGCCCTCCTTTTGTCTTACTACCACCCGCGCTCGAGCGCTACCGACTGGTTTGAGGCAGTAATGGGCGGTAGCCCCATCGAGATCATCGACCTTAACGGCGTACCGACTGGCCGGATTTCGGAGTTGGCCGCTTAATGCCGTTCAGGTCTCCTTTCGTCCGCAAGGCCCGCGGCCAGGCGCCCGCTAACGCCTCCGATGCGTCTGATGTCATCCAGCTTCTCACCCAGGTCCGGGACGAGGCTCACCGCCGGAACACTTACCTGGCCAACCTCCCGCTTGACCCGGAGTGGCAGACAGCCGAGTTCGGTCCTGGCTGGCCGATTCCGCCAGAGCCGCTGGACAGGCCTAACGAGCAGGGTTTCGTCACCCCGCGCATCCACCAGTACCCGGTCCAGTGGAACATCCCCGGCCGTCATGACCGGGTACACGTGCCGTGGGAAACCCTTAAGAAGGCTGCCGACCAGCCTCTTTTCCGGGCCTGCATCGAGATCCGCAAGCAGCGGATCTCCACTCTTGACTGGTGTTTCCGGATCTCCCCCGCTTACGCCGCGCGGATGGCGCGGCAGGCTAACAAGAGCCAGTACGAGATCGAAGACCAGCTAAGGACCCAGTTCCAGGACGAGATCGACCGGCTAACCGCCTGGTGGTCTATCCCTGACCGCAAGAACGGGATGGAATTCTCCGACTGGATGAGCCAGGTCCAGGAAGAACAGCTCGTCTGGGATGCCCTGGCCGTCTACCCGCAGCAGACTTTCGGCGGGGAAACCCTTAACTTCACGGTCATCGACGGGTCGACCATCAAGCCCCTGCTGGACGAGCAGGGCGGCAGGCCCATGCCGCCGCTCCCCGCTTACCAGCAGCTCCTGTACGGCTTCCCCCGCGGTGATTTCACCGCGGACACCGAGGATGTTGACGGCAAGCTGGTCATCCCGGGCGCGTTCAGCTCGAGCCAGCTCGTCTACCGCCGCCGGGTGATCCGCACCTGGACGCCTTACGGGTTCAGCCCGACAGAGCAGGCCCTGCTGGACGGGATGCTCTGGGATAAGCGCTTCCGGTGGATGCTGGCCGAGTACACCGAGGGCGCACAGCCGGTCCAGTGGCTCGTTAACAAGGGCGAGGTCGACTGGGACCCGCGTCAGCTTCTCCAGTACGAGAAGCTGCTTAACGACCGCCTGTCCGGTAAGACCAGCGAGAGGTTCCGGAACCCCCTCCTGCCGGTCGGGGTTGAGCCGGTGAGAGACCAGCAGTCACCGGAGCGGTACAAGCCGGACTATGACCTGTTCCTGATCAAGCTCCAGGCAATGCACTTCGGCGTCACCATGCCGGAGCTGGGATTCTCCGAGCCCGGGGGGCTCGGGTCTGCCGGGTATCACGAAGGCCAGGAAGACATCCAGTTCCGCAAGGACCTGACAACCGTCCGCTGGCTTAACTCGTTTGTCTGCGGCCTTAGCCGCAAGCATCTCGCCATGCCGGACGCCCTCGAGTTCACTTTCCTGGGCCTGGACGAGGAAGACGAGGCCGCGGCCGACGCGGTAGACGGCGCCAAGCTCGCCCGCGGTCAGATAACCCTTAACGAGCTGCGGGCCAAGGCTGGCGACCCAACCCTGAATTTCCCCGAAGCCGACATGCCGATGATGCAGACCCAGCGTGGCATCGTCTTCCTGGACGGTGCCGCTTCCGCGGCGCCGCCTGGCGTGCTGATCGAGCCGGCCGAGCTTAAAAGCCCGGACCCCGGCCAGGGGGACGGTTCGGCGAGCAGCGATGACCCGGCACCTAAGGCTAAAGTCCAGGGTTCTCCTGCCGCACCCAGGCCTGTTAAGACGGATTCCCCTTCGGCCGCGGAAGCGGCTAAGGAACTGGCCCAGTTCGCTAAGTGGCTGGCCAAGGACCCGGAAGACCGCAAGAGTTTCGAGTTCTTGCATCTGGATTCTGACACGGCCTTGAGTCTTGTCAAGGCTGGTGGTTCTGCCCCAAAAGGCAGTTCCCCGGCTGGGTCCGGGCTGACGCCCTAGCTGCCCAGTACGAGGCCCAGTTCATAGCAGCCCTAGGCGGGGCTATCGCAATCGCCGCCCTGGTGGCGGCGTGGCTGGCGGTAAGGCCCGGTCCTACCCATCCTGCCGACGCGGAGATGTGGCTAGACGGCAGGGACGTTAGAAGCCGCCTGACGGCGGCTCTCAGGCCGGTCCTGATGAACCTCTGGCAGGAAGCCTGGAAGGACGGCGCCGAAAGCGCCGGGGAAGCGGCTGGAGATTTCCGTCACATCCCCGAACAGGTGGCTGCCGACCGGATAGCCCGGCTGGCCGCTAAGTGGCTTGACGAGGTTGTCCAGACCCGTCTGGGCCGTATCGCGGTGATCCTGGCCAAGGGCGGGACGCCTGTCAGCCTCGAAGCCGGGATAAGGGCGCTGCTCACCAGCAGCGCAGACGGCCGGATGGTCGTGATAACCGAAGTTAACCGGGCCATGATGACCGCGGCCATGGAAGTTTACCGGGCCGCGGGGGTCCAGAAGGTCCGGTGGGTTACCCGGTCACACGACCCGTGCCCGATCTGCCTAGCAAACGAGGCAGCCGGGGCCCGTTACCTGGGCGAGCCTTTCCCGTCAGGGAAGACGGCACCGCCCGAGCATCCGAACTGCCAGTGCGCGCTGATACCAGCAGAGGACGACTGAGTGGGACTTAAGACCTGCCCTGATTGCGGCGGCAGCGGCCAGGCTGCGCCGGGCCGTCCGTGCCCGACATGCCGCGGAGTGGGGATAGTCGGCCGATGAGCAAGCTAACGCTGCCTGACGGCACCGTTTACGAGGTCGACGACCAGGCCCTTCGAGGGCCTGCCGCTAAGACCTGGGACGGGGAGACTGTTAAGGGCGTCGTCGTCAAATCTGACGACGAACGCCGGTACACCCTGATGGTTGCCTACCCGGCCGATAGCGCAGACGTGGGCGTGGCCCGGGACGGCTTCCAGGATTTTGCCTCTGCCGAAGCGGTGGAAAAGGCCTGCTGGTCCTACATGGAGAAAAGCCGGGAAATCGGCGCATTCCACCAGGACGGCACCGAAGGCACCGGAACCCTGGTCGAGAACTACATCTACCGCGGACCCGACTGGGTGATTAAGGCCGTGGATGACAGTGAGCAGGTCATCAAGGCCGGTGACTGGCTCTGGGGTGTCCGGTGGGGCGAAGACGGCTGGAACCTGATCAAAAGCGGCGAGGCCCGCGGGGCTTCCATGCAGGGCGGCGCTACGCGCCGCATACCCTCGCCCGCAGACGTAGCAAGGGTGAAGAACCGTGGCTGACCTTACCGAGCTGGTGGACATCGACCCTGAGCGGGTCGACCTGGTGAGAAACCCGGCTAACGGATTCCCGATCCTCGTCATGAAGGCGGTTAACGCCTCCGGCCAGGTTAACGAGAAGCCGGACATTGCCGCGGCCGAGAAGATCCTTAGGCAGGTTTCTGCGCTGATGGTCGCTGAGGCCGACGAGCTGGCCGCGGGAAACCCTAGCGAGATCTGCGATATCGAGCTGCTGACCGAGGTTTACCGCCTGATGAGCTGCTTCAAGCGCGGCGAGGAATACAACGCCGAGAACCTGGCTGGCGAAGCTACCAAGGAAACCCCGGCCGCTACGCCGGTAACCGAGACACAGAAGGAGACCGGCGTGCCGGAAAACCAGAATGACGACAAGACTTCTGAGACCCCCGAGTCTCAGGAAAGCACGGAGGTCGTTAAGTCGGCCGCCGAGCTTGTGGACGAGGCGGTAGCCAAGGCCGTGGAACCCCTCCAAGAGGTCATTAAGGGCCTGGAGGGCGAGATGGCAGCGCTCAAGTCGACTCCGATTCCGGGCGGGCCCGCGATCACGAGCACCCAGGCGCCTAGCGGCGCCGCCAAGTCGGAGGCCGCCTCTCAGGCGGCCTATTTTGACCGGCTGGCTAAGTCCGTGACTGACCGGGACCTGATCCGTTACTACGAGGAAAAGGCTGCGGAAGCCCGCAAGGCCGCTAACGGCTGAGCGATATTCCGCACGTCATAACAGCTTGAGAGGGAAACATGCCATCTCTTGACGAGATGTTTGCCGATGCCCAGAGCGCCACTGAGCGCGGGGATCGGCTGGAGGGACTTAAGAAGTCCCTGGAAGGCGCGATCGACCGTCACGACAAGCGGATTGACGCTTTCATCCCCGCGGGCCGCCAGGCCGACCCGGATGCCAAGGTCGGCATCATCAAGGGCGCCGGTCCCGGCGCACCGCGGCGTGCCACGTCGGACCAGCTAAGCCGGCTGGCCGACCGTTTCGCGTCGATCACCAAGGGCCTGGACCCGACCCAGGCGGCTGAGGTCGAGTCTGACCTTGCGGCCATGCGGGCGCTTAAGGACGAGCTGTCCAAGGACATCAGCACGACCGTCCCCGGCAACCTGCACCCGTACGACCTGGAAGACCCGGCTAAGCGCCTGGTCCCCCGGTTCACGCCGCTGCGGAACGAGATCCCGCGTACCAAGGGCATCGGTACCGCCCGTGAGTACCGCCGGATTCTGGGCTACACCAACGCCGGTCTCGGCGGGGTTGTCGACCAGACCCCGTTCTTCAACTCGGAGACCGCGCTTAACGGCGGGTCGACTGCGGGACTGCCGAGCTTCGGCGCGCTGTCCCTCATCCGGGGCCAGAAGATCGCGTACGCGATGGACGTTCACACCGTGCCGTACATGGAAATGTCCCTGTCCGACTCGGTGGGCTGGAAGGCCCAGTTCGCTAACCTCGGTTTCGAGAACTCGAGGGCGCTCAGCCAGATGGCCCTGCTGTGGGCTCACCTGCTGGGCGAGGAAAAGGCGATCCTGTGGGGCCGCGGCGGCTCGCCGTACGCGGGCGCCGTGGCGGCTCCGGTTACCGGCACGCCGACTTCCGGCGGCACGGCGATCGGTTCCGGTTTCGGTACCACGGTGTTCATCAAGGTCACCTCGTACACGGGCATGGGCGAGTCCCTTCCCTACGCGGAGCAGACCTCAAGCACCCTGACCGCGGGCCAGGCCCTCGTCATCCCGAACACCCCCGTCCCGGGCGCCCTGGCTTACGGCGTGTACGCGAGCACCACCACGAACACGGAGACCTTCCAGGGTTTCTTTGTCCCGCAGGCCGGCGGCACCAACGCCGGCAAGCTCGTGGTGAACAGCTACGTGACCGGCGGCCGGACTGTCCCGGTTGCGGACGGCTCGTATAACGCGAACGCCTACGACGGCATCATCACCACCCTGGTTTCCGGTGGTTCCGGCCCGTCCGGCGCGGCAGGTTATGTCGGGTCTTTCCCGGCCCTGTACGCGGGTGCCGCCAGCGGTGCCAGCATCTACGGCGGTCCCGGCTACGCCGGTACCAACGTGGGTGACAAGCCGTGGCAGGACATGTTCGCGTCCCTGTACGCGAGCGTCTATGCCGACCCGGAGGAAGTGTGGCTGTCGGCTGTTCAGCGGCGCCAGCTCGCGGACTGGATCAGGTCTGACACCACGGGTGCCAGCGCCTACCGGATCACCATGGGCCAGAACGAGTTCGACGGTTCTGTCACCGTGGGCGGCTACGTGGCGGGTATCGCCAACGAGTCGAGCCCGACTGACAAGATCGTGAACCTTAGGGTTCACCCGTACATGCCGGGCGGCATCAGCTTCGCCCGGTCCCGTACGGTCCCGGTCCCGGACTCCGGCATTGGTGACACCAACACCATGGTCGAGGTCCAGGGCTACATGTCGGTGGACTGGCCCGAGATCCAGTTCACGTACGACGCCAGCACCTACTGGTTCGGCACGCTGCTCCACTACGCCCCGGCGTGGTCGGGCATCCTGACCGGCCTCCAGTAACCCGTAGCAGGCAAGGGGCGGGGGCTTCGGCCCCCGCCCTGCTTACTAGGGCTCAGGAGGCCCCATGACACAGAAGAACCTTGCGACCACGCCTAACGCGACGATGGTCAGCAATGAGGACGGCACCCCGGAATCCCTGGTGGTCACCCCGCTTGAGGGCCTGATTATCAAGAACGGGTCGACTGGCGGGCTGGCGGTAAGCCTGCCTTGCAAGCCCAGCCAGAACGTCACGGTAAAGACCGTGGTTGTCGACGGCAGCTCCAAGCTGACTGTCTCCGCGGGCGCCAGCCTGACGTTTACCACGGGCAACTGGAACACCCCGCAGGGGGTTACCCTCCAGTCGACCGCGGGACAGGCGGGATGGTTCTCCGTCCTGGCTG
>Ga0209166_10000498_pt1 | contig 43204 bp, 46 predicted proteins | sample Coa_R1_3_FD_187151 | JGI IMG/M metagenome (GOLD analysis project Ga0209166, IMG submission 187151) | Surface soil microbial communities from Centralia Pennsylvania, which are recovering from an underground coalmine fire - Coalmine... | ecosystem: Environmental > Terrestrial > Soil >...
CACCATACTCAATTTAGACCTGACAGGGCTGGGTTTTCTTTGACTCAAAGCTCGTGAGCGAGTTTAGCCTTTGAAACTGCTGCAAGTAGACTCCCGACGTAGTGTTGCGTCGACCCATTGACATCACCGTTGCTAACGGGGTCCTCGGAGTGCGCGATATGGGAACGGACATGAGTCTCGCGGATGTGGACGCGATCCGTAGGCAAGTCGCGAACGGGGAGCGGCTCGGACCGCGCCTAGTCACGACGGGCCAGATACTGGAGGGAGGTCCAATTGCGCCTGCCAAAAATTTTGCGTTTATCACCACTGCGGCCGATGGCCGCACCGCGGTCCAGGCACTGAAGGCTGGGAGAGCAGATTTCGTCAAGGTCTATAACAGGCTTCCCAGAGATGCTTACTTTGCCATCGTCGATGAAGCGAAGAAACAGAGCTTGCCGGTTGTCGGACATGTGCCTTTGTCTGTGACGGCGCTCGGAGCGTCCGAGGCAGGGCAAAAGAGCATAGAACACCTCAGCAGCATAGACTTTGTTTGTTCCTCACGCGAGCAGGAAATTCGGAACGCATTGGGGAAATCAGGCGGCGGCCAGATGGATCTTCTTTCCGGCGCAACGGAAAGCGGAAAGAAGGCAATCTTCGAAGCGGTCGCATCATACAATGAAAATAGATGCGCGGACGCCATTGCTACTTTTGCCCGGAACCATACCTGGCAAGTGCCGACGTTTATCGCCTTCTTGCAGGATGCAGAGTTCAACGATTCACGCTTCACCAACGATCCGCGGTTGAAATACATTCCCGCGTCGGTTCGAAAGCAGTGGAGCGACTACGCGGAGCACAATTCTGCGCCAACGCCAATGGATAAATTCTTCGAACGCCACCTGACGATTCTTGGGAAGATGCATCGCGCGGGCGTGCCAATTATGGCCGGAACCGATACTGCCTGGCTCGATCCATTCACCTATGCGGGATTCTCGCTGCACGATGAGCTGGCCTTGCTTGTTCGTGCCGGATTAACACCCGCCGAGGCGCTGCAAGCGGCAACCATCAATCCCGCCCGATTTCTGAGAATAGAAAAAGATCTAGGTAGTATTGAACCTGGCAAGATCTCCAATCTCGTCCACTTGCCAGACTCGATAGGAGTCGGTAAGAGGACTCGGACAAGGGGCAGCGACAGTGGGAACGGATCAAAAAGCATTTTAGCTGTCGCCCGCGTATCGTCGCTCTCATCCGACGATGAGAGTCTCGATTCGAGTGGCGCAGGACCGTCAATATCGTGTACAGGCCCGATGAACGTGCGGCACGGCTTCCCGTCTTGTTAAGTTACTGCAAAGAAGTGAGACGGGCCTAGCCGTTCCGCCTTTACTCTGTTACTTTTCCATCCTTTAGTTTTGTTTCCAACTCTCGGATCAACTTCTCCAAATCCGCCTTTCTTTGGGCATCGTCAGTTGTCCGCGCCAGTACGCCACGCAACGCCAAAATGTGTGCAGTCAACAACGCCTTCTCCGCCGGCACTTGTACGTCCGGCTTAACTCCGACTCCTTCCCAATCGCCTTGCGTAACCGGATTGATCGAGCGGTTGAATGGAATGCCAGCAATAAAATGCGCGCTCAGCCGGTAGGGTTTCGTTCCGTGTGCGCCGCCGCCCGTTGTTTCTCCCACGATCTTCGCGCGCTTCAGGGCTTGCAGATCGTACGCAACCTCTTCCGGCGCGGAAAATGTGCCGTGGCTGGTCAAGATATACAAATCTTTGTCCGCTAGGGTCGGCCCCGGCACAACCGGCATGGTCCAAAACTGCCGCGTCGAATTTTCGGCACGGTTGTAGGAGTCGGAGATATGCGTCATTTCCTTGAAAAAATAGCTTTCGAGGAGCAGAGGGCCATCCAACATGCCGCCATGATTATCGCGAAGATCCAAAATGATGGTTTCCATGTGCGACAGAAATCCCGCCGCTCCCGCTACGGTTTCGCGGACATATTCCGCCGGGTAAAAGCCGTCTACCTGCAGCAATCCGATTCCGCCATCCAGCCGCTCCACCTTGCGATATTGAAAATTTCGCCGTTCGCCCGCGAGACGGAAGTTGCGAATGTCTTCGGCCGATGGCTGATCCATCGGACCCTCGCGTATCGGGTCCGCTGAGTAATCCACACCCAGATGATAATCGTGGCTGACGGCCTGCAGATCATTCGTCAAGGCCTTCGCGAGTTTTTCGCCATCGGTAATCGCGTCATATTCATGCCTGGCCTGGTGTTCGCGAATCGCATGCCCCATCTTTTTCGCCACATCCGGTAGGATGTAATCCGATTCCAAATTTTTCACCAGCGCATCAATCGTTTCCGCACGCTCGGCCTGAGTCACTTCCCTGTTTTTTTCGCTCTCTCCGTTTTGCGCGCTTTGCGCAAGGGTCGCGGGAGCAGCCAAAACGCGAACTAACATCGCCACCCCGAAAACCAGTTTCACCCCTAGCCTGAGTCCCATTGCAATCTCCCTTTCGGTTTTCTTGGATACGATATTCCCCGTGGCGACAGACACCCCGAATACTGGTCTGTTTCGCATCTGCTGAGCCTAGCAGAACATACCGCCTGGTTCTTGCCGCTACTTAGCGTTCTTGTGATTAATTAGCGCCCTTGAAGCGCTTTTCGCTTGCAAATTACGTTGGTGCAGCCTGAACTCTGAGGGAGTGACACCCATAAATCGCCTAAAGGTGCGTGTGAAGTGGGCATGTTCGGAAAAACCAAGGCTATAAGCGATCTCACACAGAGTTTCGCAGCCGCTCAGTATTCTTTGCGCTCCGATTTCGACGCGACGCCTGCGCAAGAAATCCCACAGAGGCTCACCGTAGTAACGCTTGAACTGGCGCGAAAGGTGGACCGGGTGTATGCCAGCCGAGGCTGCAAGGCCGCGCAATGTGAAACTGCCACAAGGATTTTCGGAGAGTTGCTCGTGAAGTTGTCTTAGCCAGGGGCGTGGATACGCGCCTTCTTTGCGCATGCTTTCTCGAATGAGCTCCGCCCCGAGAGCGTAGCTCAAGCCTTCCATCGCGAGGGGCGCTGCAGTGTCCTTCTGTTGTGCTTGAACGTAGAGATCGGCCGCGAGGCGACCCATTTGTGGGCTGATACTAACGAATGGATCTGTTCGGAGTTGCCCACATTCACGGACGAGATTCGTCCACGTTTCAGACACTTCAATAATGACGCATGAAGTTTCGATAGAAGAAAATCGATCACTGTGCTTCTCTCCTGCTGGCCGAAATAAAACCTGTCTTGCCCCTAACTGAAAGACCCGAGTGCCGAAAGCCTCCGCGTAAGCGCCCGTCTGAACCCACACAAAGCAAGCTTTCTCGTGAGCGTGAGTAGCAAGCCGCACATCCGGCGCATAGCGTAAGTGCACTAAGGAGATCGCGCCGGCGTGCTCTTGCAGGGTTATCCTCCCTAAATGCGGAGAGTTCGGTGTCACGCTGTTCCTCCATGTTCAGTTCCAGCAACATCCGACCCATTAGACGATGAAACGCGCCGACTGTCACGGAAGGTCAGTCCAAAGACATGAGCCTCTCCATGTCAGGAGTGACCGAGGCTCAGACCCTCATCCCGCCAACGCGAATCGTTTCTCGGGTGACGGGCAAACTAGAAGCTATCTAGAAATAATCGCAGACGGCGGTATTTGCAGAGCAACCCGTCGGACAAAACTCGCTCGCTACTCCCCCACTGGCCACTCCCTCCACTTCGGCCTAAGCGCGCCGCCTACGGCGTCGCAGGCCTCCGTTCCAGGAGTGGCCATCGAAACACAGCTATGCTCTAATGACGCGAACGTCAGCGGGCGAACTGCAGCCCCGAACTATTCCACTTAACATAAGTAGGACATGAAAATGTCTCCTTTTTCTGCCCCATTTTTCTGGGGCACCCAAAAGCGAGGGCTGCTGCTTCCAAAGCGAGCGGCTGCTTTACGGGAGGGAACCCAATGCGGGAAGGGCGGAACCGGGAAAGCAGAAGCCGGGAAGCTGCTGGACGCAGGAATTAGCCTGAAGCAGTGCCCAGAAAAGTGAGCGGCAGAATAAGGGTGGCCTACTGAACTCGGAAGATCGGTGTGGTATCGGCCGAGCGATGTGAACAGGTAGGACGGAACAGAAGAAATCAGACGAGCCGCGATCACCACAGGCTCCGCGATGGTGCTCGATTCGAATGGCTCCTGCGACGGTGAGCGCCGAATGCTGTGTGAAATGCGCTCGGCGATGTTGCTAGAGCGCATGACCGCAACCCGATGGAAACTTGCCGATGACCTAGGCACTTTTTGGCGATTACTTCCGTGTGGCCGACGATCCAGGCGTCGCCACCTTTGGAATCAGAGATTGGAGTACTTGGTGTCCCCGGAAGCTTTGAATTCGAAGGCTGGTCAGTTATCGCCCGCAGAGTCCCCAATGCTCAAAAGAGGGGAAGCAACAATCCTGGTGAAATGATCTCGTGGTTCATACATGCGAATGATGATTTTTGAATCGGCCAAACGTGTGGCATCCACTGGATACTTGGTCAGCCCGGAAACGTCTCGGAAAGGCAAGACCAGCCTAAAGCGTGTCATGACATCAGGAATCGGCCGATCTTTGAACGGCGAATAGTCTGGGTAACACGCGGTGTTCTCTGGGTTGCGTTCTCCGCTTGGAATGTGTTCGAGGAAGACCGTTGCGCAGGTGGGGCCCTTCCCGATCTGGATGCAGCTGACTTCGATTGCAGTTTGATTCTCGTTGATTCGGGAGCGACACAAACCCCAACCGGGCATGCGTTGGTTATCCTGAACGGCACGAAGGGCGTACGACGATCTCAGCTTGAAGAGAGTCATCGAGTAGACGACGTTCAGCCTGACCTGTTGGCGCCGCAAAGCCTGGAAAGCCCCGGGCGGCACTTGGACTGTTTGTTTGTACGAAAGAGGTTCGTTGGCCGCATCGTTGCGGATCTCGACATCTTCTCCGGTTCCATCATAAAGTCGCGCGCCGTGTTCGTCGGAAATTGAGACTTCTGACTTGTCCGCTTTCAAGAGTGTATCGGTTGGCAAGCCAATGACGGAGAGCGGAATGAACAGCCGATTTTCGGTCTGCCCTTGAGAATGGGCAGCCTGCCGGTCCCGATCGGGCTGCATCTGCCAAGTCATTCCAACGGCGTTTCCGAGGCCGCGCGCGGGCGAAAGTGCTTTTTGCACTGCGAATACCGGCTTCCAGGGAATGAACTGCGAGAAGAGCAGGACCAGCAACGTGCATCCCAGCAGGATTCTCGTTTCTTTCGTTTTTCTCACCCTATATTGAAACAGCAAGGCAAACCCGGCGCCGATGAAAAGCAAAACGAACGAAGAGCATTTGTTAGCCATCCCTCTCCGGTGAAGTCGGTCGGGTCGAACTGATGACCGTAACCACCCGCAACGCCGATAGCGATCATCGTGAATGCGAATACGCAAAAAAAGGCAACCAAAACCAACACCACGGCCTCGGTCACAGTTTCGGTCACCGCACCCAGGGCCAGCGCAGGCAACGTCAGCGCCAGAAAAACTACGACCGCTCTCACCAAAGTAGCACTGACCGTTTGCGAAACCGCAAAGCCGTTGGCGAGTCCCTGACCTAAGTCTGCTGCGATCGAAGGGCCTTGCACCATTAGAAGTACAAAGAGAAGTTTCTCCGCCAACAAATCGATTCGCCGCACCGGGCGCGTCAACCAGTCCTGCTTCGTACTCGGAACAGCGTCCTGATGAACGACCGTAATGGCTAGAATGACGCTAGCCATGAGCCAGAGCCAAAGCAAGACCTGGCTCAGTTGCTGCAAAACTGCGCTGCCGCCGGTCGCTTCAAGGCGCAGTTGAATGGCTGTGAAGGCCAGCTGGATGCTGCCCACTGCCAAGATGGGCCGCCACATTAATTCCAGGTCTTTCTTGAACATGTGCCAAATCATGTCGACTTACTCCTGCATGCTTCGCGTCGCCCGCGCGATTGATGTGAAGATCGCTCGGAGCGATAACGGTTGTACTTCAATTTCGCGCACTCCATGGATTCGTGCACGAATGCGCTCCCCTAAATCGAATTCGGAGAATTGTGTGTCCACAAAGGTCAGCACGTTGCCCGTTTCATGAATGTCGATCCATGTTTCGGGAACGGCGTTTTGCAATGCGCTCCGCTTTTCGACGGTAACTTTGATCTGCTGGACTCGATCGGTCAGGGTCTCTAAAGATTCCTGAAACAAGAGTCTGCCTGAATTTACAAAAGCGATGTCTGTGGCAAACCCCTCCACCTCGCCGAGGTCGTGCGACGAGATGAGAACCGTCATGTCTCCGGCTTGCTCCACCAACCCTTCCATAAACTCGTCTCGCACTAGAGGATCCAAACCACTGAACGGTTCATCGAGGACGAGAAGTTTCGGACGATATGAGAGTGCGCAGGTCAGAGCCATCTTTACCCGCATTCCATGCGAAAGCTCACTGATTTTCCTGTCACCGGGTAATTTGAATCGCTGCACGATTTCCCGCTCCAACGCAACATCCCAATCCGGATAAAAGGGTCGCAGATAGTTGAGATACCTGGAGACAGTTAGTCTGCCCGGCAACTCTTGATTCTCAGAAACGTAACCAATCCGCCGAAACTGTTGCGGCGAGAGTTGCCGCGAATCGACTCCAAATACCTGTGCGGTTCCCGAAGTCGCCTGTATGAGATTCATAAGGATCTTTATGAGCGTCGTCTTACCTGCGCCATTCGCCCCAACCAGCGCGAATGCGCTTCCTTCGGGAACTTTCACGGATAGCGCCCGAAGCGCGCCGTAGCTTCGGTAGTTCTTCGACAAGTCGTGCGTCTCGATCATCTCGCGCTCTCTTCAAAAGACTTTGCTGTTTTCGACCAGTTCTTGCGGATCGAATCAACCAGTTCTTCCAATTCCAATCCCACCCTGCGCGCTTCTGCTACTAGCATCGCCACGCCCTGCTCGGTCACATATCTGCGTGTCTCAGAAGGCTTTCGGGGGCATCCCGCAACAACGGTTCCGATCCCTGGCTGGACTTCAAGCCACTTTTCCTGGATCAAGTACTGCACCGCCTTGTGAGCGGTGTTAGGATGAATTTTCAAGTCTGCTGCAAGGGAGCGCACAGAAGGGAAAGTTTGGCCTTTTTCTAATTCTTTGCTGAGGATGGCCTTCTGAGCGCCTGAAACGACCTGATCGAAAATGGAAAGTCCTGGACGAATCTTAATCCCAAGCGAGTTCATGTTTCGAAGTGTGACACATGTGACACACACCGTCAAGCACTGTTAGCGCGCGGAACGTGCGGGCGTCGCTTCCCCAAATCAACGAAAGTTCCGAGCGAGATGTTGAGCGTTGGCCGCCAGCAATATCCGAGGCGATTTCTTAAACGTACAACGGGTAGTTCTCGCCGAAACGGTTAAACCGGAAGTAATGTAAAAATTCGAGGCGGCAGCATTCGCGAGATTGTCGCTAGGATGGTGCTCGCCTACAACTCCGGCCTGGCCACTCCCTCCACTGCGGCCTAAGCGCGCCGCCTACGGCGTCGCAGGCCTCCGTTCCGGGAGTGGCCAGCGAAGACAAACCATGCTCTAATCAAAGGAACGTCGGCGGGCAACCACAGCCCAAATCTATTCCACTTAACATATAAGTAGGACATGAAAATGTCTCCTTTTTCTGCCCCATTTTTCTGGGGCACCCATCTATAACGGCGTCGGCGTTGTCAAGAGACACGAATGGTTTTGCGAGCCGGGAGCGGGGTCAAGGGCGGTTCGGCGGTTTTTGCCGAACCGTTCATCGCAGACCCTTGACGCCGCGGACGGCTCGCCAGAATTCCCACTGGACGAAGCCCACAGGGCTTCGTCTTGACCAGGATCTCTTTTTTCGCTCACGACCAAGGCTCGCTTCTCGAATCGTACGGTGGACACTGGTTCCACCACCCATCTATTCGGTCACTTACTTCCGACCATGATTCTGCTTCAAACTCCCTCTACGAATTCAGAGGGAGGCAAGGTGCCCACTCAAAAGCGCGATGGACTTGCATCCACCAGGGTGCCCCACGGGCTACCTTGCATTGCGAACCAGCTGCGCGTGATCGACTTTCTCACGCAGCATCCAGTACAACCTCACGGCCAACTTGCGGGCCATCGCCACTTTCGCCACGGCACTGCCACGACGGAACTTCAGTCGCTGATAGTTCCGACGAAGCTCGGGATGAAACCGGGATGCCGTCTGCGCTGCTTCGACCAGCAGGTAGCGCATCATGGTGTTTCCTTGCTTGCTGATCGAACCCAAGCGCTGGCGGCCTCCGCTGCTGTGCTCTTGCGGATTCAGTCCGAGATAACTCACTACCTGCTTACTTCGGTGAAAGCGCTCGACTGGTCCTAGGGTCAGTACGAAGGCTAGGGCCGTCACTGGTCCCACTCCGCGATGAGTCATGAGTCGGACAACGTCGGCACGCTTTTCTGCTTCTTCCTCGACGGCTCGGTCCAACTCCTCGACCGAACTGTTAAGTTCGTCCAGCATTTGCAACAGTTCGTTCCGGCGTCGGCTAGTCCACGGTCCAAGTGCCAGGCTTTCCAGCGCATGGCGGCCAGCGCTGGCCCACAACTTCCGGCCAATGCAGACGCCTTGATTCATGGCTAGTGTCTGCAACTGGTTCTTCACTCGTATCCGAGCCCACACCAGCTTCTGTCTATGAACCAGCAGCTGCCGGCAGTCCCGCTCAACCGGCGACGGTCTCCAGACTCGCGGAAAGCGGTTGGTGACCAGCAAATCGAGAATGTGAGAGGCATCGCGCGTGTCGGTCTTTTGTTTCCGCACAACCGCAGCCCGAATCCGCGCAGCATCTCCCACCCACAGCCCGTGGCCCAACTCAGCCAGCAGTCGTTCAAACCAGTGCGCGTGACCGCTGGATTCCATCCCGATACGAACGGGATGGGGCAAGGCTCGGTAGAACTGCTCGGCCTCGCCGGTTTCGTGTTCCAATCGACGCTCCACGGTCTCGCCCGTCTGCGTATCCAGCAGCGCAATCTGCTGGAAGCGCGAATGAAAATCACAGCCTATAATCAGCATGGCTCGGCTCCTCTCCTCCGAGCTTTGGTCGCTTGAGCGCAACCAAGTCTACCCGGTCGAAGGAGCCGACGCCGTTATCAAATCAGAAGCGAGGGCTGCTGCTTCCAAAGCGAGTGGCTGCTTTATGGGAGGGAACCCAATGGTGTAAGGGCGGAGCCGGGAAAGCAGAAGCCGCGAAGCTGCCGGACGCAGGAATTAGCCTGAAGCAGTGCCCAGAAAAATGAGAGGTAGGAAAAGGGTCCCCTACTGAACTGCGAAGGTCCGCCCAGGATCAGCCGAGTTATGTGAGCAGGTAAAGCGGAACAGAAAAAAACCAATCGCGTCACGATCGCCACAGGTTCCACAATGGTGCTCGATTCGAGTGGCACCTGCGACGGTGAGCGCCGGATGGCTGTGGGATATGCGCTCGGCGATTCAATCGCTGAGAGAGAAGAACGCGCTGGTGGGCTAAGAAACGGCCCGAAGCCGTAGGCCACGAAAACGGCCGGAAAAAAGGACAGTAGGTGCTTCAAGTAGCGTCAGGATTCCTTGCAGCTAATTTGGATCCTCCCACGATATTCCCCTTTGGCGAAGCAGCTTGTTTCCTAATACGGTGCCTGAGACGGACAACGACAGACGTTGCGTTTTTCGCTGCTGTAAGATAGAGATTGCTGTAAGGAGGTCGAAGGGTATGGCTGTTTACATGGTTGAGCGAGATTTGCCGGGCATTCAGGTAGAGCAGCTCGCAGAAGCACAAAAACGCGCGATCAAGGCTGGAAAAGAGCTTACGGCGCAAGGCAAGCGGGTCAGATACATCCGATCCACCTTTGTGCCCGGAGAGAACAAATGCATGTGTCTTTTTGAGGCTCCAAATGCGGAGAATGTGCGAGAGGCCAACGAGCGGGCAGAAATCCCTTTCACGAGAATCGTCGAAGCACTTGACTTGACGCCGCAATAGACGAGACTAACCGCCGAGCACTCTGCGCTCTAGGTCGTTTCTTGAGTCGTCGTTCTTTTGCTCAATACTACACTTTTGTCAATAAAAACGTCTAACCGATTCTCAATCCGCCCTCTACGGACACACCGGAAGGCGAATCCAATAGCTGTCGTACTTTTAGCGCGAGCGATTGTAGGGAAAATGGTTTTTGAACAAAAGCGTAGCCTGATTCAAAAAGCATCTTTCGGGAGGTTAAGTTGCCGGGATATCCGGAAATAAACAAAACTTTCAGTTGCGGGATTTTCTTTATGAGATCCTCTGCCAACTCGAATCCACCGATTGTGGGCATGACGACATCGGTCAACAGCAGGTTGACTCGTCCGAAGTGTACATCGGCTAAGGCCTTGGCACTCTGGCCGTCGGCCGCTGCTAAGACGTGATAACCCGTCTTCTCTAGAAACTCCACGAGCATTTGCCGAACTTTCTCTTCATCTTCTGCAATCAAAATGGTTTCGGTTCCTCCAGGAATCGATCTTGGTAACGCTGCGGGTTCGTCCTCGATAGATTCATGCACACGGGGAAGAAAGATTTCGAAAGTCGCCCCTTGGGCGGGTTCGCTGTCCACCCAGATATACCCGCCACTCTGCTTTACGATTCCGTAGACCATCGCTAACCCGAGGCCTGTACCTTTGCCCGAGGTTTTCGTCGTGTAGAACGGCTCGAAGATGTGCGTCCGTACGTCTGCATCCATTCCATGCCCGGTATCGGTGACGGCAATTGCCACGTATTCTCCGGAATTTACGTACTCCCCAGCACGAGACGGTTCCGGAAGGTGAGCATTGCGCGTCGTGACGGCAAGTCGTCCACCTCCGCTCATCGCATCGCGCGCATTCACGGCCAGGTTCATAAGGACCTGCTCGATCTGGCTCGGATCTGCTTTTACATTCCAAAGATCGTTGCCTGGCCTGAAGTCCAATTGGATGTGCTCTCCTATGAGGCGCTCCAGCATTTGGTTCATGCTTGCAATGACTGCGTTCAGGTCTAGAACTTTGCTTTGCAGAACCTGTTTTCGACTGAACGCGAGGAGCTTTCGAGTGAGCGTGCTTGCTCGCTGCGCGGCTTTTTCGATTTCCTCCAGACGCCTCCGGCCAGGATCATCTTTCGACCTTTCGGAAAAAAATAGCTCAACCTGACCCGAAACAACGGTCAGGATGTTATTAAAATCGTGGGCAATGCCCCCGGCAAGCTGCCCTATCGCCTGCATCTTTTGGGCGTGCCGAAGTTGGTCCCCCAGGTGTTTTCGTTCCCCCACATTGTCAGCAAAGAGCTCGATATAAGATGTCTGCCCTCCCTCATCACGCACACTGCGTGCCCCTAGGCTCATCAAAAGAGTCTTGTTATCTCGCCTCCGCCACTTGCACTCGAACCCCTGTAAAGCGCCGGTTCGCTTGAGCCGATCACTAAACTCCCAGAAACTGCCCGAATCGCAGAAGATTTCAGGGAGGTCACGGAGGAGAAGTTCTTGTGCGGAATCGTAGCCGAGCATTTCCGCCATGACCCGATTCGTCTGCAGGAGCTGGCCACTTGGAGTCGAGCGGCAAATCGCATAAGGGGCATCCTCGAAAAGTGAGCGATAACTTTGTTCAGAGAGCCGCAGAGCTCGTTCGGCAACACGCCGTTCTGTGTAATCGAAAGCTGCACCAATCACGCCCTCGATCTCACCGTTCACTCCCGTAAGCGGCTCGATTTGAGCCTCTAGGCAACGGCCTGTCACGTTGATGTCAAACGTCGACGCCACGCCGCGGAGCGCCTGCGAGTGCGCGGTGGCCACCCTATTTTCGGCGGCCGAATTTGGAAACAAATGCGTGAGGGGTTCCCCCACCTTGGCCGAAAGATCCTCGTTGATGGGAAGGCCTGAGCCTGCCAAAAAGGTCAGTCGCAGCTCTTTATCTGTAGTCCAGAGTATGCCCGGCACTTTCTTTAGAAGGGAGGGTAGAGAGGAACTGGCAAGCGCAGGCCGTTTCTCAATGAGCTCTCGTAAAAATTGCCACATTTTACAATTTTATGTGCCATCAGGGGAGTCTAGCGAGACTCCATGCCCAAACTGCAAACACATTGACGTTTGAAGGCGCGTTGGTATCGTTCCATTCGCACGGCTGGCACTCGTGTTCAAAATATGCGTCGCAGCACGCGGCCCACAACAGCAGGGACGTACTCGATCTTGAGAGTAAAAATCATTGTTTCGATGTGAAACATACACAGCGGAACTCAGCGGGAGCGGACAAGAACTACGGCCGGAAATCGAACTGAACGGTAACCGTGGTTTCGGTTTTGCTCGGCTCATACTTCCACTTCTTCAATGCCTCAAGCGCAGTATCCACAAGCAAAGGGTGCCCGCCGATCACGTTCGTGTGCTTAATCTCGCCGTCCATGCCGATTACGATTTCGATTTTGACTGTCCCGGTCAGACGCATACGCTTCGCAATTTCGGGGTAAACAGGACTGGGCTTTGAGACCGCCTTGCGGGCTTCCTGCGCTGAGGAGCTTGACGGTAAAGCACACAAAACCGCTACAAGTATCGCACCGTAGGCCGATTTCGGTAAGCGCATAGGTTATGGAACCCCTGCCATACGCCGAGAATTGCAGGACGAACCGTATGCGCCTATCCATCGTTGGTACTACCCTCGAAATTGTGTCGGAAAGACAAATACCGTTCGTTTCTTAGCTCCTTTCGGATCGCGCGGCAAGGGAACGCGCCCAAGTGCGCGAGTTAATGCGCTGGTACGCAACCCGTGCACAGCCTAGCGCGCGGCGAGCATACAAATTAGCTGCTACTCTCGAACAACGTAAAGCGAGGACAGATTTGATGTTGAATGGAATCTGCTCCAAAGGCAAAATCATGGCCAATGAAGAATCCGCTAGAGACCAGTGTTTGGCCGGGACTCGAGTGGCAACTTATCGAACGGATTCAGTGCGTTCAGTGCGGAAAACGTTTTGCCGTTGCCATATGGAAGAGCTCTGCCAAATGTCGTGAGTGTGGTGCGGAACTCCGTCCTGCTCCAACACCTACCAAATCTCCGACTGGACCCGAAGGCAATCAACATCGCTGACAATTTCCGGTCGCGTGGTACCAAGCAAGATGCTGCAGGTACGCTTCCGGTTGTGAGCCATCTTCGTTCGTTAGAAACCCGTTCATACCTCGAGCGTTTCCACGAACGAAAGCTAGAATTGTCCAACTTGATGCCAGGAGGATAAACCTGCAAGAACGATGAGAGGGCCTGCGATGGCCAGCGATACCGCTATCCTTTTCTAGAGCCCCTCTTTGGACCTCCTAGAATGGCCTTTGTGCGCCGGTGACTGTAAACTCGAACGGGGGAGAAAAGTTGATGGACGGAAAGAACCGCGTGTACGACTGCCAACAACAACTTGTCCGAGCACTCAGAATCGGTGGACCGTCAACTGTGGCACGAATGGTCTCGGAGGTCATTCGGCAACTTAACACTGCTATAGAAGACTTAGGTGGTGATTATAGGCAGGAAGTTTTGGCTAGTCGGGAGCAATTAGTCCAGGCGCTCGAATCTGGCGACTCACTAGGCTTGGCAAGAGAGGTGTCAGAGGTCATTAGAGAACTCGACGCGGCGCTGGAAGCCATGCATTTCAAACGTGCTGAATAAACCCGTCCCGCCCCACAAAAAAATCGCCCGTTGCCGAGGCCGTGCGCCCTGCGCTTCCCACCATGCTTGTCCTAACCGCACGTGGAGTCCAGCTACAAAGCTCCGAAAGAGAATCAGGTCTATACCTGCTTGACGCAGGATGGCTACTGGCTAGGATGTGGGAATCCCTGTCCCATTTCCATCTCTCAGTGACGCGCCCACGGGAAAAGGGAGGCCGCATGCTGCTGGAAGGCCGGAAAAACACGCGAACTCCCAAGCAATTCCTAGTGCAAATCTCTGCGGTGCATGACCCGCGTCTGGCTGCGATTGCTACGGTAACAAACATCAGCTTACGCGGTGCGCGAGTAACGACGTGGCGGTCGTGGGAGCCCGGCTCGCAGTTGGAAATAAAATCACCCACTACCGGCGACAATTGGGCCAGAGCGCGGGTGGTTTATTGTCTGCCTGTAAGTTCGAAAGAATTTGCCGTTGGGCTGGACTTCCTAAAGCAAACGAATCAATGGGATAAGCAGAGTGAGATTCCTGCCCGCACGAAAGCCTGACGCTGGCAACGGCGTTGCACTTCAATCTTCATGCCGCTTCGGCTCACTATGTCCGCCCCGGTGAGCCGTCCGGGAAGGTTCTTAAGGGTGATCGTAAAGGCGTAGCACGGACAGTACCTGAATTTGGGTCGCGATAAAGACAGATACGATGCCCTCTCAAACCTCTTGAGAGCAGCTTTCTCGGATGGCCGCAATCGCAGTAGTCCAGTTGGGCATCGTGCCGTAAGTCCCCAGGAAGTCGGCCGGAAGTAATGCAGAGAGCGCAGCCGGCAGAATGCCAAAGGCCATCCGCTCGGACAGGACCCGCCTATAGCCCGCGATGGCCACTCCCTCCACTTCGGCCTAAGCGCGCCGCCCGCGGCGTCGCAGACCTCCGTTCCAGGAGTGGTCATCGAAACACAGCTATGCTCTAATGACGCGAACGTCAGCGGGCGAACCGTAGCGCCGACCTATTCCACTTAACATATAAGTAGGACATGAAAATGTCTCCTTTTTCTGCCCCATTTTTCTGGGGCACCCAAAAGCGAGAGGCCGCTGCTCCCAAAGCGAGCGGATGCTTTATGGGAGGGAACCGTGCTGCTCGGGAGGAACCGTGAAAGCAGAAGCCGCGAAGCTGCCGGGCGCAGGAATTGGCCCGAAGCAGTGCCCAGAAAAAATGAGCGGCAGAAAAAGGCTAGCCTACTGAACTGGGAACATCGGTGTGGTTTGTGCCGTGGTAAGGAGGCAGGCAAAGGAGAACAGCAACACTCAGCTTTGCGACCGATCACCACAGATTCGACAATGGTGCTCGATTCGAGTGGCCTGCAATGGTGAGCGACGGATGCCTGTGGCAAATGTGCTCGTATGAGCGTCGTAACACCGCCAGTCGCGGTGACAATCGACGGAGCCAATGGCCGGCTGCTACACAGGCCATTTCGTGATCGAATCGGCTAGCTGGTTGATGCGAGGCGCCAGCACCTCCGATGGGATGTGCTTATCGTCATCGTTTTCGGTATTGAAAGTCGCGGCCCAGACGATTCCATCCCGTCTACGCATCACCAGTGCCGATGTGCCGCCAAAGAGCCCGTCGTGCCACTCTTCCGTTCCTTCGGGAACAGTAGACTGCACATGCCAGCCGTAGGCGTAGTAGCCGGGCAGCTCGACACCGTTGGCGGCATAGCCGGTTTCCGATGGACGTGCGAACATTCGCTGGATCGATTCTGCGTTTAAAGCTCCCAGTCGCGTCGGCATTTCCAGTGATGCTGCGAAGCGGACGAGATCCGAAGGAGTTGCGATCCAGCCGCCGTGCGAGTCCATGGCCTCAAGCTCGAAGCCCCCATAGCACCATTGGACATCCGGCCCTCCGAACACGTTTTTCGAATTTGGTCTCTTATCCCCCGAGGGATAGTAGTGGACCTCGTGCGGAGCGCGGCCCGACACGAGCGATTTTCCCAGACGTGCGTCTTTGATGCCCAGGGGTTGGAATAGTTCATTCCTCACGAACTCGCCATAAGGAACACCGGAAATTTTCTCAATCACACGCCCGAGCACGCAGTAGCCAAAGTTCGAATATGCATAGCGCGTGCCGGGATCGAAGTCCAAAGGTCTGGTCGTCATGAAGCGGACGATGTCAGCAGGGCTCGCTGGCGACGGAGCTCCCAGGCTATGCGCAATCTCCACCGAAAAAAACATCGGATCGAACCCTGTCCATGTCTCGAATGGGTTCTTCGCGCTTCCGCGCGCCCATCCTCCGGTGTGGCACAGCAACTGATGGATGGTGATCATCTTTAAGCGAGCGTCCACCTGAGACTCTTTGAGGGACGGGACTTCGATATTGAGCAAAGGAAATGCCGCGTCCGACAGCTTAAGGCGCCCGCGTTGTACCAGGAGCATGATCGCTGCCGAAGTGAACGTTTTGCTTACGCTGGCGATGCGAAAGAGAGAATCTGGTTCAACTGTTTCACGCGTCTCCACGTCAGCGTATCCGAATCCACGGGCGTAGATAACGCGGCCATCCCGGGCGATGGCAAGGCTTGCGCCGGGAACGCACTTGCTCTGCTTGAGATAGTCCACTAGAAGCCCATCGAAATCCCGCAGAGCTGGAACGTTCTCTCCAGTGATTGATGAGGTCGAGCCTTGGTTAAGATCACGCAGTGGAAGGGTGCTCAACACACTCGCCACACCTGCTTTCGCGAAAAGACCGCACGCCCGACGACGACTGATTACCCGGAAAGAATGGTGGTTGAAAGCCTGATGCACACTAACTCCTTCTACAGCGGATGTGCCCTCCGAGCGAACTTATGGAGGACACTTCTGGGAACTAAATTCTTGTCAACTCTTGGACGAATTTCACGAGGAACGATCACGACAGTCCGCCATCCTGAAGGTAATTCACCCAGAAGCCGCTCAAGACACACTCTCCCCGTTGGTAGAGACGATGCATGCTGCCCATACGTCTGATCTGATCTGTCTCCCGTTCAGGTCTGGGCACATGGCCGCTCCTGGCAACCCCCTCCACTCTGGCCTAAACGCGCCGCCTACGGCGTCGCAGGCCTCCGTTCCGGGGGTGGCCAGGGTGACGCACCGAATGCTTTAATGGCTAAACCGCTGGCGAGCGAACCACGCCCGAAGCTATTCCACTTAAAATATAGGTAAGACATGAATTTTTCTCCTTTTTCTTGCCCCATTTTTCTAGGGCACCCAGAAGCGAGAGGCCGCTGCTCCCAAGGCGAGCAGATGCTTTATGGGAGGGACCTGGTGCCGTTCGGGAGGAGCCGGGAAAGCAGAAGCCGCGAAGCTGCCGGGCGCAGGAATTGGCCCGAAGCCGTGCCCAGAAAAATGAGTGGCAGAAAAAGGGACACTTACGCAACTCAGATGAAATCCGCCAGGGGAGGAGGTACAGCGGAAAAAGTCAACAACGGCATCCAAGTTGAGAAGTGTGTATCGCTTTCCAGCCTTCTTTCACAACGAATGGTACGAGGATTAGGGCGGCAAGAGGGTCTGCCCATGATTTATGAAAGACAGCGTTGGCTAACAACCCGGCGAGAGCGATCCATGACATGTAACCGCAAAGTGCGGACTCAACGGCGTCGGCTCTCAAAGATGCACTGCCAATTTGAGCGGCAAGTTTTTGCTTCCGGTTTGCCAGCCACGGCATGCCGATGGCGGCCACAACCAACAGAATGATGCCTACCAAACTCGGTCGGGGTTCACGATGGCCGAGGAGCGACAGTCCAGAGCTAACGAGGACGATGGTTCCGACAAGAAGTAGCAAGCCTCCGGCCAGACGAGCTGCCAGCCTTTCGGCGTTCGCAGACTCCGTTCTAAGACGAAATCGCCAGAGGACGATAATCGCAGACAAGAGTTCGACGGTGCTGTCGCCTCCGAAGCCAAGAAGTGCAGGGCTCCGTGCAACCCAAGCTGCTCCGAGAGCGACTCCGACCTCGATGGACATCCAAACGGTGGTCAGGACCTGCAAGCGCTGGACGCGACGCACAAGAATTGGAGTGAGAGTTTGTTTCGCAGTGGCCATCGGTCTTGCATTTTACAAACATTCGTTGCAACCCACCCAGGCGCTTCTGCGTCTAAGGTGCTAAGCTAAAGTCTAGGTCCATGCAAGCTGACGGCACCATCTTCGGACGAACGATACTGCGCCGGTCTTTAGCACTCGTCGCTTGTGCCGCATTACTTTACTTCGCATTTGGGAGCACCCTTCCTCACCAACATCCCCAGGGTCCGAACGGCGCCTGCCATATCTGCCAGGCACTACACATGCAGGCGCTCGCGGCCTCCCGGGTGGACCTAAGCGGCACATTGGAAGTTGTAGCTTGGCATTCTTCGATGCCGCAGCACGCGGCGCCGAGCGATTCGTTTTCTTTCCATCGCACCTCACGCGCGCCTCCCACCGAGTAAGAAAAAACCTCTAGCTCGAAGTGTATTTCCGCTCGCTGGCCGATCTGCAGGTCAGCGTCACCGCTGTTTTTCCAGCGGCCGCTATTCACAAAAACATATCTGGCCCTCGAAGGGATGGAGAAAAATGCTGAAGACATTGAGTAGTTACGCGATTTTTGCTTTGGGGTTTGTATTGTTATTGGGAGCGCTACCAGCGAAAGCCCAACTAGGAAACTCCGGCTCGATTGAAGGCGTAGTGAAAGATCCGTCCGGGGGCGTGGTTGCTGGCGCAACAGTTGAGATTTCCTACCCAATCAGTGGTTTCCATCGAGAAGCAGCCACGGATGCGGACGGAAGCTTCAAGTTCACGAACGTGCCGTTCAATCCGTATCACCTCACCGTGATGGCAGGCGGTTTTGCCTCGTTTACGCAGGATGTCGATGTCCGTTCGGCAGTGCCCGTCACGCTGCAAATCAGTTTGAAGGTTGGCACGTCCTCCACCAGCATCACCGTAGAAGCTAGCGGCGGGGACCTGATTGAAACGCAGCCCAGCGCTCACACGGACGTGGATACTGGCTTAATCGAGAAACTTCCCCTGGAGAGCCAATCGTCGTCGGTGAGTTCGCTTGTGACCGTTGCCACTCCCGGCGTGGTCGCAGATTCCAATGGCTTGTTTCACGCGCTCGGCGATCACGCGGAGAATGCCTTCTCAGTGGACGGTCAGCCCATCACAGACCAGCAGAACAAGATCTTCTCGAACCAAATTCCTCTGGATTCTATTCAATCTCTCGAAGTCGTCTCGGGCGGGCCACCTGCGGAGTATGGCGACAAAACCAGCTTGGTGATTAAGGTCACCACGCGGTCGGGTCTCGGCGCAACGAAGCCCACGGGAACAGTTTCTTCCTCTTACGGCAGCTTTGGCTCCGCGACCGGTGGTTTTCAGCTCGCCTACGGGGGCCAGAAATGGGGCAACTTCATCGCGGCCAATGGCTTGAATACCAGCCGATTCCTGGACCCGCCAGAACTTCACGCGATCCATGACAAAGGCAATGAAGAAAATCTATTCGACCGCGTAGATTTCAACGTGAGCGGCGCCGATTCAATTCATACCAACTTTCAGTACACGCGTTCCTGGTTCCAGACGCCCAACACATTGGACAACCTGAACGTGGGTGCGACCGACCCTGTGACGGGACAGGCTCTACCGGCTATTGACCAGCGAGCATTGATCAACACTTTCAACGTCGCCCCGGTGTGGACTCGTTTGATCAGCACAACCACCCTGTTCACTCTGGGAGCTTTTGTTCGCCGCGACCATTTTAACTACTACCCTAGTGCGAACCCCTTCGCCGACGGCACCGGACTCATTCCAGCCGGCTCTTCAGCAACGGTGAACCAGGATCGAAAACTAACCAACGCGGGCTTGCGTAGCGACGTGTCCTACGTGAAGGGAATTCATAACATCAAGGCGGGCGTCACCTTTCAGCATACTTTTCTGACCGAGAATTTCAATTTCGGAATTACCGATCCTGGTTTTCTCCCTTCGCAGACAGACGCGAACGGCAATCCGTGTTTCAACACAGTGACGAATCAGCCCATCGACGCGCCTTGCACACAGCTATTTCCGTTCGACCTAACACGTGGCGGCACTCTCTTTCCCTTTCGGGGGCACACGGACGTTAAGGAACTCGCGATGTACGCCCAAGACACCATCACAGAGGGGAGATGGGCGTTTAACCTGGGCGTCCGCGGGGACCTGTACCGGGGAATTGTCCACGATTGGCAACCCCAACCTCGTGTGGGTGTGGCGTATAACATCAAAAAGACCAACAGCGTGCTACGGGTTTCTTATTCGCGCGTCTTGGAAACCCCTTTCAATGAGAACTTGATTTTGTCGAGTCTGGGGGCATCTAACCCAGTGATCGTGGACGTGATTGGCGGCACAGCTTGCAGGCACCGATTCGCTCCGGCCAGCGCAACCAGTTCAATGCGGGCTTTCAACAGGCTTTTGGAAAATTTGTCGTTGTGGATGCTGACTATCTGTGGAAATACACCCACAACGCCTATGATTTCAGCGCGTTTAGCAACACGCCGATCTTCTTTCCCATTGCCTGGAAGAATTCGAAGATCGATGGACCATCCGTCCGAGTGAGTCTGCCCAATTATCATGGCTTGACGGCATTCGCCGTGCTGGCGCACGTGCGGGCGCGGTATTTCCCTCCACAAGTGGGAGGATTGGGGGCCACAGTGACTGGTGGCGAGGTCTTTCGCATTGACCATGACCAGGCGTTCAATCAGACGACTCACATCCAATACCAGCCGTGGAAGAGAGGGCCATGGATTGGGTTCAACTGGCGCTATGACAGCGGGCTAGTTGCTAGCTCGCCTTTCGTAGCGGATTTTCCGACTGCGCTGGCTTCGCTCGACGCAGATCAGCAAGCTGCCATTGGTCTCTTCTGTGGAAGCAACGTGGCGACCCCTTCCGCTCCCTTGACGCCAGCGATTTGTTCTGGGCAGACCCCATTTGGAGCCAAGTTGTTGAACCTCGCTGCTCCCGGAACGAACGACCCGGACCGCAATCCGTCCCGCGTCGCGCCGCGCAATCTGTTTGACGCGAGTGTAGGCGAGGATGACCTGTTTCACGGCGACAGGTACAAGTGGAGCTTACGCTTGACGGCAATCAACCTGACGAACAAGACCGCGCTGTACAACTTCCTCTCAACGTTCAGCGGCACGCACTTTGTCACCCCACGAGCGTATACGGCCGAGCTTGGCTTCCACTTCTAACGATGTGGCTCACGAGGCTAGGGCCAGAGCAATAAAAAAGGGCCGCGCCTGAGCGCGGCCCTGCTGGCTAGGTTAACAGCTATTTAGTTTTTTTTGACGCTTGCCGTGCTTGGCTTGCGCGGGGTCATGGAATTGGCCTTTGTTTTTGAGAGTTCTGCCCGAACTGCGGCAAGTAATTTCGCTGTATCAATCTTGTACCGCGCTGCGGTTCGGGCAAGGTTGGAGTCTTTCGCGAGAGACTGCCTCGGATTGTAGCCGGGGCAATACAGGTCGGAAACAAGAGCGCAGACTACGAGGAAACGATTGAGGTCGGCTGCTTTCATTGCTTGTATGGCAGCCGCCGCTATCTTCTCGTAGTCCACAGTCTGAGCGCCCCATGAGGTTTTGCCCTTCTTCCTCTCCTCCCATGCGCAGAGCCTGGAAAGACGACGGTGATTGTCATGGCCCAAGCGCCGGAAGTAGTCGAGGGCGACCATCTCCAAGTCGGGCCGGGAGAGAACGTCCGGCAGCCTCTTGCGGATGGCTTCGAGGACGCGGACTCGCGACAGCTTCTCGACGCGCTCGGCAAGCGCTTCCTTCTTACGTTGGGCTTGCTCCTGTGGCGTCGGTTGATAGCGGGTCACGCGATTGTGAACGTCGCATTTCTCGGTCTGGCAGAGATAGAAAATGCTGCCAGCGCCCTTGCCGTCAATGAAAACGGCGGCTTTCGTGTTGGGGCATTCGCCCTTTGCTTTGGCTCTCCGGTATTGCCCTTCGTAAAGCACGTCTTTTGCGTTGCCGTTTGTCTGCCACGCCGGAGCCTGCGAGACGCGTAGGGGCTTCTCGCCTTTCTCCTCAAGCGGCTTCACCTGAATTTGTACGAGGGCTTGCACCTTTGCTCGGTAGCATTCCCTGTCAGTGCAAATGGATGCTCTCCGTGGGATTTCGGGGAACAAGAGCGGGTTGCTGCCAGTTTGCTTTGGACACCGGGAGCACGCTCCCGCTGCTGGCAGTAGCTTTTCGTCCTGCGGGTCAAATGGCGCGTTGATCAGGTCAAGATGGATTTCACGCGCAATCCATCCGCGAAGTTCCCGCACCGTGACGGCCTCGGCTCTCTTGTCCTTGAGGATGGCTCCGGCGTTCCGATGATGCGGGAAGCATTCCTGCAAGGCTCGGCGCTGGTCGTTCGGTTGCAGCCGTGCGACCTCGAACGCATGAGCAACGGTCAGCTTGTCCTCATAGAACGCTTGTTTTACTTCGGGAATCAGTTGAATCAAGCGCAGTCTCCCGCTGACGTACGCGGCCGATCTGCCAACGCGGGACGCGATACTCTCGACGGTGTAGGTGTTGGGTTGCAGTTGAATGAGCGCAGCGTATCCTTGCGCTTCGTCTAGCGGATGTACGTCCACTCTTTGGACGTTTTCAATGACCTGTAGCTCAAGCGCTTGCGCGTCGGTCAGTTCGCGCACCGTTGCCGGAATACTCTCGCGCTTTGCGATTTTCGAGGCGCGAAAGCGGCGTGCCCCGGCCACAAGCTCATACATACCAACTTCCCCCTCGGGAAGCGGACGCACGAGAATCGGTTGCAGGACGCCGTGTTGTCTGATGTTCTCCGCAAGTTCGGCCAGCTTCGTGTCATCAAAGACGCGGCGCGGGTTCGTTTTGGACTCACGGATTTTCGCCAGCGGAATATCCTGAATCGAGGAAACCACAGGCGGGACTGCTTTCGTTCCACTTGCCACCATCGTTGCGTTCATTTCTATTCGTCTCCTTTTCTCAGAAAGTTTGGGCCTAGTATTCTTCGGGAAGTAAAACCGTGGTCACTGAGCGGTCAGCCTCGGTGATAATCCAGAGGCGGTCGCCCGCGTTTGTTTTGTAGGCGCTCAAGAGCCGGAATCCGTGCTCAAGGCTGTATTCGTTTTCTCTGCGGTCCTCGTCGTCCAGTTCGCCCCACTCTCGGTGAACGTGGCGTGTGAGGAACTCGCCCGGTTGCTGTCCTGCCTTCTTGAGCGCGGCCAAAGCGCCCGGTGTTGCGACGATCTGGCCTAGCTCGAAAGCAGGTTGTTTGCTGATTTGCTGCATGGGAAAGACTCCTTTCGGTAGGTTTGGTTTTTGCTTCTCAGAGGCGACGCACAGAGCGGCGCATAAAAAGCAAATGCCCTTCGTGGCGGGGAGAGGCGCCTGGCCGTCCGCGCTGTCAAGGGCGCGTGGTTTTCGCGTTTATCGGAGCGAAGCGAAGACCCTTGATCAGAGGAAGCGGGCGGTTAGGCGCAGGTTTTAGCCAGGAAGGGCAAAGCAAAGAGAGAAGTAGTTCGTGCAGCAGGTACTAACGCTGCGATTCGACTTGTGACTTCGCGCCCGCTTGCTCGTCATGCATAATGTGGACAGGAGATTAAGCTAGACCCTCTGAATTTTGCCGAAGAAAAAAGATCCCGCCGCCGTCAAGCTTGGACGGAAGGGTGGGAGGGAGATCGCTAAGCGAGGCTCGGAATACTTTAGCCAGCTACAAGCCAAGCGGAAGAAGCGCAAAGGCGGTCGGCCTCCCAAGTCCAAGAAATCCCGCTAAAAATTCTGCTAGAAAACAACGAGCGCTCGTTGTATTGTGATAGTTGTCTGCGGCGTTCACACTGAGTGTGAGCAACCAACGTAGACAGACACTGCTTTCGTTGCTTGTCTCCACTGCGTGACGTACTAAGGCAGACAATGGGCGAGTGGAAGGCACAAATTAGCTTGCGAGTCCGGCAAGCTCTGAGAGCTGAGCTTGAGGAGTTTGCTGGTCGGGAGAGGCGTAAGCTGGGGAATGTCGCCGAAGTCATCCTGGAGTGGGGGTTCGAGCAACTCAAGGCCGCTGGCTCGATTGATCGTCTACTGAAATACAAGATTCGGGTTTCTCCTGGTCAACCAAAGCGGCAGTGAGCCGCGTGCGTGGAGGTCGCTGTGGAGAAAGAAATGGATGTACTCAGCGCCAAAGATGATCGCAAGTTCGAGGTGGAATGCGGAGCAGGTAAAGCGGGACAGTTGCGAGTTGGCACGGACACTGTTTGTGTCAAAGTCGGCCAACGAGTTCGAATGGATGGGGCCGAGGAGATTTGGGATTCAGTTGGCGTCTACGCGAAGGAAGATGAGAGTGGCAACCTTGTGATCCGAGTCCTGGTGTTCAACCCTGATTGGGATGAGCCATTGCAAATCGCCAGCATCACATCGCGGCCGCGAGACAAATCCTGTCAGACATCTGTGGGCTGCAACCTGGACCATGTGAATGCTTGAGTGAGTTGGATTTATCGAGTGGATTCGCGTGGATTCGCGCTTGCTAGGGCCCAGGTTTGAGTCTAGAGTTTGGTTAAGTCCCTCGGTCTTAATGGGGCAAAGGTGATGCGACTATGGTGATAGCAGATCGGTTGCGCGCGCTACGGGAAGAGAAGCAGCTCTCTCAGGGAGATATCGAGAAGCGGACTGGCCTGCTTCGCTGTTATATCTCCCGGGTTGAGAATGGCCATACGGTCCCGGCCATCGAAACGCTGGAAAAAATGGCCCGTGCGCTGGAAGTTCCCATGTACCAGCTTTTCTACGACGGGGAGAAGCCACCCGAGCTGCCGAATCTTCCAAAACGGAAGTCGTCTGACGACATCGCCTGGGGCAGTTCGGGGAAGGATGGCCGCTATCTGAGTAAGCTGCGGCGTTTGTTAGCCAAGACGGAGGAAGGAAACCGGAAGCTGATTTTGTACATGGCCCAGAAAATGGCCGGAACCAAGCCTCGTCGAAGAGAGGGGAGCAACTAATTAGGTGCCGTGGGGTTTGATGCGAGCAGATGGAGGCCAGCAATGAGGGTGAAGTCCTTCACATATCAGAAAAGCGTTTTCGGCACGTACTACAAACGCGGGCTGCTCAACCTGCAGAAAATGGACAACCATGTCGCCAAGATGCTCAATGACGGGTGGGAAATCTTGACCCAAACCGCGCATACCGGAGATCGCCGAATCCTTCGACCATTCGCCAAGCGAGACACGATTACAGTTTCATTCCGAAAACCATGACGGCGACGTGACGCGCACAGCGTATGAATACCTATTTTTCGGGAACTAACTAACCGTGGTGCCGTATCAACCAGTCCACAAAGCATCTGCACCTATCGCCACGAAAGTTCTCGAACCATCGTCAGAAACAATCTTCGTCAAATGATGAAGTTGTGGGAGTGAAGTATAAATCCCTATTTTCTAGGTCTGGGGCGATTTGGGAGAACTGGTCAAGGGCGGCTCCGAGGTCTTCGACCCAAAGCTACAGACGCCTCCCTTCTGCTATGGCACCCGTCGGTGTCGCCTCGTGCTGGCTGTGGATCTGATTGTAAACCTGGCGCATCAACACGTTCGCCACGACCTGCTGGAAGTCTTTGTCGTTCATGAATCGAGCAAAAATCTCCTGATTCTGGTCCATGCGATCAATGAACAGACCTTCCAGCGTTTTCTCGAAAACAAACTTGAAGTTGTCTAGAGTGTTGGCCAATGCTGCTTGTTGTAGCGCCGTATCCGCAACCGCTTCTTCACGGATTTGGCTGAAAAACAATTCGTCAGCCGGCGTGAACTCCGTTCCGAATCTTTGGTTCACCACGTCAATGAGACGTGACAGCTCAACTTTGTCATCGTGTCGAACACCGGTCCCTACCGCTGTCGGTCCGCTAACAACGCCACGTTCGCCTGGTTCGAGGACAATGGAGCCCTCGCTTATCTTTTGTAAGCGGTAGTACTTTAGTCGGACCTCGTCATCAAGTTCGAGATGCTCGCGGATTCCTTTCGGGAGTTTTGTGAGGAAGAAGCGAATGAACGTATAGAGCTTCTCGAGATCGGTATCCTGAAAGGGGATGATTTGCGAAAGGAATGAATATAGGTTGCGAAAGGTCACGAGCAGGCCCCTGAATTCATCTTGCTTGGCCGGGTCAAGCTTTATAAACCGGCTAACCGCAGGGTCAAGCGCCGCGTTTAACTGAGCGTGGTCACTCGGGGTCTGCGTGGCTTTTGGTTTGAAAAAGGTTTTGCAAAACGCCTCGACCTCTGTCTCGTAATACACTTGTTCGCCGGCCAGTTTGTGTTGCAATTCGTAGAGTTGGCTGGGTTGAGCCATCTCGTCGATGGCTGCGACTTCGTAGTAGGGCTTAAAGGCTTCAAGAATCTCTTGGCGCTCATTGACGAAGTCCAATACGAATGTGTCTTCCTTTAGAGGGTGGGTTCGATTCAGCCGCGACAGCGTTTGGACTGCCTGAACATCGGCTAAACGCTTATCCACATACATCGTGTGCAAAAGCGGTTGGTCAAAACCGGTCTGGTATTTCTCGGCGACGATTAACACCTGGTACTCGTCCGACCCGAACCGTTCGGGCAATTCCTTCTCGCGGATTCCCGCGTTCATGCCGCTCTCAGTAAAGTCGCCAATGTCCAGCAAGACTGTGCCTGAGAACGCCACAAGCGTTTTGATATCTCGATATCCCTTCTCGGCAATGTAGCGGTCGAATTCCATTTTGTAACGAACCGCGGCTTCGCGAGAGTTCGTCACAACCATTGCTTTTGCCCTGCCGCCAATCTTGTGCTTGGTGAATGTGCGGAAGTGTTCAATCATGACTTCTGTCTTTTGGGCGATATTGTATGGATGGAAGCTGACGAATCGCGCTAGGGCGCGCGCCGCCTTGCGCTTGTCGAGCTTCGGGTCGTCCTCAATGGACTTAATAAGGCGGAAATACGTCTTGTAGGTCGTGTAGTTCTTGAGCACATCGAGGATGAAGCCCTCCTCGATGGCCTGACGCATCGTGTACAAGTGAAATGGCTCGGGCTTGCCGTCTGCGCCGGGCCTGCCGAACATCGCTAAAGTCTTGTGCTTCGGAGTAGCAGTGAATGCGAAGAAACTGAGGTTCGGCTGGCGGCCGCGCCTAGCGACAGCCTTGAGAATCTCTTCCTCAAAATCGGGAAGGCCATGCTCCTCGGCCTGCTGTTTGGCCTGTTGCTGGATGGCCTCCGCGGCCAATGCGCCTTTCAGTTCTGCGGCGGCCTCACCTGACTGCGAACTGTGTGCTTCATCTACGATGACGGCATACTTGCGCGTGGGCAGGACGCCGATCTTTTCTGTCACGAAGGGGAATTTTTGAAGCGTTGTGATAATGATAGGCGTGGCGTTCTTAAGGGCTTCGGCGAGTTGCGTCGAATCCTCGTCAATCTTCTGAACCACACCAGACCTGTGCTCGAACTGGTAGATCGTATTCTGCAATTGCTGGTCGAGAACGCGCCGGTCTGTCACGACAACGACGGAATCGAAGACTCGCTCGTCACTGGCGCCGTGTAAGCTCGCGAGGCGGTGGGCCAACCAAGCAATCGAGTTGCTCTTGCCGCTTCCAGCCGAATGCATGACCAAGTAGTTGTGCCCTGGTCCTTCGGACTTAGCAGCGGCTTCGATCTTTCGGACTGCATCGAGCTGATGGTAGCGGGGGAAAATGAGGTTCTCCCGCCGAACGAGCTTTCCGCCGATCTCGCGCTCGTCAATTTCCAGATGGATGAATCGGTGCAGAATGTCGAGGAAACTATCCCGCTGCAAAACCTCCTCCCATAGGTAGGCAGTCTTGTAGCCTCCTGGACTCTCAGGATTGCCCGCGCCGCCATGATCGCCTTTGTTGAACGGCAAGAAGTGCGTACTTTTCCCGGCAAGGCGAGTTGTCATGTAAGCCTCGTCGGGGTCAACCGCAAAGTGTACCAGCGTGCGCTTCTTGAACTGGAATATGAGGTCATTGGGATCGCGGTCGTCACGGTACTGGAATTTCGCATTCTCGACCGTTTGGCCGGTCATGGGATTCTTGAGCTCGGCTGTCGCGACGGGAATCCCGTTCAGCCCGAGGACCACGTCCAGCGACTTGCTGCTGGTGGCTTTATAGAGTAGTTGGCGGGTGACCGTCAGGTGGTTTGCTGCGTAGAGTTTTTGCGTCTCTGGATTCATTCCATGAGAGGGAGCAAAGTACGCCACGCGGATGGTCTTTCCGTAGCTCTTGAAACCATGACGCAGAACGTCAAGGCTGCCACGGGAATCCATCGCTTTGCAGAGGTCATCCAGGATGACAGATTCCGTAGCTGTTCCGTGGAGCTTGACGAGTGAATCCCAGGTTTCCTTTTGCGTCCTCTGGATAAAAGGAAACAGTTGGGTTGTATCAACGGCATGTTCCTGGTCGAAGTACGCCTGCCCAGTTTTGATGTAGCCGCCGCGCGTTATCAGATGATGCTCAACAGCCGTTTCGAACGCCTTTTCGCGGTGATCTACGGGCATGACGGTACTCCTTGTGCCCTGTAATTGCGAACGTCAATCTGTCCGGTTACGGCGGCGGAGATGAGGGCGGAGCGGTATTCAAGCAACTTGCTGATTGCCTCCTCTGTTTTCGCAATGAGGGCGCTGTTTTTCGATACTTCAAGGTCAAGGAAATCTGCAATCCTTCTTTGCTCATCAAAGCTCGGGAATGGCAACTTTACTTGGCGAAAGTTGTTGTAGTTGAGGTCCTGTCCGTCTCTGATGAACATTGCGGTCGCCTGAAGGCCCTGAATATAGGCACTCGATTTGAATAGATAGGAAAAAAAGCCAACGTGCGCTCTGTCATCAGCAATAAGGGCGACATATGAGGAACGGACGCATCCCCGTGCTTTCACTCGTTCGATGCCACCTTGAAAGCTGCGCATACTGATGACAAAGTTGTCGACCTCGACATGCTTTCGCTGCTCAAGATTCTTTTCTGCGTGCGTAACCTGACGGCCTTCCAAACGCTCAAACTGCGCCAGCGGAATGACGCCGTATTTTTGCGTTGCTGACAGATGCTCATCTTCTTCGTGTGCCCTTTGTTTGCTTTCGACAAAGAATCGATTACTCGGGACGATGCGCCATTGCGTGGGAATCTCTCTCAACCATTCCTCCCTCGAATCCTTCATTTGCACGTTCGGATCAAGTCCCTTTGTTACGGTATGCGTGATGAGTGCTTGCCTCTCTTCGTTCAGCAGTTCGATGAAGCGGGTCCTCTTCGCGATAAGAGCATCTATCGCCGCTGTCTCACTGTCCAGGAAGTCCGCGATCGTGCGCTGCTCATCGAGCGATGGAATCAACGCCGGAAGATTCCCAATGAACTCCCAGTTCGCTCTCGGCATCTTGCTTCCGTATGTTGAGGCATCCACCGCAGCGATGAACTCGTTCATCAGTAGGAAGTAGTTCAGGTATCGAGAGTCGAGCAGGGTTGGGCGTAGGACAAGCAGTTCGCCGGAGCAGATCCCGTCTTTTTCTGCGCGATATACCTTGGCCAGATAGGGGCGGAGTTTGCCAAACAGAACGTCGTTCGGCCCGAACCGGGTGGAGAGTCCATCCGCACTTCCACGCTCCATCGCCTCAACCAGACGACCGGTCCACGGCTGTAAATGTTCCAAGCCGATATAACGTAGGTCAGATGCTCCTGGGTCTATCTTTTCGCTGATCAGTCTGACGGCATACTTCAGACGCTTGACCGTCCAGCCCTCCGGCTTTCGCTTGGTCCATGACACCAGACCGTTGTGCCCCGCCTCGTTCATCCCGCCACCTCAGCCAGCAGCTTCAGGATGTCAGCTTCGATCGTCTTGATGTCTGCCTTGATCTCCTCTAGCGGGCGCGGTGGCGTGTACTTGTAGAAGTGCCGGTTGAATGGAATCTCGTATCCGACCTTGGTCTTTGAGTCGTCAATCCACGCATCGGACACGTGCGGCTTCACCTCACGCTCGAAATAGGCATGAATGTCTTCCTTGAGCGGCACGCTCTCGTAATCGCGGAGTTCCGCGTCCGGTTCGGGGTTGCCGTCTGCATCCAGGCAAATCTCCGCGGCTTCGTCCCGTTCGGACATAGTGTTCAAGATTGCCTTCTTCAGCGGCGCGGAGAGTCTCACGTCGGCCTTGCCGACTGCTTTCTCCAGTCGCTTCTCAAAATCGGGCCGGTTCAGGTCGACCTCAGGTCCGGCCATGCCTACCAGCATCTCCAGAATCTCGGTTTGGATCTTCTGTCCTTCCTCAATCTCCCGTTGTCCTTGCGTGCCTTTTTTTTCCGAGGTCGCGAGCTTCTGGAACGCAGCTTCGAGTTTGAATGCCTCAATGCGCTTCGGCGTCACCTGAAAGGAGAGCCGCAGCGGGCGCTCGACCGTGATCTGACGATAGCCGAAATCATCATTGTCGAAGACTTTGGAGCGACCGTTCTTGGCCACGTCGCCGTATAACTCGACAATCTCGGCAATGTTGTCACTCGACAGTTCGTTGCGTTTGTTCCCCAGGCTCTTGCGCATCTTCACGAAGAGATCAACGGCGTTGATGAGTTGGACTTTGCCGCGGCGCTCTTTGCGCTTGCGGTTGGTCAACACCCAGATGTAGGTCGCGATGCCGGTGTTGTAGAACATCTCGGTCGGCAAGGCGATGATGGCCTCCAGCCAGTCGCTTTCAATCAGCCAGCGGCGAATCTCGCTCTCGCCGGCACCGGCGTCACCAGTGAACAGCGGTGAGCCGTTAAACACAATTGCGAGGCGCGTCGCTCCTGGCTTCATCTTCGAAATCATGTGTTGAAGAAACAGAAAAGAGCCGTCGTTAATGCGGGGCAGGCCCGCTCCGAATCGCCCCTCGAAGCCCTTTTGCTCGTGTTCGCGCTCAATGAAGTCCGCTTGCGGCTTCCACTCAACTCCGAATGGCGGATTCGCAAGCATATAGTCGAACTTCACCCCAGGCAGGCCGTCCTTTGTGAAGCTGTCACCAAACTTGATGTTTTCCGGGTTCTGGCCCTTGATCATCATGTCCGAACAACATATGGCGAAAGCCTCGTTGTTGTAGTCCTGTCCGAAAACCTCCAATCGAGCTTGCGGGTTCAGCTCGCGCAGATATTCCTCCGCAACCGAGAGCATTCCGCCCGTTCCGCACGCGGGATCGTAGAGCGTGCGGACGATGCCGGGCTTGCGCAGCACATCGCTATCCGGCTCGAATAGCAGATTGACCATCAGCCGGATAACTTCGCGCGGCGTGAAGTGGTCGCCGGCCGTTTCGTTCGAGGCCTCATTGAATCGCCGAATTAAGTCCTCAAAGATGAGGCCCATCTCGTGATTCGGCACCGCCTCAGGATGGAGGTCAATTTCAGCGAACTTCTTGATGACCTGATAAAGCCGGTCGGATTCGTCCAGCTTGGCGATTTCTTTTTCAAACTCGAAGAATTCGAAAATCTGCCGTGCCTTTGACGAAAAGCTCTTGATGTAGTGCGCGAGGTTCTGTGCGATCTTGTCGGGATCGCCTTTCAGCTTCTGGAAGTCCAGCTTGCTTGTGTTGTGGAATGCCTGCCTCGCAACGCGATTCAGGATGGGTTCGAAATCCTTGATGGGCCCGGTCTTCAGGGCGGCATGCTTGTCTAACACTTTTTGTTTGGTCGGCTCCAGGACACAATCGAGCCGTCGCAAGACGGTGAGCGGAAGGATCACACGCCCGTATTGGTGAGGTTTATACGGCCCGCGTAGCAGGTCGGCTACGCTCCAGATGAACGCAACCTTCTCGCTGAAGCCGCTCATGTTTGGCGCCTCACACGTCGCCCCCTCACGTCCGCAACTTGACCGCAGAAATCTAGTAGCTTATCTATAACACAGGAATGCATTTAGCCTAACTGGAGAGATTTATCAGGAGTACATACCCGCCACTAAGCGGGTGGCGCGGATGATTCATCCGCGCCGATGGCGTTGAGAATTTGAGTTGCGGTGCGCTGAACGTATTCGAGGCTCTCGCTGAGGAGCTTGGCGTCGCCGCCGTACAAGCCGATGTAGTCCTGAGCAGCGCTTCCCGTTTCTAGGCCGATTGCGCTGCAAACGACAAATGCGACGGCCTCGGCTTCGGTCTCGCGGACGCGCTTCGTCGTGCTGGTGCGGCGCTCGTCGCGGTGCATCATTTCGTGGGCGACCTCATGCGCGAGAGTCGCAAATTCCTCAGCCGTAGACTGACCGGGCAGCAAGGTGATTTTGCCGCCTTCCGACATGCCTCGTGCCGGCGCGATTTCTTCGGAGTAATCGAGCGTGATGGCCTGCTCGGCGACAAATTTCGCAAGCCGCTCGCGATAACCGCGCGGATCGCCGTTCACGGTTCCGATTTCCGGCAACGGCTGGCCGTCCGTCTGGCTGATGTCGAACACGTAAGCCGCGCGGAATCCGACTGCGACTGTGGATTCGTCCGGCTCGACTTCGGTGTTGTTCTCAGCCTTCTTCCGAATGACCGGAGCGAGAATCAGAATGCCTTGCTCGCCCTTCTTCACGAAGCGGCCCAGCTTGTGCCAAGCGTGAAAGCCTGCGACGTGCATAGCGTTCGGCTTCTGCGAGGCGATAAGCAAGATGTTGTGAAGCGAGTAGCGGTGGAAGCGCGCCATCGCCGCAAGATATTCTCGCAGTCTTCCACTGTGGCCCTCTTCGAGGGCTTGGCGAAGCTGCTCGATGGCGTTGGTTGCGATCTGTTTTGCTTGTTCGACTTTCATTTTTTCTGTCCTCCTGTTTCGGGGAGTCTGGCTCCCTTCACCCCACAGCCGAGGGAGCCAGCGACGAAACAGGGACAGGAGCGGAGAGATTGGCGCGTCCAGGTCGGAACGGGCCGCACGTCTGAGTGACACCGGGCGCTTGGGGGCGCGAAGCGTGCTAGTGAAGACCGGAGGCAGTTGATTTACACGCCGGGGATGCGGCGGTCACGAAGCGGGGAGAACGGCAAAAGAACGAAACGCAAATCGGTAGGAGGCGAACGAGAGGGAATGGATTAAATCAGTTGGAGAGAAGCAGCACAGCGGGGACACAGCAAGGCGGTCGGTGCGTCGGCAGAAGCGCAACCTCACTTGCAATCAGGCCGAGTTCACGCAGACGAGGTCGGGCTGCTTAGGTGGGCTTCGAGACGGCGAGCCGCTTCATGGAGGTCACGCTCGGCGACGATGTTGTAGCGGTCGAATACGGAACGTGTCTTGTGACCTGAGATCGCCATTGCTATTCGTTCTGGAACAGCGGCACGTACCATGTTGCGGACAGCACTGCGCCGGAGGTCGTGAAAGAGGCGCCCATGTAAACCAGCGCGGCCACAGGCAGACTTCCAGGCTCTTTGGAAATTGCCGATCGGTTTCCCATTCCTGCTGAAGACATAACCACAATCTGGGAAATGTATTTGCTGGGCGGCTCTTTGCACCTTGAGGAGCTGAACAAGTTGCTCCGTGAGCGGTATGGTTCGGCCCTGACCGTTCTTAGTTGTCCCAGGTTCGAGATGCGCGGTGCGAGCCTCAAGATCGATTTGGCACCACCGCAGCTGTAGGAGTTCGCCCTTTCGTGCTCCGGTGAAGTAACCAAACGTCAGTAGCGGCTTGAGATAGGCGGGCAGTTCGCGCAAGAGAGCCACGTACTCCTTGTGCTCGAAGAATCCCTGACGAACGTTGGATTCTTTAAGCATGGGAATGAAAGGTGCGCGGATAACTTTGGGTGGCGTCATCTTGCTCGCAAGCATGAACATCCGCTTGAGCGCCGCGAGTTCACGATTGATCGTTCCGTTGGATGCGCCTTCTTCCTGTCTTTTGCTTATGTAGGCCCGCGCCCGCTCAGTTGTGATTTCAGGTGCCGGGAAGTAGTTGAAGAACGGCGCTAAATGGAGTTCGATCCTTCGCTTGAGCCACTTGAAGGACTTTCGGTTATTGACGCGATACTCGTTTAAGAGATCCTCGGACAACTGACCAAAGTCGACACTCTGAGTTGTAGTGTTCGCGGAGTGGTCCGTTTCGGACGCTCCTTCGCGAGTTCGTAGCAAGCGCTTGGCGTCGGCGGATTTTTCTGACTTGCTGCTTTCTCGGAACGGTTTGCCGTCCTTGTAGTATTTGATCCACCAGATTCGGCCTCGCCGATAAAGCATTCCCATGGCTCACCATTTGCTTTCGGATAGAGTTTATTAGTCGGCAACCCCGCAGAACGGTTTGGATATACAATGAGGCCCCGCTTCCTTCGGGGTCGGTTATGAGCGTCTTAGAACAGAATTCTCTGCGGATCGGTCTGTTTCGATTCAGGCTTGTGCCCGAGCAGCCGCTAGAAGTGCCGGCCGTCAACAAAGGGAATATGCTTCGCGGTGGCTTCGGTCACGCTTTTCGCAAGCTCTGCTGTATTCCGCAATGTAAAGACGCGAAGTTTTGTCCGCTCGCTGCGACTTGCCCGTACAAGGCTGTCTTTGAGTCTTCTCCACCAACTGGTTCGGAGCGGCTGTCCAAGAATCAAGACATTCCACGTCCGTTTGTTTTCCGAGCGCCCGAGACAAGACAGACGAGTTTTCGGAAAGGCGAGCCATTCGAGTTTGGACTTGTTCTGATCGGACAGGCGGTCGATTACTTGCCCTATTTCGTGTTGTCGTTCCGCGAGCTTGCCAGCGAGGGGCTGGGGCTGAACCGTGCGAAGTGTACCTTGGAGCGGGTCGAGCAGATAGAATTCTCGTCAAATGGTGTTGGGTCGACCAGTCTCGAAGGGAAGCCGATTTATAGCGCTGATACGCAAGTCTTAGGAACGGCTGGAACTGTCATCGTGCATGATTATTTGAACCGCCGCCTGAGAGAATTCGACGACTCAAGAGACGGGGAATCTGTACAGCGCATAAGGATCCGCTTTCTGAGTCCGACGTTTCTTCGGGCTGACGGAGAGATCGTGCGCCGCCCGGAGTTTCATCACGTTTTCAAACGAGTCCGCGACCGGGTCAACGCCCTAAGCACGTTCTTTGGTGACGGCCCGGTCGACTCGGATTTTCGAGGCCTTGGCGAGCGAGCTGAAAAAATCCGCAGCGTCTCTGCGGAGGTTGAGTGGATCGAGCGTTTCCGCACATCCTCAAAAACGCATCAGCGTCACGAGCTCTCCGGTTTCCTAGGCCAAGCGGCTTACGAAGGCGACTTGCGGGAGTTTTTGCCTTGGCTGGCTTTAGGCGAACTTATTCATGTTGGAAAACATACGGCTTGGGGTTGTGGGAATATCGCAGTGGACCGAAACGGTTGAACTTCAGTTTCGATCTCGAAACCGGGCATCTTTGAAGGAAAGCTAAATCAGTGTCGCTTGATTCAATTCGGGGTGAGTACTTCTGGACGGGGCATGCGCTTGTTGATATGGGGATCGCATCTCTGATGGCTTTTAGCCATCGGGAAAAACCTAACGAGCTCACTTCAGGCGACCTTGAAAAGTTCGCTCAGTATTCTGAGGACGCGTATTTCTCGCCAGAGCTTGCGTCGTATTCAACCGTTCTCTTCACGAGTAATTTCATTAATCCTAGCTTTACAGCGGAGAAAAAGAAAGAATTTGTTCAGAAAGTCCTCAGAATTCAGAAAGCAACCCCCGATCCCACTCTCCCTAATTGTGCCTACTGTGGTCGGGCCTCGGTGCGACGAGCTCATCGGGATCTTGTGCCGATGCTAACGGGTCGGGAAGCCATTAACTTCTTTCCCGGTGGGGCACCAGGCCTTGCCCTATGCGGCCACTGCATCCTCGCGCTTCAAGCGCTGAGTGTTGGTGCCCCAATGTGCAGTGGACGAGCACTGATTGTTTCCGCCGATGATCCTGAACTGATATTGGTGCTTGTCAAGACGTGGCAGCCCGAAATTCGCAAGCGCGTTCAACTCTCAATACAAACCGGGCAAAAGCTGGCACCGTTGACGCGGCCTCTAACTCGGACCGTTGAAGCGCTTAGTGACATTGATCTGGAACGCGGAGGCGTCTCCTCAAGCTCCTCGATTTCGGTGTTGCATCTTTCTAATAGCGGGCAGGGTCCCCAAGTAGATATCTACCATTTGCCGTCAGTGGTCGTTCGGTTCGTCCAGCGGGCAAAGGCGGCACGATATTCGGGCGTATGGAAAGAATTGGTGCGCCGAGCTTGGGAGGTAATCCCGAAACGCAAGGGTGAGAAATCTGCGGAAGGGGAACGGGAGCCGGCTCGGAATTATTTGTATGAAGATCTCTTCGAACTTCCCGGCCGATCTGCCGAGTTTGTGCGGACGTATTTCCTAGGGAGAGCAAAACAATACGCCGCTGGCCCCGGAGACCCCCGCCACAATTACAAGGGCTGGAAGGATTATGTTCCCGGACTTTGGGATTTCACGTGTCTATTTCTAAGGGAGGTAATGGAGATGGATGTCGGACGCGTTGACGCAATCAGGAAACTCGGCGATGCGCTCGCCGACGAAATTGGGGTTGAGAACGATCGTCGGCTCTGGGCAAACATTTACCGAGCGACAGCGTATTGGCAGGCGCGTAAGGCACTGATTCAGGCAAGCCAACGCCGACTCCGACGTGGGTTGGCACCGGTTCTTTCTTTGGATGAGTTTTTGGGGGTTTTCGAGGAGGGGGAAGAACTGCCCCGTGTCGATTGGAGGTTTGCATGGGATTTGGTGCTTATACGCGTAATCGAAAGACTGTATGAGGCAAAGTGGTTTGAGAAGAACAAGGACATCCTTGGAGAAGAAGTGGAACCGCAGATGGAGGAGGCATAGAGATGGCGTTTCTGACCGGTGTGATGTTGATTGATGCTCCTGCCTCGGCGTTGAACAACGCCGGTGCCGATGAAGGTGCGAGAACAGAGAATGCGATTGCCGTCAAATTCATTCGGTCACGGCAAGGTGCGTTTCCTTACGTATCCGCACAAGCTTTTCGCTATTGGTTGCGTAACACGTTGGAACAGGCACAAGACGCGAAATGGAAAGCAGCGCCCGTGTTCCGGGAAGCAAAGATTGCATATACGGATGCTAACCCGATTGAATATTGGGACGACGACCTGTTCGGATATATGCGAGCTCCCTCGAAGAAAGCTGGGGCGGCAGAAAAGCGGAGGGAGGATGCTTCTCGCGCAACGGAAACGCCAACCAGCACAGAAATAACCCGCGTTTCATCGTTTCGAGTGAGTACGCTGGTTTCCCTCGCTCCTGTGTCAATTTCTTCCGACTTTGGGACGATGACACGCCATGAGGGCGATCCAGTTCCGCACGAGCATCAATTCTACCGCGCAGTCTTAAAAGGGTTGGTTTCGTTGAATCTTCATGCTGCTGGAACATTCAGTTATTTGAATCGCACGGGCTATCGTAACCTTGACGACAATCGCGTTGAGATCGCCAAGAAGAACAAACTGGAACACCTCGACGGAAATGAGAAGTCCTATCGTCTGCCATGGGAGCAGCGAACGGAGAGGGTTGCCGCGCTGGTGCGGGCGCTTGGGGTTGTTTATGGCGGCGCGAAGTTGGCTTTGCATTACACCGACGTTACTCCGGTAGTTTTTATTGGAATGATTACAAACGGCGGAAACAATCCGCTTCAATATCTAATCGGGCCAAATGAAAAGGGTGAGCCGCATGTGAGGAGCGATGCCGTGCGGCAGAGTCTCACCGTCTGGCGGGACCAAATCCTATCGAAGTTGTATGTCGGCTGGGTACAGGGATTCTGCGATGTGGAGCGTGCCAGTCTCCAGAGCGAACTCGAAAAATTCAATAAAGAAAGAAAACAATCGGAAGGTGTCGACTTTGTGTTCGGCCATCCGCGGGAAATCCTTGCGCAGTTAGCATCGGACCTTTGCGATCGGAGCAACAGCACTTGGCTGAAGTGAGGACTATGTGAAGACGGTCCGTATAGAAATGGAGGGTACAATAACTTCTTTCCGCTACCCTCACCTCCACGTTGGTCGACAGCCGAGTTATCCGATGCCGCCTCCAGCCACGGTCTACGGGCACGTCTGCAGCGCTTTGGGCGAGTGGATGCCCGCCGATTCTATGAGATTTGCGTACACCTTCAGCCATGAGGGTACGGCGGATGACCTCGAACTGCTTCACATGTCAGCTGTTGGCAGCGGACGATTAGACAAAGATTGGGGCCATACCAGAAACATCGAAGTCCAGACGAATGTTCTTCCGAGGGAAATTCTGCTTCATCCGAAGCTGAGCCTTTACTTGGATGTAGGTGATGAGGCCGAGCATTGGGCAGACGTATTCCGGTCCCCTCGATATCCGGTTCTGCTGGGCCGGTCGCAGGATTTGGCCGCGTATCGCAGCGTAGATGTCATCGAATTGCATCAATTAGAGTTTGGCTACTTTGAGGACACCCTCCTTCCTTGGGCAATGCGTGATCGGATTCCCCAAGGCACAACTTTCCAGATGCCGAAATTCATCGATCCTCGGGCCCGCCACACTGTGAGTTGGGATAGATATGTCGTACTTGAGCATCGTCTTTGGTGGCCCAGCAAAGAAGTCGAACCTCCCAAAGGAGCAAGGTCGGGTTTGACTCACGAAGGGGACGGTCCAGTGTGGGTCGATCCTCAGTCTCCTGCCTGGGGCAGAGGCCACCGCATTGTGGTGTGGCACTCGTGGATCTAGTCGATGGAACACGAACAAAAACTGCGCTCAATCTGGGCGAAGAGTGCGCCGCAAGGGGTTGACGGCGAGACCTTAACCGAGCACACCTATCGTGTCGTTGCTGCTCTAACACAACTCGCCGAACGATATCCGGTACTCCCAGAGCGAGTTGGGGAGCCAGACTTATGGCACCGAGCCTTTTGGTCATGTTGGTTCCATGACTTAGGCAAGGTCGCGCGAGGGTTTCAAGCGTCTCTTCGGGGAGGGGAGCGCTGGCGACATCGACATGAAGTTCTGTCTCTTGCGTTCTTGGGTTGTTTCTGCCGGAAAGACTGTAAGGACTTCGCATGGATTGCTGCGGGAGTGGGCTCCCATCACAAAGATGCCTCCTTGATACTCGAAGAGATGTACAACCCTCGATTGGACCCTAAGGATTGGGGATGCGACCAACTGGCCAATGAAATAGAAGAAAGGCCGTGGTTCGCACTACAAGATTGGACGATAGCAGCGGCTCCTCAGAAGATTAGCGAATTGGGACTGGGAAGTTTCGGAGTTCATAACCTCTGTCGTTCTGGGGGGACTCGTGAGCTGGAAGACAAGATTCCAGAATTCATCACTTCGGGGTTGAGCTCCTATTTCGGATTCCGGAGAGAGCTGAAACACCTCTCTGCCGAGCATCCTCGGAATCAAGCGGCTATCGCTCTGAGGGGCGTGGTTGTTCAAGCAGATCATTTGGCTTCGGCCCATGCACCGGATTTGGACGATCCGTCGCTTCCTGGCCGGGAACAGGTACTTTCGGCCTTAGGTTTGGAGGAGGGTAGACTGTTCTCCCACCAAAGGCACGTTGGACGTGTTATAGGGTCAGTTGTTTTTTCTGCACCAACGGGGAGCGGAAAAACAGAAGCCGCACTTTTGTGGGCCCGAAAACAACAAGAGAATGATCCAACACCACGCACTCTAGTTTTTGTTTTGCCATACCAGGCCAGTCTTAACGCGATGTGGGAACGTCTGCAAGGCCTCTTGCACATGGACGTTGCACTGTTACACGGAAAGAGCCTGCAAGCTCTCTATAGGTTCTTGATGGACCCAAGCTACGACCGACAAGACGCAGCGAGATTGGCGCGTGAGCAAAACAACTTCGGTCGGCTGAACAAGCCAGCAATTCGCGTTTCGACTCCATACCAACTCCTTAAGGCTGCTTTTCGATTGAAAGGTTACGAATCGGTGTGGACATCGCTCGCGGATTCGATGGTTGTCCTCGATGAGATTCACGCCTACGAACCGCGCCGCCTCGGACTTCTTTTGGAGTTTCTGTCTGAACTCGTGATCAGGTGGAATGTGCGTGTTTGTGCGATGACGGCTACCATGCCTTCATGGCTAAGGAGGAGTCTGTCAGGAATGCTTTCTGTTGATGAGATTCCGCCTGACCTGGAGCTTTTCCGGCAATTCGCACGCCACAGGATAGAAATTGTCGAAGGCAATCTTCTTAGTCCGCAGGCGTGGGAGCTTGCCATTAAGGAATACTCTGCGGGGCGGTCCGTCTTACTGGCGGCTAACACTGTCGGCACAGCGCAACGGATGTACAGTGCGTTGCGCTCGAAGCTGCCGGACGGCCATTGCGTTCTGATTCATAGCAGGTTCGGCGTCGGCGACCGTTTAGACAAAGAGCGAACTCTCATGGAGCGCCTCGGCAAGGGCAATACACTTTCTGGCCCGATGCTGGTGGTCGCCACGCAAGTGGTTGAAGTCAGTCTAAATCTGGACTTCGACACTATTATCAGCGAACCCGCTCCTCTAGAGGCTTTAGTTCAGCGTTTTGGCCGTGTGAATCGCGGCCGGTCCAAAGGCGTTGTTCCAGTTCGAATCCTTACGGAGTCGTTGAACGACAAGAAAATTTACAATGCCGAACTTGTGGCGCGAAGTTTGTCGATATTACGCGAGCACTCAGGACAAATTCTTGACGAGCAGAGAGTAAGTGAGTGGCTGGATAAGGTATATGCAGGTGAGTTTGAATGTACTTGGTTAAAGGAAATCGAGAGGAACCGCCAAGAGTTCCGGGAAACGTGCCTCGCATCACTCCGGGCGTTTGACGCCGACGATAGATTAGAAGAGGAATTTGACAAGCTCTTCCAGGGAACCGAGGTACTGCCGCTCTGCAAGCTTGACGAGTACCGACGATTACGAGACGAATCGATTCTGGAAGCTGGGCAGTTTCTCGTTCCGATCTCATGGGATCAGGTTCACCGGAATACGGGCCGGTTTGTTTGGGACGACAGCTTGAAGGTAAGAACTGCCGATTTTCCTTACGACTCGGAGTACGGGCTGCGTCTGGCCGAGTAGAATCGCCCTCGCGGGGTGAGGCTTTTGAAAAGTGCCTGTGTATTTTCCTGTAAATTTGAAGTTGGATAAGCGAAACTTCCTCTATCCATCGGCACGGACCCTTTGCGGCCTGAGTTGCCAATATGAGTACCCAGTCTCTCTACTCTCAAAGGGCTCTGCGACCTGAAGAATGGGTCGGCCAATGGAACCTGTTCACAGGCGAGCTGGAGCCAATACCCTCTCAGAATGGTGATGCCCCAGAATCGGGTTGGTTGTTCGACCCTGAATGGGGCATGGTCTTGCCCAAAAACCCCGCAGGACAGGAAGTTGTTGTCGACGAAGGGGTTTCGATTGCCTTCCCCGATGGACGCTCAGAAATCCCGAAAGAGCGCCTGGTCTTTGGCGTGTTGCCCAAGCGCGCAAAAGAGCTACCGATGGTTGCCAAAGCAGCCGATTCGGCACAACTGATTCTGTCAGGCTTCGGAATCTTTCTAAGCAAGAAAAGCGAACGGCTGCTCGTCAAGTTGAGCGGCAAGGTGGTGTACGAATTCCCGTTCTTCCGTATAAGCGAAGTGATTGTTGCCTCTCGTGGCGTCTCGCTTTCGTCGGAGCTGATCAAAGACTTCTGTGAGCGCGGCATTCGCGTTAGCTTCGTAGAAGCGTCGGGTCGTCCCTACGCCATGATTTCCTCGCCAGTTCTGACTGCCACGGTCGAGTCGCGCCGCGAGCAATTGCTTGCCTATAACGATTCGCGAGGTCTGGAGTTTGCTCGCCTAGTGGTGCGCGGCAAGATCCGTAACCAGCGGCACGTCTTGCTGTATTTCGGGAAGTATCTGAAGCAGTCGGATGCCGCGCGCTTTGAATCTATTTCCGAAATAGCAAAGAAGCTCCGCGCACTCGAACTGCAAGCCAGAAAAATTGATGGCGCTTCGGTCGAAGAAAGACGCCAAGAACTGATGGGGTTGGAAGGCGTCGCCGGGCGACTCTACTGGGATGGCACGAGAACCATTGTGGAAAGCAAAGTAGAGTTTATGGGCCGTGTCCATCGTGGGGCCACGGATATTGTGAATGCGCTTCTGAATTATGGCTACGGAATTCTTTACGCTCACGTCTGGGGTGCGGTGGTCAATGCCGGCCTCGAACCCTTTGCGGGCTTTTTGCATGTGGATCGCCCCGGCAAGCCGTCGTTGGTTTTGGACTTGGTGGAGGAATTTCGTCAGCCCGTCGTAGACCGCACCATCATTGCATTCATCAACCTGGGCCAGTCGATGAAAATGGAGAACGGCCTCTTGGACCAGGAAACGCGAAGGGCGATTGCTGAAAAAATTCTCGAGCGGCTGGGGAGTACAGAATCCTTTCGAGGGCAGCAGTATCAGATTCGGTCAATCATTCAGATGCAGGCGCGCTCTTTGGTCAGCTTCCTTCGGAATAAGAGCAAGTACAAGCCTTTCAGCTTTCGCTGGTGATTAAAAGCTGCGGATACCAAGCGGCGAATCTCGTGGAACTTCATACGCTCGTCATTTACGACGTCGAAGATGATCGCGCCCGGACGCGGGTAGCAGAAGCTTGCAAGGACTTTGGATTAGAACGAATTCAGTACAGTTGCTTCCGGGGAAAACTGTCGCAGAACAAACGCGAAGAGCTGTACGAGCGAATGCGAAAAATTCAACGAGAATGGGAAATTCGCTGGAAGAAAGACTTCCCGGAGTCGCAGGTTCAACAAAACGACTTCCCGGTTCCTCCTGATGAGAAAGCGTCAGGTAAATGGGAACCAGCATTCAAGATTCTCATTCAACCTCTCTGTGAGAAAGATGTGAACGGCGCAACTTATGCCTATCTTTATGTTGATGTGCCAAGATTGGTTGAGCGCGAGTCCGGGCAATCGAGTCCGACTTTCAAAACGGGCGCAGAAAGATGATTGAGCTCCAACACTTATCGACCGAAACGAACTTGATACCGCTTCGAGTTAATGACCTGAAGCAGTTTCAGTACTGCCCGCGCATCGTGTTCTACAACACGGTCATGCCCGTTGAGCGGAAGAGCACGGTCAAAATGCAACGCGGCAAAGAGGAGGAATTCAAGCTGGATGCCCTCGAAAAGCGGCGGACTCTAGCCCGGTATCAGCTTGGGGCTGGGGAACGCCGCTTTCACGTGGGGATAGAATCTTCAAAGCTCGGGCTGAGTGGCAAGCTCGACCTCCTAATTGTTTCGCCCCAGGGTTATTTCCCCGTAGATTTCAAGTACACTCGCGGGCGGCCTCACCGCAATCATGTGTTTCAACTCGCGGGTTATGCGATCCTTGTCGAGGAGGAGTTTCAGACTCAAGTTGAAACGGCGTTCATTTACCTAGCTCCCGTGCAGACAGTCATCGCAATTCGCATAAGTCCGCAGTTGAAGGAGCGAACGCTTAATCTCCTAGCCGAGATTCGAAACATGATCCAGGAAGGGATACTGCCTCCTGCGACAGAAGTCCGAAGTCGATGCACCGAGTGCGAGTTCCGAAACTACTGTGGGGATGTCTTTTAGTGATGGGAATGGCGCATTTCTCCTTTGGTTTTTCGCAAACCTCCCGGGTTTTCGGGCAAGTGCGGCCCTTTCGTAGAAATCTCGTGCGTTTGGGTTATAATCCCTTGACAGCACAGGGGTTAGCGAGCGGTTCCAGAGACTTCCCCAATGAAGAGGGGACTGAAAGTTTAATCGGAAGCGGTGGTA
>Ga0209166_10000499_pt1 | contig 43146 bp, 38 predicted proteins | sample Coa_R1_3_FD_187151 | JGI IMG/M metagenome (GOLD analysis project Ga0209166, IMG submission 187151) | Surface soil microbial communities from Centralia Pennsylvania, which are recovering from an underground coalmine fire - Coalmine... | ecosystem: Environmental > Terrestrial > Soil >...
GTTGAGGTTGGCCTTGGTCTCACGCTGTTCACCCTCGGCTCCAGATTCCTGCCCTCCGGACAGTCGTCGCTGGTCGCAACGCTCGAGACGCCGCTGATGCCGTTCTGGGTTTTTGTCGCCTTTCACGAGGTACCGTCGCTGCGCGCGCTGATCGGCGGCGCGCTGGTCATGGGCGCCGTGATTGCCGACATCGCCGCGGATAACCGGGCGCGAAGCGCGGCGGGCTTGCACGATGAGGCTGCGATCTAGTCGTGGAACCGCCGAAACCGTTGGCAACCTGCGAACGTCAGGATGATTGACGTGTGCTGCGTTGTCGCAGACATTGAAAGTCGGCCCGTCGAGGCAGCAAAGTCTCGCAATTCCTGATATGGTTGCGGCGATTTTGATTGAATTGCCGCGCGTTGTTTGACGCGTCTAATGAGATTTCTCAAGGCCACTTCGCTGCGCCGCTGTCAGAACAGGTCGGTCCCAAGTGGCGTGGAGTGAGGGATGCGCGAGAAAGTTCGCGATATCAACTCCGCCAGGAATTCGAGCAGGAGCAATGTGCCGCCGGGCGCGATGACTCCACGTCGTCTCGCTGCCATCGTCGCTGGCGACATCTGCGGCTACAGCCATCTCATGCAGCTCGATGAGGAAGGAACCCATGCGCGCGTCAAGCGAATCCAGCGCGACCTGATCGAGCCAAGCATTGCGGAGCATCACGGGCGGCTGGTCAAGACGACCGGCGATGGCTTCTTTGCGATTTTTGACAGTCCCGTCGAAGCCGTGCGTTGCGGCGTCGTCATTCAGCAAAACCTGACGGGACGCAACGCATCGCTGCCCCGCGACCATCGAATCGAATTCCGGATCGGCGTCAATTTAGGCGACGTCATCATTGAAGCGGATGACATTTACGGTGATGGCGTCAACATTGCATCACGTCTCGAAAGCATTGCTGAGCCGGGGCAGGTTTTCATCTCGGGCGGAATCTACGAGCAGATCAAGCACAAGCTTGTTTGCGGATATGAGTCGCTCGGAGACCGCAAAGTCAAGAACATCACCGATCCGATCAGAGTCTACCGGGTGCTTCCAGACCCGGCCGCGTTCAACAGAGCCCGAAAGCGCCGGGAGAGCATCCTGATTTTCCTGTTGAGCCTCCTTTTGCTTGCTATCGCCGGCGGCGCGCTCTGGTATTTGCTGCCGCAACCGCTCGGAAGGGTGCGGAATCAGGCGTTGACCCGGCTTTCGCCGGACGTGTCGCAGGCGCTCCCCGGAAGACAATCGGCGCCTCCGGCGCCCGCCCGCCATGATGCGGCGCGCCAAGATCGGCTCCCTGTTCTGGCCACGCCGGTTTTGCAGCAACCACCATCGCAACAAGCCGCAGCTCCGGTCGCGCCACCGCAGCCGGCCCCCGCGGTACAAGAGCCTGAAATGAACACGCTTCGAGGTGGCACGTTCATGATGGGCAGTAATGAGGACAGTTCGGAGAAGCCGGTTCACCACGTCACCATCAAGCCGTTTGCCATCAGCCGGTACCCGATTTCCGTTCGGGAATGGAATGAATGTGCCGCAGCAAAGGCATGCGCGTTCCTGGCAACGGGCAAGGGTGATGCGCCTGTCACCAATGTAAGTTGGAGCGATTCCAAGCAGTTCGCCGGTTGGCTCGCAGGCGTAACGCACAAGCCATATCGTCTGCCGACGGAAGCCGAATGGGAATTCGCCGCTCGCGGCGGGACGCAAACCAGGTACTGGTGGGGTGATGACCTGCGGCCCGACATGGCCAATTGCAAGGGTTGCACCGATGTCGCCGCTCTCGAGCAAGCACCCCGGATCGGCAGCTTCAAGCCAAATCCGTTCGGGCTTTATGATATGGGCGGCACCGTCGACCAGTGGGTCGAGGACTGTTGGCACAAGAACTATGGCGGCGCGCCAACGGATGGCTCGGCATGGACCGAAAGCGACTGCGGGTCGCATGTCATCCGGTCCGGGTCGTGGAAGAATGACCCGCGTTATGTGCGGCCGGCGAACCGCGACAGTTACGACACGAGCGTTCGGTATCCCACGCACGGATTTCGGATCGCTCTTTCCCCTTGAACGTCTCGCGGGAGATGAAAATGAAGATCGTCCGGCTCACGATACTGGCCGCGGCGCTGGTGTTACTGCCGTCCACTGCCCGGGCCCAGGGAAAACCTCCCGCCAAGGACGCACTCCTGTACATCATCTGGCCGCAGAACGGCGCAACGATCAAAGGCGGGTTCTGGTGTCGTTTCGGCCTGCGCAATATGGGCATCACCCATGCGGGCGAGGACTTTCAGAACAGCGGTCATCATCATTTGCTGATTGACGTGAATGAACCGCTTGATGTGAACGAGCCGATACCGCAGGACAAGAATCATCTTCATTTTGGCGCGGGCCAGACCGAAGCCCGTATCGAATTGCCGTCGGGCAAGCACACCCTTCAGCTCGTCCTGGGCGATGCCAAGCACTATCCCTTCAACCCGCCGCTCGTCTCGCAGAAAATCACGATCACCATCAAGTAGAAGCGGGGCGCCGTGCGAACGCCGCGGCCCGCGGGTGTCGGCGCAGTTATTCTTCCGGCTCGGTGGTGAACAGCAGCGGATAACCCTTGGCACGGCCGGCGTCGGTGGCGCGCGTCGCCTTGGTCTCGGCGACGTCCTTGGCGAACACCGCGACCACGCAGACGCCGAGCCGGTGCGCGGTGATCATCACCTTGTAGGCCTGGTCGTCGGTCATGCGGAATTCCGCCTTCAGCACCGTGACGACGAATTCCCGCGGCGTGTAATCGTCATTGATCAGGATCACCTTGTGCAGCCGCGGCCGCTCGACCTTGGTCTTCACCTTGGTCTTCGGCTTGGTGATGGTGGTATCGGTCATGCGGGTCCTCGCGTTCCCTTGACGAGGCAGAGAATACAATTTCCGGCCGCCGCGGGGAACCCGCGTGTTTTCGATGGCTTGCTTGCGCGGACGGGCAGGCGGGACGGCGGCCTATTTCGGGCAGGCCCGATAGCCGAACTTGCTGATCATGTCGCGTGCGGAGATCGAATGGAATTCGAGCGTGTCCATGTAGTGATGCGCGGTGACGTAGTTGCGCAACGCGGCGTTATAGGCGGCGAGCATGTGGTTGGTTGCCGTCGCGCTGATTTCCGCCCACTGGCCGTGGCCGCCGCCGGCATGGAACAACAGCGTGGCGTTGCGCTCGATGCAGACATTGCGAATCGCGAGAAACAGGGTGCAGGCCGACTGGCAATGGCCCTGGATGCGGAACAATTCGCCTGACGCGTTGTACTGCGCGACCACCGGATCGAAGCGCGAAAAACGTCCGCCCATGGCGAAAGGCACGGAAGAGCCATCCGCCATCGCGGGGCTGGCGATCAGCAACATCCATAGCAAGGCGACGATCTTCTTCATGGCGATCGCTCCTTCGCGTTGGCCGCTCAATCGAGTGGCGGCACAGTTCGCAAGTAGGCGATGATGTCCTTCAGGTCCGGGTCCTTCAATCCCGCATAGAAGCCGAACGCCATCGGCGGCTTCAGCGCATGGCCGTCACGCGAGATGCCATGGGTGATCGCGCGCGCGATCTCCGCATCGCTCCACGCGCCGATGCCTTCGGTCGGATCCGAGGTGATGTTGGCGGCAATGCTGGTGGGGCTGTCGGGCGCGCCTTCACGGAGCGGGAAGGCGCGGCCGCCCTTGCCGAGCCCGGTGGTGTAATTGTGGACGCCCTTCGACCAGGCGGCGTGGCACTCCATGCAATGGCCGATGGTGGCAAGATAAGCGCCGTGCTTCACCGGATCGGTCATCATGGCCCCAGTGAAGCCGGCCTCCGCGTCCGGATAGGGCTCGCGACGGACCGGCAGCCGGTAGACCGGCGGCGCGACCTCGTGACGCACCGGCTTGACGGTGCGCAAATAAGCGATGATCGCGGCAAGATCGTCCGGCAGCAGCGCCTTGTAGAAATTGGCCGGCATGATCGCCGCGAGTGGGGCGCCGGCAAGTTTGCCGTGATCGGGGCGGATGCCCTCGATCAGCGCGCGCTTGATCTCCTGATCGGTCCAGGCGCCGATACCGGTCTGCTTGTCTGGCGTGATGTTCGGCGCGGTCGCGAGAAAAGCCGGTGTGTCGAAGGTCAGTCCGCCGGACAGCGCCTTCTCGGCGACGATCACGCCCTTGGCATCCCGCGGCGAGTGGCAATTGCCGCAGGCCATGATGGTGTTGACGAGATAGTCGCCGCGCTCGATCGCGGTTTCGGCGAGGGCGCCGCTGCTGATCAACGAGATGACGCACGCAAGGCCGATAGCCCCGATGCTGGTTCGCAGCATGATTCCCCCCAATTCCCACGATCCTGTATGGCACGGCGCTACGTGCCTCGGCAACGTAGGCCGGTGCGAGGGCAGGCGCCGAGCGGCTAACCGGAATGTGAAGGACAAACGATGTTCCTGCTGTGCACCGCCGCAATTGCATGTCACCATCCCACCATACGATTGATGGAGTCAGCTCATGCGCTGGTTTGTCTCGATCGGAACGGCGCTGCTTGCTGGCGCATTGGCAGGGGGCGACGTGACACGCGTTGCCGCGCCGGCAGCCAGGGCGCAGCCGGATGGGCAAGCGGCAAAAGCGCTTGCCGAAGATGCCAAGCCGGCTGTCGATGTCGAGCTCATTCTCGCGGTCGACGTTTCCTACTCCATGGATCTGGATGAGCTTGCGGTTCAGCGCGAAGGCTATGCTCAGGCGATCGTCTCGAAGGAATTCCTGCAGGCGCTCAAAAGCCTGCCGAACGGCAAGGTCGCCATCACCTATTTCGAATGGTCTGCCTCCAGCGACCAGAGGATCATCATCCCCTGGCGCATGATCGACGGGCCGGAGGCGGCGGACTCCGTTTCCTACGACATCCTGCATGCGCGGGTCCGGCGCGGATCGCGCACCTCGATCTCGGGCGCGATCTATTTCGCCATGCCGCTGTTCAACGAGGATCCGTATCACGGCTCGCGGCGTGTCATCGACATCTCCGGCGATGGTCCCAACAACGCCGGCGCGCCGGTTACGGGTGCGCGCGACGAGGCGCTGTCGAAAGGGATCGTTATCAACGGCCTGCCGATCATGGTGAAGCCGCCGTCCTATTCCACCATGGATATCGACAATCTCGATTGGTACTACGAGGATTGCGTGATCGGCGGCCCAGGCTCCTTCGTGGTCGCGATCAAGGATCGCGAGAAATTCAAGGAGGCGATCCGCACCAAGCTGCTGATGGAGGTCGCGCGCCGCACCCCCGAGCCGCGCGTCGTGCCGGTCGCCGCGAAGGAGCCGCGGGTGCCCTGCCTGATCGGCGAGAAGATGTGGCAGGACCGCTGGGGTAGGTAATTGAGGCGAATTGACCCACGCGCCAGTGGCTGGCTTTAACCGTCCGTTAACCCAACAGGCATCCTGATCGGCGCAAAGGCGTGCTGCTTCGCTCGCACGCTTCGCCAGGACCTGATGGATTGATGACGGCGGTAAGCACCATACCCAAGGGTAGCCAGATCTCGCCGGTGCAGGAGCGGGTCTATCACCAGAGCAATCTGATCGGTGACTGGAAGGGCTCGTGGCAAAAGAACGGGCGGCCGATCGAGTTCAAGGTCATCAATATCCGCGGCAGCACGGCCCAGGTCGAATATACCCACGACGGGCATACCGAACGGGGGACTGCCAGCGTCGACGGCGCCACCATCAGCTTCGGCAACGTCACGATCGGGACCAAGAATGGACAGGTCGCGGCGTTGGAGTTCTCCTCCGGCACCGCGAAGATGACCGCAGTGCTCGGCAAGCAGGCCGCACCCACCGATCAGAACAAGCTCGTCGGAAGCTGGAGCGGCTTTTCAAGCGGCAACGGACAGAGCGCGTTCTTCCAGGTCGTGTCCGTCGACGGACGGGATGCCCAGGTCCGCTTTTCGGCGAATGGCGGCGCCATCCAGTCGGGCGACGCCATCGTATCCGGCAACGCGGTCATGTTCGGCGCAACGGCGCAGTTCACCTCGAACGACGGCCAGACTGGCAATGTCATCTTCAAGGTCGGGCACAGCACCTATTCGGTGCCGGTGACCAAGAGCAAGACCACGAGCACGTCGTCTTCTTCCGTCAACAAGCTCGCGTGAGACGCGCCTCTCCCCGCGTGCAGGCGGGGAGAGGGAGAGTCGTCCCTAAACCCGCGCTTCCAGGATCAGGTTGAAGGGCGTCTCCGTCGCGCGACGGAAGCGGGTGAAGCCGCCCTGGCGCGCGACGTCGCGAAGCCGTGCTTCGCCGGCCTGGGCGCCCAGCGCCAGCCCGACCTCCTGGTCCAGCGAGGCCGGTGTGCATATCATGGTCGAGGCAGTGTAGTAGATGGCTCCGACCGGATTGAGATTGTCTTCCAGGCGGTCGTTGGCGAACGGCTCGACCAACATGCAGGTGCCGTCATCGGCGATAGTCTCGCGCACATGCTTCATGGCGCCGACGGGGTCGCCCATGTCGTGCAGGCAATCGAAGAAGCAGACGAGATCGTAGCCGCGCGACGGATAAGTCTTGGCCGAATGCACCTCGAAGCGCACGCGGTCGGAAATCCCGGCTGCCTGCGCGTCCTTGCGCGCGGTCTCGATCGAGCCGTCGTGGTAGTCGAACCCGTAGAATCGGGATTTCGGGAAGGCCTGCGCCATCAGCCGTGTCGACACGCCGTGGCCGCAGCCGATGTCGGCAACCTCGGCGCCGCGCGTGAGCTTGTCGACCACGCCGTCGAGCGCCGGCAGCCATTCCTGCACCAGATGATGCTTGTAGCCGGTGCGGAAGAAGCGCGCCGTGCCGCAAAACAGGCATTCGCTGCGCCGGTTCCAGCCGACGCCCTTGCCTGACGTGAAGGCTTGCGAAATCTTCGGCTCGTCGAGGAAGGCCGCCGCGATGATGTTGCCGAAGCCGGCGACATAGACAGGGCTGTCTTCGTCGGCCAGCGCCATCGCCTGCTCGGGCTGCATCGAGAATTTGCCGGCCTTTGCATCATATTCTACATAGCCGGACGCGGCCTGCGCGGCGAGCCATTCGCGGACATAGCGTTCGGCTGTGTCGGTGGCCTTGGCGAGCTCGGCGGAGCTCATCGGGCCTTTCGCGGCAAGCGTCCTGTAAAGACCGAGCTTGTCGCCGAGCAGCACCAGCGACGCATTGAGCGCCGCACCCATGTCGCCCACCATCTTTCCCATAAAGGCGTTCAGTCGGTCGGTATTGGCGTCCATGATTGCCTCCTTGGCGTGCTCCCCCCTTGCCGGTTGGGCGAAGCTTCCATCGGAAGGTTCAATGCAAGGGGTGCGGCACTTCGCCGATGGCCCACCCCGCGCTGTAACCGCACCGCAACACATCCCCTCAAATCGGATGGCCAAAAAGTGGCGGCCTTGGCGCGGCCACGGTTCTGCCCGCATCGGCTGACGGATTTTGCACGGGGCCGGGCTGGACTTGGGGTGCAATATGCCGTCCATCAGCCACGCTGGCATTTCGGGCGTTCCAGTTGATGCGTTGCGTCGTGCGGCGGCGGACCGCCGGACCATTATCCGCTTGATGGGGCTGACGCTTGCGGCCGCTTCGCTCGCCGCTTGTGCCCAGTCCAATGTCGCGAGCCGGAACTCCGCTTTTGCGCCTTCCACCCGGCAGGCGGCGCTGCGTCGCGAAGCCCCGCGCGTATCGGTCGTGCGCAGGCACATTCCGCCATCGGGCAATATCGCCGCGGCGAAGCCTTCGTCGGGCGGGGGCGTTGCGAGCTTCTACTCGGAGGACAGCGAGACCGCGAGCGGTGAGAAATTCGATCCGAACGAGCTGACCGCGGCGCATCCGACCCTGCCGTTCGGCACCAGGCTCCGCGTCACCAACCTCAAGACGGGTCGATCCGTCACCGTCCGCGTCAACGACCGCGGACCCTACGTGCCTGGACGCGTCGTCGACGTCTCCTATTCCGCCGCGCGGGCGCTCGGCATGGTGCAATCGGGCACCGCCAACGTGAAGCTCGACGTGGTGCAGTAGTCAGGAGAGGGCTTTCAGGTCCCGCTCAATGGTACGCATCGATGCGAGCGCGGCCGCGACTTCCGTCTCGCCGATCGCGCGCCAGATGGCATCGACCCGTGCAGGCAGCTTCGGAATCGTCCTTGGAAACGTGGCTGCTTCCTGAAGCGCGCCTTTTTCGTTGATGAGGTAGCGCTCGTTGAGCGCAAACAGCACCTGGGCGAGACAGGCGAGCGCCCGATAGACGCAGCCCGCGATATGGGTTTGCTCGCCTCGCGCAACGCAGAGCTCGGCGTTTTCGATCGCGAACAGGATTTCCCACTGGAAGCGCTCGATCAACGCCTTGCGCAGTGGCGCCGGATAAAGCGCGGTCTTCGCTTTCAGTCCTGCCAGCATCTTGCCGGGATCGTGCAGCGGCCGGCTCAGCGCGACTTCGCCCATCCAGATGGCCGAGCAGAAACCGTGCGGATGGCCCGCCTGGTAGTGCATGGCGATCTCGCCGCCGCGGCAGGCCTCGATCACGCGCGCCACATCGTCGAGGTTGCGGTAGAGCAGGTCGACCTTGTGGCCGTCCACGCCGAGCCAGGCGCCGCCGACGATCCATGTTCCCCAGCCGCCGACCGGCGTGACCTCGACCGTATCCGCAGCGTCAGCAAACGCCTTCGCGACCTCAAGCAGCCGGCCGGTATCGAGCGGTTGCACCGTCGAAAAGTAGAGACCGATGTCGTAGTCCGATGCGTCGTTTGCTGTTCCGCGCGCTCGCGAGCCGCCAAGCACGACGGCCGCGACGCCGGGCACTTCGGCGAGCACGGGCACGATACGGCTCAGGATCTGATCGGGCGGCATGATGACCTTCCGTGTTAGCGCGAGAAGCGCGCCACCAGCTCGACATGCGGCGTGTGGCGGAATTGGTCAACCGGGGTGACGCCTTCGAGCTTGTAGCCGCCATCGACGAGGATGCGCGCGTCGCGGGCGAAGGTCGCGGCATTGCAGGAGACCGCAATCACGACCGGCACCTTGCTCGTCGCAAGCCGTTCCGATTGCGCCTGCGCCCCCTGCCGCGGTGGATCGAACACGACGGCGTCGTAGTCGCGGAGCTCCGCTGGCATCAGCGGGCGGCGAAACAGATCGCGCGCCTCGGCCTTGACGGGTTTCAGGCCGGACGTCGCGGTCGCGGCCTTCTGTAGCGCGGTGACCGCGCCGGCGTCAGAGTCGAAGGCGCTCACGCGCGAGCGCTTGGCGAGCCGCAGCGCAAACGGTCCGACGCCGCAAAAGAGATCGGCGATATGCCTGGCGCGGCCGGCGTGCTTTTCCACCAGCGCGGCCAGCGTCTCTTCGCCGGCGGCGGTCGCCTGCAGGAACGAGCCCGGCGGCAGGGTCACCTGCGCGGGGCCGATGGCGATGACCGGCGCATTCCGCATCAGCACCAGCTCGCCATGCCGCGTCAGCCTCGCCAGGCGATGCTTCTCCGCGATCCGCGACAGCGCCGTGATCATCGCCGCGGTGAGCGGACCGGAGCCGCGCACATCGATATCGAGCCCGTTCAGTGTTGCAGTGACCTGGATGTCGAGCGGCTTGCCGACCGAGATCAGCGCTTCCGCCAGCGCCCAGGCCGCCTCCAGTGCGCCGTTCAACGCCGGATCGAGGATCGGGCAGCGGTCAACCGCGATCACGTCGTGCGACTGCGCGGCGGCAAAGCCGACCTTAAGCACGTCATGCGTGCCCATCCGCGCGTGCAAGGTGATGCGGCGGCGGCCGGCGCCGTGGGCGTCGACAAGCGGCGCCACCTCGCAGTCGAGTTTTGACTGTCTCAGCGTCTCGACCACGAGCTGTTGCTTCCAGGCGCGATAGCGGTCATCCTGCCAATGCTGAATCGCGCAGCCGCCACAAACCCCGAAATGCGGACAGAACGGCGTGATGCGCTCGGGACTCGCCACATCGATCGCGAGCAAGTGCCGCCGATCGGGATGGCCGTGAACATCCTCGACCTCGACGGTCTCGCCGCCGAGCGTGTAGGGCACGTAGACCGCCTCGTGGCCTCCGCGCGCCACGCCATCGCCGCGATGGCCGACGTGATCGATGACGAGCTTTTCAACCACGTCGCGCGCCGAGGAAGAATTCGCTGTTGCCGTCGCCGCCCTTGATCGGCGAGGGGAACACCTTGATATCGGTGCAGCCCTGCGCCGCCGCGAACGCCGCGATCTCGTCACAGACTCGCTGGTGCACCGTGGTGTCGCGGATGATGCCGCCCTTGCCGTGTTTTCCCGGCGCCTCGAATTGCGGCTTGATCAACGCCAGCAGATGCATCGGTGCTGCGGCAAGCGACAGCGCCACCGGCAGCACCATCTTGAGCGAGATGAAGCTGACGTCGATGACGACGACGTCAGGCCGCGCCGGCAGGCGTTTGCCCGCGAACTTGCGGATGTCGGTTGCCTCCATCGAGACGATTTTCGGATTGCCCTGCAGCGAGGGATGGAGCTGGCCATGACCGACATCGATCGCGAACACGAGTGCCGCGCCATTGGCGAGCAGTACCTCGGTGAACCCTCCGGTGGATGCGCCGACGTCGAGGCAGATATGGTCCTCGATATCGATCGCGTACTGCTCCAGCGCTCCGGCGAGCTTGACGCCGCCGCGCGAGACGTAGGGATGCGCCGGCTCGGCCTGCAGCACGGCGTCGGCTTCGATGACTTCCGAGGGCTTTGCGACGGGCTTGTCGTTGGCGACGACGAGGCCAGCCTCGATCGCAGCCCGCGCCCGGGCCCGGCTTTCGAACAGCCCGCGCTCGACCAGGAGCAGATCGATGCGTTTCTTTGGAGCGGACATGCTTCGCTCATGAGGTTGGGCGCGCCGCGGCGCGCCGTTTCGCCGCCATGGCAACGCAAAGCTCGAACGCGGTCAAGTCGTGCCAGATGTCCGCAGGTTTTTCACGCGGCAGCACCAGCGCCGCACCGTGGAGCTCGAGCGCATGGATCATCATCAGATTGTCATGGTGCCCAAAATCTTCAACCGTCAGCCCGTCGGCATCGACCAGGCGGCCGTCGCGCCGCTCGACCTGCATGAATTTTCGCACGCGATCGGCATAGAGCGCAGGCTCATTGCAATAGGCGAGACAGAATTTGCCGCGGCCGGCCATATAGCCCAATTCGTAGACCGTGCCAGGATCGGCGCCCGCTCCGCGAAACGGCGTGAGATTGGCGATGATGGCGTCGCACTGGTCCATCATCGCCTCACAGGCCTTGAAGATCTTGAGCGAGGCGTCGGCAGCCGAAACATCGATGGTGGTGTCGAGCGGATAGTGCCCGGTGACGCCGTGGCGGGCGCAAATCCCGAGCTTGCGCCAGCCGATCTCCACCGCATCCGGCAGGAACACGTCGGGTCCTGCCAGATAGATGTTCATGGAATCACCGATGATGAAAACCTGTCATTCCGGGGCGAAGCGAAGCATCGAACCCGGAATCTCGAGATTCCGGGTTCGCCTCTTCGAGGCGCCCCGGAATGACAGGGCAAACTGCTTCAGGCGAGCTTCACCGTCTCGGTCTTGAAATCCTTGCCGAGGGTGTCGAACACCTTCTTGACGATGCTCTTGGCGTCGAGCCCGGCGCGGGCATACATCGCCGCAGGCGAATCGTGGTCGAGGAACACGTCGGGCAGGATCATCGAGCGGAACCGCAGCATGCCCGAATCAAGCATGCCCTGATCGGTGATGAACTGCATCACATGCGAGCCGAAGCCGCCGACGGCGCCTTCCTCGATGGTGATCAGGATCTCGTGATCGCGCGCAAGCTTGAGGACCATGTCCTCGTCGAGCGGCTTCATGAAGCGCGCATCCGCGATCGTCGCGGAGAGGCCGTGGGCGGCGAGTTCGTCGGCCGCCTTCTCGCATTCGGCAAGCCGCGTACCGAAGGACAGCAGCGCGACCTTCTTGCCTTCGCGGATGATGCGGCCCTTGCCGATCGGCAGCGGAACGCCGACTTCCGGCATCTCGACGCCGCGGCCTTCGCCGCGCGGATAGCGCAGCGCGCTGGGGCGGTCATTGATTGCAACTTGCGTCGCGACCATGTGCACCAGCTCGGCTTCGTCGGACGCCGCCATGATCACGAAGTTCGGCAGGCAGCCGAGATAGGCGTTGTCGAAGGAGCCGGCATGGGTCGCGCCGTCGGCGCCGACGAGGCCGGCGCGGTCGATGGCGAAGCGCACCGGCAGGCTCTGGATCGCGACATCGTGGACCACCTGGTCATAGCCGCGCTGCAGGAAGGTCGAGTAGATCGCGCAGAACGGCTTGTAGCCTTCGCTCGCAAGCCCGGCGGCGAAGGTCACCGCATGCTGCTCGGCGATACCGACGTCGAAAGAGCGCTTCGGAAACGCCTTGGCGAAAATGTCGATGCCGGTGCCGGACGGCATCGCCGCCGTGATGCCGACGACCTTCTCGTCCTTCTCCGCCTCCTTCACCAGGCTCTGGCCGAACACGTTCTGATAGGCCGGCGCGTTCGGCTTGGCCTTGGCCTGGGCGCCGGTCGCGACGTCGAACTTGACCACGGCGTGATATTTGTCGGCGGAGTTTTCGGCGGGGCCATAGCCCTTGCCCTTTTGCGTGACGACATGGACCAGGATCGGGCCGTCCTTCATGTCGCGGACGTTCCTCAGCACCGGCACGAGGTGGTCGAGGTTATGGCCGTCGATCGGGCCGACATAATAGAAGCCGAGCTCCTCGAACAGCGTGCCGCCGCCGACCATGAAGCCGCGCGAATATTCCTCGACGCGGTTGGCGCGGTTGGCGAGCACCTTAGGCAGGCGCTTGTTGATCTGTCTCGCGGCCTCGCGCAGCGTGCGATAGGTCTTGCCGGAATAAAGCCGCGACAGGTACGCGCTCATGGCGCCGACCGGAGGCGCGATCGACATGTCGTTGTCGTTGAGGATCACGATCAGCCGCGAGTTCATCGCACCGGCATTGTTCATGGCCTCATAGGCCATGCCCGCCGACATCGCGCCGTCGCCGATCACGGAGATCACGTTGTTCCTGCCGCCGGAGAGGTCGCGCGCCACGGCCATGCCGAGACCCGCCGAAATCGAGGTCGAGGAGTGCGCCGCGCCGAACGGATCGTAATCGCTTTCGCTGCGCTTGGTGAAGCCGGAGAGGCCGCCGCCGGTGCGCAGCGTGCGGATGCGGTCGCGCCGGCCGGTCAGGATCTTGTGCGGATAGGCCTGATGGCCCACGTCCCAGATCAGACGGTCGCGCGGGGTGTCGAAGATGTAGTGGATCGCGGTCGTGAGTTCCACGACGCCGAGGCCCGCGCCGAAATGGCCGCCCGTCACCGAAACGGCGTCGATCATCTCCTGCCGCAACTCGTCGGCGACCTGCCGAAGCTGATCCACCTTGAGCTTGCGCAGGTCATCCGGTGTGTTGATCGTATCCAGAAGCGGGGTCTTGCTGAATGTGGTCACGGCATAAATCCAGTGTTGCAGGTCGGAGCCAAAGTCCCGACACGAGATGGGTTGCACAGCCGGGCCGGCTTGGCGGCCCTGGTCTGCCCGCGGTTAGTCGCCTGGGCATTTGCCCGGGTTGAAAGCTTAAACGTGCTCCAGATCGGTCAATGTGATGTCAGTCACTTTTCGTGGCTTTTCCGTTCCGGTCATTTTCTCTTGCTTTTACAGGCATTTAGCACAACCGGAATCCGGCCGCCGACTGCCGGCAGAAGCCCATAGTCCCCCGACCATTACACCAAACAGGCCATCGAAGCCAACCCGCGAAGGTGGAGGAGCGCCATGTAAGGCGCCTCGGGGTTAACCGCCGGCGTGCGCGGAGGGTTCCTTGCCGCCCAGCTCGGCGGCAGCTTTTCCGGAGACAGGAGCACACTCGATCGCCTGCCAAGCCTTTTCGCGGGCCGCCGGGGCACCGGTTGCGATCGCAAGGGCGGCCTGCGGATGCGCCGTCCGCTCGCGCAGCGGAACGGGGCCGCAGACCAGCATGAAGAACTCGTGGGCGTGCGGCATCTCGCTGGCCATCACGAACTGGAAGTGGACGCGGAAGAATTGCCAGCGGAACCGGTCGTAGTTCTCCGGCAGGATCATCTCGCGGAACCTGATCGGCACGATGGTCGGGTTGCGCCTTGCTGCGCCTGCGTCGATGCCGTGACTTGCGATCGGATCGAGATCGAAGAAATTCATCACGTCCTTGCGCGCCTGGCAGTCGACCCAGTCGATCGAGGGCTCGACCGCGAGCTCGCGCAGGTGCTCGCGGAACTCCGCGGACACTTTCTGGAAGCCGATGATCGGAAAATTGCCGCCGAGCGTGAGCAGCGCCACGCGCGGCCCGTGCCTGCCGAGCGACGGATCGAGCTTCAACGCGCGTGCCATGATTTCAGCGCCGAGGAACGAGCCGGAGGAGTGGCCGACCAGCACGATCTCCTCGGCTTCGCCCGCGCGGGCGACGTCGGCGAGATGCTGCGCGAAGCGGTCGAGCCGTTCGTCCCACTCTGGGCGCTCGCGATGGGCGAACTCCCAGGTCCAGATCGTGTCGCACATCAGATAGAGCACATAGGTGCGCTTCTCGGTGAATTTCAGCGCCGTCCACAGCACGCCGAAGAAGAAGATCGCGGCGGCGATCGTGTCGAACGGCGGGGGGACGCCGGCGGCAATCAGGCCGCGGCGCATGAAAGACGCGGCGGTCGCAACGCAGGCGACCTCGAGCCAGAAGATGATGTGCGGCCAGGTCATGAAGATCAGGAACCGCCAGTTCGCCTTCATGAAGCGGAACACGGTGCCGTGGATGATCAGGCGCAGATAGATCCAGGTCGTATAGGTGATAATGTGCCAGATCGGCAGCGCGAGGTCGCGTTGGATGAAATCCTCAAAGCGCAGGAAGTCGTAGGTCGTGCGCGTCTGCCAATCGCCCGCTTGCGTCTCGATGGTCCAGGACGCGATCTCGCTTCCGGTGATGGTCTGCGGGCGGCTGATATTGGTCGTGAGGCTGTACAGCTTCTCGAACTTGCGCAGCTCCGTGCGGAACATGCGGTAATATTGCGCCAGGCCGCGCGGGTCGTACCCCTGCACATAGATGACATGGCGGCTTTTGACGCGCACTGAACCTGAGATCCCCGGCGGATATTCCCGCGGGGGACTATAGCAGGCGACCTGTTGCGCCAAGAGCGATTTCGGCCCGACGCAGGCCGAAACCGGTGAAATTCTGCTAATGTTCCCTTGAGGTTAAACCTGCTGAAGGGGCTTACTGGACGTCGAGCGGGGCCGTGCCCGCGGCAGCACCGGACGCATCCGTCGTGATCTTATCGACCCGGGCTTCGGCCTGGCGCAGCAGTTCTTCGCAGCGGCGCTTCAGCGCCTCGCCGCGCTCATAGATCGCAACCGATTCCTCCAGCGGCACCTTGCCGTCCTCGAGCCTTTTGACGATCGTCTCCAGTTCCTCGATCGCGCGCTCGAAGGAGAGCTTCTTCACGTCCACGGAAGCGTTCTCGCCCATGCTGGTTTCCCTAAAAATTCTACTCTGCACTAGCGTCGGCGGCGGAAAGGTAAGGCCGCCACTGCGGGCGGATTGTGGCGCGTTCAAGGTTTTGGCATGGTGCCCATCAACGCGCTCACATGCGCCGCAACCGATTCCTTCAGCCCCTGCAGGTCATAGCCGCCTTCCAGCACCGACACAACTCGTCCGCCCGCGGAAGCCTCTGCAATATCCATCACCTTCTTCGTCACCCAGCCGAAATCCTCGCCCTTGAGATTGATCGAAGCCAGCGGATCGCGGTGATGCGCGTCGAAGCCGGCGGAGATGATGATGAGCTCGGGCGCGAATTGTTTGAGCCGCGGCAGAATTGCATTCTCGAAGGCGGAGCGGAATTGCGCACTGCCGTCCTCGGGCGCCAGCGGCGCGTTGACGATGGTGTCGTGCTCGCCGCGCTCGCCGCGGCTGCCTGTGCCCGGAAACAGCGGCATCTGGTGCGTCGAGCAATACATCACGGTCGGATCGGCCCAGAAGATGTCCTGCGTGCCGTTGCCGTGATGCACGTCGAAATCGATCACGGCCGCGCGCGCGATGCCGTATTTGCGCTGCGCGTGGCGCGCGGCGATGGCGGCGTTGTCGAAGAAGCAAAAACCCATCGGGGTCGACTTCTCGGCGTGATGGCCCGGCGGGCGCACCGCGACGAAGGCGTTGTTGTGCGCCCCGGTCATGATCGCATCGGTCGCGGCCACCGCGCCGCCGACGCCGCGCATCATCGCTTCCCAGGTGCCGGGCGACATCGAGGTGTCGCCATCGATATAGACGAGGCCGTTCGCGGGCGCCACGTGCCGCAGCTCGGTGATGTAATGCTCGCCATGGCACAGCGCGACAGAATCGAGATCTCCCTCCGGCGCCTCCGCGCGCGCCAGCGCATTGAAGCGCTCTTCGGAGAGCGCCTCCGCGATCGCGCGCAGGCGATCCGGACGCTCGGGATGGCCCGGCGGCGTCAGATGATCGAGGCAGGCGGGGTGGCTCAGAAGAAGCGTGGACATGAATGACCCTGGCGCTCGGGAGCGCGCGAACAACAGGCGGCTAATCTAGGGTGTCGCGGACGCATGCGAAAGGGGCCGCGGATTTCCGTTCACCTCTCCCCGGCGGGGAGAGGTCGGATTGTGAAGCAATCCGGGCGAGGGCTCTAAATCCCACGAGAGACCGTAACCCCCTCACCCGGATCGCATCTTTCGATGCGATCCGACCTCTCCCACAACGGGAGAGGTGCACCGAGTTTGTCGCGTCAGAGTATATTCAATTTACGCGCGTGATCCGCGCCGGCGCTGGCGGCGCGATCGGACTGTGCGCTGCGAACCATGCGAACAGCGCGTCGTTGTCGTAGACACCGAATTGCGGAGCCGTGCCGCCCTTGAGGACGGTAAATCCGTCGCCACCGAGCGAAAGATAATTGTTGATGGTGACGCGATAGGTCCTTGCGGGATCGATCGGCGCGCCATCGAGCGTCATCGACGCCGCGTCGACATGCGCGCCGAACGGCTTGGTGCCGTCCCAGGCATAGCTGAATCCTTTTGAAACCTGCAGGATGCGCGGCCAGTTCGGATCGCTCCATTGCTGCTCGAGTGCGGCCTTGATCTCTGCGCCGGTGAGGTTGAGCGTCACGAGCTGATTGCGGAAGGGCTGGCTTGCGAATACGTCGGCGTAAGTCACCGTGCCGTCGCCCCTTTTCTCGATATCGGTGCGAATGCCGCCGGGATTGGTCATGGCCATCACGGCGCCTCCGTCACCCTCGCTTGCGGTGGCGGCGAGTTGTGCATCCGCGATGACGTCGCCAAGCGCGCTTTCGCCGGCAAGGTTCGGCACGCGCGACAGTGTTTCCGCGACCGTTCCAGCGCGGCGGTTGGCGATGGGGCCTGCAACCTTGTCGTAGGCTTCGAGCAATGCTGTTTGCTCGGAATCCTTCGCGAGCGACGTGCGGACGATGACGTTGTCCGCCCTGGCGCTGATCACGTCGCGCGTCTTGGGATCGAGCTTCACGTCGATTGCGGTGACCAGCGTGCCGTATTTGCCGGCCGAGGTGACGAGGCGCCCGTCGATGTCGCAGACATAGGCTTGATGGGTATGGCCGCTGATCACGATATCGACGGCGCGGTCGAATCTCTTCACCATGTCGACGATCGGCCCGGAGATGCCCGGGCACTCATTGTAGTCCCCGGCGGGTTGACCGCCTTGGTGGATCAGCACGACAATGGCTTCCACGCCCTTCGCCTTCAGCTCTGGCACGAGCGCATTCACGGTTGCCACCTCGTCGCGGAATTCGAGGCCGGCGGCACTCGCGGGCGAGATGATGTCGGCCGTCCCCTTCAGCGTGAGGCCGATGAAGGCAACCGGAACGCCGTCATACGTCTTGATCTCGTAGGGCGGAAACAGCGTCTTGCCGCTGTCTTTCACAACGGTCGAGGCGGCGAGATAGTGGAATGTCGCGCCCGGAAACGGATGCGGCCCGAGGCATTTGTCGACCGGATGGCAGCCGCCATTCTGCATCCTGAGCAGCTCGTCCTTGCCCTCGTCGAATTCATGGTTGCCGACGGCGGCGATCTCGAGCCCCATCAGCGACAGCGACTCGATGGTCGGCTCGTCATGAAACATCGACGACAAAAACGGGCTCGCGCCGATCAGGTCGCCGGCCGCGACAAACACGGTGTCCTTGTGGCCCTGGCGAAGCTCGTTCACCAGGGTCGCCATATGCTCGGCGCCGCCCGCCGGAACGACGATCCTTTTTGTCTTGTCGGCGGGATCCACAATGCGGATGCCGCCCGGCGGCGGCCGCAGAAAGCCGTGGAAATCGTTGATCGCGAGAATGCGCAGATCGACGGGAGCGGTTTGGGCGAAGGTGGAGGTGGCCAGCGCAAGCAGGAGCGCGAGCGCCACCAGCGCCTGACGAGGCAGGTTGATCATGCGGGGCATCCTAGGATGCCGACGCGACGGTTTCACGAAGCCCCCCGATCGAACAAGTGTGATGCTGCAGCTCGCCCGGCATGATCTACCATCAGCCGCGGGCCGATGCGATGCCCGCGCCCAAAATCGATGCAGCCGGAAGGAGGATCTCATGTATGCCGCCATCCGTCAGGCCAAGGCGAAGGCCGGCACAGCCGAGGAGCTGGCGCGCCGGATCAAGGAAGGGGCCATTCCGATCATCAGCGACGTCGACGGGTTCAAGGCCTATTACGTGGTCTACGCAGGCGACGACACCGTCACCGCGATCAGTGTGTTCAACAATTTTGCGAGCGCGGAAGAGGCGAACAGGCGCGCGCTCGCCTGGATCGATGAGAATCTCGGGCCGCTCCTGGTCGGGCAGGTGAGTGCAGTCGCCGGCCCCGTGATCGTGCATACGCTTGCGTGAGTGGTGATGAATCTTAGCTGTCGTCATGGCCGGGCTTGACCCGGCCATCCATCCCCATCAACGACTCTTTTTGAAGATCGATGGATGCCCGGGCCTTCACCGCGCCGAAGGGGCTTCGGCCCTGCAGGCGGGTCAAGCCCGGGCATGACGAGTTCAATTTTTTGACTCCGCTAGTTCGCCACCGCGTCGGCCGCCGGCGCGTCGCTGGCCGTGTTGGCGGCAACCGGTGTCTTCGACGGATCGGGGTCGAACCCGAACACGCCGACCAGATATTTATAGTAGTCGGGCAGCTTCTCCTTCAGCGCCTCGCGGGTCTTCGGCTCGTGGATCGATTCCTTGCCGGCGAGGAAGATGCTGGCAGTGACCGCGAAGAACTCCCGATCGTTCTTCATGGTGTAGGATTTCTTGTCCAGGAGGTCCTTGGACTTGGCGTAGGCGTAATAGCCCTTGATGCCCCGGTTGTTGTAGCCGTTGGGCATCAGCCGCGCGTGATAGGCGTGCAGGAATTCGTGCAGCAGGATCGGATCGTCGGTGTACTGGGTCATGGTTGGCCGCAGCATGATGACGCCGATCCCGGAATCGGCCGCGAGGTCGATGATGTCGGGGTTGGTCCATTGCTGCTTGTCGTGATCCCAGAGCGTGACGCCGTGGGTCGACGGACGGCTGAGTTTCCGTGCGACCGGGCCGTAGCAGGCGATCGTCGCTGTCTCCTCGAGACAGTCGGTCTCGGTCGCCACGATCGGAATCGAATGGAAGAAGCTCAACACCATCGGGCTGAGGCCCGCATTTTCCACCATGTCGAGCTGGTGCTTCAGGTTCTCTTCGATCTTGTCGATGTCCTTGCGGCCTGCATAGTCGGACAGGTCGTACATGTAGCCACGATATTTCTGGAAGTCGGCTGCCGTGGTCGGCCGAGGCGTGTCGCTGTTCGCATCAACCTGGATGATGCGCGCGCCCGCGAGAGCGGGACCCGCCAAGCCCATGCCGAGCGTCATCGCCAGCATCACCGGAACGACTGTATAAGCGCGCATGATTGTTTCCCTCCTGCCAAGAAGCTGCGGGAGCCTACCCGAGGCGAATTGCAGCGCCGTTAGTGCGGTAGTTTGGATTGCGGGATCGCGGTTATGACGGCATTAACCAGCGGGCGCATGATCCGGAAAAGTGGAGGCCGGTTTTCCGACAAGATCATGCGCGAACAATCGGCTAAAGCGCTATAGCGCTTTAGTTCTGCGTCCATTCGCCGACCACGCGGTGCACCTCTTTGAGGTGCTCGCGCATCTGTTCGAGCGCAAAGCCGAGCGCGAAGAAGCGCTCGGCGTCCTCGCTCGACATGGTGCGGGTGAGACCATCACGCCGGACCGCGCCGAAGGCATCGCTATAGGCGCGGAATGCGGTTTCGACCGCCTCCAGCGACGGCGGCGCTTGCCGCGCGCGCAAGGCGGTGCCGCTGGCGTGCAGGAAATCGCCGACGGCAGGAGCGATTGTCTGCAAGGATGGCGTGAGCCGCGTTTCAACCTCCGGCGGCATCTCGCATCCGACGGCGCGGCCGAGAATGACGATGTCGTGGCGCAGGCGCAGCAGCGTGCGGAGCAGCGGCCCGGTGTCGGGACCGGAGGTGAGACGGGCGGTGCGCTCATGCTCGGCCTCGGCGCCGGTCGCATTCAGCTTGGTGAGGAAGGCTCCGATCTTCGCATTGATCTCCCGGACGTCGGGGCGCTCGCCGCCGCAATGGTGGTCCAGCAATTGCGAGAGCGCATCCGCCACAAGCTCCAGCGTGTCGGCGGCGGCGTCGGTGGTGAGCGCGTGTGCGCGCGAGGGGAAGACGAGAACGGAGACGAGGAAGCCGATGAGGCCGCCCACCGTGACCTCGAGCACGCGGTCCATCGCGGAGGCGACCGGGCTCACATGCTGCATGCTTGGCACCAGCAGCACGATGATGGCGGTGATCGGCAGCACGTTGAAATTGGCCTTGAAGGCCGCGATGAAGGCGAGCGGCGCGATCGCGAGCGCTAGCACGGCGAACAGCGCGAACTCGCTCTGGTGCGGAATCAGGATCGCGAGCGCGCCGCCATAGGCGACGCCGGCGAGCGTCCCCATCAGATAGTCGGTCGCGACCTTGATCGAACGGCCCAGACTCATCTGCGTCACGATCAGCGAGGTCAGCACCGCCCAGAGCGGCAGCTTGAGATGCGCGACCTGCGCGATCAGGAGCGACGACAGGGCCGACACCGTGACGCGCAGCGCCAGGATGAGCTGCAGGCGATGGCGATACGCCGCCGCCCGGATTTGGGTCAGCGGGGCAGGGCTGGGTTTCAGCTCGTCGGACATCGGACGGGCATATCATCGATATCGCAGGAATACTCAAGTGGATACCGTGCAACTGATGCCCGGAATCAATCCTGATCTGACGGCTCGGCTCCCGTCTGTTGCCGCGCAAGGACGTCCTGCCTGCGCCTGAGCCACCAGCTACTAGCGAGCAAAATCGCAGAGGTTCCGGCGGCAACGGGCGAGTTTGCCTGCTTCGGTCGGAACCAATCGGCGCGTCGAGCCGCACACGTGGTCGCGAAAAAGATTCCAAATTTTAACCCACGATACTGACACTGGACACGTCGCGGGCGTACACATTTCACTCGTGGGGCATCAACGGACAAACGAGTTTGGACCGCCGCGATGAGCCCTTCCCAGCACCGCATAGCCGCTTTCGCCAGTATCAGCGCTCGTCTTCTTGCTCAGCTCCGGGAACTGGAGCAACTGCGCGATCAGCTAAACAAGCAAGAGCTATGGATGGCGCAGAAACGCTCAGCTTCCTCGACCTCGAGCGCGCGCCCGCCGGCGCGGAAGGCCGCCCAGCTCGTCCTCTATTCTCGTCAAGATCAGGCAGAAGTTCGTGGAGAAACCTGAGGACCTCGACGAAAGGCGTGTTGTTCGGTCTTCTCATCACGCTGGGCGCACCCGCAATGCGCAGCGTGATTGACGGCGGCCTGAATCTTCCGAGATGAGCTCGAGAGAGGGCTGGGTTTTGGCTCGTCGGCCATCGGACGGGCATGTCCGCGATATCGCGGGGATACTCAAGCGGATAACGCGCAACTGGTGCCCGCGCGATCAATCCTGATCTGACGGCTCGGCTGCCTGCTGTTGCCGCGCAAGGACGTCCTGCCTGCGCCCGAGCCACCAGCTATTGGCGAGCCAGATCGCCGAGGCGACTGCGGCGACCACGGATATCTCGGTTGCCCCGAGCTTGAGAAAGGACAGCAGCGCAAACGACCAGGCGCCGATCTGGTCGCCGAGCCGATAGACCGCGGTGTCGATAAAGCTCTTGGCCTTGTAGCGGTCCTCCCGCGGCACCACGGTGAACAGGATTTCGCGGGTGGGACGCGCGATCGAAAAATTCCCGGCGCGCCGGACGATCTGAAACGCCACGACCGAGGCCAGCGAGGGCACCAGTGCGATCGCGCCGAAACCAAGGAAGCTCGCGGCCGGCAGCATCGAAAGCGTAGTGCCGACGCCGAACCGCTTGAGAATGCGCCCTGTCAGGAAAAGCTGGACCGCGAGCGTCAGAACATTCACGCCAAGGTCAATAGCGGCGAAAAACTGCGTTTGGGCGGCGCGGTTCGAAAATGCGTGGCTGATGACGGAGGCCTGCTGAAAATACAGGAAGGTCGACGTGACCGCATAGAGCAGCAGGAACAGGCTGACGTTGAGCAGATAGCTCGACGAGAGCGCATCGCGAAAGCCGGCGAGCAGCGTCCCTCCGATCGGTCTTTCATCGTTCTGTTCCGCCTTGGGCCGCTCCGACAGGGACGCCGACAGGGCGGCCAGCCGGCGGACGCAGAACACCGCGATCTCGATCATGATGGCCGAGCCGATCATCAGATAGCCCGGCGCGACATGCTGGACGGTCGAGACGGTGAAGGTGGATCCCGCGATGGCGCCGAGCGTGGCGCCGGCCGCGATGAAGCCGAACAGCCGCTTGCCCTGCTCAGCCGCGAACACATCCACGATCATCTGCCAGAAGATGGAGACGACAAACAAATTGAAGACGGACGTCCAGATGAAGAACACGCGCCCGATCCAGATCGTCTGCTCGGGCGTCGCAATGTAGAGTGCTACCGCGAACAGGAGGATGTTTGCGATGAAGAACCGGTAGGAGATTGCGATGAATTTTTCGCGGGGAAAGCTCTTGACGAGGTAGGAGAAGGGAACGTTGAGCACGAGCATGCCGATCAGCGTGCCCGTGAACAGCCATTGTAGATTTTTCACGCCGCCTGCGATACCCATCTGGTCGCGGATCGGGCGCAGGATGTAGTAGGACGACAGCAGCGAGAAAATGTAGAGCCAGGCCCAGGCGAGGGCGGGCGCCTCGCTGGGCCTGACGTCGATGATCCCCTTCAGGAAACGATGCAGGGCAGAGTCGGAGCGTTGCGGCGCATCTGCGAGTGCCATGCGGTGAATTCCCTGTTATACTCATTGCGCATGATCTTTTCGGAAAACCGCTGCACACTTTGCGCTAACGCGGCCCTTCGGGTCCGGATCATGCGCTACTTCAACGTGTCGGCCTTCTGGCGCATTTGTGTGGCCGTCAATTGAAGGCCGTAGAGCGGAGCGCCTTGCTGGAAATCCTTGGCGCGCGCCAAGGAGCCGATCACGACCGGATCGAATCCGGCATCATGCACCAGCGTGGAGGCGACGGTGAGGGCGTCCTCGTCGTCGCCGGCGATCGGAATCGCCATGCGGTCACCCGGTCGGTTGGCCTCCGAGGCGAAATATTTGCAGCTCATGGTGTTGAAGGCCCGCACGATCCGCGCGCCCGGCAGATATTTGGCTGACGTCGCGCCGATGCCTTGCTCCTTGGCCTCGGCGGCGAGCTCCGGACCGTCGCGGCGCGCGACGGCATTGCCCGCGTCGAGCACGACCTTGCCTGAGAGTTTCTTGCCATAGTCCTGGCCGATCTGCGGATAGGCGACGTAGGGCACGGCAATGAAAACGACGTCGCCGAAGTCGATCGCTTCGCCCACCGTGCCGGATTTCGCAAGGCCGCCCAATCCCCGCACCATGGGCACCAGCTCGTCGGGATGGCGCGAGGAGAACATCACGGGATGACCGGACTTCACCCACAGCGAGCCAACGGTGCTGCCGATATGCCCGGCCCCGATCACGCCGATCTTCACCGGGGTGGTGTCGGCCAGGGCGCGGCGCGAAGCGGCCGAAGTCGCAAGTGCAAGGCCGGCCAATGCACCGGCACGCAGGAGGGATCGACGATCGGGGCGGGCGCGGTCGGCATCGGACATGGGTTCATCTCCCGAGTTCTTTTTGCGGCGCACGATACGCGTAACAACAACCAGCGATGCGATTTATTCAATCATGCAATCGGCGTCAGGGCTGCATTGCAGGGCGCACGGATCACGCGATCGTAATCGCCGGCACTCACGGTGCGGTGAGGAACCGGCGCCTACAGCGTGGTGAAGAAATCGATCATCGCCTGGCGCTGCCTGGCGTCCGGGAAGCGGCCGCGCCCGGCGCTGACATTATCGGCGAGATGCGCAGGATTTGTGGTTCCGGGAATGACGGCCGTCACCGCTTCGTGACCCAGCAGGAACTTCAGAAAGAACTCCGGCCAGGTCGTTGCATCGAATTCACGGGCCCAGTCCGGAACGCGTTTGCCGCGCACCGCCGCGAACACGGAGTTGTGCCCATAGGGCAGCGCGGTGAGGACCGCAGCTCCGGCGTCGTGCGCCGCGGGCAGCAGCCGCTTCTCCGCCGTGCGGTCGGCCAGCGAATAGTCGACCTGGAAGAAATCGGGCTTCTCCCGGCGGATGACCGCTTCGGCGGCGTCGTAGGCGCCCTTGAACGTCGTCGTGACGCCGACAAAGCGGCAGAGGCCTTGTCCCTTCCAGTCGCGAAACGGCGCCAGATCCTGATGCGGGTTCTCCACATTGTGCAATTGCAAGAGGTCGACCTGCTGATAGCGCAGCCGCTTCAGCGAATGGCGGAATTCGGCTAGTCCCCCCTTGCGGCTGCCGTCCTCGATCTTGGTGGCAAGAAAGACCTTGGCGCGATCCTGATCGCTCAGGAGATCGCCCAGCACGCTTTCGGCCTCGCCATAGGACGAGGCCGTGTCGATCAGCTTGCAGCCCTGTGAAAGGAGATCATCGACGACCTTTTTGAGCTTGTCTCGCTCCGCGCCTTTCGGGCGCGTCATGAAGTCATTCGCGGTACCGAGCCCGATCACCGGAATGTGCTCGCCCGAATGCGGGATCGCCTTGGTCGCAACGGGCGAATCCGCTTGCGCAGCAACGGGCCTTGCCTCGCCTACAGCACATAGCACCGCGGCGCCAGTCGCACCTCGCATGAAGTCGCGTCGTGAAGATGTTTTGGACGGGAAGCTCGCACGCATCGATCGACCTCCGGCAGCCGTGACAGGTGCAGGAAAACGTTTTCGCCGGGCGCGAAGCGGCAATCCAGCAAAGAAATCGTGATCAAAGTGATGTGAGGGCGTACCAGCCGCATTCCGCCTCAGCCGGCCTTCGTCGCGCGTTTCGCGCCCTTGTCGATCAGCCACGCCGCGACATCGCGCTGTCCTGCTTTCTCGGCGATATCGAGCGCTGTCTGCCTGCTCCAGGGCGCGGGCCAGTCGAGATTGGCGCCGTGCGACAATAGATGTTGCGCGGCCGCGAGTTGGCCGCCGCGGCAGGCGTTCCAGAACGGCCCCGACAACTCCTCACCGCGGAGCGAAGGATCGGCTTCCAGGCGCTGCTTGATCTCTTCCAGCATGCCGAGGGCTGCTTCATGCCAGAGCTCGGTCTTGGCGCCTCGCGCGACCAGCCGACGCGCGCCCTGCCATTGACCATAGCCGACGGCGCAGGAGAGCGGTGATCCGCCGTTGATCGATGAACCCTCACGCTCGATATCGGCGCCGGCATCGAGCAGCGCGTCGATCAGCGCGACGTCGTCATTGCTCGCGGCCCAATGCAGCGGCGCTTCGCGGTGCCACGCTCCGACCGCAGGCGCGTCGAGGTCGGCGCCGGCCGCGGCGAGGATTTTGACGATCGCGCCAGCGTTCGGACAATGTCCGGGCCAATCGGCGAAGAGATGTAGTGTGGTTCGTCCGCCGCCCTTCTGATCCGTGACAAGGCAGTTCGCCAGTGCGGGCTCGCCCGCCAGCAGCCGTTCAAGCCGGGCGACATCGCCCTGCTTGAGTGCCGCGGTGAGCTCGATGGCGCGCGGGTCGCTGGCGCGCAAGGTGAGGCGGTCCGCGGTCATGTCGTGCACTCCATCTGCGATACGGTAGCAAAAGCTATTTTCTGCCGATTTCGCGGCGCTCGCATTCACGAACAGGTGCATGACCGCTTCGCTATATCTTTCAAGCGGTTGCAGCACGTGATTTGCCCGACGGGCTGATTTTCAGAAATCGTGTCAAGGCCTCGCGTCAAAAATAATTCGCTTTATCGGAAGCGCAAATCAATTGTAGGGTCTGCGCCGTCCCGTGGCCTCCAGGAGGGGCGTATCGCGATCGTCACGAAACGTGGGCCGCGGGATGCGATGGACGTGAGGGTGCTCAGCGCGCTTGCCGCGCCGACGAAAGCATTCCTCGCGGACGAGCGAAATCGTGCGGTCCCGACGCCCCGACGCTGGCGTCAAGTTTCTCGCTGACACGTTCGCGGGAAGCGACGGAGGCTAACAAGCCCGGCACTCCGGGGAGACCACGTATAAGCCGTAAACCATTGCGCAGGGAATGCCGGTTGTTCTGGCTGCCCTGTTGTTGCCTGCGTGCGTAAAGTGCACTTTTCCTTTGCACGCAAGGCTCGCGGGTGCGGCCTGCACCCGGCATTCCCTGCGCCCTCCGATTGCTTGAGGGCGATGTCGACGCAAAGCTCGGGCAGATCATGCCGCGGGAATGCGAAGGTGTGCCCACGGCTGTTTGACAATCAAATCAGGAAAGAATGTAGGGTGGGCAAAGCCAACGGGTCCGCGCGAGCGCGCGGCCCGATGACAGGCTCCGCGTGCCCACCATCGAGAGCATTGGTTGAAACACGGTGGGCACGGCGCAAGTGCGCCTTTGCCCATCCTACAACTCGCCGATGGATTCCGCGGAGGCCTACGCGAGCAGTACCGCATCCGCGCCGTTCACGGCATCCGCCGAGTCCGTCACCGTCTTCTCCAACGAAGGCGCCTGCACGCTCACATTCTCGGCGAAGAAGCGCGCCAGCGTGACATGGCGTTCGCCGCTGCTACCCGCCTTGGCGGCGAGCGCCTGGCCGGCGAGCAGGCAGCCGCCGAGCGTCGCGCCGAACAGGCGCAGATAGGGCGTTGCACCCGCGAGCGCGTCATTCGGCTTCGAGGTGACGCGCTCCAGCAGCCAGCGGCTGGCGCGTTCGAGCGCGCCGAGCGCGTCGCGCAGCTTTGCGCCAGTGGTGCCGAAGGCGGGATCGTTGGAGGTCTCGACCTGCTTGACGGTGGCATCGAGCTCTTTCAGCAGCTCCCACACCGAGGCGCCGCCATTGGCCGCGAGCTTGCGCGTGACGAGGTCGATCGACTGGATGCCGTTGGTGCCCTCATAGATCGAGGTGATGCGCGCGTCGCGATAATGCTGCGCGGCGCCGGTCTCCTCGATAAAGCCCATGCCGCCATGCACCTGCACGCCGAGATAGGCGACCTCGTTGCCGATGTCAGAGGAGAAGGCCTTGGCGATCGGGGTGAGCAGCGCGCCGCGCGCGGCGGCATCCGCGCGCACCTTGGCGTCCTTGGCGCGCGCGGCGACATCGAGAGCCACTGCGGTCGCATAACAGATCGAGCGCGCCGCCGCGGTCATCGCGCGCATCAGCATCAGCGTGCGCTTGACGTCGGGATGCACGATGATGGCGTCCGATCCGTCGCCGGTCTTGCCGGCGGCGCGGCCCTGGCGGCGCTCCTGCGCATACGCCAGTGCCTGCTGATAGGCGCGGTCGGCAATGCCCACGCCCTCAAGGCCGACGGCAAGGCGCGCCTGGTTCATCATCGTGAACATGCATTGCATGCCGCGATTTTCCTCGCCGATGAGGTAGCCGATCGCGCCGCCCTTGTCGCCCATGGTCATGGTGCAGGTGGGGGAGGCGTGGATGCCGAGTTTGTGCTCGATGCCGGATGGATAGATGTCGTTGCGTGCGCCGAGCGAGCCGTCGGCATTGACCATGAATTTCGGAATCAGGAACAGCGAGATTCCCCTGGTGCCGGCGGGCGCGTCGGGCAGGCGCGCGAGCACGAAATGCACGATGTTGTCGGTCATGTCGTGGTCGCCATAGGTGATGAAGATCTTGGTGCCCTTGATGCGATAGGTGTCGTCCGCCTGCTTCTCGGCGCGGGTGCGCAGCGCGCCGACATCGGAGCCGGCCTGCGGCTCGGTGAGCTGCATGGTGCCGGTCCATTCGCCGGTGACGAGCTTTTCGAGATAGATCGCCTTCAGCTCGTCGGAGCCGTGCGCATCCAGCGCCTCGATCGCCGACAGCGTCAGCAACGGGCAGAGGCCGAAGGCCATGTTCGAGGCGTTCCAGATCTCGGTGCAGGCGGCGTTGATCGCAAGCGGCAGACCCTGGCCGCCGAAGGCCTCGGGGCCGGACACCGCGTTCCAGCCGCCGTCACACCAGCGCTTGTAGGCGTCCGGCCAGCCCGGCGCGGTCGTCACCTTGCCGTCCTCGAGCTTGATGCCGTGCTCGTCGCCGACGCGGTTGAGCGGGGCCAGCACGTCGGTCGCAAACTTGCCGGCTTCCTCCAGCACGGCCGCGGTGATGTCGGCATCGAAATCGCCGTAATGGCCGGCCTCCACGGCAGCCTTCAGCCCGGCACCGTGGTTGAGCGCAAGCAGGATGTCGTCGATCGGCGCGCGGTAGGTCATGGCGTCACTCCGGAAAGCAATCGTTGGCGCCGTCTTCCCACGAAACCGTTAGAGCCTCAACTGCCGGAAGGGCCATTATGATGGACGGAGCGGCCAAACCGGCCCGGGCCGCGGCGCGCGTCGAATTTTGCTGCCGTGGCGGTTGAAATGGCCGACTTCTCTCTATAGACCGACTGCGCCGGGAGAATCCCGGGGTAGTCCGTGCTTCCGCCGTTTCCCTTTGAACGGCCTGTTGGGGCGTAGCCAAGCGGTAAGGCAGCGGATTTTGATTCCGCCATTCGGAGGTTCGATCCCTCCCGCCCCAGCCAGAATTGCCGCGATTGATAGGTGCGGCTCTCTCGTCCCTCAGGCGGACTTGTCCCTAAGGCGGACTTGGCGAGGCAAGCGCTATCGGATTACCATGCGCGCCGATTTTGGCGCTTCCCGGAAAACGAACTGCGTAGAGGATGTCGGCGTCTCTGTTTGCGAGCTTGACGGAACGAGCGTCGTTCGGTCGCGTCCTGATGCGCACCCTGGTGGTGATCGCCTATCTCATCATCTTCGCGCCGGTCACGATGATCGTCGTGACCAGCTTTTTCTCGCAGGAGATCGTGAGCTTTCCGCCGCCGGGGCTGACCTGGCACTGGTACGCCAACGCCTGGGACAAGCCGGAATTTTTGCGTGGGCTGATCACGAGTCTGCAAGTGGCGTCGCTTGCGGCCGCCGTCGGCGTGCCGATCGGCACTGCCGCCGCGCTTGCCATCGTGCGCGGCGAATTTCCGGGCAAGCAGGCGATCAGCGCGCTCCTGCTTGCGCCGCTTGCGGTGCCCGGCGTGGTCGCGGGCTCGGGCCTCTATATGTTCTACGTGCTCGCCGAGAATGCGCTCGATCGCGACATCACGGCGACGACCGCGGGGCTGGTTGCAGCCCACGTTCTGCTCACGATTCCCTGGACGGTGCGCCTCGTGGTCGCAAGCTTGCAGAGCCTCGATCGCGCCGCGGAGGATGCGGCGGCCAATCTCGGCGCCGGCCCCTTTACGGTGTTTCGCCGCATCACGCTGCCGATGATGCGGCCGGGCATCGTGGCGGCGGCGATGTTCTCCTTCATCCAGAGCTTTGAGAATCTGGACCTGTCATTGCTGTTGGTCGGCCCCGGACGGACCACGCTGCCGGTCGCGATGCTCAACTACCTCGAGTTCCGGATCGATCCGACCCTGGCTGCGGTCGCGACGGTGCAGATCCTGATCGTCGGCGTGCTGATGGTGGTGACCGATCGCTTCGTCAAACTGTCGCAGGTCGTCTGATGGCGAGCCTCTCGGTCGAAAATCTCTCCAAGCTGTTCGGTGCCTCGCTTGCCGTCGATGGCCTCGATCTCTCCGTGCGCGAAGGTGAACTGGTCGCGCTGCTCGGTCCCTCCGGCTGCGGCAAGACCACGACCTTGCGCATGGTCGCGGGCTTCCTGCCGCCGACCAGCGGGCGCGTGTTGTTCGACAAGGAGGATGTCACGCGCTTGCCGGCGCACAAGCGCTCAACCGGCATGGTGTTCCAGTCCTATGCGCTGTTTCCGCATATGACCGCCGCGCAAAACATCGGCTTTGGGCTGGAGATGCGCGGGCTCGGCTCAGACGAGCGCCAGGCGAAGGTCGAGGAGGCGTTGAAGCTGGTGCGGCTGTCGCATCTCGCCGGCCGCCTGCCGCGTGAAATGTCGGGCGGCCAGCAGCAGCGCGTCGCGCTCGCCCGCGCGCTCGTGATCAATCCGAAGCTGTTCCTGCTCGACGAGCCGCTCTCCAATCTCGACGCCAAGCTCCGCGCCGAGGTCCGGATCGAGATCCGCGCGCTGCAGCAGCGGCTGGGCCTGACCACGCTGCTCGTGACCCATGACCGCGAGGAGGCGCTGACCATGGCCGATCGGCTGGTCGTGATGGATGGCGGCCGGGTACGCCAGATCGGCTCGCCCCGCGAGCTCTATGATGCGCCGAAGGATACCTTCGTCGCGGATTTCGTCGGCCGCTGCAACATCCTGCCCGGCCGGCGCGAAAGCGAAACGGCGTTCCGCACCGACAGCGGCCTCGTTTTGGCGGTCGACACGGTGGCGGATGAGAGCAAGAATGCCGCCGCCTTTGCGCTTAGGCCGGAACGAATTTCGATCAGCCCGGGCGCGACGGGTGACGTCCTTGGTGCCGTCCAGGCTGTGACCTATCTCGGGCCGCAGACCGAGTACCATGTGCGCGTCGGAAGTGAGGTTTTCGTGGTGGTGCGGCAGACCCCGGGCGCGCATGAGGCGCTCGCTGCGGTCAAGCCGGACGACCTGGTTTCCCTGCAGTGGGACCGCAAGGCCCCGCGGCTGGTCCCGCAAGCATCCTAGTTGAGGGAGATTGTCATGATATCGCGACGTCATTTTCTATCCGCCGGCGCCGGGGCTGCGACCATGCTGGCCTCGAACGCGCCAATCGCCCGCGCCGATGCCGGCCAGGTCGTGGTCGGCACCTGGGGCGGCGATTACGGGCAACTGCTCAGTGATCTTATCGACAAGCCGCTGCTTGCGCCGAAGGGCATCGAGGTCCTGCAGGACGTCGGCAATGCCGATCCACGGAAAACGAAGCTCTTGGCGGAGCGGCAAAGCCGGCGCGGATCGATGGATGTGGCCTGCCTCTCCGACAGCGACCACTATCTCGTTGCCGCCAATGGCGTGTTCGATACCGTCGACGCCACCAAGGTGCCGCGGCTTGACAAGGTGTTTCCCGCACTTCGCACCGACACCGCCATCCCCCACATCTATTCGGCGCAGGTGATTCTCTATAACGTCAACCGGGTGAAGACGCCACCGACGGCCTGGGCTGATCTCTGGGATCCGAAATGGAAAGGCCGCGTCGGGCTTGTCGACATCCTTTATCCGAACAACACCATCATGGCCGCACTCGCAGGCGGCGGCAGCATGTCGAATTACGATCCGGGGGAGAAGAAGCTGATGGAGCTGCGCTCGCTGGATGTGAAGATCTATCCGTCCAACGAAGCGCTCGCTGCCGCACTCAAATCCGAGGAAGTCTGGCTCACATCGATGTGGCTCGCGCGCGGCTTCATGTGGAAGAAGGGCGGCATTCCGCTCTCCCACGTGGTCCCGAAGGAAGGCGCGGTCGCGATCGTGTTCGAAGCAAGCGTCCCACGCAATGCGCGCAACAAGGAGGGCGGTTTCGCCTATCTCGATGCGATGCTCGACCCCAAGGCGCAGGTCGCCTTCGCAGACAAGATGGGATACGTGCCGACGGTTTCGGACGCGGTGCTGCCGGAGGAGATCGCAAAACAGGTCTCCTTGAGCGAAGCCGATCGCGCCAGGCTCTTGAAGCCCGACTACAAATATCTCACCGAGCGGTCGCAGCGCACGCTCGACTTCTGGAACAAGCAGTTCAAGGGCTAGCGATGGCCTTACTGGTCGTGCCGGCGTGCCTTCTGGTGCTCGGGCTTCTGGTCGGGCCGATGGTCCTGATGTTTCGGATCTCGCTCAACCAGTTCAGCCCGACGCAATTGATGATCCAGGCATTCTCGTTCGACAATTACGCGCGCGCGGCGGCCGATCCCTACTATCAGGAGATCATCCTGACGACGCTCGGCATCGCGCTGCTCTGCACGGCGTTGACCCTGGTGATCGCCTACCCTGCGGCCTATTGGGTCGGGCGGCTGCAAAGCCGCTGGAAGAGCCTCGTCATCATTGCAACCCTGTTTCCGCTTCTGGTCGGCAATGTCGTTCGCTCCGCCGGCTGGATGGCGCTGCTCACGCGGGAGGGGTTGATCAACACGGTTCTGCTCAGGCTTGATGTGATCAGCCACCCGCTGAGCATGATGTATACGCCCAAGGCGGTGGTGTTCGGCATCATCGCGGTGGTGCTGCCCTATATGATCCTGACCATCGCCGCGGTGATCGAAAGCATTCCCCGCGATCTCGAGGATGCCGCCGGCAATCTCGGTGCTTCAGCATTCCAGACGTTCTGGCGCGTGATCCTGCCGCTCTCCGCGCCCGGTGTTGCCGCCGGCTCGATCCTGGTCTTCGTTTTGTGCATGAACACCTATGCAACCGCAGTGCTTCTCGGCGGCCCACGTTTCCAGATGATGGCGCCTGCGATCTTCGACCAGTTTGTGCGCGGCAACAACTGGCCGATGGGCGCCGCGCTCGCCTTTATGCTGCTAGCGGTCACCATGATCGTCACGATCGCCGGCAGCGTCGCCTTTGCACGGCGCTATCGCGTGAGATAGGTTGAGAACAAGACCTGCTTGGAAGAAGAGGAAACACTCCATGACTGATCAGGCACAGGCGCAAGTCCCACCGGGCGATGAGCTGGCACGCATCCGCAACAAGGGCGAGATCCCGATTGTCGCAAAAGCCACCTCGCGCGATCGCGGCATCGGCCCGTTCAAGCGGCTCGCGCTGCGCAACGCCACCATCATCGACGGCACCGGCGCGCCGCCGATTGGTCCGATCGACATCATCGTCGAGAATGGGCGCATCGTCAGCCTGAAGAAAATGGCGGGCTATGGGTCGGGTCCGAGCGAGCCCGCCGACCATGAGATCGACTGCCGCGGCAAATGGGTGACGCCGGGCTTCGTCGATTGCCACGGGCACGCCGGTGTCTCCTATCACTCCGCGAACGGCTGGGTGCCGCCGGTCGACTATGTCTACAAGCTCTGGCTTGCGCATGGCGTCACCACCGTGCGCGAAATGGGCTCGATGAACGGGCTCGGCTGGGTGCTCGACCAGAAGCAGCGCTCGAAGGAGAACACGATCGCGGCCCCGCGGCTTCTCGCCTATGCATATTTCCCGGCCGTCAACGACATGGTCAAGACCATCTACACGCCGGAGCAGGGCAGGGCGTGGCTGCGCAAGGTCAGGGAGCGCGGCGCCGACGGCATCAAGTTCTTCGGCGCGCCGCCGGCGATCATGGAAGCGGCACTCGATGAGTGCAGGAAGCTCGGCCTGCGCTCCGGCTGCCATCACGCGCAGATGGCGGTGACGCGCATGAACGCGCTCACCACCGCGCGCTGGGGATTGACCAGCGCGGAGCATTATTACGGCCTGCCCGAAGCGCTGTACGAGGACCGGATCGTCCAGGATTTCCCGCTCGACTACAACTACACCGACGAATACTTCCGCTTCTCGGTCTCCGGCCAGATGTTCCGCCAGGCCGCCAAGCCCGGCTCGCGCAAATGGGAGGAGACGCTCGAGAAATTCCTCGAGATCGGCTTCACCTTCGTGCCGACCTTCACCATCTACGACGCCAACCGCGACCTGATGCGTGCACGCCAGGCCTATTGGCACAAGGATTACACCTGGAAATCGATGTGGGACTATTTCACGCCGCAGCGCGGCGGCCACGGCTCCTACTGGTATCGCTGGTCCACCCAGAACGAGATTGAGTGGAAGGAACAGTACCGCCTCTGGATGGCCTTCATCAACGAGTACAAGAACCGCGGTGGGCGCGTCTGCACTGGCAGCGATTCCGGCTTCATCTATCAGATCTTCGGCTTCGGCTACATCCGCGAGCTCGAGCTGTTGCAGGAGGCGGGCTTCCATCCGCTGGAGGTCATCCGCTCGGCGACGTCGCAAGGAGCGGCGCTATGCGGCGTCCAGGACGAAGTCGGCACCATCGACATCGGCATGCGCGCCGACATGCTGGTCCATGAGCACAATCCGCTCACCGACTTCAAGCTGCTCTATGGCACCGGCGCGATGCGCTTCAACGACGCGAGCAACGCGGTCGAGTGGCATCACGGCCTGAAATACACCATCAAGGACGGCATCATCTATGACACCGAGGAATTGCTGGCCGACGTGCGCGAGCTCGTGAAGGCGAGCTGGGAGAGCGACATTCCCGAAAAATATCAGCCACGAGTAGCCGCCGAATGAGTGAAGGCGCGCTCGATTTCTTCGTGCTGACGGGATTTCTGGGCTCGGGAAAGACCACGCTGCTGCGCGATTTTCTCTTGCTGCCTGAGGCGGCCGACACGGCGGTCATCGTCAACGAGGTCGGAGAGATCGGGCTCGACGGCATCGTGCTGCGCGAGGGCGGCGATCTGCCGATGGCGATGCTGTCGAACGGCTGCGTCTGCTGCCAGATCGGCAGCGATCTTGCCTTTACCATCGACCGGCTGATCACGGCGCCGCGACAATCCGGCGTGGGTCCCTTGCGCCGGATCATCCTGGAGACCAGCGGGCTTTCGATGCCAGGTCCCGTGCTGCGCACGCTCGCGACATTGGCAGAGCACCGGATGCGGATCGCCGTGATCGGCACCTTCGATCTTACACGCGGTACCGAAGTCGCAACATTTGAGGAGGCGGTCGCGCAATGGGCGGCCGCGCATCGCATCGTGGCGACGAAGAGCGACCTTGTCGCGTCTTCCGATTTGACCGAGGCGCCATCGGTGATCGCGAGCGTGAATCCACTGGCCGACGTGATTACGACCGCGGACCGCGCGAGTGCGGTACTCTCCGCCTTTGCGCCACTGACGACAGCGCCGCCATTGCGTGACATTGCGCCTGATGCGAGAAGTGCGCATCCGCGCGTCGCGCTGTGTCTGGCCAAGCCTGCAGGCGACATTGCGTTTCCCGATCTTGCGGCGTGGCTCGACAATCTCGCAGGCAGCCTCGGCGAGCGGCTCTTGCGGATCAAGGGGCTGGTGCGCGTGGTGGAAAGTCGCGAGCCCCTCCTGATCGAGTGTGTCGGCACCATGTTCTCGCCGCCGCGGCCCCTTAAAGCCAACGGCGCGCCATCATCATTCCTCGTCATCATCGCCCGTGATGTCGGCCAGGCTGAGCTTGAGCCCGTCTCGCCGGCCGGGTTGTTTCGGTTCTCGTCCTGGCGAACCCCCGACGATGCGCTCGCGCGAGATGGTCGCTCTACAATCAAGGCCGAGTGGGTCGTGTGAGCGATGGGCGACGGCACTAACACGAAGCGCGCCTGGCGCGTGCAGCCGGGACAATATCTGGCGCAACGGCCTGCGAACTTTCGGCTCGCTCCGCCGACCTCGCAATACGTCGCGATGCGCGACGGCTGCCGGCTTGCGGTCGACGCCTATGTTCCGCAGCCGATTGATGCAGGCGCGGCGCAAACATTTCCGACCATCGCCTTCTTCACCCCCTATTATCGCCGCTTCAAGCTGCGACCGGGCGGTGTGGGCGAGGCTAATCCCAACACCGGCAAATTTCGCGACTTCTTCGTGCCGCGCGGCTATGCCGTCGTGGTCGTCGACGTGCGCGGCACCGGCGCGAGCTTCGGCACGCGCGACAGTTTTCGTTCGCCGCGCGAGCGCGACGATTCAAAGGAGATCGCCGACTGGATCGTGGCGCAGCCCTGGTCGAATGGAGCGATCGGGGCGACCGGGATTTCCTATCTCGGCGCGGCCGCGGATTTTCTCGCTTCGACCGGCCACTCCGCTGTGAAGGCGATCGCGCCGATCTCTTCGGTCTGGGACACCTATGCCGACAATTACTTTCCCGGCGGCATTCAGTTGAAATCGCTGACCAAGGTCTACGACGAGCTGATGATCGGTCTCGACCACGATCGCCGCGACATCCTCAGCCAGTTCTCCTATTTCAACAATCCGGATTTCCAGGGGCCGCAGCCGGTCGACGAGGATGCCGACGAAGCGCTGCTCAACCAGGCGGTCCGGCAGCACCTCGGCAATTTCCGGCAGACCGATTTCATGGCCGAGTTCCGCTTTCGCGAGGAGGGGCTGCCGTACGATCCAGATTTTTCATCGGCCACGATCAGTCCCTATTCGGTCGCGCATGGCATGCGGCCCGAGGTCGCCATTCTCTCGATCTCCGGCTGGCTCGACGGCGCGGGCTACATGAACGGCGCGATCTCGCGCTATCTTACGAAGAGCGAAAATCCGCGCCACCTGCTGCTCGGCCCCTGGGATCACGGCGCGCGGATCGATGTCTCGCCTTGGCGGAAGGCGGTCGAGCCGGATTTTCCATTGCTCGGCGAGGTGCTGCGCTTCTTCGATACTTATCTGATGAACCTTAAGACCGAGCTTCGCGAGGAGGCGCCGATCCATTATTTCTCGATTCATGCCGAGGAATGGCGGGCCGCTGAGAACTGGCCGCCGATCGAAACGTCAACGCGCTTCTTTCTGGCGCCTGAAGCGCGTCTCACTGACGCGGCGCCGCAGGCTGGCGAGGACGACTATCAGGTCGACTTTACTGTCGGCACCGGTTCTGAAACCCGTTACGAGCGCATCGCCGGCATCGACAGCCGCGATTATTACAGGGATTGGCAGGGCCGCAGCGCGAGGAGGCTGAGCTACACATCCGAGCCGCTTGCGGCGGAGGCGGAGCTTGCCGGTCATGGCCTCGTCGATCTCTGGCTCTGCAGCAGCGAGCGCGACGTGGCGCTGTTCGTCTATCTCACCGAGGTCGAAGCCGATGGGACCGAGCGCTATGTCACCGAAGGACTGTTGCGCGCGCTGCATCGCAAGGAGCAGCCGGCGCCGGAAAGCTATCGCACCACATGGCCGTTCCGCAGCTTTAGGCGCGACGATGCCGCGCCGCTTGTGCCTGGCGAGGTCGAGCGGATCCGCATCCCGTTGTTGCCGGTGGCGTGGCGGTTTGCGGCGGGCAGCCGCATTCGTCTCTCGATCGCGGGCGCCGATGACGACCATTGTGGGCAAGTCCCTCACGGGCGACCGCCGCTCCTGAAAGTCTTGCGGGGCGGCGCCAGTGCCTCCCTGATGGAACTGCCGCTGTGGACCAGGCTCCAATGATGTCAGGCGTACGATCCCAAAATGACGAGCTATTGCTCTGCTGCTGGGCATATGCTCTCTTGCGGACATGAAAGCCGGCCAGCACGAACTGGACCTGATCATCTTCGATTGCGACGGCGTTCTCGTCGACAGCGAGGTGCTGAGCTGCGGTTGTCTTTCCGAAGCCCTCGCCACATGCGGCATCGAACTCAAGCTCGCGGACGCGCTGGAACTGTTTCTCGGGCGCAGCATGGCAGCCGTGTTGCAGCACTATGGCGCGCAGGGACGAATGCTCCCGGACTATTTCCTGCCCGACCTGAAAGCACGGGTACGACAGGCCTTCCAGGCCTCGCTTCAACCGATCCCGGGGGTGGGATCGCTGCTCTCCGGTCTGCGGACGCCGCATTGCGTAGCGTCCTCCAGCGATCTCGATCGCGTGTCCTTGTCGCTAGCTCTGACCGGCCTCGCGCCTCATTTCGACGGCCGGCTGTACACCTCGCAGATGGTCGAGCGCGGCAAGCCGGCGCCCGATCTTTTTCTTTATGCGGCGGCGAAAATGCAGGCGGAGCCGCACAAGACCCTGGTGATCGAGGATAGCGTCAGCGGCGTCGCGGCTGCTCGGGCCGCCGGCATGAAGGTGTGGGGATTCGTCGGCGGCAGCCATTACGAATCGCGGGACGGGCGCGCCATACTGTACAATGCCGGGGCGAACAGGGTGTTCGACCGGATGGCGGATTTCTGGACGGAGGGACAGCGCGTCTGATGGCTTCGACCGACGGCGAAAAATCGCGTCTGGACGATGCAGCCCGCGCCGGCTGGCTCTATTTCATTGCCGGGCACACCCAGGACGAGATCGCCAGGATGCTGCAGGTCTCGCGCGCCTCCGCGCAGCGCCTGGTTTCGCTCTGCCTCGCCGAACGGCTGATCACCTTCCGTCTCGAACATCCCATTGCGGCATGCATGGAACTGGCATCTCGCCTGAAGGAGCGGTTTGAGCTGGCGCATTGCGAAGTGGTGCCGGCCGACCCGGCCGCGCCGCTTTCCACCGCCGGCATTGCCGAGCGCAGCGCCAATCTCCTGGAAACGACGCTACGCTCGGAGACGCCGGTCATCGTGGCGCTGGGCACCGGCCGCGCGGTTCGCGCCGCGGTCGAGCGCGTCACCCCGATCGACCGGCCCTATCATCAGATCGTCTCGCTGGTCGGCAACATCTCGGCCGACGGCTCGGCGAGCTTCTTCGACACCGTCGGCAGGCTCGCCGACCGCACCGGCGCCCGCCACTATCCCATGCCGCTGCCGTTCCTGATGTCGTCAGAGGACGAGCGCAACCGCATGGTGCGGATCGAGCCGATCGCGAAGGTGAAGGCGGTCGCGGCCAAGGCGGATCTCCGGCTGATCGGCATCGGTCAGATGGACCAGAAGGCCCAGGTTCACGTCGACGGCTTCGTCACCCGCGAGGAATTGTTCGAGATGATGCGGCTCGGCGCGGTGGGCGAAATCACCGGCTGGGCCTATGACGCCAAGGGCCGGCTGATCAAGGGCGGCACCAATCGGCGCATCACCAGCATCCCGCCGCAAGTGCCGGCGGCAGCAGCCACGATCGGCGCGGCCGTCGGGCGGGCCAAGGTGCCGGCGATCAAGGCGGCGCTTGCCGGGCGCCTGATCAATGGGCTGATCACCGACGAAGCCACGGCGCGCGCCGTTCTCGATTGATCGTTCGCCCGCCGGGCGATCCTCCACCTCTGAAAGGTTCCAGGCCCCTCCCGCCGTGCTTGCGTGAGGGAAAGCGCACGCGCGTGCTTGACAACCTTCATCGGCGGTGTGAACATACGCCCAACGTTTGGGCATATGCTCAAAACGATGGATAGGGAGGTTACCGTGAGAAAAGTCCTTGGCGCCCTCGCGGGCGCGGCTGCGCTTTTGATCTCAGTCCCCTCGATCGCGGAAACCACGCTGACGATCGCCACTGTCAATAACCCTGACATGATCCGGATGCAGGGGCTGACCAGCGATTTCACGGCCAAGAATCCCGACATCGCGGTCAAATGGGTCACGCTGGAAGAGAACGTGTTGCGCCAGCGCGTGACCACGGATATCGCCACCAAGGGCGGCCAGTTCGATATTTTGACCATCGGCACCTATGAAGTGCCGATCTGGGCCAAGAGGAATTGGCTGGTGCCGCTCGACAATCTCGGCGCCGACTACGATGTCGGAGATCTGCTGCCCAAGATTCGCGACGCCGTCTCAGTCAACGGAAAGCTCTATGCCGCGCCCTTCTATGGCGAGAGCTCGATGACCATGTACCGTACCGACCTGTTCCAGAAGGCCGGCCTGACCATGCCGGAAAAGCCGACCTGGGACTTCATCGTCGATTCCGCCAAGAAACTGACGGACAAGTCGGCCGGCGTGTACGGCATTTGCCTGCGCGGCAAGGCCGGCTGGGGCGAGAACATGGCGTTCCTGACCGCGATGGCCAATTCCTTCGGCGCGCGCTGGTTCGACGAGAAGTGGGAGCCGCAGTTCAACTCGCCGGAATGGAAGAAGGCGCTGACGACTTATGTCGACCTGATGAAGGAGGCGGGCCCTCCGGGCGCCAGCTCGAACGGCTTCAATGAGAATCTGGCGCTGTTCAACGCCGGCAAATGCGCGATGTGGATCGATGCAACGGTGGCGGCGTCCTTCGTGACCAACCCGAAGGATTCCAAGGTCGCCGACCATGTCGGCTTTGCAATGGCGCCGAACACTGGCCTTGGCAAGAACGCGAACTGGCTGTGGGCGTGGAGCCTGGCGATTCCTGCCGGCTCGAAGAAGGTCGACGCGGCGGAGAAGTTCATCGCCTGGGCGACGAGCAAGGACTACACCAAGCTCGTCGCATCGAAGGAAGGCTGGGCCAATGTGCCGCCGGGAACGCGCACTTCGCTCTACGAGAACCCGGACTATCTCAAGGCCGCCCCGTTCGCGAAGCTGACGCTCGCCTCCATCGACGCGGCCGATCCGAACAAGCCCACGGTGAAGCCGGTGCCCTACGTCGGCGTGCAATATGCGGCGATCCCAGAATTCCAGGGCATCGGCACCACGGTCGGGCAGCAGTTCTCGGCGGCGCTGTCCGGCTCGACCACCGTCGAGCAGGCGCTCGCCAACGCCCAGTCCGCGACCGAACGCGAGATGAAGCGTGCCCGCTACATCAAGTAGCGCATGATCCGGAAAAGTGTGACGCGGTTTTTCGAAAAGATCATGCGCAAACAATAAGCTAAAGCGTGATGATGATTCATCTTCAGATCATCGCGCTTTAGCCGGCGGCTTCGAGCGGTCAGCTCAGTCTCCCGGGCTGAACCACTGGCGACCATCCCGTCCCAAGATTTGGATGGTCGCCCTTTCTCTCAGGCGGAAGGAGGCGGGGATGGCCAGGCAGAAGGAGGTCGGGACGGCGACCCGACAGACGCAATTGCTGGCGCGCACGCTGATGACGCCCGCGGTTGTACTCCTGTTCATCTGGATGATCGTGCCGCTGGCGCTGACGATCTACTTCGCCACGTTGCACTACAATCTGCTCGATCCGGATTCCGGGCAGTTCGTCGGCTTCGACAATTTTCGCTACTTCCTGACCGACCCCGCCTTCCTCGCCTCGCTGCTCAACACGCTGATACTGGTCGGCTCGGTGCTGGCGATCACGATCCTGGTCGGGATCCCGCTCGCACTGTTGCTGGATCAGCCGGTGTTGGGCCGCAGCATCGTGCGACTGATGGTGATCGCCCCGTTCTTCGTCATGCCGACGGTCAGCGCGCTGGTCTGGAAGAACCTCCTTATGCATCCGGTCTCGGGGCTCTTTGCCTGGATCGCGACGTCGTTCGGCTTGACGCCGATCGACTGGTTCAACGATGTGCCGATGCTTGCGATCATCCTGATCGTGTCCTGGCAATGGCTGCCGTTTGCCACCCTGATCCTGCTGACCGCGCTGCAATCGCTGGACGAGGAGCAGAAAGAGGCCGCCGAGATGGACGGCGCGCCTGCGCTCTCCAGCTTCATTTACATCACCTTGCCGCACCTGGCGCGGCCGATTACGGTGGTGATCCTGATCGAGACGATCTTCTTGCTCACAGTGTTCGCCGAGATCTTCGTCACCACGGGCGGCGGACCGGGGCTGCAGACCACCAACATCGCGTTCCTGATCTATTCGCAGGCCTTGATCCAGTTTGACGTCGGCAGTGCGTCCGCGGGCGGTCTGGTCGCCGTGGTCATCGCCAACATCGTGGCCTTCTTCCTCGTCCGCATCGTCGGCCGGAACCTGGAGGCGTAATCATGGCACGCGCGGTAACGACAAAGCGGAAGGTGATCTCGACCGCGGCGGCCTGGCTCGCCGGCTTTTTGATCTTCTTCCCGATCCTGTGGATGGTGCTCGCAAGCTTCAAGACCGAGCAGGAAGCCTTCGCGGTGCCGCCGTCGTTCCTGTTCTTCCACTGGACCCTTGAAAACTATGCGACCGTGCAGGCGCGCAGCGACTATTTCCTCCACGCTTTCAACTCCATCGTCATCGCCGGCGGCTCGACGTTGATTGCGCTCTTGATCGCCATACCGGCCGCCTGGTCGATGGCGTTCTCGCCGACCAAGCGCACCAAGGACATCCTGCTCTGGATGCTGTCGACCAAGATGATGCCGCCGGTCGGCGTGCTGGTCCCGATCTACCTGATCTACCGGAATTTCGGCCTGCTCGACACGCGGACGGGCCTCATCTTCATCCTGTGTCTCGGCAACCTGCCGATTGTGGTGTGGATGCTCTTCACCTATTTCAAGGAGATTCCAAAAGACATCCTCGAAGCCGCGCGCATGGATGGCGCGACCATCAGCAAGGAACTGGTCTATGTGCTGACGCCGATGGCGGTGCCGGGGCTTGCCTCGACGCTGCTGCTCAACCTGATCCTTGCCTGGAACGAGGCTTTCTGGACACTCAATCTCTCGACCTTGAACGCCGCGCCGCTCACCGTGTTCATCGCCTCCTATTCGTCTCCGGAAGGCCTGTTCTGGGCCAAGCTCTCCGCGGCCTCGACGCTCGCAATCGCTCCAATTCTCGTGCTCGGCTGGTTCAGTCAGCGGCAGCTCGTCCGTGGCCTGACGTTCGGCGCCGTCAAATAGGGAAGGCGACACATCATGGGTCAGATCACGTTGCAGGGTGTCCAGAAATCGTTCGGGCCGGTGCACATCATCAAGGGCGCCGACCTCGATATCGCCGACGGCTCCTTCGTCGTCTTTGTCGGTCCGTCCGGCTGCGGCAAGACCACGCTGCTCAGGCTGATCGCGGGGCTCGAGGACGTCACCGGCGGAAACATCCTGATCGACGGCAAGAATGTCGTCAACGTTCCGCCGGCCAAGCGCGGGCTGTCGATGGTGTTCCAGTCCTACGCGCTCTATCCGCACATGAGCGTGCGCGGCAATATCGCCTTTGGCCTGAAGATGGCGGGTCAGCCGAAGGCCGAGATCAACCGCAAGGTCGAGGCGGCGGCTGCGACCTTGAACCTGACGCCCTATCTCGACCGCAAGCCGCGCGAATTGTCGGGCGGCCAGCGTCAGCGCGTCGCGATCGGCCGCGCCATCGTGCGCGAGCCGAAGGCGTTCCTGTTCGACGAGCCGCTGTCCAACCTCGACGCCGCACTTCGCGTGCAGATGCGGCTCGAGGTGACGCGCTTGCAGAAGCAGCTCGGCACCACGGCCATCTACGTC
>Ga0209166_10000501_pt1 | contig 42973 bp, 43 predicted proteins | sample Coa_R1_3_FD_187151 | JGI IMG/M metagenome (GOLD analysis project Ga0209166, IMG submission 187151) | Surface soil microbial communities from Centralia Pennsylvania, which are recovering from an underground coalmine fire - Coalmine... | ecosystem: Environmental > Terrestrial > Soil >...
CTTCATCTATTATTCGATGTTTGGATTCCAGCGCATCGCCGATTTTATCTGGGCTTCGGCCGATATGCGCACGCGAGGTTTTCTGCTGGGCGGAACTTCCGGGCGCACGACGTTGGCCGGCGAGGGATTGCAGCACCAGGATGGCAACAGCCACGTGCTGGCGCTGTCCGTTCCGAATTTGCGAGCGTACGATCCGGCGTTTGCTTATGAGATGGCGGTGATTCTGCAGGATGGAATTCGCCGAATGTATAAGGATGGCGAGAGTATTTTCTACTACATCACAGTCATGAACGAGCCGTATGCGATGCCGGCAATGCCCGGCGACGTAAAAGAAGGAATTCTGAAGGGCATGTACCGCTACCGGGCCTCGGAGAACAAGAAGGCCAAGCTGCGGGCGCAGCTTTTTGGAAGCGGCGCGATTCTGCGCGAGGCGTTGCAGGCGCAGGATATTCTGGAGACGAAGTTCGGTGTTGCGGCGGATGTTTGGAGTGTGACTAGTTACAAGGCGCTATACACCGACGGAAATGAAGTGGAGCGCTTGAACCGGCTGCATCCCGGCGAGAAGCCGCGCGTGCCTTACGTGACGGAATGCCTGGCGGACGCACCGGGTGTGCTGGTGGCCGCTTCCGATTATTTGAAAACCTTGCCTAACATGGTCAGCAAATGGATGCCACGGCGGCTGGCTTCGCTGGGCACCGACGGATTTGGGCGCAGCGAGGGCCGCGCTTCGTTGCGAGATTTCTTCGAGGTGGATGCGCGGTTCATCACGCTCGCGACACTGTATGAGCTTTATAGCGACGGCAAAATCGAGCGTTCGGTGGTCGACAAGGCGATTAAGGAACTGGGAATTAATCCGGAAAAATCGAACCCGATTATATCGTGAATTAGCTTGCTGACGTCGGGGCAATTTGGAAGTTTGCTTCAGAAAAGGCGAACTATGGTTCGCCTTTTTTATTTTGAGGGCAGTTTTGCGGCGCGTTCGAGAATTTCAGCCGGCCTGATGCGGCCTGTGGCGAGTTGTGCGATCAGTTGCAAGTTGGCGGCGAGGAAATCGTAATTGCCAAGCTCTTTGGGAAGAACCCAGGCGATTTGTTCGAAGGTTCTTGGAAGAATTTCGCTTTCCTGGATGCTGGCAGCGAAGAAGCGGATTTCCAGTTCCTCGGGCGCGGCGGCGTATTTGTGGCGTGTTCTGCCGAGTTCGACGCATTTATCCAAGGTGACGCCCAACTCCTCTCGCAGTTCGCGCGCGAGCGCCGCTTCGGGCGCTTCTCCTTCTTCTACTTTTCCTCCGGGAAATTCCCATTTGAGGGGAGAGGTGTCCTGGCGCCGGCGCTGGCCGATCAGGAGGCGCCGATCGGCGCGTTCAATGACCGCGGTTACGACGACTCTCACTCTTTGCGCTCCGGTGATGCGGCGTCTCGGAAGATGCGCAACAGTTGTTTTGCGCCCGCGACTAGCGGCGGACCGGGGGTGTTGAGCAATTCATCGCGGATGACATAAACGCGCTTATTGCGGATGGCTGGCAGGTTTTTCCAAGCTGCGACCCTGTAAGCCTTCTCGACCTTGGCTTGGTCTCCGGTGGCGGCCCAGGCGAGGACAATAACGTCCGGCCGTGCGATTGTGACCTGTTCGTCGCTTACTTTTTGGCCGGGCGGCAAGACCATTTCCGCGCCGCAAAGTTTAACGAGCTCCGCAACCCAGGGCGGGGAACTTATGCGGGGGTTTGGCCACGCCTCGCAGTAGACTCGCAACTTTTTCCTTACCACGCGACTGCTTTTTGCGATTGCACCAAATTCCTGGCGCATTTGTTTAACGAGGCGAGCGGCTTGCTGGAAGCGGTTGGTAATCCGACCGAGGAGACGAATGTCATTCTCAATATCGGCCAGCGATCTGGGATTCATAGCCAGGAAGTTGAGGGGGTGCGCGAGAAGCTTGGCTACGGTTTCTTGCTTGTATGGCACCGAGGCAATGACCAGCGATGGATTTAGCTTGAAAATCTCGCCAATCGAATCCATGTGCCAGCAATCGCCGAGTTTCGGCAGGCCGGTTACCGGCGCTACGTCGGCGCACCATTTCGTTATGCCGACGAGTAGTTTCTTCGCGCCAATGGCGCAAAGGATAGAAGTCGCGCTAGGGGCGAGCGAGACAATGCGAGGTTCGATCCCAGAGGTGGCCAATTTCATTACAAAGAGAGGATAACAAAGCGATCGTCCGTTGTGTGGAGCCGATTGGAGCGAAATGACACCGTGGATGTATAGTGTTGGACTCTGCCTGTTTATTCTCGGGAGGCATTTCGTGCGCATCATTCCAATTTGTCTGCTGCTCTCGTGTTTTGCCATGCCGCTCGCCGCACAGAGATCGCCGGCTTCACCCGCGGATGAGGTGGTGCATTTCAAAGGCACGATCGACAACGTGAAGTACGTTTTCGGCGATGCGCCGCCAGTAGCGCGCTTGCGTCCAGGAAATATTCTGGATGCGACCTCACTGGATTGTTTCGGCAACGGCATTCAAAAGCCAGGCGATACGACTGCCAAGGCCAAAGGCGACAATCCCCTGACAGGGCCTTTTTTCATAGAGGGGGCGGAGCCCGGCGACACGCTGGTGGTACGGATACTCGATTTGCAGGTGGACGGCGATCAAGGCGTGGGCGCGTTCTCGCCGGGGTTTGGAGCCATCAATTCCACGCATTACACGCCAGTCCTCGAAAAGGATCCGCTGGCGGAGAAAATTTGGTTTTATCCGATCGACCACGCGGATAACACAGCGACGTTTCAGGCGCTGGACTCCAAGTACAAGGTGAGAATTCCCATGCATCCGTTTCTGGGTTGCATCGGCGTGGCGCCAGCCAACGGTGAGGCGCGCAGTTCGATTGTTCCGGCGGAATTTGGCGGGAACATGGACGCCCCGGAAGCCAGCGCGGGGAACACGCTTTACCTGCCGGTCAATGTAGAGGGCGCGCTTTTTTATTTTGGCGATGGGCACGCGGCGATGGGAGACGGCGAGATTGCCGGCAGTGCAATCGAGGTGCCGATGCGCGCGCGGCTGCAGTTTGACGTGGTGAAGGGGAAGAGAACGGGTTGGCCCAGGTTCGAGAACGAAAAGGAAATCATGACGACGGGCATCTACCGGCCGGTGGATGACGCAGTGCGCATTGCGTTTACCGAGCTGGTGGCGTGGATTCACGCAGACTACGGACTTTCCGAGATGGATGCGTACGAGCTTCTCTCGAAAGTTGGAAAAGTTCATCTGACGGAGATGGTGGATCCGAATTACGTGGTGGTCGCTTCTGTTGAGAAGAAATATTTACCGGCGAAAGCCACGGGAAGTGCAGAGGGAACTACTGCACATTAGGCCGGCGTTCGTGTCTCCCCTGCGAGTCACCCTGACCCACGAGAAGTGGCAGGATAATCTCGGCCGGTTGCGCCTTGCGGCAACGGCTCTCGCCAGAGAACCTCGTGAACATCGATGGGCGCGGCGCGGCCTTTGAGTTTCATCGCAGCGAGCTGTGAGCAGCGAATCTCCTGGCAGAGATGTGCTTGCGTCGCGGCGGAAATTACAATTTGACCAGGCCCGGCCTGGGATGTGAGCCGGGAGGCGACGTTGACGGTGTCACCGATCGCCGTGTAGTCCATGCGGCGTTCCGTGCCGAGGAACCCCACGACAGCTTCTCCGGTGTGAATGCCGATTCCGATATTAAGCGGCGCCCTGCCGGAGGTTTTATTTAACTCCGCGAGACTCTTTTGCATGTTCACGGCGGCACGAACCGCAGCCTCCGCGTCGTTCTGCAAGGCGAAAGGCGCGCCGAAGAGCGCCATCAATCCATCGCCGAGATATTTATCCAGAGTTCCATGGTGCTCGAAAATGACGTTAGTCATACGCGTGAAAAATTCGTTCAGCACTTCCACGGCCTCGCGGGGCTGCATTTGTTCGGCCATCGTAGTGAAGCCACGCACATCGGCAAAGAGCAGCGTGATGCGCTGACTCTCTCCGCCCAGGCGGATGTCCGCAGCTTCGGCGGTAATTTTTCTGGAGATTGCGGGGGAGAGAAAACGCTCGAGAGCGCTGAGCTGAATGCCCTGGCGTTTGACTTCGCTTTTCGCAAGGACGCGGTCGATAACAAGTCCGGCCTGCGCGGCAATAACGGCAAAAACTTCCAGATCCTCGGGCGTAAAAGTTCCGCGCTTCGAGAGATTATCCACGTAGAGCAAACCGAACAAGCGATCGCGGCTCGACAGTGGCGCGCACATCGCCGATTGCGTGCCGGAAATGGCCACGCTGTGGCTCGCGGAGAATCGCGCGTCTTGCTTTGCATCCATCACCAGCAGCGGTCCTTTGCTCTCCATGACTTGCTGAATAATGGTTCGCGAGAGCACCATTTGCGGAGCGGCTGCTTTTGGAGTCTGGCGATACCGAAGAATGGCAGGCAGGAAGGTGTAATTAGATGCAGATTGCGGCGCATCGCGCAGAGATTCCTCTGTCAGCAACATGGCGTAGCCGCGTTCGGCGCCGTCAATCTGGAGGACGAGATCCAGCACACATTCCGACACGTCTTCGACGGTGGTTTTGTCGCCCAGGGCTCTGCTGACTTGATATAAGAGAGTGAGTAAACGATTCTCGCGGCGCAGAAATTCGATGCGGGCGTCCGAGTCGACTCGGGAGTCGGTCCATTCCGACGGCGGTTTGGCTTTGGAGCGCTCGAGAAGCTTGGCGACATTTTCCTGATCCAAAATCTGCGTGAGATGCGAGGCAAGCTCGGGAGAGGCCTTTCCCACGACTGTGCCGGTCGTCATGTTCTCGAAGCGCAGTTTGATATCGCCGAGACCGATGACGTCGCCGCTCTTCAACTCGGCGCGTTCGATGCGAACGCCATTAATAAGAACGCCGTTGGCGCTGTGCTGGTCTGTCACTACCCAGACGTCGTGCTTGCCCTCGAGGAGCGCATGACTGCGCGAGATGCTCGAGTGGGGAAGCGTGATGTCATTGGACGCGGCTCGTCCGATGTGTATCGTCGAGCCATCCTTCAATTCATGGAGCCTCGGCGGGGCGCCGGGCCGTTCAATGATTAGCCGTGGCATGTTTGGCTGGGAGCGTTACTGCCGATTGCTATGTTCATCCTCTTTCTGAGCTTGCGCAACGAAAGTGTGGCGGCAGTTGTCTGATTTTACAATCAGCAATTGAATTTCGAGTGCAGCGGAAAGTTCCAGTGCCAGTTGGGTTACGATAGCGTCATGTATAGCGAATTGCTTCTGGATCACTTCCGGAATCCGCGCAATGCAGGCAGGCTGCCGAACGCCAGTGCGGAAGTGACAGCGACGAACCCAATCTGCGGCGACATTCTGGAACTCGGCGTCCGCGTGAACAACGGCGAGATCGCCGAAGCACGTTTCCTATGCCGTGGCTGCACGACTTCCATCGCCTGCGCGTCCTTCTTGACCGAGCGCCTCACGGGATGCAGTCTCATAGTTGCACGCTCTATCACTGCTGAAACAGTCTCCCAAGCGCTAGGCGGGCTTCCTCCCGCGACATTTCACGGCGCGCAACTTGCTGAAGACGCCCTCAGACTTCTGCTCGCCAAATTGGTTTAAGGCAACCGAGGCACGCGGCTCTCACCCGCCGAGAGCTCGCTGCATGGTATCTGGATCATTCAAATTGAGGATGCATCCTTCCTCATTCGTTTGAACAATCTGGATTTCGCTGGGATGAGCCCAGACGACGGAGCGCGCACCCGTTTCGAGCGGCGCCGTCATCAGCTCCGCATACAACCCAGAAGAAAAAATCACCGGATGTCCGCGCCGGCCTTCGTAAACGGGCAAGACAATGGACTTGCCGGAACTATGGAAGGTTTCAATCAACTCGTCGACGAGAGCCGAACTGATAAGCGGATGATCAATCAGAAAAAGAATTATGCCATCGGTCTGCGGAGGAAGACTGCGCAGAGCCGACTGGATCGAACTCAATTGCCCCTTTTCCCAATCCTCGTTGATGACGATTTCATCGGATGAAAGATTTATTTCCTTAGCAATGGGCTCCGCGTCGGCTCCCAGCACGACGCGCCGCACGCCGATTTTGGGGTGACGGGCTACATCAAGCAAATGCTCGAGGAAAGGGCGTCCTTGGTAGGAAACGAGCGCCTTCGGCGATCCCATGCGGCGCGATGCGCCGCCGGAGAGGATGACGGCTGCGAGCATGCCACCTCTTTCAGCGTTCGGTCAGTGCCGGGCGCGTCTCATAATTCAACTTCTTGTGCGCCCCCGATTCTGCATTGCGGCGAATGGCAATCAATTCCGCCACGATGCTGATGGCAATCTCCTCCGGCGAAAGCGCGCCGATTTCCAGCCCCATGGGCGCGTACACGCGATGAAATTCCTCGGGGCGATAACCGTCGTTCTCCAGCGCTCGATATACCGAGAGCACTTTGCGTTTGCTGCCGATCATGCCGACGTATCGGGCAGGCGTGCGAACGGCCCAGCCGAGAACGCGCATGTCTTCTTTGTGGCCGCGCGTGACGATGATCAGATAGCTCGCGGCGTTTGGATGAATCTTTTCGAAGGCGTCCTCATAGCTTGTGAATATTTCATGGGCCATGGGAAACCTTTCAGCGTTGGCAAAGGATTCGCGGTCGTCAACCACCGCAATTCCGAAGCCTGCGGCACCGGCCGCTTTAGCCACGGCCATCGAAACGTGTCCCGCGCCGAATAAATAAAGAATCGGCTGCGGCAGGATTGGTTCGACGAAGACTTCCAAAGTGCCGCCGCAAATCAGGCCGTTGTCATAAGTCGCTTCATTGTTCAGATTGAAGACCATTTTGCGCGGAGCTTCCTTTTGCATCACTTCTTTTGCGGCGGCCCAAACTTCAGCTTCGACGCAGCCGCCGCCGATGGTTCCCGCGATGGAGCCGTCGTCGCGCACCAGCATGCGCGAGCTTTCGTAGCTCGGAATCGAGCCGTTCGTGTGCACAATCGTCGCCAACGCTCCGCGCTGGCCCGCGCGCCGCATCTTGACGATCTCTTCGAAGAGGTCCACGTCTTCCCTCAGAACTCAGCCTACGGCGCGAGGTGGGACCTGTCAATGCGTGTGCGCGCAGAGACCCCCATCAAAGGGGCCAGCGGCCGTGCTAGGATGCAAACATCAAAGAGGGCGGACCCTTGTTGCTTATCGAAACACTCCCAGAGCTAGCTCGTGAACTTGAACGGCTTCTGAAAAATCACGGGGAGTTGGATCTGGCCGCTCAGGTCCCAACACTGGAAATCGTAGAGCGCTGCCGATGCGGAGACGGCTTTTGTTCGTCTTTCTATACTCAGTCAAAGCCTCAGGGAGCGTACGGACCTGACCATCGATCCTTTGACCTAGATGCGGCAGAGGGGATGGTTATCCTCGACGTTGTGTCAGGCTTGATCGCGCACGTTGAAATCCTCAACCGAGACGATGTCCGCACGCTTCTTGTCGCTGCGTTGCCATGAAAGTGTGCTTTAGCTTTCGTTCCGTGCCTCTAAGTTTGCAATTCGGTTGAGAAGCGGGAGGTTCGATGAAAGCGATTGTGTTCCATCAGCATGGCGGGCCGGAAGTATTGAAATACGAAGACGCCCCTGAACCCGCCGTTCGCGCGAATGACGTACTCGTGCGCGTAAAGGCTTGCGCGCTGAATCATCTCGATTTGTGGGTGCGCGGCGGCCTGCCGAACTTTCCGATTCCGCTTCCGCACATTCCCGGTAGCGACGTGGCCGGCGAAGTCGCGCAAATTGGAGCGGAAGTATCGACGGTCAAGATCGGTCAGAAAGTCGTGCTCGCGCCAGGGGTTACGTGCGGCAAATGCCCCGCGTGCCTTTCCGGCCATGACAATCGCTGCCGTCAATTTACCAATTTGGGCTACATGATCGATGGCGGCTGCGCCGAATTCGTGCGCTGCCCCGAAGTGAACTGTTTGCCCTATCCCGAAAACCTTTCGTTCGAAGAGGCGTCTGCGATCCCGCTCGTCTTTCAAACGGCGTGGCACATGCTCGTCTCGCGCGCGGAACTTCAGCCCGGGGAAGACGCGCTGATTCTTGGTGCAGGAAGCGGCGTTGGCAGCGCCGCGATTCAAGTCGCAAAATTCTTTGGCGCGCGTGTGATTGCCACGGCAGGAACGGATGAAAAGCTTGCGAAAGCGCGCGGTCTGGGCGCCGACCACGTCATCAACCACAAATCGCAGAAAATCCGTGACGAAGTTCGCCGCATTACGAACAAACGCGGTGTGGATGTGGTATTCGAACATGTAGGAACCGCGACGTGGGACGAAAGCGTGGCCAGCTTGGCGTTAGGCGGACGTTTGGTGACTTGCGGGAACACCACGGGCTATGACGCCAAAATCGATCTGCGATTCTTGTTCAGCCGACAGCTTTCTTTGCTTGGGTCGTACATGGGAGCCAAGTCGGAATTGCAGACGGTGATGAAGCTCGTCGCCGCAGGCCGCTTCAAGCCAATCGTTGATCGCGTTTTTCCGCTCGCGGAAGCTGCCGCGGCGCATGCTTATCTCGAAGCAGGCTCGCAGTTCGGCAAAGTGGTTCTTTCGGTGTAGCATTTTCGCGAGCGAACTCTGCTATCGGCGTATCGCGCGCGAAAAGGGAAAGCAACGAACATGGCAAGCTGGCAAGCACATCTCGCGGTATGGATTGTCAAATGGCGGGTCAAGCGTAAGCTCCGCGGCGTCCGGGATTACCGCCACGCGCGCAAGATTCTCAACCCTGACCCATACACGGTGCCGTCCACCGTCCGCATTTCGCCCGCGCAAGTCGGCGGCGTTCCGGGAGAATGGGTTGACGGACCCTCCGCCGCGAAGACTGTGCTCTTGTATTTGCACGGCGGCGGGTACTTCGGGTGTTCGGCCGCATCCCATCGTCCTATCACGGTGGCGTTTGCGCTCCAGGGATTTCGCGTTCTTGCGCCTGACTATCGCCTCGCGCCAGAAAATCAGTTTCCGGCTGCGCTCGACGACGCAGTGGCTGCTTATCGTGGCCTCCTCAGTGCGGGATATTCGCCCGAGTGTATTGTGGCCGGCGGGGATTCCGCGGGCGGCGGTCTTGCGCTTTCTCTTTTGCTCGCGCTTCGCAATGCGGGATTGCCGCTTCCGGCGGGAGCGGCTCTTTTTTCGCCCTGGACCGATCTTGCCGCGACGGGCGAATCTGTACGCTCAAACGCGCGCCGCTGCGCCATGTTCAATGGCCCGGACATTGGCCCCAGCGCGCGATATTACTTGGGCGACACGGACCCGCGCAACCCGCTGGCTTCGCCGCTCTATGCCGATCTCAAAGGTCTTCCGCCGCTTCTCGTTCATGTTGGCGCCGATGAAATTCTGCGCGACGATTCGACGCGTCTTGCGGAACGGGCGCGAACAGCAGGTGTTCGCGTTGAGCTCAAGATTTGGCCCGTCGTCCCGCACGCCTGGCAGCTTGCGCCGCATAAAATACCTGAAGCGCGACAGTCATTGCGTGAGAGCGCGGCGTTTCTGCGCGCGGTCGGAGCCCCGGAAGCATCCAACAAGGTAGCGTGACCGGCGATGGCGTCAGAATCCAACCACAGCAGGCATTCGGAAGAAATCACCGTGGAAGTTCTCATCGTCGGCGGCGGATTTTCCGGCCTGTGCATGGCCATCAAACTCCGCGAAGCCGGGATGAATTCGTTTCTGCTTCTCGAAAAGAGCGACGACATTGGCGGAACGTGGTACGACAACCGTTACCCAGGTTGTGCATGTGACATTCCTTCGCATTTGTATTCGTTTTCGTTCGATTTATCGCCGGATTGGTCCCGCATGTATCCCGGCCAACAGGAAATTCACGATTATCTGAAACGCTGCGTCGAGCGCTATGAACTCGCGCCCCACATCCGTTTGAATACGCGCTTTCACGAAGCGGTTTGGGATGAGGCAGAAAGCGTGTGGCATGCCACCGCCGGTGAAGGCATGCGTATCCGCGCGCGAGTCCTAGTTTCAGGCATCAGAGGCTTGCACGTCCCTCAATATCCCAAGCTGAATGGGATCGAGCGTTTTGCAGGCCCAACATTTCATTCCTCCACTTGGGATCACCGCGTTGATCTCGAGGGCAAGAACGTAGCCGTTGTTGGCACTGGCGCAAGCGCCATTCAGTTTGTTCCGCAAATCGCTCCGCGCGCGGAAAAACTTTATCTTTTCCAGCGCACTCCGCCGTGGATAGTGCCTCGCATGGATTTTGCCATTCCTGACAAGTGGAAGCGGAGATTCCAGCGCTTCCCATTCGTCATGCGGGCCTTTCGCCGGTACATTTTCTGGCGGCAGGAGTTTCGAGTGCTCGGTTTCCTGGGCAATCGTTTTGTCCGTGGGAAGGCGACGGAAATCGCCACCCGCCACAGAGAAAGACAAATCAAGGATCCCAAGTTGCGCGCGGCTTTGACCCCCAACTACGAGCTGGGCTGTAAGCGCGTACTTGTTTCGGACGACTTTTATCCCACGCTGACGAGAGCAAACGTTGAGCTGGTCTCGAACGGGATTGCCGAAGTCCGCGAGCACAGCCTTGTCACTTCAGATGGAGTCGAGCGTCCGATCGATGTCTTAATCTTTGGCACAGGCTTTCGCGCGACAGAGCCGCTCATTGGCATCAGGCTCGTCGGCCGGGACGGCGTGGAAATTCACGACGCTTGGCGCGAGCGCATGAGCGCCTATCTGGGCATCACCGTAAGCGGCTTTCCCAACCTCTTCTTGCTTCTCGGACCCAACACCGGGCTCGGCCACAATTCGGTCGTGCTCATGATCGAAGCGCAAGTGCGCTACGTGATGAGCTGCCTTGCACTCATGAAGCGCCGTAAACGGCGCGTCCTCGAAGTCCGCCAGGAAACGCAGAAGCAGTTTGTCGCGGAGGTCCATCGCCGCTTGCAGGGCACCGTCTGGCAATCCGGCGGCTGCCACAGCTGGTATCAGGATCAGCGCACCGGCGAAAACACCACACTTTGGCCCGGCTCGGTCGTCGCCTACGTACGGAGAACCCGCTCAGCTTCTCTAGCAGACTACGAACTATCGTAGCCGCCGCGGGAACTGCAAGGGGACTTTCCGTACGCATTCATTTGTGTCCACCGCTTGGCTGTGCGAAAATGAATTGAGACGAGGGCACCATGAGCACATCGCTCGGCAAGCACGTCACTTTGACCAAACCCGACGACTTCGGCAGCCTGCTCGAAGACGAAGGCATTATTTTCACCACGCTCGACAAGGCCGTCAACTGGGCGCGCAAAAGCTCCATCTGGCCTTTGGGTTTCGGCTTGGCTTGCTGCGCGATCGAAATGATGTCCATGGCCGCCGCGCGCTTTGACGTGGCACGATTTGGCGCGGAAGTTTTCCGCCCCTCGCCGCGACAGGCCGACCTGATGATCGTCGCCGGTCGCCTCTCGCAAAAGATGGCACCGGTCATTCGCCAGCTCTACGATCAAATGCCCGAGCCCAAGTGGGTGATCTCCATGGGCGCTTGCGCGACCTCCGGCGGCGTCTTCAATAACTACGCCATCGTGCAGGGCTGCAACCAGGTCATTCCCATCGATGTCTACGTCCCCGGCTGTCCGCCCCGGCCCGAAGCAGTGCTCTACGCCATCCTCCAACTGCAAAAGAAGATCGACAACGAGAAGGGCTCCTTCAAGCGCGCCCTGAATCTCTCTTAGTGGGACGGACTTTAGTCTGTCGGCTGAATGCCCGTATGCCGAATTCTCTCTTGAAACCTCGGCGAGTCTTGCTCACAGCATCCCTGTTCTTAATTCCACTGCTCTCTGGTTGTTTGGTCGACCGTTACCCTCAGTCGCGACTTCGCCCTGCTTGGACGCTTATTTGGGGCGATGAATTCTCCGGTGCGGACGGCTCTTCTCCAGATTCCAGCAAGTGGACCTACGACATCGGAGGCAAAGGCTGGGGCAACCAGGAGCTCGAGTCCTACACCAATCGCAAAGAGAACGCGCGAATCGAAAAAGGAAATCTCGTCATCACCGCGCAAAAGGAAACCTACACGGGAACCGACGGCGTATCGCGCGACTACACCTCCGCTCGCCTCAAGACCCAGGGCCTCTTCGCGCAGACGTATGGCCGTTTTGAAGCGCGCATTAAAATTCCGGCAGGGCAGGGGATGTGGCCGGCGTTCTGGATGCTTGGCAAAGATATTTCTTCTGTGGGTTGGCCGAAGTGCGGCGAGATCGATATCATGGAAAATGTCGGCAAGGAACCGGGCACGATTCACGGTTCCTTGCATGGTCCAAGCACGGCGCGGCCAACCAGCGATCTCACGTCAGTCTTCAGCCTTCCCGCCGGCCAGAACTTCGCAGACGACTTCCATCTTTATGCCATCGAATGGGAACCGGACATCGTCCGCTTTTACGTGGACTCGAATCTCTACGCCACCTTCAACTCCTCGCAATGGCCGGAAGGCGGCAAATGGGTTTTCGACCATCCTTTTTTCATTATTCTCAATCTCGCCGTCGGCGGAAATTGGCCCGGCAGTCCCGACGCGTCCACCAAATTTCCTCAGAGCATGCTCGTCGACTACGTCCGCGTTTATACTAAAAGGTAGTTTCCCAGGCCAAACGAGAGGATCCGGTCATCATGTCCACAGCTTCTGATCCAGCACGCCAACTTCTTCGCCATACCGTGGCCACGGTCGCGTATCGCGGTGGCAAAGCGCTTCGCGGTGCTCCCGAATCATTCGCGGCCTTCACTACTGGCGGCAGTCCACGCACTACCGCGAATATTCTCGCCCACATCGGAGATTTGTTCGATTGGGCTCTCTCCATGGCCCGGGGACAAACCATCTGGCACGACTCCGAACCGCTTCCATGGAACGCAGAAATCGACCGTTTCTTCGCCTCGTTGAAGAGGTTCGATGACTTCCTTGCTTCACAAGAACCTCTCCGCGCTTCAGCCGAAGGCCTGTTCCAGGGCCCCATCGCGGACGCCCTCACGCACATCGGGCAGCTCGCCATGCTCCGCCGCCTCGCCGGCTGCCCCATCAAAGGCGAGAATTACTTCAAAGCCGAAATTACCATTGGCCGCGTGGGCGCCGAGCAAGCCGCTCCCCGGCGCGAGTTTGCCTGATTCTCGGTTCGTGTCGAACATTTTCTTCTCCAGGGAAACGCTGGCGCCCCTCCGCGCATCTGAGCTTTAGAGCTTTACCAATCTGATATTCCTTGGAGGGACGGATGCACAATGCTCGGAATCTCTTGTGCTACGGTGTCGCTGTTCTTGCCATCGGAGGTGCACGGGCGGGAACACGCCCCCAAGCAAACCCCGCCTCTCCTGCCGTTCAAGTCATCGAAGTGAGTGGGGACAAGTACGCCTTCTCACCCTCGGAGATTCATGTAAAGAAGGGCGCTCGAGTCCAGTTGAAGCTGCACTCCGTTGACAAAGAACACGGGATCAAGATTTCCCCCATTGCCGCGGGCGCCAAGAAGGGCAGCGCTCCTGGACTCCGTTTCGAGGGCAAGAACGATACCGGAAAGGTCGTCAAAGGCGCGGACGGAACGATCGATTTCATAGCCGAGCAACCCGGCACCTACAAATTCGACTGTTCGATATTTTGCGGTTTCGGCCACGGGCGCATGAAGGGGAAAATCATCGTCGATGAGTGACGTACTGCGGCATCACTCCTTTAGCCTTCCACGCGTTTTCATAACGGTGTGATGAATGCCGCTCGCTGCTGGCGTGTAGCGCTATCCTTCTCTCCGACTGTTCTTTTTTGCACAGTCAATCCCCTTACAGTCGGCGCATGATAGGGCCTGTCGATATGTCGCGCCTAGTCGTCCTCCCGCTGATAGAATGAATCACCTGCCCTTTGCCTGTTGCAGCTTGAGTTTCCCGCTACTAGGCAACCCCTGCTGGAAGCGGCCCAGTCGTTTGAATTTCTCGATGGCTTGTTTGGAAGGAGAATCTTAAAACATGTTTAGATCTCTGGCCGTCCTGCTCACCTTTTGTTTTGCCTACATCCCAATCCTTCGAGCTGCTCCGGCTCCCGCGCGCCCACTCTGGCAAGACCAGCAGCAAGACCAGCCGCAGTACCAGGATCAGGGGGCTTCCTACGAAAACTTCTCGCCCGATCAACTCGACAATCTTCTTTCTCCGATCGCTCTTTATCCCGACCCGCTTCTCGCCCAGGTGCTTGTCGCAGCTACTTTTCCCAATCAAGTCGAAGAGGCCGCACGATACGTTCGCGAATATGGCCAGAACGGCATCGACGACCAATACTGGGACGTCGCCGTAAAGGCCGTGGCGCACTATCCGACGGTGATCGGTATGATGGCCGACAAGATCGACTGGACCACTTCGCTCGGCCAAGCCTACGTGAACCAATCCTCCGACGTGGGAGCTTCGGTGCAACATCTCCGTCACTTGGCTCGCGATGCGGGAAATCTAGACTCTTCTCCGCAGCAGGAAGTTCTCGAGCACGACAACTACATCGCGATTAATCCGTATCAGCCTGAATACATCTATGTGCCCGTCTACGATCCCGCGATCATTTACTATCGCCGTCCGTACTTTGGTCCCGCGATCACCTTTGGCATCGGATTTCCTATCGGCGCCTGGCTGAACCTGGATTTCCGCTGGGGCTACGGCGGAGGCTGGGGCGGCGTCTATTACACCGGCTGGCGTCGCGAAGGTTGGGGCGGCGGATGCTGGAATTGCGGCTGGATCGGACGCAGCCGTGGCCGGGTAAATTTCAGGAACGACGTTTACATCAACAACCGCTACGAACGTGTCAACGTGAATCGAACGGTCATCAATCGCTCCGTAAACGTTAACAACATCAGTCGCTACAACTACGTGCACAGAAACGTGCGTTACGACAATGTTCAGACGAACAACGCGCGTTTCAACAGGAACGGTCGCCCGGGAGGCGGCGGACGGGGAGACTATGGCCGCCAAGGCAATCAGCCCGCCAGAGATTATCGGCCCGGAGAAAATAACCGCATCATCGACCGCAATATCGACCGCAGCAACCCGCGCATCGATCAGTATCGCGGCCGCGACAACAATGCTCGCAACGGCCGCCCCTACAATGTGGGGACACAAAATCGCCCAAATCCGGGAGCCAACAATAATATTCGTTTCCAGAACCGTACATACGGGCAGAACCAAACGCGGCCTGTACAACCCAGCGTGAGCAGCGGGCCGCACACGTTTAACAGAAACGAAACCCGCTTCGACCCGCGCGCAACGAGCCAGCGCGGCCAAGCCAGCCGTCAGCAAGCCGCTCGTCCACAGCCTTCTTCCCGTCCTCCGGCGCAGTCCCGGGGGCAGGGCAAACCGCACGGTGGCGGGGAAAGGAAAAGGCCATGAAAGACAAGCGCCGCGTAGAAATGAAAAATGTAAATGGTGCTGGAATAAACCAATCCGCCTTATGCAAGTCTATGTTGGCTGCGCTGACGGCCTTCTTGATGTTACTGGCAGCGTGCCTTGTCGCAGGCGCGCCAGGTGCATACGCCCAAACGGCAAGGCAGTCCACGTTCTCCTCGGCGGATGACGCATTGAAGGCTTTAATCTCCGCCGCAACGGAAAAAGATCGCGCGGCCCTAGCTAAAATGTTTGGGCCGGAATATGACAAGCTGCTCACCGGGGACCAGGTCGAGGACAACCAGGATCTCCAAGAGTTCGTTACCGCTTCCAGCGAGTCCGCGCAACTCCAGAAGGTGGATGATTCCAAATTTACCGTGACGGTTGGCCGTGACAATTGGCCGATGCCAATTCCCCTCGTGCAAAAGGACGGCAAGTGGCTCTTCGACACGAAGGCTGGTCTCGAAGAGGTGTTGAACCGGAAGATCGGAGAAGATGAGCTCTCCTCGATCACCACCTGCCGCGCTTATGCCGTCGCGCAGTGGGAGTATTTCACCGAGGGCGATTGGGACCAGGATAGCGTTGCCGAGTATGCGCAAAAGATGTACAGCACACCCGGCAAACACGACGGCCTCTATTGGGAAACCGCGGAAGAGGAAAAGCCCAGCCCGCTCGGCAGGCTCGTTGCCACGGCGCAGGCCGAGGGCTATGGCGCACATGCAGGAACTCAGGATGCCGCGGCAAAAGGGAGCTCTCCGGATAAAGATGCTGTGTTCGAAGAGTCCGCACCCTATCACGGCTACTACTTCAAGATACTCACTCGCCAGGGAGCCGCTGCACCCGGTGGAAAATACAGCTACATCATCAACGGCAACATGATCGCCGGCTATGCGCTTGTCGCGTATCCCAGCAAATGGGGCAGTTCTGGTGTGATGACTTTCATCATCAACCAGCAAGGCCGCGTTTATCAGAAGAATCTCGGCGCAAACACCGCGAAGATTGCTTCGGCCATGTCCGAGTACAATCCTGACCCGAGCTGGAAACTTGTGGAAGCCCAGCCATAGCAGGTCTGCCTAGAAATCTCTAAGCCTTTGCTGCACCGGCAAGAGCGTCCGGGAATTTGGAAACGACGGCCGTTCCCCCGGACCAGCTCAAACGGCTTCCGGGAGCGTTGTGGTCCTTGCGCACATAGCCCATTCCAATCGCGTAGGGAAGAAAGGACGGAACCGCCGCGCGCGTTACGAAACCTGCCTCTCTCCCATCTACCGTCAGGATTTCCCCCGCGGGCGGAGCGATCGCTCCGTCAAAGCTAAGATCGACTCTCCGGCGGTTGACTTGGCCGCGTGAGCGCACGCGTTCCACAATTTCCTGGCCGGTATAGCATCCTTTCGTATAGCTGATATGGCTATCTTGCAAGCCCGCTTCATGCGGTATTTGTTTTTCTCCAAAGTCGTATCCAAACCACGGCACTCCTTGCGCCAGCCGCTGCGCGCTCAGCGCCGCGTAGCCCATCGGGCCGCCGCCATTGCTCTTCACGACTTCCGAGAGAATCTGCCACAGATTTGCAAGCATCTCCCGCTCGGCTAGAAATTCGCATCCCGCGACTCCGCCCGGAGAGCGTTTTGTAATCCAGCAGGGAATCGACGCGACCGGGGTCTCTATGCGGGCATGTTCGTCGAACGCGGATAGATCGATTGTTGTAAGTTCCTTTACGACCGCGGCGGCCCTTGGTCCCTCGAGCGCCAGCGTCCCGTATCGCTGTGAATCGTCGGTTAAAGTAACGTCATCCATGATGATGTACTTGTCGAGCCACTCGATCAGCTTTTCTCGAATCATCGCGTAAGAAACACAGAAAAGGCTCTCGAGCTGTGCGTAAGTTTCTATTTCCGCCAGAATGTGCCCCTGCGGATTGAGCAAAAGCGACACGGTGCCTCGCCCCACGGGTAAATCCTTGACGTTATTCGTCAGGATGGCGTTCAGATAACGCACGCGGTCCGGCCCGGTGAGGGAAAGATAGGCGCGATAATTCTTGTCGATCAGAGCAACGCTTTTGCGCGCATATTCCTGCTCTGTTCGCGGGTCTGTCCAATAGTCCGGCAATCTGCAGCCGAACCAACTGGCCATTGTCGCGCCGGCGCTCTTGTGCAATCCGGCCAGCGGTGTTTCGAGCGCGCTGCCGGTTTCTCCAGTCTCCATGCCTCTCCTTCAACCACCAGCTTAGCAAACTGCGCTGCTGTTCGTATTTCACGCGCTCCTGAAGCGACGCGAGTGAATGATATACTCTATAAATATGACTGACGCCGTGCCAACGTTCGATGCCGTCTCGCAAGGACTCATCCACATCACCATTCCGGTAGGAATGTTGCAGTGCAATTGCTCCATCATCGGGGATCCCCTAACCCGTGAGGCCCTGGTAATTGACCCCGGCGACGAGGTCACCCGCATTCTGGAATTGCTGGGGCGGCATCGGCTCACGGTCAAAGCCATCATCAGCACTCACGCGCACATCGATCACGTCGGCGGTCTCAGCAAGCTGCGGCAGTACACCGGCGCACCCATCCTGATGCATCGCGACGACTTGCCGCTTTATCAGGGCATGGAAGTGCAGGCTGCATTTCTCGGCGTTCCTGCGCCGGAAATCACGGAGATCGACCAGCTCTTGAAAGAGGGCGACGCCCTGCGGTGGGGCTCCTTTGAAGCTAAAGTCATCCACACCCCCGGCCACACGCCAGGAAGTGTATCCCTTTACCTTCCCAAGGACGCGGGATCAATCGCCCTGCCTACGCCAAGACTTTTTGCAGGGGACACGCTTTTCGCGGGCAGTATTGGCCGCACCGATCTGTGGGGCGGTTCGATGGACCAAATCAGGGACTCGCTTGTCGGCAAGCTGATGCAATTGCCCGATGAGACGATCGTGCAGCCCGGACACGGACCTTTGACCAGCATTGGCCAGGAGCGCAATACCAATCCCTTCTTGATAGACACCTGAGTCCACTTCTCCGCGCGTCGTCGATTTTTTTACCGGCAAAATCGCAGCGTTTCTGCGCAAACGCCATCTCCTGCGGTTTTACGCCAGGAAACGGTCGGTAGCGAGTCAGTGTGAACTAGAGCATCAATTAGACACGTGGTGAACATGCGCTGGCCTTCCCCGCGAGTTAGCGGTCGCTATTTTTTGGGTTTCACTTCAAAGACGCTTCTGTGGTACTTGGCCACATACTCTTTGCCTTTCGCCTCGTCGAGAAGATCAAGATCGGTCCCGCCCATTGTAAGGTTCTGACGCAGGTAGTAGGTTTTTCCTTTTTCGATCACCAAACTAAGCAGGCCAATAGTACCTGGGCCTGCGCCTGCCTTTAGACAGAAGTAATGGGGGCCGGGGTCAACCTCGATATAAAAATAACTCGCCATGCGGTTCACTCCCACCCATTTCCCATCCATCGCCAGCTTCGCCTGGACCATCGCGCCCTCGTAGCCCTTTGTGCGGATAACGTAGATGAGTCCCTTATCAGCGGGCTGCTCCGGAAGAACCTGTGGCCCCTTTTCAGTATGTTGTGAAAAGTGAACACTGGAAGGGCCACAAGCAAGCTGTTGCAGGCGCTTTCTAGTTTCCTCTTCGCTCCTCTGCTTACCCTCTCCCGCAGGGGCGGAAGAGCGCTGCGGAGGAGTCGGGGTGGTTTCCTGGGCGTGCACAAACTCCGTCCCCGATTGGGCCATCAGCAGCGCTATGCAAATGGCATGCACAAATCTCATTTGGGCAAGTCTTTCTGCCGAGGACTCGCGCCAGCCACCTGAAATTTCGATGCATCCAGGGGGAAATCGCCCGCAATGTAGGCTGTGATTTCAGCTCCAGCGGGAACGGTTGCGCTTTTCCCCTTAAGGTCAAAGGACCAGAAAGGAAGCGTGGCAATCATGAGTGCTTTGCGTCCCCCACCCTCCACGTCTTTGACCGCCCGGACAGGCACGAGTTCGCCGTTCGCAAGGCGTACATTTTCGATCTTCAACTGCAAGTTGCCGCCGCGTGCCATGCTTCGACCAGCCTGGGCCATCGTCACGATTGCTTCCGCGGCACTGTGCTGAGGTATTGCGACCAACTTACCTACGAGCACGGGTTCCACGACTTCGAGCGGTATCTTTTCTCCCGCAATGACCTGAGAAGAAACCACCTTACGAGCAAATTTCAAGCGGACAGGCGTACCGTCGGCAAGCTGAAGCCTGGTCTGGCGCGGCTTGTCCGGAGCAGAATCCGATTTTTGGTCCTGCGCGGAGACACGCGCGTCTTGGGGCGCTGAGGCTTCCTCCGACGCGTTGGCGCCTGCATTTAAGGCGAAGCAAACTACTAGAAGAACTGAAAAGGGGGCCGCGAACAATAGACCTCCAGACAAGCGACAGCGAGAACGCCTCAGCCGGTGGTAATCACTCATTTGTTTGCTAAGTGTATCGCAGGTTGGACACAACCATTCTGCCAACTCGCGGCAAGTCGCGTTATCGGAGACTGACCCACCACTCGCCACGCACTACGCGTTGCCCCGCGCTCGTTTCAATTGTTCCATTACCGACTGCACGAGCTGTTTCGCGTGCTCGATTTCCTGAGTGATGATCCGAAGATCCATCGCCGGAACCGCGGGATTTCTCTGGCTGGTGCAGTAGACTCCATGCTGTCCAACCAGTACAAGCGCATTCGTCATCCGGTCCAGTGACACGGCGAGCCGTCCGCGTTCGCGCCCGTACCTTTGCTCGTAATGTTCCAGCTCTTCCTTGTGCTCATCAAATGCATTCATGGATTGCAGTCCTTGTTGCTCCGCCAGGCATGGCAGCCCGCGTCAGACGGTTGCACATCGGGCACAGGCAACTCGCACCAAACTTTACCGCATACGCTGTACGGAACATAATCCGCTGAAGCCACTAGGAGACGATTAAACCGCTCCGCATGGCTCAATGCCGGGGTTTCGCGGTAGGTAGCCCGGCCCCACGACGCTCTTTGGAAAAGTTTCGGCTGGAGCCATCCGACAATGCGACGATCCGACTTGGTGCAGCACAAGGAAAAGGAGAAGGGCGCGGTAACGCGTACTTCTCAAATCGTCTTCGGTGAGCGGCAGCATCTGCTGCGCGTTCTTGACTCTCTCGAAGGCACGGACCTGCCGATTGCCCGGATGCAGCAGGAGCGCCGTACCCTGGAAGATCTGATCCACGCGCGCACCCGCGAACTCAACCAGATCAACACCGCTTGGGACGAAAAGATTGGCCTCGTTCTGAGCGCGGATGCCAAACCGGAAATGCTGGAAAAACTCGTCAAGCAGGCGCCCGAGGAAGATTTCTACCTGCTGCGGCTGATCAGCGAGCACCCGCGTGCCAACGCCAAGACCTTGAATAAGCTGGGCAAGCATCCTTATGGCGCGATTCGCGAGAATGTTGCGCGCCACCCAAACGCCGATGCCGGCACGTTGACCTGGCTCAGCAAGGATCGCAGTCAGCCGCTTTGGTATCTCGTCGCCTTCAACCCCAATACTCCCACGCCTTTGCAGCGCCGCCTTCGCGATCGCCTGAAAAAGCTGGGCGAGAACCAGCTCGCCCGATAGGCATCCTTACTAATTCCCGCATAATACTGCGAACAAGCGATTTGGAGTGCGGCAGCCCTGCTGCCGCTTTTCCCGATCACTCGCACGACTCTCTTTTAGCGAGGCTCAATAGCTCTCGGAGTCTCACGCATCCCACCCCTTTGCAGCGCCGCCTTCGCGATCGATTGAAAAAGCTGGGCGAGAACCAGCTCGCCCGATAGGCATCCTTACTAATTCCCGCATAATACTGCGAAGAAGCGATTTGGAGTGCGGCAGCCCTGCTGCCGCTTTTCCCGATCACACGCACGACTCTCTTCTAGCGAGGCTCAATAGCTCTCGGAGTCTCATGCATCCCTCACCCGTTTGCAGACAACTTTGATGCGTCCCTCGAATTGGTAACCCTATCCTGTGAGTTCAGCATCCTGCCCCGCACGCGCTCCACGCCTGTTGGTTATCCGTGTCCGTTGCCTGCTCAGAAGATAGTAGAATGGCGCCACGCCGTTTGCCAGGAGACGTGTCGACCTTGCGAGAGTGCAGATGACAGGGGACGCCAGGGAGCCATCGCAGGGATGGCAATTCGTGCGCACATACAAATGGGCGATCCTCGCCATTTCAGTGGCGATGATCGTGCCCTGTCTTTGGCACCGGCATATCGAGGCCGGCGATCTCGCCAGCCATGTGTACAACGCCTGGCTCGCCCAATTGATTGAGAAAGGCCAGGCGCCCGGGCTCTACTTCGTACGGCAATGGAACAATGTGCTGTTTGACTGGATGCTATTGCATGCCGCAAATCTTGTGGGATTTGCCGCCGCTGAAAAAATTGTTGTTTCGGCCTGCGTCCTAATTTTCTTTTGGGGAGTCTTTGCCTTCGTTGCGGCCGCAAGCGGCCGGCCGCCCTGGTTTCTCGCTCCGTGTATCGCCATGCTGGCGTACGGCTACTCCTTCACTATGGGTTTTTTCAATTTCTATTTGTCGCTCGGGCTGGCCTCCCTTAGCTTGGCGCTGTTGTGGCGGGGAAGGGGTCTGGAGCGAATTCTCGGTTTGCTGATTGTGCCCTTCGTTTTGCTTGCTCATCCTCTGGGCCTGCTCTGGCTCGTGGGCACATCCCTCTATCTGACGCTTTGGATGAAGCTGCCGAATTGGTGGAAGTTGGCTGTGCCTGCCGCTGTCGTTGCCGTGATCCTTGGAGTTCGCTGGTATCTTGTGCATCAAACCAGGTTTCCCGTCGATTGGGTGCACGACCCGTTTTATCTCATGAACGGCGCCGACCAATTGACGCTCTACGGCCAGCGCTATGCCACCCTCGGATGGGCTGCCCTGATTTTCGGTGCGCTCTGCGTCCTCGTCGAGGTAATTCTCCGCGGGCGCGACGCTTCCTTTTGGCAATCTCTACGGATTCCGGCGGAGTTCTATTTTATTGCGATGATTGCCGTGGCCTTCTTGCCTGAGAATTTGCGGCCTTCCATAACGGGTGGTTGGATTGGATTGCTTGCTTCTCGCTTGACGTCCATCACTGCCATATTTGGACTCTGTCTGATGAGTTGCATCAAACCTCGCAAATGGCACCTGGCAGGTTTCGGAGCCTGCGCAATTGTCTTCTTCGCTTTCTTGTACCAGGACACCTTGGTCTTGAACCGTATGGAATCAGCCGCCGAACGCCTCGTCGGCCAACTGCCCTTCGGAACCAGAGTGATCGAAACGATCTGGTCGCCGGAGGACTCCCGTGTGTCCTTCATCGGTCATCTCGCGGATCGTGCGTGCATCGGGCACTGCTTCAGCTACGCGAATTACGAGCCTGCGTCCGGGCAATTTCGCATCCGCGCGCGCCCAGGAAGCCCAGTCGTTAGCGCTTCCGACGATGACACCGAAGACATGCAGTCGGGAGAGTACCAGGTTCAGGAGGAGGACTTGCCCGTGATGGAACTCTTCCAATGCGACGAAAAAGACCTCACCAAGCTCTGCATCCGGAGCCTGGCCGCCGGCGAGAAAAATGGCCGTGTTGGCTACAAGCCGCCTTCGGACTGAACTCAACTCTTAGCATTCTCCGGTTACCTGTCCCTCCCCCCAAACCAGCGAATTTGGCGGTAGACAAATTGGCTCTTGCAGCAGGCCAATCTCGTGTAAAATAGCCTCAAGGTGAGAGACAATGTTGCCACTTCATCTCCAGCCTGAGAGCCACGTCCCGCTGTACGTCCAGCTTCGCGACCAATTGCGCTCGCTCGTGCACGCGGGCGATTTGCGTCCAGGCGACCGCATCCCCGCCAGCCGCGAACTTGCTACCGTGCTCGGCGTGCACCGCACTACGGTGGCGAACGCTTACGCCGAGCTCGAATCCGAAGGCCTCATCCAGGGGCACGTCGGCCGCGGCACTTACATCAAGGGCAACGGAAATGGCTTGAAGCTTACGCCTCCCCCGCCGCCTGTCCTCAATGGAAGCGAAGGCCTTCGCTGGGAACTGTTGTTTGCCGATGAACGCGGCGAAGAGGCTCTCAGCCGGTTGACCGCCAGCGCCCCCGAAAATGCGTTGTCCTTTGTCATGGCCCGTCCAGCGGAGGAATATTTCCCCGTCGAAGAACTGCAGACCTGCGTGAATGCCGTTCTGCGCCGCGAAGCTACGGACGTATTAAACCTCGGACCTTCCGACGGGTATGGCCCCTTGAAAGACGCGCTCCTCGAGCATCTCCGCAGCGATGGAATTCCGGCGAAGGATGAAAATCTTCTCGTCACCGATGGCTGTCAGCAGTCGCTGGACATCATCAGCAAAGCTTTTGTGCGGCCCGGCGATTCCGTAATTCTAGAAAATCCCACCTACCCGGGCGCAATGGCGATCTTCCACGGCGCGCGCGCACGCTGTCTCGGTGTACCGATGCAAACGCGTCCGGAACCGGGAACCGCCCTCGGCCTCGATTTGGAAGCTTTGGAAGCCACTCTCGCGGCCAATCGCGTAAAACTCATTGTACTGACCCCCGATTTTCAGAATCCCACCGGCACATCGATGCCGTTAGCTTCCCGTCGCAAGGTCTTGGAACTTGCCGGCCGTCATCAAGTGCCTGTCGTGGAAGACCATATTTACGCGCGGCTCCACGCCCAGGACGATCGACTGCCTTCGCTGAAACAACTTGACCGCGCGAATATCGTCATTCACATCGATAGCTTTGCCAAGGTTGCGTTCCCCGGCTTGCGCGTTGGATGGATTGTCGCTCCCGCCACGGCGATCGAACGTCTGCGCATTGTGAAGCAGACCACCGATCTCCACACGGACCAGCTGGCCCAGGCAACGCTGGCGGAATTCCTGCGGCGCGGATTGTTTACCAAGCATCTCGCGAAAATGCGCAAAGTCTACGCTTCGCGCCTGTCAGCTTTGGACGAGGCTCTGCGCAAGCACATGCCCGAAGGCACGCGCTGGACGCGTCCCGATGGCGGAATGTGCTTGTGGCTGGAACTGCCGCCCGGTTTCGACGCCAGCGAGCTCTTGATTCACGCGAAAGAGCGCGGAGTTTTGTTTGCGCCAGGCCGCTACTTTTACGTCCAGAACCCATTGCCCAACACGTTGCGGCTTGGCTACGCCGGCCTCGATGAAAAGCAGATCGCCCGCGGTGTCGCTACGCTCGCGGATCTTCTGCGCGTCGAGATGCGCAAACGGCAGCGCGGCGTGCGCCGGGCGGAGCGCAGCCGCGTGGCGCTGGTCTGAAGAAAAGTAGAAATTAAGTCAAGACGTAAGGGAATCGCGAAAAAGAGAGGCTGGCGAATTTTGACGGACACCATCACCTTAGCGCCGAATCCGGCGAACAAGTGCTTTGGCTGCGGCGGCGCGAACGTTGCCGGGATGAGGCTGACGTTTGAGCAGGACAACGCCAAGCGCAAAATTGTGGGACGCTTTATTTTGGGCGAGGCCTATCAAGGCGGCGGCGGGATGGCCCACGGCGGGATCATCGCCACGCTTTTGGACGAGGCCATGGGGAAGGTTTGCAGGTTCCGCGAGGTTCGCGCGGTGACGGCCGAGCTGACGGTGCAATACCTGAAACCCGTGAAGGTGGATGAAGAGATTATTGTCGAAGGCTTTGAGACGGAGCAGAAGGGCCGCAATCTGTTTCTCGCCGGCGAGATACGCGATAACGCCGGTGCAGTTCTGGCTCGAGGCAGCGGGAGATTTGTTGTGATCGGCCAGAAATAGAAGTCTGGTCCGGGAACTCGCAATTCATAGAATTTTAGCGGCGAAAAGTCGCCGCGAGATTCGAGAAAACAGGAGAAATGAAATGGACGCCAAGAAAACGAACGGCAGCGGCAATGCGGGTACAAACGCAGGCAATGCTGCAAGCGAATGGCGGGTGAAGGTCGGCCTGGCGGAGATGCTGAAAGGCGGCGTGATCATGGACGTGACCAACGCCGAGCAAGCCAAAATTGCGGAGCAGGCCGGAGCTTGCGCCGTCATGGCGCTTGAGCGCGTGCCGTCGGATATCCGGAAGGAAGGCGGCGTGGCGCGCATGGCCTCGATCAAAATTATCCGGGAGATCATGCAGACGGTAACCATTCCGGTGATGGCCAAGGTGCGCATCGGGCATTTTGCCGAAGCGGAAGTGCTGCAGGCTCTCGAAGTGGATTTTATTGACGAGAGCGAAGTGCTGACACCCGCCGACGAAGAAAACCACGTCTGGAAGCACGATTTTCGCGTGCCGTTCGTTTGCGGCGCGCGCAATCTTGGCGAAGCGTTGCGCCGCATCGCGGAAGGCGCGGCGATGATTCGCACGAAGGGCGAAGCGGGCTCCGGCAACGTCGTCGAAGCCGTGCGCCACATGCGCACGATCGTAAGCCAGATGAAAAAACTGACGATGCTGCGCGAGGATGAGCTGATGCACGAGGCGAAAGAACTTGGCGCGCCGCTCGATTTGATCCGCCAGATTGCCAAGACGGGCAAACTGCCGGTGCCGAATTTTTCCGCTGGCGGCATCGCCACACCGGCGGATGCGGCGCTCGTCCGCCGGCTCGGTGCGGAAGCGGTTTTCGTGGGCTCGGGCATCTTCAAGTCCAGCGATCCGGAGGCGCGCGCCAAGGCGGTCGTAAAGGCTACGACACACTTCGACGATCCGAAAGCAGTCCTTGAGGCGCATGAGGAGCTTGGCGAAGCGATGCGCGGCATCGATGTGCGCCAGCTTGAAGAGAAGGACATGCTCTCGACGCGCGGGTGGTAAAGGATTCTCTGAAATTGTTCGGTCATCGCGTTCCACTGAGCGCAGCAGGCGGGGCCACGACAAAGACGGGCACGGCATGCCGTGCCCCTACGATCATAAAATCAGCGGAGTGACTGAAGTGAAGATTGGGATTCTGGCAGTGCAGGGCGATTTCGAGGCGCACGCGGCGATGCTCGCGGGGATGGGCGTCGAAACCGCGGAGGTGCGCACGGTCAAGGACCTTGATGGCTGCGACGGCCTGATCTTGCCCGGCGGGGAGAGCACTACGCAGCTTCAGTTCCTGCAGGAAGAGGGTTTGTTTGATGCGGTGAAGCAATTTGCCGGGGACGGCGGAACCGTCTTTGGAACGTGCGCGGGCGCGATTCTGCTCGCAAAAAATGTGAAGAATCCAGCACAGGACTCGCTCGGTTTGCTGGATATGACCGTTCTGCGCAACGCCTATGGCCGTCAGCTCGCGAGCGACGTTTTCTTTGGCCCTAGCAAGTTAACGGACGCCCCGCTGGAGATGGTATTTATCCGCGCTCCCGTGATTGAGAGCGTCGGTCCAGGCGTTGAAGTGCTCGCCGAGCACGGCGGCAAGCCTGTGCTGGTGCGGAAAACCAACGTGATGGCCGCGACGTTTCACCCCGAGCTCACCGATGATTCCTCGGTGCATCGATTTTTCCTGGAGTTGGCAGCAAGCCAAGCCAAGGTACACTCGGTCGAGCGATAGGAGCCGACCTGGCGGTGTATGTGTAGGGCCGGGGGCCCCCCTACCCGGTTTTTTCGTAAGTGTTCATTCTAAAGGGTTTTAAGTCCTGTATTTTGGAAGTGTTCATTCCAGAGGATTTACAGGCGTGTTTCTGGAAGTGCGGATTCCAAAGGAGTTAGTGAGCGGAGACGGGTGACCGGTGGATTTGCGAAGCCGAGGGTGTCTACGCCGTCTCTCTGTGTACTAATTCGCAACTTCCGCATCGCCGACAATCCGGAAGGTGGCCAGACCAGTCAATACAAGCGCGTTTCTCGGTACCTATCTGGTGGGACTTCCCACAACCGGACTTCTGCCCGGAATAATCTCCGGTTAGCTCGTGACTCGGGCCTGTCGTCGAGAATACTGCCAATCAGCCGTGTTGCCTCCTGGCTTCTATTACATGTCGAAACCGTGCTCGCTTGGCCGGCGAGCACGGTTTCAACTCCCCGGTTGCCTTCTGTAAGACAAACAGCTCAAGGACGAGCTTCGTAGACGAGGTTAAACGGTGTTTCCGCGGCTCTGCGGAAACGGCTGAAGCCGGCCGCGATGACTACCTCGCGAATGCGTTTTTCGCCTGACTGCGCACCCAAGCACAGCGCAACTTCCTGTGAACGCGAACAGGGAGTGCACAACAAAGTTGAAAAAGAGTAGTACACGCGGCCGACCGGATTCAGATTCTCTTTCAGTTCATCGTGGGCAAACGGTTCGACGATCATCCATGTGCCATCCTTGCTAAGTGAATTGCGCACATGGGTTGCGGCGCCGACCGGATCACCCATGTCGTGCAAACAATCGAACACGGTAACCAAGTCGTAGTCCTTGCCTGGAAAGGCTTTGGCCTTCGCGACACCAAAGTTGAGGCGAACCTCGAGACCTTCTTTAGCGGCAGTTGCGCGCGCGCCCTCGATGGATTTGTCATGATAGTCAAAGCCAAAGAATTGCGATTTTGGGAAGGCTTTGGCCATCAGCACGGTGGACGCACCCTTGCCGCACCCAACATCGGCGACGCGCGCTCCGGCCTCGAGCTTAGCCTGAACGCCGTGCAGGGAAGGAATCCAAGAACTAATAAGGTTTGCTGCATAGCTCGGTCGGAAGAATTTCTCGCAGCCATGAAACACATCTTCATCATGCTCATTCCAACCCATGCCGGCGCCGGATCGGAAGGCCTCGGTAATCCTGGGAACAGCGGCCAGAGAGCCGAGGGCCAATTGGAAGGCGCCGGGAAGATATGCGGGACTATCTTCGTTCGCCAGCGTAAATGCCTGCTCTTCGCTCAGGCTGAACTTGCGAGTTTGCTCGTTATAGGTGACGTAGCCGCCGGCAGCTTGTGAGCTCAGCCATTCACGTACATAACGTTCATCTGTTCTGGTTTTAGCGGCCAGTTCGGCTGAATTCAGCGGGCCTTCGGCGAGAGCCTTGTACAACCCCAGCTTTTCGCCAATGACCACCATGCCAGAGTGGACCGCCGCGCCTAGATCCCCAACGAATTGCCCTACGAACACATTCAGTTTGTCCATATCGAGTGCCATTCTAATTCTCCTCTGTGATTGCAATTCCTTTGAATCTTCTTCCAGTGGTGCTTCATTGCGAGTTTCTCGTGACGCTGTGCCCTTGGATCAGGCTCAGGAAGCTATCGCTGCCGCGTCCTGAGCTGTTTTGCGTGCCCACCTGTAGTGCGCGAGTACCGATTACTTACTCTTGCTGGGGTCGTCGTCAGGATTGATGTAGTTGAACTGAAGTGGAGATTGTCCATGGACCTGGACAATGGTTTCTCCGCTGGCCATGGCGTAGTGGTGCATGTCGGGGTCGAGAAAGGCGAAACTGCCGGCAATAAATGCGTTCATCTTATTGGGGTCAAACTGATCGCCCATGCCGACCTTAAACGTCCCGGAAATGATCGTGACGTTTTCCCTTTTCGGATGCCAATGGGGCGCGATGCGGAACCCAGCAGGCATCCTCAACCGAATCGTGTAGTCTCCGGTAGAGGCGGTTGGGTCGCCTTCGAGCACGGCAAACTGCGCGCCAGGACGCACTACGGGCGGTGCCGCCCCCCAGGAAATACTATCCGGTGTGAATGCGTTCTTTTCGTGCTTATCGTCGTGCGAGGCGCTTGTGAAGGCCAGCCCCGCCCAGGAGAATATTCCAGCCACTGCAAAAGTTAGGAACAAGTATCGTTTCATTGTCGAGCTCTCCTTCGTTCGGTATCGAACTGTGGGAATGATGTCTTCAGTGAAGGGCTATTCCAATGAAGGGTATATACAGTTTGCCTATCTTTTCTATATCGTCGCAAATTACTGATTCTTCGTCGATAATGTCCTTTGAGAGCCTTATGCGACGCACAAAACGGGCAATAATCGAGGTTGAACTGGATCTGGGACGTTACGAGCTTCGCCGTCAGGGTCAGCGAGTCAAACTCGAAAAGAAGCCGATGGAATTGCTGATTTTTCTGGTGAGCCGACGAGAACAATTGGTTTCGCGCCAGGAGATCATAAGCAAATTGTGGGGTTCGGATCTGTTCATCGACACTGAGCCCAACATCAACAACGTTGTGCGAAAGATCCGCACCGCTCTGGGTGACGACTCCGCTAAACCCCGTTTTCTCGAAACCGTCGTGGGCAAAGGTTACAGATTTGTCGGGCCATTGAGAGTCCTCGACGCGCGTTATCCAGAATCCGATTTTGGATCGGGTATTGCGCGCGCTGCGGGCCCGGAAAAGACGGGCGCGAGGAGCGAGCGAACTTCGCTGGCCGTCTTGCCCCTGATGCTTCTTGGCAGGGCCACGGATGACTATGGCGTGTGTTTGGGGTTTGCCGATGCGCTGGTCGCGCGCGTCGGGAATTTGTCGGGCGTGGACGTCCTTCCAACTTCAGCAGTGCTGAGTGTGCCGGCGGGGGTGACACCTGCGGAGGCTGCTTCGCGTCTAGGCGTGCGTTTTGTCGTTCACGGTGGTATTCAAATGTCCAAAGGCCTTTGGCGCCTCTCATTGGAAATGTTCGACACGCATCTGCAGCGGGTTTGCTTCACAAGGAAGCGCGATCTGGACCTCGACCGCCTATCCGACCTCGAGGACGAGATAGCAAAGCAAATCGCCATGGCACTGAACCGGCCGCTAGGTCCAGCGATGATTCAACGCTCCCCGCGCTATAGCAAGGACCCTACGGCATATGCGGAGTTCATGCGGGGTTACAAGCTCAGCTCCTCTGGCAATCCAGCGATGCTAGACGAAGCTGCCCGACACCTGAGCAATGCGGTCGCTCGAGATCCTGCATTTTCCCTGGCGCATGCAGCACTTTCCGTGGTCTGCGCGACTCGTCACTTTGAACTTGATCCATCGAGCGCGTGGTGGGAGAAGGCCGAGTTTCATTGTTGCCGCGCGCTGGATCTGGATCCGGATTTGCCCGAGGGGCACGTCGCCCGCGCGTTTCTCTTTTGGGGGCCGTCCAGGAACTTCCAGCACTTGGAAGCGATTGACGAACTCAAGCGAGCCTTGGCGCTGCAGAACAATCAGCCCCAAGCGTACAACCGTCTGGGCACGATCCTGGCTCACATCGGGCTACTCGAGCACGCCCGTGAAATGTACGAGCGGGCGCGGCCATTTCATCCCAGAAAAGCTATTAGTCACAGCATCGTGCAAGTGTACGTTTGGAACCAGGAATGCGACTTGGCGCGCGAGGAGATCAAAGCCTGGCGGGCTGAGAATCCAGAGAACAAGTATCCAGTCTACTTTGCTGTTCAGTTGGCCTTGATGACGGGAGATTTGAAAGAAGCAAGGACCCTGTTGGACGAAGCGGTCCAGTTATTGCCGGAAGAACCGCTGATCGTCAGTCTAGAAGGCGTCTATTACGCGTCGACCGGACTGGCCGGAAAGGCGCTCGACTGCCTGACGACGGCTTGTGCGAACCCAAAATCCTTTGGGCATGCGCACCACAGCTATTATCAAATCGCCTGCATACTGGGATTGTTGGAGCGGCGTCAAGCTGGGTTTGAGTGGTTGGAGCGGAGTGTCACGAGTGGCTTCGCGTGCTGGCCTTTTTTCCTCAAGGACCCTCACCTAAAAAATTTACGCGAGCTACCAGAGTTTGAGGTTCTGGTGAGCTCGTTGCAAGCCAAGTATCCCGACCATCTCGGATTGCTTTAGCGGGACGCGCCCTCGCCTACTGCATCGACAAAATAGAAAGAACGCGCGCGGCCTTCCCGATTCCTACCCGAACTGAGCAGTCGCACTGCACATAGAAGTGCCGTACGACCTTCCACATTCCGGGCGTATCGTCGGCTAACCGGAAGTTATCCAGAAACGGGGTTATGGGAAGTTTGGGCGGATCGGTAATGGGAAGTCGGCTAGTAGGAAGTTCTCCGTGCTTGGCATCGACTCTATCCGGATCACGGGCAACCCGGAAGTTGAAACAGGCGGTTCGCTAACGACCGTCCACAAGGAGCCCATTAACCGGCCTGATACCTTGATACGGATCAACGTTTATTCTTGCTCGGGGGAGTCGGGCTCGGGGAGCTCAGCGGGGCATTCGGGAGGGGAATCGGTGAGGGCGGGAGGAGTGGAGAGGGGGGCGGCATTGTTCAGGACCTTGTTCCAGTGGTCGAATTTGTAGGAGAAAGGAAACTCCTGCTTCACGTGGGGGAGGCTCGAGAGCATGACCTGGCCCATGTAGGTGAGGACGGCGGCCTTGCGAAGAGGGACGCGGTCCTGCGCGACGGCGGTGAAGAGTTTGCCGAGGACGTGGTTGATGTCGGTGGCGGTGAGAAAATCGCCGTTGAGAGAAGCGGAAATTTCGTGGCCCAGGCGCTGGGATTCGAGGAGCTGGAGTTCTTGCCTGGCGTGGAAGGCGCAGAAGGAAGAATGGAGCGGGCTGCGCAACATGCGGCAGCGGCGGCCGTCGGAAAATGGAAACTGGCAACGAGTGGTGACACTAATACCGGAATTCTGATTCGTCATGGAAGCCTCTTTGAAGTGGATTTGAGTTAAAGCTGAACGGGGAAATGCGAAAATCGAAACGCGAAATGCGAAATGCGAAATGCGAAATGCGAAATGCATCGGCTTCGAGAGCCGAGGAAGATCAGGCCGGACTATTGAACGTCAAAATCCGTGAGGGCAAAAAATAGCCGCCCGGAAAGGCGGCGGCAAAGGTTAACTGGGTCTAATTCTCCGAGTGAAAGAGTACCACAGATGACATAACTCTGTCAATAAGAATTTGATTGTTTGCGTTTGCGTTGGAAGTCGTTGAAATAATTGGAAATAGACTCGGACAAAAACCGCTGAGTTGGGTTACTGTGATCCTAGCGCCGGACTTTCCTTAGGCCGGAGCACCAGTCGCCATGAAGAAGACGGCCCGAAGAAAGGTTTTGTTTGTGTGCCTTGGGAATGCGTGCCGCAGCCCGATGGCGGAAGCCATAGCTGCACGGCTGGCCAGCGACGTCATGGAAGCTTCGAGCGCGGGATTGACGCCGCTTGGACGGGTGGAATCGCTGACCATCGAGACCCTGGCCAGGAATGGATATCGGCCAGAAGGATTGGAGTCGAAGCCCATCGCTGTGGGGGCTTTGGAGACGGCGGATCTCATCATCAACATGAGCGGCTGGCCGAAGGAAATCGCATTCGACGATCCCGCGAAAGTTGAAAACTGGCAGGTCGAAGATCCTTATGGCGCGGATGCCGAGCTTTATCAGAGAATCTTCGAGGAAATTGAGAAGCGCGTGGCGGAGCTGGCGGATCGCTTGAGAAACGGCGGGCCCACTGGGGCGAGAAGCGGGAACAACATGGGGAAGAGCAGCGACAAGAGTTAGAAGGCGACTCAGGAGAACCGAGATTGCGGCGTGAGAAGACCAGCGTTTCGCAGGAGGACTACCTCAAGGCCATCTGGGAGATGCTGGAGGAGGACCAGACGCCGATCAGCGCCCGGCTTGCGGAGGAGTTGAATGTGACACCTCCGGCGGTGACGGCGGCGCTAAAACGCATGGCGCGAGACGGGCACGTACGTGTGGAGCGAACCGGGCGGATTGATCTGACGCGGAAGGGCCGAACGGTTGCCGAGCGGCTCGCGCTCCGTCACCAATTGGCGGAAATGCTCCTTACGGAAGTGATTGGGCTTTCCTGGGCGAAGGCACATGACGAAGCCGAGCGGCTCGAGCACGGCATCTCGCCGGAAGTCGAGGCGCTTCTGCTCAAACGTTTCGGCGACAAGAAGTCGTGTCCGCACGGCGTTCCGATGCGAGGCGGCGTGGCGAAGCTGCGAAGCCAGGGCGCCGTTTTGCTTTCGGATTTGCGCGCCAACGAGCACGCGGAAATTCTTTGCGTTTACGAGAAAGACGGCCGGTTCCTGGAATTTTTGGAGGGATTGCGATTGCGCCCTTCCACGAAGGTCGAAGTACTGAAGCGCGAATACGACGAGACCATGACGTTGCGGTCGGAGGGGCGCACCATGCATTTGGGGAAGCCGGCTACGACGCGGATTTGGGTGCGACGATTGGATTAGGGGAAAGTGAGTAGTGGAAAGTGAGTAGTGGATAGTGAGTAGTGAGTAGTGCAAAAACCCAGAGAAAGTAATGTTTCTTTGTGGCTGAAGATTTCGGTGAGTGAGCTTCCGTGAAGCGAGAGTAGTGCTAGGTGCGTTGATCCAGGAGCGTTTTTAGGCGGGCGTAGCCGGCGCGGCTGACGGGTAGACGCGTCCCATCCGCGAGAATCGCCAAACGGCTGTCTTTTCCGTACGGCTCAATACGCACTACCCGCTCAAAATTCACAATGTAGGAACGATGGACGCGCACGAAGTGTTCCGGGTCGAGGCATGTTTCGAGACTGGCGATGGTTTGCTGTTTCAGATGCTTTTTGCCGTCGCTGGCCAGTGCCACGTAGTCGTCCTGGGCTTCCGCGTAGTCGAGTTTTCCAACCGGAATCAGAGTGACGCGAGTGCCGTCGCGCACCACAATACGATCGAGGAACTGCTTCGGAAGGCGCGCCGCGGCGGCCAACTCTGGGGCAGGCGGCATTTTTTCGCCCAAGCGCGATTTCGCGCGTTCGAGGGCGGCCTCGAAGCGGTCTCGGCCAATTGGTTTCAGGAGATAGTCGACGGCGTGGACTTCAAAGGCGCGCATGGCGTACTGGTCGTAGGCGGTCACGAAAATGACCGGCGTGTCCGTACCAATCAGCTCGAGCACATCGAAGCCGGAAAGTTTGGGCATCTGGACGTCCAGAAAAATCAGGTCCGGGTTGTGCTCGGCGACGGCTTTCACGGCCTCGAACCCGTTTCCGCACTCCGCGACAACCTCGATCTCCGGATGCGTTTGCGTCAGCTCGCGAAGGACAAGCCGCGCCAGATCTTCATCGTCCACGATGAGCGCGGTGATCTTTTTCTCATCTTTCTTGCTCAACCTTTCACCTCTTCCGTCTCCGCCGGGAACGACAACTGGACTCGGAACTTCCCGTTTTCCGCGCTGACGAACATGCCGGCTTCCTTGCCGTACCGCGCTTCAAGACGGTCACGAACATTCTTCAAGCCGCGGCCGCTCTTGCGTATGGGGGTCGAGTCTGGATCGAAGGTATTCTCAATCGTGAGCGAAACACGAGCATCGCGGCTTTGGCCTGAAAGACGGAGCATCCCTCCGTCGGGTAGATTTGCGATGCCATGCGTGACGGCATTCTCGACGAGCGGCTGCAGTAGAAGGGGGGGCAACTTAACCGACTTGGTGTCTTCCGGGATATCTTCCTCCATCCGCAGACGGGCGCCGAACCGCACTTTCTCGATGGCGAGATAGCGATGGAGCAAAGTGAGCTCTTCCGAGAGCGGCACGCTTGCTTTCTCGCCGAGCCCCAAGGTCATGCGTAAAAACTCGGCAAGGAGAATGCACATTTCGCGAGCCTTCGCGGGATCGACGGTGGTGAGGGCGCTGATGGAATTAAGGCTATTGAAAAGAAAATGCGGATTTACCTGGGCCTTAAGAGCCTTCAATTCCGCATCGCGAGCAAGAATGCTGGTTTCTTGTGCGCGAGCTTCGGCCTGATTCGAATCGTCGATGGCGAGGATGACGTAGTGAGAAGCGACGGACAGGAGATAGAGCAGGAAACCGGCTCCGAAAAGGACGGATACTTGAGAGGCGAAGCGGCTGTCGAGCCCGCGGAACACCGGCATTTGCGAAAGACCAAAAGCAAGTAGTTTTGCAAGGAGTACCCAGAACAGGCTGAGAATTGCGGCGGCCATGAGGTGGGTAAGCCAGAGGCGCTGGCCGGAGCTTTTTTGAAGGGGCGCCGCTTTGCAGGAATACCATGCAGAGAGGCACACAAACTGATAGACCAGACAGAGCGGGATGATCAAGATTGCCGCATCCAGGCCGCCCAGTTTGCCGGGCACGGCCATCAGATAAATCAGAATGCCCGCCATGGGAACCCAAGCAAGCAGGTACAGGCCAAAGCGGTTAATCGGTGAGAGAAGGGGATGCATAAAGACCGATCAGTTGCCGATCTCCACGCCTCCAAAAATAACGGCTCCGGTGATAATCAGTGTTTTTCTCTTTTCATTCGTGGAGTCCTGGGAGGGAGCAGCCGAAAGCCGGGTTTTGTCGGAATAGCCGCCGAGCACGGGAATGCTCCTGAAGTGGACATTCCATCTTTCGGGTACGCGAATTTCGACGCCGCCGAAGATGCAAGTGATTTCCAAGGTGACTTCGTCACCATCGATATTGGCGTCGCGGAAGTCGAGCTCCACGCCTCCAAAAATAGATGTGACTCTTCCACCCTTAAAGGTCTGGCTCCTGATGCGCCGTTCGGTGCCCGCGAAGATAGCGATGGCTTCGAGGAAGTCGGCGGTGTCGTCCATTCCGCCGATCCCCTTCAAAACGATGGGCGGCTTTAGGGCGCCCCACATGAGAATCAGGCCGACCGCAATGATTGCCATGGGCCACATATCGGCGAAACGGAGACGTGCGAGGCCCAAATTGTTCAATTGGAGGATCGCTCCGACGACAACTAGAATCACTCCCCAAGCGCGATTCGAGGGAGTGAAAAGATGTCCGACGCCGAAGAAAACAAGGATCATGGGCCAAAAACGGAAGAGCGAGCCGATGACGATGAACCCCATGTGATCCAGAAGCAAGGCGACTCCAGCCGCAACGAGGAGCGCGCCCCAGACAAGACCGGCGCGGGAGGCTTCGCGAGGTCCCTGGCCCCGGGTCATGAGCCCGGCTATCAGCTGATGACGCCTACCGCGACGATCCATTGTCCGTCTCCTTTTCACGGAACGCGGAAGCGCGCAACGGAGCTGCTCCCGTGGCGCGGGCGGAGTGCGATTTTAGAAGGATGATCCCAACGACTATGGCTGTCATGGCTGAGAATAATACCAAGATACGGGAGATGAGCGAGAAGTAGTCGATCTGATGGAAGGCGATGGCGCGGGCGGCAGCCAAGAGAGAAAGGCCGAGCGCGGGGACGAAACCGAAGAGTCCGTCTCTCAGACGTTCAGCCAGCTTTCCAAGAGGCTGAGCAAGGAAGGCGAGGTCAGTCAGTAGAGCCGCGAATCCTAGCGTTATGAAGGCCCTTCCCCAGTAAACTTTCTGCTTGTGTTCCGCCTCTTGCCCTCTTGCCATGGTCCCCTCCATATGGGGCGTTCTCACTGCCCAAGGGCGAAGGTACGGGCTCCAGCAGGGGTGTGCATTTGCTTTTCGGCGAGCAGGCTGGTTTTACCGGCCGGTGGCGACTGCTATCGGCGAAAGACATGCATGTCAGCTGGTTGGAGACGGGTACTAGGTTCCTCTTGCAAAATCACCAGAGACACCATAGGGTATGCGGCATAGAGTGACCGGTTTTCGCGCACCCATTGTGAAACATACTTGCGGCGGACGGAGGCGAACTTGCAAACAGAGAATGTAATCGCCAGACGCGGTGAACGCTGGCGCTGGATCTTGTATGTCGCGCTTGCTCTTGCGGGAGGGCTACTCACCTTTGTCGGGGCGCGAGCTCAACAAAAGGCTTCGGATGAGGCCACCTTTCGGAAGCTCATCGACGCTTACTGCGCAGCCTGGAGCACGGGGAACGCGGAAAGTCCTGCGCGATTCTATGCCAAGGAGAACGGCTTGGTGTTTTATGATCTCGCTCCGTTTGCCTATCACAGTTGGAAGGAATACCACGACGGGGTGAAGAAGGCATTCTTCGACAACATGGAGAGCGGAACGCTAAGCGCCGGGAAGGATCTGAAAGTAACGCGGCATGGGACGGTGGCGTGGACTACGGTTACCATGCACTTATCGGAAAAAACGAAAGACGGCAAGAATGTGGAAGCAGACATCCGCTACACAGGAATTTGGGAGAAGCGTCCCTCCGGGTGGGTACTGGTGCATGAGCATCTCTCCGTGCCGATGAGCGGCAGTTAAGACGAGGGAAATCCGGGAGCGGGCTTGGCGCCCGTGAAAGACCGATGTTTAAGACACTGCAATACTATTGGAATGTTGCTCGCGGGTATCGCCTGAATCCTTGGAAGAGCCCGTACTTGCGCTGGCGGTTTGAGACATTTCTCGGCAAGGAAGCCGCAAACCTAGATGCGCGAAAATTCTTGCACCTCTCGTGGAAGTACCGCTCCAATATGATGAATTTTGTGGATTGGGCCTCGGAACGCCGCCAGGTCCAGCGGCACATCCGGCGGCACGCCTAATTCTCAGCTTACTTTTGTATTTTGCAGCCATCAAAAGAGCGCTCCTGCACACTCGTAGGCGTATGATGGAATAGGAAGGAGGATTCGTTCGTGAGCGAACTGAACATCCTCCAAAAAGCGGAGCAACTGCATGAAGCTCGGTGGTGGGAGTTGGAGCGTGGCGGGCGCGTGCACTGCTACCTTTGCCCTCGGCATTGCCACATTCATTCGGGTCAGGCAGGTTTTTGTTTTATCCGCGTAAATCAAAACGGAAAACTCTATAGCTTGGGCTACGGTGCGCCTGCGGCCTTGCAGGTCGATCCCATCGAAAAGAAACCGCTGAATCATTTTCTTCCTGGGACGAGGGTGTTCAGCATGGGGACGGCGGGCTGCAATATGGGCTGCTTCTTTTGCCAGAACTGGGACATCTCGAAGTCGAGACAGGATCAAGTCCATTCGCAACATGTTGCGCCGAAAGATGTTCCGTTGTTAGCGCTTCAACATGGGTGCGATTCGATCGCTTTTACTTATAACGAGCCGACCATCTGGGGCGAATACGTGATCGATATATGCCAGGCGGCCAAGGAATACGGGCTGAAGACAGTGATGGTTTCGAATGGCTACATCACCTACGAAGCGTTTCACGACATCTACGACCACATCGACGCGGCCAACATCGATCTAAAGGGATTCACGGAAGGTTTCTATGGAAAAATCACGCTGACGCATCTGCAGCCGGTTCTCGAAACACTCGAGTGGCTGAAGAAAGAAACGAAGGTTTGGTTTGAAATTACGAATTTGATGATTCCTAGCTTGAACGACGATCCCGCGGAAACCCGCAAGCTTTCCGAATGGATCTTGGCGCATCTTGGGCCGGGCGTGCCCTTGCATTTCACGGCGTTCCATCCAGACTTCAAACTGCAAGACAAACCGCGCACTCCGCCCGAAACACTTCACCGCGCGCGGGAAATCGCACTCGAAACAGGGCTTCACTACGTCTATGAAGGAAATATCTTCAGTGATGGCGCAAGCACGTCCTGCCCTAACTGCGGCGAGTTGCTAATCCGACGTTCGTGGCATGATGTGCTCGAGAACCGCCTTTTGCATGGCGCTTGCCCCAAGTGCTCGCTGGCGATTCCCGGAGTGTGGGAGAAGTCCGGTAGTTCGCGTGCGGGCGCGGCGACGTCACGAAAAGCAGCAGGGAACTACGATCATCTGAATCTGTAGCACTGAACAATTTCGCAAACAGCCCTGCAACTCCCAACCCTACGGGTGGAATGAGTAGTAGCCTGGGCCGACGCGCATTCCGTGATGCCACGCCGCCGGGAAGGCCCACCAGACCAGAGTCCCAAGAATCGCCTGGCCTAGCGCCAGCGGAATAATGTTTCGTTCTTGCGAGAAGAGCCAACTCATTGCTGTTCCAGCCAGGAAGGTGAGCGGCACGAGAACTGGGTTTGGCCAATGCATCGCGGCAAAAATGGCGCCGGCTGCGACCGCGGTAACGCGCGGCTGCTCGAACGCGTAGAGAAGCCTGTTCGTTAGGTAGGAGTTGAGCGCCACCTGCTGCAGCAGACAAAACGCGAAGTAGCCAAAGAAGCGTTTCGCCTGGGTCAATTGAAGCGCAAACCGGTGGTAGGCTCCGAACCACAGCGCTGCCGCGCAAACAAGGATCACAAAGCTTGCGAAGATTTTCAGCCCCTGACGTGTTGCCGGCCAAAGATTGTCCGCCCTCCACCCCAGTGTTCCGGGTGTATCCAGATGTAAAGCGATGCTGGCCAAAAGCCAGAGTGGGAAGACAATCCATGATAGAGGGTACCCAACTTGAAGCCGCCAGATGTACCAGGCGATATATCCAGCGAGACCAAGAGCCTCCATCAGGGTCAGAACACGACGACTAGTTTTGGACATCGGCGCGGGATGCAAAAAGGGCCGGCTCGTCCGACCCGCCGAGTTTCATCAGGAAAAGAGCGCTCGCAAAGAGCTGTTCGATTTCCGCTTCTGTCGCTAGCTTTGGCGACAGCAGTTTGTCCAAATCGAAGTCGGAAAATCCACGGCCGGCCATGAGCGCTGGCAGCGATGCCCGTAGGTGTTTCGAACTCATCAAACCTGCCGCATGGACTTCTTCGAACACAGCTCTGCGAAGCGGGTTCAGAAAATCCGTGGAATGCAATACGCGGCAAATCTCCAGTCGTGTGCCGGGCCTAACGAGCACGGAACACAACAGCCTCAGCGTGTTGCGCTCCATCTGCTCGCGATTTTGCGGTTTTGGGATCGGCGGCGTCTTCATGTTAACCGTTACCGTTGTACAGCCGCGCACGACCTGCTTCCGAAATTTTGGCGGGAGTAGCGGCTCGAGCGGTCCTGTAAACAGGTTGAGGCTGTATAGGGATTTCTCTGTATCTTCACTTGCGACCCAAGCATCCTCAGCAAGAAAATTACCCTAGGTGAGATGATACTAGGCAAAGCGAGGTTGTGTTCGAGGGGACGATCGGAATGGGACAAAAGCAGCGGGTCGTCATTCTTGGCGGCGGATTTGGCGGCTTAAATGCCGCGCAAAAACTCAAACGTGCTCCTGTCGATGTGATCTTGATCGACCGGCGCAATTTTCATCTCTTCCAGCCGCTGCTCTATCAGGTCGCCACCGGTTCTCTGTCGCCGGGGGAGATTGCGGCTCCACTGCGCGGCGTCCTCAGCAAACAGAAAAATGCGCAAGTCTTATTGGGAGAAGCGGCGGATATCGATCCGGATGGGAAGCGCGTCATTTTAAGGGACGGCGCCGACGTCGGCTATGATTCGCTGATTGTTTCAACCGGTTCCCAAACCTCTTATTATGGCAACGATGCGTGGCGGGAGTGGGCGCCCAGCCTGAAGTCCGTGGAAGAAGCGACTGCCATCCGGCACAAAATTCTGTACGCGTTTGAATGCGCGGAGCGCTCGAATTCCGAGGAAGAGGCGCGCGCGTGGCTGACATTCGTGATCGTGGGAGCCGGCGCTACGGGGATGGAACTCGCCGGGGCGCTTGCGGAGATCGCGAATGAAACACTGAAAAATGATTTTCGCCACATCAACCCGCGCGAAGCGCGCATCATCCTGATGGAGGGCGGACCGCGTGTGCTGAATGCGTTCCCGGAGGATCTTTCGGCCAAGGCGGAAAAGCTCGTGTCGCGCCTCGGCGTCAAAGTGGCCAAGGGAGTGATGGTTACGGAGATCGATGCCGGCGGCGTTACCTACAAGTCCGGCGAGGAGTCAAAACGTCTTGCAGCAAAAACCGTGCTGTGGGCCGGCGGCGTCACCACGAATTCGTTCGGTAGAAGACTTGCCGAACGGACCAAAGCGCAGACGGATCGATTCGGCCGGATTAAAGTGGCGCCAGATCTCACGCTCCCTGGCTACCCCGATATTTTTATCGTTGGCGATCTGGCCCTCTCTCTCGACGAGGAGGGAAAACCACTGCCGGGTGTCGCGCAAGTGGCCATCCAAGGGGGAGCTTACGCCGCGCGGACGATTCGAGCTCGCGTAAAAGGGAAGAGGGATACAAAGCCATTTCACTATTTCAATAAGGGAGATATGGCCGTAATTGGCCGCGCCGCAGCGGTCGCAAACATATTCGGTTTTCATCTCTCAGGCTTGCCCGCCTGGGTCGTTTGGCTCTTTATCCATTTGATGTATATTGTGGAATTCCAAAATCGCGTTTTAGTCTTCATCCAGTGGGGTTTCGAGTACCTGACGTTCAGCAGGGGCGCGCGGCTCATTACTGGCGTCGCCGCGACGGACTCCCTCGATAAACCGCCAGTGCTCAGCAACATAAACAACATGGGCGACGGGCGCTAAGACATTCGACATTGGGTGGATACCGCCGCGAGTTTCAGTATAAATGCGACACTGACCTTCCCGATGGATCGTAGATCTACGGAACGTATCGCTTTTCTTCACGCGAAGTACTCCGCGGATGTAGTTCACAAAACTCGGTGCTAGAATCCACGCCTCGCTGAAAGCCTTCTGCATCCCGGGATGTGTCGCGAGGCTGAAATCGAGCGACGAATCGGAAATTTGACGCGAGCCCTCGCGGATGGGTATTCCCCGGCAATTACGGCTGACCTGGCACGATTTGAAGGGCAGCTTAGCGAAATACGAGAGAAGCTGAGTGCATCTCTTACTGGTGCTGTTGCAGTTCAAATGAGTAACACGCGGAGATTCGTGGAGACGCGCCTCGCAGGCCTCCGCGCCTTACTTCATGCCGAACCAGCGGTGATCCGGGCGGAGATCGCGAAACACGTCCAGAAAATCACTCTGACGCCGGAGGGTCGCGTGTATGTAGCAACTGGAACTTGGGATCTACTCGGTTTTGGCAGCTGCAGTGGTGCCGGGGGCCAGAATCGAACTGGCTACGCCCGCCTTTTCAGGGCGGCGCTCTACCACTGAGCTACCCCGGCACACGCGGTTTAGAAATTGTAGGCGGTGCAACGCGACTGTGTCAATTCGCGTAGCCTCGTGGCGTTGGTGCTATCCCTTGTCTGGAATGCATGCCAGCGGCTTCGGTGATATCAGCCCGAAGAGCTACTGCGGCAAGCCGAATCCTCACTGCGCCGATTCGTCGAACTCCTTCATCCACGTCTTGCCCTTGAGCACTTCGCGCGGCCGCGTTCCATCCGGGGGGCCGACGATGCCATCTTTCTCCATGATGTCGATCAAATGCGCGGCTCGCCCGTAGCCAATGCGCAGGCGCCGCTGCAAAGTGGACGTCGATGCGCGGCCCATCTCGCAAACCACACGCACGGCGTCCTGGTAAAGATCGTCGTCCACATCTTCGCCGCCTTCGGCGCCATCTCCGGCAGCTCCTTCCACTTTGCCGTTTTCATCCTTGGGCGTTTCGAGAAGTTGCTCGTTGTACTTCGCCTGCGCCTGCTCGCGCCAAAAGTCGCAAACAGCAGTGATCTCGTCTTCTGACACGAGCGGCCCGTGGATGCGGTGCAGTCTCGCCGACCCCGCGGGCAAGTACAGCATGTCGCCCTTGCCCAAAAGCGATTCCGACCCGTTCGAGTCCAGAATCGTTCGAGAATCGACTTTGCTGGCCACGCGGAACGAAATGCGCGCCGGAAAATTCGCCTTGATCAACCCTGTGATCACGTCGACCGACGGCCTTTGCGTCGCCAGAATCAGGTGTATTCCCACGGCGCGCGCCATCTGCGCCAGCCGCGTAATGGACTCTTCTACATTGTTTGTGTCCACCATCATCAGGTCGGCGAGCTCGTCGATCACGATCACCAGGTAGGGAAGTGGCTTGTGCTCGCTTTCCTCGACGTTGTCGAAGAGCGACAGTGATTGCGCCTTCTGAAAAGTTCGATTGTACTGGTCAATATTCCGCACGCCTCGCTGCGCCAGCAGCTTCAGCCGCTTTTCCATTTCCCTCGTGGCATTGCGAAGTACGTTCGAGGCGATCTTCGGGTCGGTCACCACTGGCGCAATCAAGTGCGGAATATTCTCGTAAAGATTCAGCTCGAGGCGCTTTGGATCCACCAGCACCAACTTCACGTCGTCCGGGCTCGCCTTATACAGAATCGACATCATCAGCG